>Ga0070741_10003284_pt1 | contig 40563 bp, 45 predicted proteins | sample Coa_R1_4_FD_66440 | JGI IMG/M metagenome (GOLD analysis project Ga0070741, IMG submission 66440) | Surface soil microbial communities from Centralia Pennsylvania, which are recovering from an underground coalmine fire - Coalmine... | ecosystem: Environmental > Terrestrial > Soil > Unclassified ...
CCTAACTATAAGTGAGCCACCAAGGCGCCGCCCCTTCTGGCGGCCTATCTCGCATTGTTCCTCATCCAGGAAGGCGAAAAATCTGCTGGATTGTCCGTGAAATACAAGACGGTGTTAACTTGTCCTTCCTGGAAAACCCCGCCACTCCGGCAGCCTATTCCCCTACTGGCCCGCAGCCTATTTCTGCCCAGCCGAGCCACAAGGTCGAGTCACCCCAGCCGGTCTGCTGGCTGCAGACACCACGTCCACCTCGATTCAAGACATGCGTATAGATCATCATGGTACTCACGTCCTTGTGCCCAAGGAGTTCTTGGACTGTGCAGATGTCGTACCCGTCCTCCAGGAGATGAGTTGCAAAAGAATGGCGGAACGTGTGGCAACTGGCCAGCTTGGCGATCCCAGCCTTGCAAGCGGCTTCTTTGACGACCTTCTGCAGGACGGATTCATGCAAGTGATGTCTGTACAGCTCACGCGTCACAGGATGGGCGTAATACTTTGAGGCTGGGAAGACCCACTGCCAGCCCACTCTCTGCCCGCCTGGGGATACTTTCGATCCAAGGCATTCGGCAGAACGACACGGCCTAATCCCCGCTCCAGATCATACTGGTATTGCCGTTTCATCTCCTCAAGATGCCGGGCAAGGGGGTCTTTGACTGCGGGGGAAGCATCGCGTAGCGGGGGAAGAATTAAAGGGGTCCGGAAGAATTAAAGGGGTCCGACCCCTTTCATCTCTTCCTCGTGACGAAGCATCGTGAAGAATCCGGGCTGATGACGATCCGTTTGCGCTCCCGAGAATGGTTCGACGCATCCCACTCCATGCGTCGCGGCCGCACCCGGTGCAGGCCGGTCCCCAACCGGCGCTTCCCGGCTCCGTGGTCGTTCGATGACGGCACAAGTTTTCTTCTAAGGGAGGGCTGGTTCATCCTCGACGGCCGAGCCGCTTCCGGCTGGTCCGACGAGGCGGTCGGATCTTGTCGGACACACGGCCCGATGGCAGAATGCGCCTCCGGTCGAGGAGCGTCCGCGCGAATCACGGCGGCAACGGAGACGAATCCGAAACGTCGACACCGAAGGAGGCCTGCGTATGCAACAGATGGAACAGATCGTACAGGTTTGGTTGCTCCACCCGTTTATCGGCAAGTTGGCCGGCGCCGCCGCGCTCGCGCTGGCGATCCTGCTGGGCGTCCGATTGATCAAGAAAAGCCTCTCGCGTTACGTCGAGGACTTCGAGCTGCGCTATCGACTCAGAAAAGCGGTGAACGTGGTCGGCGCGATCGTCGCGTTGATCGGGTTAACCAGCATCTTCAGCGTTCGTTTCAGTCAATTTACGGTCGCGATCGGCGTCGCCGGAGCGGGTGTGGCTTTCACCTTGCAGAAAGTGATCGCCAGCGTGGCCGTGTGGCTGGCCGTCTCCTTCGGCAAATTTTACCGGCCCGGCGATCGCATTCAGCTCGGCGGTATCAGAGGGGACGTGATGACGTGGGCGTGCTACGGACAATGCTGATGGAATGCGGCCAATGGGTCAACGCCGACCTCTACAACGGTCGGATCGTGCGAATCGCCAACAGCTTTGTCTTTAAAGAACCGGTCTTCAACTATTCGGGAGATTTTCCGTTCCTGTGGGACGAAATTATGGTCCCGATCAAATATGGCAGCGATTACCGTTTGGCGCGACAGCTCCTCGAACGAGTGGCCGAGGAAGTCGTCGGGGACTACGCGCGCTCAGCGGAAGCGGCATGGCGTGACGTCGCGCTGAAATACATGGTCGAACGCACAACCGTCCAGCCGACCGTCTTGTTGATCGCGAACTCGAATTGGTTGGAATTCACGTGCGGTATGTCGTGGACTATAAGCTGCGCCGTGTGACCAAGGACAGGTTATTCACGCGCATTTTGGAAGAAATCGACCAAGTGTCCGACCGAGTCGGTATCGCCGCCGCAACACTGAACATCGAAAAGCTGGCGCCGCTCGAGGTGAAGTTCACAGACATGACGGCCCAGCCGACATCGTGATCAGGTCCGCACACCTCGCTACGAATCGAACGACCAGATCAGCGCCATGATGACCAGGTGCTGACTGCCCGTCAGCCCAATCACACCCGGCGCCATTTCGCCTCCCTTGAAGAAACCTCCGCCGGCCCCCGTGGACTCGTCGAATCGGTACTCGAGTCGCAGCAGGGCGGTATGGGGGCTGAGCCGCAGCGAGTGATCCAGCGTCGCAGTCACGGCTTTGATGAATTGTTCGGAGCCCGTCATGCGCCCGTTGCGATCCCAATACAACTCCGGTCGGACCGCCACGCTCCAGGGTCCAGTCACATTCCAGCGAGCGAACGCTGCGGCGGCGGTCCAGAACGTGCGCGGGTGACCGGCCGCTTCAGCCACTTCTTCAGTTCCAATGTCGTACGAGACGGCCAGCGTGACACGATCACATTTCCATTCGACGATACTGTCCGAGAAAAACCGCCAAAACCGCAGGTCCGTATTGGATTGGTCCGGCCCATAGTAGAGATTTTCCGTCACGGTCAGGCTTTCCGTCAGCCGGTATACCGCCTGGACACCGTAGCTCAGATGGTCATTGGGGTGCGAAAGATAGTTGTACCCGTTGATCGCATACAGGCCGAGCCGTAGCCGCTCGTTGACCGGGTACTGCGCTCCCAATCCAAACATGAAGTAGGGCGCATTGTCGGCCATGTACGATCGCGTGTAATTCAGATTGTTTTTGGCGTAGATCGATTGATAGCCGATAAAGCTGTTGAAGAGGCCGGCCGTCAACGTGACCCCGTTTCCGAGCGGCGCGAGATACGAGACATTGGCCCGAGACAGGTGGCGTAACGTGTCGGCCCCGCCGACGGGCTTATCTCGTCCCGGCACCGGCTGAGGGACCAGCGCATCGGTGTCGTACCCGCCCTGCACGCCGAATTCGAGTCCCCATCGGGATTGCGGCGACACGTCTTTGCGGACATACCCCAGCACCATGTTGGGGGCCAGCTCGTTGACGCGCGGCGTCGTGGTCTTACTCCGCCAGCGATGGTTTTCCGGGAAATTGAAGTCCACGGCGTAGCTGAGATCGACCGAGCCGCCGTAATGCCAGTCGCCGGCCTGAGCGGGAGACTCTTCGGCAAGGCCCGCGGTTGGAACAAGCGCCAGCGTCAGCGCCGCGCCCGCCGTCCAGACAAGCACGGTTCTCATGAAGCGGAAGCCACCGCGGGCGTCGCAACCATCAGGCTGCCACTTTTGATATGAATATCGCGTTGGGGGAACGGGATCTCGATCCCTCGTTCGCGGAATTTCCGGCTGATCGAAAAGTTCAGCTCGCTCTGGAGCACATAGGGACGGTCCGTGTACTCCTTCGTCCAGACCCGCAGGATGAAATTCAAAGAGCTGTCTCCGAATTCCTGAAGCAGGACGTCGGGCCGGGGTCCTTGAGCACCCCGGGGTGCTCGTCGGCAACATCCAGAAGTACTTTCCGCACGACTTCGGGGTCTTCACGATAAGACACCCCGATGGGAATATTGAACCGCACATCCCTGGAGGTATAACTCCAATTCGTGACCTTCGAAGAGATGAACTCGGAATTGGGAATAATGATCGCGATGTTGTCGTTGGTGACCACGGTCGTGGCCCGCGCTGAAATATTCACGACATTCCCCGTCACGTTTTCCACTTCGATCCTGTCTCCCACCTTGATCGGCCGCTCGAACAAGATGATCAGCCCGCTCACCAGATTGTTCGTGATCGTCTGTAGGCCGAACCCGACCCCGATACCCAGCGCGCCGGCCAGCACCGTCACCGCACTGAGGTCGATCCCGACGGTCTGCACAATGACCACGAGCCCGATTGCGATCACGATGTAGCGGACGATCGAGCCCGTGGCCTGCCGGACGCCGATGTCGATCCGGCTATTGGCGAGCAGCGTGAGCACGATCCAGTTCTTGAGCTGTTTCGTCAACCACAATAGCAAGATGACGAGGACGACGACGGAGACAAGCGTCCACAGCGTCAACGGTGTTGCACCGGCCTTGAACAGCGGAACGTTCAGCCAATCTTTGATCGATTCGAATGCGCGTTGCAGAGCATCCATCGCATCCCCCTCCTTTCCGATCCTTTTCCCAACAAGGCGGCGGAAGCGCTCATGAATGATCCTGCAGGCTACTTCGGATTTCGTTGCAGGGAGCTTTCGTCCCGTTTGCCCAGGAACGTCTCGAGCGGCGCGATTCTGAACGCCGGCGCCTCATAGGTCTTCGGCAGGTACTCTTCCGGAATGGTCGTCTTGTTCCCGTCCCGGATCTGGGAATAATGGGGTGACATGATCTCGACCCCGGCCTCGTTGAACTTGTCCTGAATGTTCTGGTGCAGCTCCGCGTAAATGGCGGCCATGTTGTGGGGCTGGTCGGTGTAAGCATTGATCTCGTAGGTAACGTAGAAATCGTTCAGGCTGGTCTGCAGCACGAACGGCTCCGGTTTCTGCAGAATATGGGTGGTCGCCTTGGCCGCATCGATCAACAACTTATGGACCGTCCGCCACGGCGCGTCGTAGCCGATAGTCACGCTGGTGTGCAAGATCAACCCGCGATCCTTAGCTGAAGAACTGAAATTGATAATGTGGCTGCTGAGAACCATCGCGTTCGGAATCGTGATGTCCACGTTCTTGATCGTCCGCACACGCGTGACCAGCAGTTCACGGGCGGTCACGTCGCCGATCGTATCGGCGATCTTGACCCGGTCCCCGATTTGAAAGGGACGCATGTACGTGAGCACCAGTCCGGAAATGATATTGCTGATTGCGCCGGTCGAACCCAAAGAAAAAAGGACGCCCAGGAAAATCGAAATGGCCCGGAAGGCTTCGGAGCGGGAGCCGGGAATGTAAGGAAAGACCGCGATCGCGCCGAAGACGATGACCAGGAACCGCACGATCTTGTAAGTGGGCGACGCCCAATCCCGGTGAAACCCCGCGAAGGTAATGGCTCCGCGCTCGATTCCGCTGAAGATCAGATGAATCAGCTTGATGATGTAGCGGGTCACGACGACGATCACAATGATCGAAACGACGTCGGGCACGTAGGTCACGAACGCCTGGCCGATCGCGCGCAGCGTCGAGAACACCGCGCCGAAGAGTTGCGCTGATAAGCCCTTCGTCCAGGGGAAAATCCCCAGCACGGACGAAATGTAGAAATACAAGAGCAGCAACGTGGCAATGACGCGGATGGCCTTGGCCAAACCGATGAGCAGGTCGGCGATTTGCCGAGCGGAATAAAGTTCGACGCGCTGCACCTTGATGGATCGGATATACGTGCCGCACCAGGCGTCGATTTTGGCGTACACTTTGGGGAAGCCTTTTCGGAACAGCACCAAGAGCCCCATGAGAACTAGCGTATCGAGCACGGCAAACAGGCTGTCGAGCAGGAGCGATTTCACGCTGGTCTCTTCTCTTTGTTTGCTGAGGGCGTGTCGGATCTTGAGCGCGTACTCCTTGGCCAATACCTGCCGCGTTTTGCCGAGCGGTTGGGCATCGGTATCCGTCACCGCCACGAGGATCGTCCCGTCTAGCACGATGTCGGTCGACTGCTCCCGATCGACGGTAGTGATACGCTCCAAATCGGTGTCGGGATCGTTCGCCAGGCGGGCCAGCCGCTGGGAGATGACCCGAGCGCGATCTTGAGGCGTGAACGGACCGAAGCTCGCGTAGACGGAGAACAGTTCCTCTTTTCCGAATTTCACGGCGGCGCCCACCGGCTTCTCGGCCGTAGACGGCGCGGGCGCCTGCGCCGAGGCGGGAGAAACGGTCAGTGCACAAAGCAGGAGCAGAACCGGAACCGGCTGTTGCATCATCCGCATGGGATATCCTCCGATGTCGTTCAGAAGCCTGATTCCGCAACCGCCGGCGGCGCGTGGAGGCCAGCCGGCCAGGCGCATTGTCCCACATTCATCGACGATTCTCCAGACGGACACGACGTCCAGCGACGCGCCGTCATTGAGTATAACCACTTACGGATGGATGCGGTTGAGAAGACACCGCTGCATTGCTATCGTCCGACATTCCCTGCATAATGGGGGCGCGGCGCCACGGCGCTTCGAGGAGGCCGCCACCGTATGGACGAAGTCGCGGTCAGCATTACTTCCGTCGGCATCCTGGTCTTCCTGGCCCATTTGTTCACGAGCATCTTCCGGCAGACGAAACTGCCGGACGTTTTGCTGCTGATCATCATCGGGCTTTTTCTCGGTCCTGTCTTCGGACTCGTCACGCCCGTGCATTTCGGCGCCGTCGGATCCGTGTTTACCACGATCACCCTGATTGTTCTCCTCTTCGAAGAAGGATCGGGCATCAGTCTGGATGTTCTTTGGAAGGCGATGCGCGGCACCTCGTCGTTGACACTGGTGAGCTTCCTGGTCACCATGGCGGCGGTCGCGACCGTCGCGATGGCGTTGACGGAAATGGACCCGATTGTCTGTTACATGCTCGGCGCCATCGTCGGGTCCACCTCTCCGGCCGTGGTCGTGCCACTTGTTCGCCAACTCGATATGCAGGAGTCCAGCCGCACCATCCTCTTCCTCGAATCAGCGGTGAGCGACGTGTTCAGCATCGTGGTCACGTTGGCCCTGGTCGAGCTCTATAAGCTTGGCCAACTCCGCCTGGGTCTAATGGTCGGACATATCCTTTCCTCGTTCATCCTGGCATCGTTGCTCGGCATCGGCAGCGGCTATCTGTGGTCCATTCTGCTCAACAAAGTGCGGACGTTAAAGAACGCTATCTTCACCACGCCGGCCTTCGTCTTCGTGGTGTTCGGGATCGCGGAGATTCTCGGTTACAGCGGCTATATCGCCGCGTTGGCCTTCGGCGTGACGCTGGGCAACATCGGCACGTTCAAGATACTCCCGTGGCGACGCTACATTCCGCACAATCCCATCACCTTCAACGAGATCGAGAAGGTCTTTTTTTCCGAGGTGGCGTTTCTCCTCAAGACGTTCTTCTTCGTGTACGTGGGCCTGTCCGTGCAGCTGACCGACTTGTGGGTTGTATCCCTCGGGTTTCTGCTCACGGTCACGATCTTCGCGCTGCGCATCCCGGTCGTCCGGCTCTCGGTGGAGAAATTCACGCCGGTCGCCGACGCCTCGCTGATGGCGGCTATGACACCGAAGGGCCTGGCTGCGGTCGTGCTGGCCTCTATTCCGCTCCACGAAGGCATCGAAGGGGGAGAGTTGATTCAGAACATGGCCTATGCGGTAGTCCTGTTCAGCATCATCCTCACAGCCCTGCTCGTGTTTCTGTTGGAACGGACCAACCTGGCCAAGGTCTACGGCTGCTTCTTTGCCGGCTTCGGCCGGCGGGGGACGCCGTCCTCCGGCACGCCAGCCTCAGCCCGCTAAGCGGCGCCCCGCAGGTCGGCGGGGGACCACACCCCTAGCCTCGCCCCCCGAACGTGGTCTACAATTCCGACACCGTTTGCCCATAGTGCTCCGGTGTCCAACAAGGGAGGGTCCCATGGCTGATACAATCCGCACCGCGCAGTATTTTAAAGTCGAGGTTCCGGACAAGCCGGGCATCGGCGCCGGCGCGCTCACCATGTTGCGGGACGCCGGTGTCAACTTGTTGGCGTTTTCCGCATTTCCCCGGGGGCGACGATCCCAAATGGATTTCGTCCCGTCCGACCCCGAAGCGTTCAAAACGGCCGCCAAGCGCGCCAAGTGGAAGCTCAAGGCGCCCAAGACCTGTTTCCTGATCGAAGGAGACGATCGGCCCGGGGCGTTGGTCGACATCCTGGCGCAACTGGCCGGCGCGAAGATCAACGTCACGGCGTTGGACGCGGTGGTGGCCGGTTCCGGCCGTTACGGGGCGATCTTTTGGGTCAAACCTCGGGATGTGAAGAAGGCGTCCAAGTTGCTGGGAGCCTTGTAGGTCAGGCGCAGGTCTCGCGGCCACAGCCATGATGGGCACAGAGACGCTTCAACCGGGCGACGCTCTGATCGTCGTGGACGTCCAGAACGACTTTCTCCCCGGCGGGGCGTTGGGCGTGCCGGGCGGCGATCAGGTCGTGCCCGTCCTGATGCGCTACATGGCCCGCTTTCAGTCGCGCGGGTTGCCGATCTTCCTCTCCCGAGACTGGCACCCGCCGAATCACTGTTCCTTCCGCGAACGGGGCGGTCCGTGGCCCGTCCACTGCGTCGCCGGCTCGCCCGGTTCCATGCCGCCGCCGGGCTTCCAGGCTCCCCCCTCGGCCGTGGTGATTTACAAGGCGACCGAGCCGGACCAGGACGCCTACTCCGCATTCCAGGGCACGCCGCTCGACGAACGGCTTCGCGCCGCCGGCGTGCGACGCCTGTTCGTCGGCGGCCTGGCGACCGACTACTGCGTACTCAACACGGTGAAAGACGCCAGGAAACTCGGCTACGCCGTCTGTCTCCTGACGGACGGCATCAGAGCCGTCAACGTGCAACCGGACGACGGGCGCAAAGCGGAGGAGGAGATGATCCGTCTGGGCGCCGTGCCGATCCACCTGGAGAATCTCGCGGCATGAACCAGCCCCCGAGCGCGCTCCTCACCGATCTCTACCAACTCACCATGCTCCAGGCCTACGTGGAGCAGGGGATGGAGGAGACGGCGGTCTTCGAGTTCTTCGTCCGCAAGCTGCCGCCCTCCCGCAACTTTCTGGTCGCGGCCGGCCTTGAGCAGGTGCTGGACTACCTGGAAACGTTCCGCTTCAGCCCGGCGGATCTGGAGTGGCTCGCACGCTGCGGACGCTTCAGCCGGTCGTTCGTCGACTACCTGGAACACCTGCGGTTTACCGGCGACGTGCACGCCATGCCGGAAGGCACGGTCTTTTTCCCGAACGAGCCGATCCTCCGCGTGACCGCCCCGCTGCCTCAGGCCCAGTTCGTCGAAACCCGGGTCATGAACCTCCTCAACTTTCAGACCATGATCGCATCCAAGGCGGCGAGGTCGGTGTTGGTCGCAGGCGGCAAGCCGCTGATCGACTTCGGGTTGCGGCGCGCTCATGGCGCGGAGGCGGGGCTGCTCGCGGCCCGGGCGAGCCACCTGGTCGGCTTTACCGGCACGGCGACGGTGCTCGCCGGCGTGCGATTCGGGATTCCCGTTTACGGCACGATGGCCCACGCGTTCGTGCAGGCACACGAAGACGAAGCTCGCGCGTTTGAGCACTTCGCCTACGCCCAGCCCGACAACGTCGTGCTGTTGCTCGACACCTACGACACGGAGGCGGCCGCCCGCAAGGTGGTAGCGCTTGCTCCCCGGCTAAAGGAGAAAGGCATTGCCGTCAAAGGCGTGCGCCTGGACAGCGGAGATCTGGCGGATCACGCCCGGAAAGTCCGGCGGATCCTCGACGACGGCGGGCTTCCGGACGTGCAGATTCTAGCGAGCGGCAATTTGGACGAGTACCGGCTGGAAGCCCTCATGGCGAGCGGCTCGCCCATCGACAGTTTCGCGGTCGGCACGGCCATGACCACATCGGCCGACGCCCCGTCGCTCGACTGCGCGTACAAGCTTCAGGAATACGCCGGGCGGGCCTGCCGGAAACGGTCGGAGGGGAAAGCCACATGGCCGGGCCGGAAACAGGTGTATCGGCACTATGAGGCGGACGGCCGGTTCGCCGAGGACTTGGTCACGGTGGCGGATGACGCGCAAACAGGCGACGCGCTCCTGCGGCCGGTCCTGCGGGCCGGCCGGCGTCTCGCGCCTCCTCCTTCTCTCGCCGAAGCGCGGTCGCATGCCGCCTCGCAACTCGCCCGCCTGCCAGACTCCTTGCGGCGACTGGACCCCGCCCCGTCCTATCCGGTCAAGATTTCCCAGGCGCTCCGCGATCTCGCCAAGTCCATCGATGAGCGCGGTTAATTTCCGCAGCGAATAGCAAGTAGCGAGCAGCAAACAGCTCACGGCCATCCGTTGCTGGCTATGAGCGACTTTCCCGGGCGCAGCGAAGGCCCATGGAGCTGATCAGTGGGGTCGCTTGGGATTGGACGGAACAGCGCCGTCCTTGATGTCCAACACCTTCACGTCGAACACGAGCGTCTTGCCGGCGAGCGGATGGTTGAAATCCAGCACGACCGTCTCATCCTTGACTTCGGACACCCGCGGATAGAGCACCCGGCCGTCAGGTCCCCGGCCTTGGAGCTGTGCCCCGACCTTCAACGCGTCCGGTGGAATCAGTTTCTTGCTCACTTCCTGAAAGGCTTTGGGATCGACGGCCCCGTAGCCGTCCGCCGGAGGAACAGTCACCGTTTTCTTGTCGCCCACAGCCATGCCTTCCAGCGCCTTCTCCAACCCGACGATCAGCTCGTGCGCGCCTTGGGTGTACTTCAAGGGATCGCCGCCCACGTTGCTCTCGACGACCGTCTTGTCGTCCAACCGGAGCGTGTATTCCAGAGACACCAGTTTTCCTTCTGAAACCGTCATCTTCGACGTTCCTTTCTGTGTCTGTGCCTGCGCGCAGGCGACATTGACGGACACGACCATGACGAACGCGAGCAAGCCCCCACCCGTAAGCCGGTACATGTTCATAGGCTGGACCTCCGTGGAAGAAGGTGAAATCGCTAAATAGGCTGGAAAGGGTCGCAGGATAACCGGACCAGGCAGGCGATCGGTTCCAGACTATTCGTGTGACGTTGCGAGCAGCCTACCACATTTTCGCGTCATGCGACAATTGCGGGAAGAGCGGGGTGGAGAGGTCATGCCCATCGTCGCGCCCCCGCTCGGGATGAACAGACCTGGCAAGGCCGCGAAGGCCATGCCTTGCCGTCGGAAGAGCCGTCGCCACGATTCCATATAGGCCATTCTCGACACGCGCCAGAGGACGTTGCGTAGGAAAGAACACCGGACGAGCCGGTCAACCCGATGGTTCGCTCTCCGGTGCCGATCCTTCCGCCAAGGCCTGTGCGAGCAGGCGCCGGTCGGATTCGTAGGTCAACCGGGAACCGGCTTCGCCGACGGGCAGCCAGACCGCCTCTTCGACTTCTCGATCCGGTTCCCCGACACGTTCGATCGCGGTCATCTTGAACCATCGAACGGTCTTGTGGATGCGCCGCCCGTCTTGCTGGAACCAGTATTCCGACCGCGGAAGTTCGCGCTCGATCCGGCAACGCCAGCCCGTCTCCTCCTCTACTTCGCGCAGCGCCGCCTCCGGACTCCGCTCGCCCTCGTTGAGCCGGCCCTTGGGAAAGGTCCACACGTCGCGGCCTTTGAGGTTCCGCACGCGGATGACCAGCACGGTGTCGTCCTTCACGACCACACCGCCAGCGGAAAATTCAAAACCCGGCTTGGCCATCTCGCATGTTCCTCGTCTGCCAGATCTTGCACTCCGGGCATCGGGCCTCCGTCCGAGCCACCGAATCCCGAGGACTCGACTAAACGGACCCTACTCTACCAGTATCACGCAGCTTGGGCGCGCGATGCCTCCTCATCGCAACGCCCCGACACTCTCCACACCGGATGATCGATCCAATTTCTCCACCCGGACCCCGAGCAGCCGGATGAGCTTGCTTTTGGGATTCCCGCGCGCATCCAAGAACGGCAGGAGCAGTTTCAACGCCTCCAGTTCGAGGACCTTCGCGGAGTCGGTCGGCTCCTGCAGGGTGTGGGAACGCGACACCGTCTTGAAATCGGCAAACCGTACGGTAAGGACGACGGTTCGAAACCGCACAGCCCCTTCCTCCACCAGACGGGCCGCCACACCTTGACACATCGCCTTGAGCCGACCGCCCAGAACCATGGGGTCGAGGGTATCTCGATCGAACGTCTCCTGCTCACCAATCGATTTGGGCTCAGAGAACTCCTCGATCGGCGACTCGTCCAGTCCGCGCGCCTTCTCGTACAGGTCGATCCCGCGCTTGCCGAGCAGCGCACGGAGGTCCTCCGGCGGGTATCGCTTGAGATCCTTCACCAACCTGATGCCACGTTTGGCCAACCACTCTTCCGTCTTCGGACCAATGCCGGGAATCGCGCGCACAGGCAACGGAGCCAGAAACTCTTCGGCTTCATTCTCCCTCACAACGGTCAGCCCGTCCGGCTTCCTGACGCCGGAGGCGATCTTGGCGATCAGTTTATTCGGCCCGATGCCGATCGAGGCGGTCAGCCCTTCCGCGGCGCGAATGGCCTCTTTGATCCGCCGACACAGGGCTTCGGCCTGTTCATACGAGCCCGTGAAGTTCAGATCCAGATAGGCTTCGTCGATGCTGGCTTGTTCGATGTGCGGCGCGAACCTTCGGAGCATCTCCATAATCCGCTGGGATACCTGCGCGTATTTCCGCATATCGACCCGCAGGAACACGACAGCCGGTTGTCCCCGCTTTCTGGCCGCTTCGGACAATCGCCAGGCCCGGGAGATCGGCAGGGCGGAATGGATCCCATACTCGCGGGCCTTGTAGTTCGCCGTCGAGACCACGCCGCGCCCCTGGCCCTGCTTCGGATCGGCTCCGACGACGAGCGGCACGTCGCGCAGAGCGGGATTGTCCCGTTCCTCAATCGCTGCGAAGAACGCGTCCATGTCCAGGTGGGCTACGATTCTCGGCATGATCGCCCCCGCCGCTGCCTCAGCCTACCATCCAAGGTCTCACCGCGGCCACCTGAAGGCGGACAGCATGGCCATCAGCATTCTGGGGCTTGGCCGTTTCGCCGTCTGCTGCCTGTGGCCCGTTTCCCTCCTCTCCGACTCCTCGAAACCATGTTGGATCGCAACACTTGATGGTTCAAGGAGAGCATTGTACCATCCGAATTCGATCCCATAGTGGCAAAGGAATTGCTTGTCGGATAGTATGGGTACAGATAGAACGTTGCCGATAGGGTCAAGAGGAACAGGGAACATGGCGTCGAATGAGAACCGCACGCTCAGCTTTGACGAGAAGAAGGCCGCCGAAGCCGCCTTTCGAGGCCTGCCGATCGACCCGGCGTGGTCGGAGAGCGCTCAGGCGATCTACTACGGCATTCTCGCGCACACGCAAGGCCGAGATATCGTGGAAGACGTAGAGCTGGAGGGCGTTCTTTCATAGGAAAGGGATCGCCGAAAGGGCCTTGGCCGCTCCTTTAGCTTCTCCTCGATGGGGGGAAGAGTGAGAGTGGCGTTACTGGCTGCTCGCTGCTCGCTATCTTCGAAGATGAGGGATCTGTTCCAGCACCAGGACGCGTGGTACGTTAATAGGTGAGCCGGCGAACCTACGGAACGTCTCACGAGGACTCTTATGGAATCCTCTCAGAACGGGCGACGGCAGCGGGCCGTCCTGCTGACGTGGGTAGTGGGGATAGGGGTTCTCCTCTCCGCATTCCCGGCAGGGGCGACCGACGCGGACATGCCCTGGGAATGTTCAGGGTACAGTGGAGAGGCGCAGGCGCGCTGTGTGCGAACCTTGATCGAAATCCAGCGCGAGAAGATTGCACAGCTCGAAGGCCAACTCAAGGCCCAGCAAGAGACGGTCGCCCAACTGAAAGAACAGGTTGACCGTCACGCCGCGGCGGTCGCCAGCCCGCCACGCCAAGCCGCGCCCCCTCCAGTGGCGGTCGCGCCGGTCATCCCTTACCCCTACCCTTATGCATATCCGTATGCGTTTGGCTATCCACCGGTCGGATTCTCGCTCTATCTCGGCCGCCCCTGGATCTACGGCCCGCCGTACCTCTATGGCCCTAGCTTCAACTTCTACTGGGGTCCACGGTTGTTCGGTCACCGCGGGCATTGGCATCGCCATCAGTAGCGTTTCCTCTCGCGGGAGCGGGAAGCGATTGACAAGTGCATAAAACACACGGGGAGCGTCAGGCAGTATCTTCAAGCAAGCTGGATGGAAGAAGTGAGGGGAAAGACTATGCGCTACGCCATCGTGATCGAGAAGGCACCATCAAACTATGCAGCGTACGTGCCCGATTTGCGCGGTTGCGTGGCGACAGGCGCCACCGTCGAGGAAACCGAGAAACTCATTCGCGAGGCCATTGAGTTTCACCTGGAAGGATTACGAGCCGACGGTCTGCCGATTCCCCCTCCCAGCAGTCAGGTCGAATACGTCGAAGTCTCTGCGTAACCACCTTTCTCCAAAGTTCGTCCGCGCCAGATTGTTCGCTTCTACCCGCAACGACGACATCAGTAGCAGTTCCCTCATATCTCAAGCCCACGAGCAATTGTCCTAAAGAGAAAACAGCCGCGCGCAATGCGATTTCTGCTGGATGCCATTAGCAAGACTTCACACTCGCCCCTCTGCAGATTTATCTCGGCCTAGCTCCATTCACTGAACGTGCTCCTTATTCGCGTGTTCAGCGGATCAGGGTCGGTCGATAGTCCCTCGAAATACATCTGTGCCGTTGCCAACGGCAAGTCTTCGGGTGTTTCCCCATATCCCTCGGTGTTGAATTCTTGCTTGGTGCCTCGTAAATGAAGTACGGTTCCCTTGCCGTGAGCAGAATGGTCCGCAACCGGTACTTGTCATTCAGTGTCCATACACGCTCGATCTCTTCTGGGGTAAAGAGCAAAGCCTTGCCAACTCGACGAAGGTCTTAAAACGCTTCCGTGGCAGAACGTCAGCTACCAGACGCAGACTGTCAATGTCCTTGAAGCAGGTATTCCCTTTGCCTGGTAAAGAGGTGTAGAGGTTTGAATACCCAGAAGCAGAGAAGGCCGGAGAAGGGAGGCGCGATGAGAGGGGTGGAATTCATGGCAAGGGCCTGCGATCCGAAGACGCTGACCGTTCGGCAACTCATGGAAGACGCGGTCGTGACCGTGAGTCCCCAGACGACAGGACTGGCCATCGCCGAGATCTTGAGCGAGCGGAATTTCGGGAGCGTCCCCGTGGTCGAGCCAGACCGGACGCTGGTCGGTCTGGTGAGCGAGTTTGACCTCCTGCGGGTCATGGATGAGGACCGAGACCTGCGGCAGGTCACGGCGGCTGAGATCATGACCTCCAAGGTGGTGACCGTCACGGAAGACATGCCGGTCAAAGACCTGATTCAATTGCTGCAAGACCGGTTCTTGATCCGAGTGCCGGTCGTGAACGGCGACAAACTGGTGGGGATCGTGGCGCGGCGGGATATCGTGTTCGGATACGTCAAGGCGCTGGCCAAGTATTGGCCGTAAAAGGAGAAATTCTGAATTATGAATTCTGAATTTTGAGCGAAAAGCGGGGAACAGCCGGTGGATGCTCCTCACTCAGTCCTGAGCACTCACCTGCTTCAGCAGAAGAAGGGAGGTCGCTATGACAGTCCTACCCAGGCTGACAGAGTTTCTGGACGGTCATCACGTTCGCTACGAAGTCCTGGGCCATCAGGAAGCCTATACCGCGCCGGAGATCGCCCATGCGCTGCACGTGTCGGGAAAGATGCTGGCCAAGGTCGTCATCGTCAAAGCCGACGAACGGTTCGTGATGGCGGTGCTTCCGTCTCACTGGAGAATCGATTTCGATCGCCTCAAAGAGGCGCTGGGAGCCGGCGACGTGCGCTTGGCCACCGAGGACGAATTCAAGGGGTTGTTCCCCGACTGTGAAATCGGGACGATGCCGCCGTTCGGTAATCTGTACAACATCCCGGTGTATGTCGACCGGTCGCTCACTGAAGACGCAGAGATCGTCTTTCAGGCCGGCACCCACTTCGGCGCGGTCAAGCTCCGATACCAAGACTTCGCCGACTTGGTTCATCCCACGGTCGCGGAGTTCCATCAAGCACCGACGAAGATCGCGAGTTAGGCGGGGCAGGATGGGTTGATCGCGTCAAGAGAGACCGGTCTGGCAGCGAGCTTGGCAGAGAGTTCACGGCTAACCTTTAAAAGGGTAGGGAACGTCATGGTGAAGCCAGAAGAAACACCCAAACCGACCACAGAGGAGGGCCCGCGGGCGGAAAAGCCGAGCCATTGCCTCCTCTGCGGACTGGCGGGGCCGACCCTGCTGTACGGCCACTGGATCTGCGACCACTGCAAGAACGTGGTGCAGGCGGAGGCGGTGTCCCAAAAGCGGAAGATCGTCAAAGAAGGCGGCGGGCCGCTGTCTCGATGAGCCGGCGGACTCCGCCCTGATTCGCCGACGATGCAGACCCGTCGTGTGCGCCGGGCAACCCGAACGCGGATCGGCCACAGGCTTCCGATCGGAAAGCTGCCGCCTCCCCTGTTGCGGACGCTGTTGGCCCGTTTTGCCGGCAGCTCCGATTCCCGCCTGGTCGTCGGTCCGGGACTCGGGCTCGATGCGGCCGCGATCGACGTCGGAGACCGGTACATCGTCGCGACCACCGACCCGATCACGTTCGTGACAGGGGAAGTCGGTTCGTATGCGCTGGCCGTCAATGCGAACGATGTGGCGGCGATGGGCGCCGTGCCGCGCTGGTTTCTGGCGACGTTGCTGCTGCCGTCGCAAGGCACGACGCCTCGGGCGGCGTCGCGATTATTTTCCGAGATCAGCCGCGCCTGTCGGGAGATCCGCATCTCGTTGTGCGGAGGCCACACGGAGATCACGGACGCCGTGACCCGGCCGGTGGTGGTCGGTTGCCTGTTGGGGGAATGTCCGAAGAATCGGCTCGTCACCTCGGCAGGCGCCCGCGTCGGCGATGCGGTGCTGTTGACGAAGGGCATCCCCATCGAAGCGGTGTCGATTCTGGCACGTGAGCGGCATGCCGAGCTGCGCCGCCGGTATCCGGCTCGCTTCGTCGCCCGCTGCCGGCGCTATTTCCGCAATCCCGGCATCAGCGCCGTGCGGGACGCCCAGCTTGCGCTCGCGGCCGGCGGTGTGCATGCGATGCATGATCCGACCGAGGGAGGCCTGAGCGCCGCGCTGTATGAACTCGCCGAGGCCGCGCACGTCGGCCTGCGCATCGAGGAACAGGCGATTCCGATTCTGCCGGAGGGCCGGAGGCTGTGCGAAGATTTCGGCTTGCATCCGCTGGGCGCCATCGCCTCAGGCGCGTTGCTCATTTGCGCGGAGCCGATCCGCGCACCCGTGATCGTTCGGCGACTGGCGCGCGGCGGCATTCCCGCCGTGCGGATCGGCACGGTCGTCCCCGCTCGGGAAGGGGTCCGAATGGTGACCCGCGACGGGCACATTCGATGCGTTCCCCGTTTTCAGGTCGATGAAGTCGTGGGCGCCCTTGCACGGGGGCCTGCGTTTTCCGTGCGCCAATTATGAGCCGGTCGGGCGCGGACGATTTCGGCATGCCAAGCGGGGACACCGACGCGTGCACTGTCGTCCCGCGCGCGGCACAGCCGCCGATCTCGCGTTGATCTTCGCCCAAACCGATCCACCCAAAGGTCACGACGGCATCGCCGCTCTTCTGGTCGAAAAGGGGACACCTGGACCCGGGTTATCACGGACAAGTGAGAGCTGCGGGCGTCGGACACGGGGAACTGCTCTTCGAGAATTGCGAGACGCCAGAGACGACTCTGCTGGGAACGGTCGGCCAGGGCTTCAAGGTCGCCATGTGCGCACTATATAACGGCCGCTACAGCGTCGCCGCCGGCTGTGTCGGCATTGTCCAAGATTGCCTCAACGCCTGTAGGGGTTCGGCAGGTGCCAGGCGCCGTAATGCGCCCTTACCGCGCATTCCGCCCGTCCAGCCGCCAAGCTGCTCGCCGATCCCGCAGGACCTGCCGCCCTCATGTCGGCTCGCCGTCCGCCCCGACCCCGTGTCACTGGTTATCCAGTGTCCATCACGGGACACTTCTGAGAGCGACCTTGGATGTCACAGGCTTGTGGGAGACTGAGATATCCCCACGAGCTCGGAGGCGTCAGAAGTGCCAATTCGCACGGCACCGGTCTCAGTCGTCCGGTGCTTCCTGGCACGGAGGATGAAACTCAGTTGCTGCACTGGGTTATTGCATCGGATGGGTCTTACACACCGGGCGCATGACCGGGAGCGGAGAAATCCTCTGATTTCTCCAAAAGCGATATCGAGTCAGTTCGCGGTTTTCGGTAAACTAGCAGTCTGCGCGGGCATGCTATCTAGCAAGCTATCTGAATCGGCAGCAAAGAATGTGCAATGGCTGACGGTGTAGTTCCTCAAGCCACGGACTGGACAAGACCATTGAGGCGGATCAGAGCCTGACAAGCTCCTGATTCGGCGAAGGCTGCCCCGGGTGCGATCATCTACCCGGCCTCACTGCGCACCAAAGACTTGGTCGGAACCGAACGTCTGTCCCTCGGCAGCGTGTCCGAGGCCCTGCTCAAGTATGCGCCCTGCTCGGTCCTGATCGTTCGGAGATCCCGTGCGTGACCTGCGCGTTCCGGAGCTTCATCGACTGTCGGCCGACGAGGTCGTCAAAGCGCTGGCGAGCGGCCCCGGCGGGTTGTCCCGCGACGAGGCGCGGCGGCGTCTGGCACAGTACGGCCCGAACACGCTCGAAGAACCGCCCCGCTTTTCGTTCGTTCGTCAGTTTGCCCGGCAATTCACCCACTTCCTGGCCGTTCTCCTGTGGCTCGCCGCCGGCCTTGCGTTTCTGGCCGAGTGGATGAAGCCCGGCGAGGGTATGGCGACGCTGGGCTGGGCGATCATCGGCGTGATCGCCATCAACGCCGCCTTTGCGTTCTTCCAAGAATACAAAGCGGAACGGGCAGTCCAGGCGCTGCACCGGTTGCTTCCGGCCAAGGCGTGGGTGCTGCGTGCCGGCCAGCCCGTTGAAGTGCCGCGCAGCGAGATCGTTCCCGGCGACATCCTCTTGCTTGAAGAGGGCGAGCAGGTCCCCGCCGACGCGCGCCTCCTCGAAGAGGCCGCGATGCGGGTCGACCTGTCGTCGCTCACCGGTGAATCGCGACCGAAGCGTCGCACGGCGGACCCGGTGACGGACGGGCACCTGCTCGATCTGCCCAATCTGATCTTCGCCGGCACCACCATCCTCTCGGGCCGCGGCCGGGCCGTCGTCTTTGCGACCGGCATGCGGACGGAGTTCGGGAAGATCGCCCGGCTCACCACGAGCGTCACGGCCGGACTTAGCCCGCTGCAACGAGAGATCGCCACGATCACCCATGTGATCGCGCTGCTCGCGCTCGCGATGGGAGCGCTGTTTTTCGGCATTGGCTTGTCGATGGGACTGGGATTCTGGGTCAGCGCGGTCTTCGGGATCGGCATCATCGTCGCCAACGTGCCGGAAGGGCTGTTGCCGACCGTCACGCTGGCGCTTGCGATGGGCAGCCAGCGGATGGCCAAACGCCACGCCCTTATCAAACAACTCACCTCTGTCGAGACGCTGGGCTGCACCACGGTCATTTGCACGGACAAGACCGGCACGCTGACCGAAAACCGCATGCGCGTAGACCGCTTTTTCATGGACGGCCTGGAGGTCGAGTCTCAGGAAGGCTGTCTCCTCGTCCGTGGCCGCCTCGTCAGTCCGGTCGCCGCCGACGACTGGAAGCCGCTGTTCGACGCGATGGTCCTCTGCAACAACGCCAAGCGCACCCGGCGATCCGACGGACGCACGGCCGTCACCGGAGACCCGACCGAAGTCGCCCTGCTCGAATTCGCCATCGAGCACGGGCTTCTGCACGGACGCCCTCTTCCACGCATGGGAGAACTGCCATTCGATGCGGATCGCAAACGGATGACGACCCTCCATTGGTCCGAGGGGCGGCTGGTCGCCTATCTCAAGGGGGCGCCGGAATCCGTCATCCCCCTGTGCGCCACAATGCTGAGCCACGGCCGGATCGTGCCGATGACACCCGACGAGCGCCAGAAAGTCCTCACGCACAGCCGGTCGTTCGCCCAGCGGGCCTACCGGGTGTTGGCGATCGCCATGCGGGACATCGAGCAGGGACCGGAGAATCTCGACATCGACTCGGTGGAACGCGAGCTGACGTTCCTCGGCCTGGTCGCGATGATCGACCCGCCGCACCGGGAAGTGCCGGACGCGATCGCGCGCTGCAAGAAAGCCGGCGTGCGGGTCATCATGATCACCGGCGACCATCCGCTGACCGCGTTGGCCGTTGCGCGCAAGATCGGCCTCGTTCCCCCTGAAGCCGATCCTCGCATCGCGCCCTTCGCACCCGTCATCGAGGGCGTTCAGCTCGACACGATGAGCGATGAGGCGCTCCGCCGACTCTTGACTCCTTCTCATCCGGGAGAGCCGGAGCCGATCTTTGCGCGGATGGCCCCTCGTCACAAGATGCGTGTCGTATCGATCTTGAAAGACATGGGGGAAGTCGTGGCCGTCACGGGCGACGGGGTGAACGATGCCCCCGCGCTCAAAAAGGCGGACATCGGCATTGCGATGGGCATGGCGGGCACCGACGTCGCGAAAGAGACGGCACACATGGTGTTGCTGAACGATAATTTCGCCACGATCGTGAACGCGATCGAAGAGGGTCGCGCCGTCTATGCGAATATCCGCAAGTTCGTCACCTATGTCTTATCAAGCAACGTCCCGGAAATCGTGCCCTATCTGGCCTTCGGTCTCTTTCACACCCCTCTGGCGTTGACGGTTCCGCAGATTCTGGCGGTGGACCTCGGTACCGACATGCTGCCGGCATTGGCGCTCGGCGCCGAGCAGCCGCATGCTGGGATCATGGACATGCCTCCGCGCCCGCGCACCGAACGTCTGCTCAACCGCGCGCTCTTGCTGCGCGCCTACGGATTCCTGGGGCTCATCGAGGCCGCCGTCGCCATGACCGGATTCTTTCTGTACCTGACCGCTCACGGCTGGACATGGGGCGGTCCATTGAATTGGACCGATCCCCTGTATCGGGAGGCGACCACCGTCACCTTCGCCGCGATCGTCGTCGCTCAGATCGCCAACGTCTTCGCGTGCCGATCGAGGCGGGTGTCGGTCTTCCGGCTGGGCTTCTTCAGCAATCGACTCATCCTGTGGGGAATCGCGGTCGAAGTCGCGCTGCTCGGCGTGCTGGTCTATTCGCCGTTCGGCCACCTGATTGTTGGCACGGCCCCGCTGCCGCTGTGGATCTGGCCGTTGCTCGCACTCGGCGCGCTCGGTTTGTTGTTGGCCGAAGAAGTGCGGAAGCTGGTCGTCGCGCGGTTCTTCCCTCGCCCCACATCCGGCCGCGCGCCGAATGTGAAGTCGGTCCGGGGGCGGGTTCCTGCTTGATCCTCTCGCCCAGGCGATCCGTTCGGCGGGAACAGGTTCGGCTCACTCGACGACGGTGTTCATCCTCACGGGAAGACGGCGGGCGCCCCACGAGCCCGGTCGGGCGTCGAAGACCCCGGCGCAGGGCGCACCGCAGAATCGGCACGCGGCGTCTGCAGTGAGATTCCATTCCGTCAGCTCGTACCAGTCGCGCCCGATCAGCCGGTTGCCGCACCGATGGCAATAGGTGCTGCCGCCGTCCTCATCATGCACATTGCCGGTATAGGCGTAGTGCAGGCCGTTCTTGATCGCGATGCGGCGGGCTCTGGTCAACGTGGCCACCGGGGTCGGAGGGCGGTCGAGCATCTTCCAGTCCGGATGGAAGGCCGTGAAGTGGATCGGCACGTCCGGCCCCAATCGCTCGGCGACCCATTGCGTGAGGGTCTCCAACTCCTGGTCCGAATCGTTCTCGCCGGGGATCAGCAGGGTGGTGATTTCGAACCACACGGTCGTCTGATGTTTGAGATAGACCAGCGTGTCCAACACCGGCTGGAGGCTGCCGGCGCAGATCTGTTTGTAGAACCGTTCGGTGAACCCTTTGAGATCGACGTTGGCCGCGTCCATGTGCCGATAGAACTCCTCGCGCGGCTCTTCGCACACATAGCCCGCCGTCACCGCGACGGATTTGACGCCGCGTGCGCGACAGGCCTGCGCCACGTCGATCGCGTATTCATGGACAATCACCGGATCGTTGTAGGTGAAGGCCACGCTGCGGCAGCCGAGCTGTTCGGCCGCCCGGGCGATCGTCTCCGGCGAAGCCTCATCAGCCAAGGTATCGACTTCGCGGGACTTGCTGATGTCCCAATTCTGGCAAAACCGACAGGACAGGTTGCAGCCGGCGGTGCCGAACGACAGCACGGCGGTGCCGGGGAAAAAGTGATTCAACGGCTTCTTCTCGATCGGGTCCACGCAAAAGCCGCTCGACCGGCCGTAGGTTGTGAGCACGATCCGATCGTCCCGGCGCGCCCGGACAAAGCATAAGCCCTGCTGGCCCTCGTGCAACTTGCAGAAGCGCGGGCAGAGGTCGCACTGGATGCGCCCGTCGCCGAGGCGATGCCAGTATGTGGTTGGGACGACCGTGCTCATCTCCGTCGCTCGTCGCGCAGTGCGTTCTCTCGGTGCCCGGCTGTTCACCGCTCGCTCCACCCGGAGCGCCGTCGGTCGGATTATATCAGCCGTCAGGCGGTGGGCGGAGCGCCCGCGTGAGCGCGCGGCGACCCGCGGACGATGAACAGACGACAGGTCCCGCATGTTCTGGAGTACAATAGATCCGACCCATGAATCAGCCGCAGCCTCCACCTTTTCGCTTTTTCGCCGACGCCATGTTGGGCAAGCTGGCCCGCTGGTTGCGCATCCTCGGCTACGACACAGCCTACGAGAACGTCATCGCCGACGATGCGCTGATCCAGCGCGTGCTTCACGAGAAGCGTTGGTTGCTGACCCGCGACACGTACCTCGCGCAACGCGGGATCCTTCGCGGCCGGCATACGCTGATCGCCGACGACCACGTACACGACCAACTTCGACAACTTCACCGGGAGTTGGGCTTGCGCTTGGACCCGAACGGGCAAGCGGCGTACCGCTGCGCCGACTGTAATGCGGTCTTGGAGCCCATTGCGAAGGAGCAGGCTGCTCCCTTGGTTCCGCCAGTCGTCGCCGCGCAGTACCACGACTTCATTCGATGCCCGCGATGCGGCCGTGTATACTGGCCGGGCACCCATTGGACCAACCTGTGTCGCGAGTTGGAGCGTCTTGAAACGGCATGACCGCGCGCCTCTCGCCGTTTGCTCCGCCCCTCGACCGTCTCCTGCGCCGATGGGGACTCAGCCCGGTTTTCGCGTCTGACCGCCTCTCGGGCTTACGGGGTTGCTACCTCTTGGGCATCGCTGTGAGGGCCGGCATCATCCGGGTGGGAGCGCTGGGGCGAATTCGTTTCGCCGGAGGAGTGTACGGCTACGTCGGGTCGGCTCGCGGCCGTTCCGTCACCTTGGCTCACCGTCTCGCTCGCCATCTGCGCCGGGACAAGATCCGCCGGTGGCACATCGATTACCTGACCTCCTATCCGAGCGTTCACCCGGTCGCCGCCTACGTCTCGCCGGCGCCATCCCTCACTGAAAGCACCCTGGCCCGGTTGTGCGCGAGCCGCTTCCCGGCGGTCCCCGGGTTCGGCAACAGCGATCGCCGCGGTGGAACGGCCGGGCACTTGTTTCTTCTGCAGCCGGCTGCAGGCGCGGTCGCTCACCTCGGCTCGAATCGGGCGGTGAAGAAACGCAGCGTCGGGGGCTCGTAAACCATGCGGAGGCCGGTGAGCTGCTCTCGATTCCGGAACACATCGATGACGCCGTCGGCGACGACGTCCATGTGACTGTACGTGTAGACGCGCCGGGGAATGGTCAACCGCACCAGCTCCAGCTTGGATCCGCGGTGCCGCCCGGTGGCCGGATCGCGCCCGGCTGAGACGATGCCCCGTTCCATCCCGCGCACCCCCGCCGTCTCGTACAAGGCCGCGGCCAGCCGCTGCGCCGGGAACTCCTCCTGCGGGATGTGGGGAAGAAACGCCTGGGCGTCCAGAAAGACGGCATGGCCGCCCGGCGGTTCGACCACCGGCACCCCTGCTTCTTTCACCCGCGACCAGAGATAGTGCACCTGCTCGACGCGCGAACTGATGTAGTCGTAGTCGGTCATCTCTTCCAACCCCACCGCCATGGCGGCCAGGTCCCGGCTGGCCAGCCCGCCGGACCAGGGCGTCCCTTCAAAGGTCGCGCATAAGGCGGCGCAGCGCTCGTACAGCTTCGGATCGTTCACGCCGAGAATGCCGCCGATGTTCACCAGCACATCCTTCTTCGCAGAGATCGTGCATCCATCCCCCTGTGCCATGAGCTCCCGGATAATCTCCTTGATCGTCCAGTCCGCATAGGCCGTCTCCCGCTGCTTGATCAAGTAGGCGTTCTCCGCCACCCTCGTCGCATCGAAGATGACCGGAATGCGATGGTAGCGGCAGATGGCCGAGACTTCCTTCGTCACGCCCAGCGAGACCGGCTGACCGCCGGCCATATTCACGTTGGTCTCGATGCACACGTAGGCGATGCGTTCCGCGCCGTGTTTCGCGATGAAGTCGATGAGCTTCTTCGGATCGATGTCGCCCTTGAAGGGATAGGCCGACCGCGGGTCGTAGGCCTCGTCCACGATCAGATCGACGAACACGCCGCCCGCCCGTTCCTGGTGCTCCCGCGTCGTCGTGAAGTACATATTGTTGATCACGTATTGGCCGGAGCCGATCATCGCCTGGGAAAGGAGATGTTCGGCGGCGCGCCCCTGGTGCGTCGGCAGGATGTACCGGAAACCCAGCACCTCCCGGCACCGCTCCACGAAGAGGCGCGCGGCTTCGCTCCCGAGTTCCGATTCCTGGACCTCGAGCATCATGGCCCACTGCCGGTTGCTCATCGCAGCGGTGCCGGAATCGGTGAGCAGATCGATGTAAATATCCTCGGACCGCAGCAGAAAGGTGTTGAACCCCGCGTCCCGGATGGCGCGCGTCCGCTCCGCCGCGGACTTGAGCCGGAAGGGCTCGACGACCTTGATGAAGTAGGGTTCCGGCGTGTGGGTCGGCGCGAAGTCATCGTGATACTCGGTGATGAACGGGCCGTCGACCGCGAAGCGCATCAATTCGGGAGCCGGCGCCTCGGCCTGGCGGACCCGGAGCGGATGCGCGATACGGTACCGCGCGAGATGCTCGAAGCTTTCGATCAGGTAGTCGATCTGCCGTTCGGTGTAGCAGCGCCGCGGGACATAGACGCCCAGCAGGTCGCCCTGTCGCCCGAAGGCCCTTCTGTCCAACGGGCGGGTGCGGATGCCGGAGACGAGATAGCACAAGGCGGCCAGGTTGGCGGAGCGCCACGTGTGATGACCCAGACCCGTGAGACCACAGACTGAGACGCTCGACGTGTCGATCACCACGCCGGACAACCCGAGCGGCCGATGCACCGGATAGCCGGCCTCCTCCAGATGCCCAGCCAAGTACTCCAACTTGCGCCGGCGGAAGGCCAAATAACTTTCGTCCAGCATGTCGCGGAGGCCTTGAGCGAGCACTTGCATGTCGCGACCGGCTTGGCCGCCGTAGGTGTGCAACCCTTCATAGACCACGACCAGACTGCGGAACACAACGTACCACTGCTCCTCGTTCGTGGCGATGAGGCCGCCCGTGTGACAGCCGGCGTCTTCGCGTCCGCTCAGATACAGAATGTCGCAGGCGTCCGCATAGCGTCGGATGAGACCAGGCAGCCCGCCGGCCGGCGCCCGGCTGACCTTGTACAGAAAAGCGGCCGACGCCGCCATTGACGCATCTAAGATCACTGGCACCCCATACCGACGGGCGAGCGCGGCGCAGGCCTCGAGGTTCTCCAGCGACAGCGGCTGACCGCCGAATTGCGGGACCGTCGCACCGACCAGCAACAACTTGACTGCACCCGCTTTCAGTCGTTCCTCCACCCGTTCGACCGGAAGATCGGCCTTGAACGTCTCCTTCGCGCGAGGATCGTACGCTTCCTCCGCCAAAAGCGTCTCGACGCGGAGGTCCAAGACCGCGGCGAGTGCGGCAAGCGTGCCCAGGTTGCCGTTGGTGAGGACGGTGTCGCCGGAGCGCAGAAGCCCCCGCAGAATCAGATGTTCGGCTCCTCGCCCTTGATGGGTCGGAATGGTGAACTGTTTCCCGAAGACCTCTTGGCAGGCCCGTTGGAGCGCGTAAAAGTTCGCGCTTCCGGCGTAGGCTTCATCCCCGATCATCAAGGCGGACAGTTGCTTGTCGGTGAGACCCGCATTTCCGCGGGCGGTGCCGAAGTCCAGATACACACGGTCGCGCGGCAGGCGCAGCACGTTGTAGTCCGCCTCCTTGAGCGCCGCCACCCGGACATCGTAGGGGACCTTCCGGAGGGTCTGCACCATCTTGATGCGAAACGATTCGCCGACCGCCCCCGACGGCGCCGGCTCGCGGCGGATTGGAACTGACGACATCGCGACGGACCTCCTTCGTTCATTGACTCGGCTCCCTATAATGGTTGAGGATGGGGAGGAGATCAAGGGACGATCCGCCTTCGATGATTCCTTGGGGTTGCCTTCCGCTCATCCTCTTTCTGCTGCTGCTCATCCTGCTTCCCTTCGCGTTCGGCCATCTCTTCACGGCTGCGCTCATCAAGTTGAACCTGGAGCCGAAGACCGCCCTGTTGCTGGTGCTCGCCATCTTCGCAGGCAGCGCGTTCAACATCCCGCTCAAACGGATCGCCCGGACGGAGACCGTCGTGGTGGACCCGTTCGCCGTGTTCGGATTCTCCGGGTGGTGGCCGAGGCTGAGACGGGTCCGTCGGGAGACCGTGATCGCGGTGAATGTCGGCGGCTGCATCGTTCCGGTCGGCCTGGCCGCCTACGAGACGGCCTCCCTGCTGCTGGAGGGGTCGCAAAGTGTCTCCGCCCTGCTCCTGGCCACGGCGATGAACACGGCAGTGTGTTACTGGCTGGCGAAACCAATGGAAGGGATCGGCATTGCGCTGCCGGGGTTCGTTCCCCCCTTCGTGGCGGCCATCGGTGCCTTGATGCTCGCACCGGAGCAGGCGACACCCGTCGCCTTCGTCGCCGGAGTGCTCGGCCCTCTGATCGGCGCCGATCTGCTGCACCTCCGCGATGTGGAGCGGATCGCGACGGGCATGGCCAGCATCGGCGGCGCGGGCACCTTCGACGGCATCGTGCTTTCCGGCATCGTGGCGGCCTATCTGGCCTGAAGCACGGCTGGGGCCCGTTTAACGTTCATCCTTCAACGTTCGGCAGGAACCGCCAGGACCTCCACGAGGTTTCATGTTGAACGGTTCACGAGGACCGCCACCGCTCAGCGAGGAAACGCCTCCTTCACACCGCCGTCGACGGGAAGAATGGCGCCGGTGGTCTTGGCGGATCTGTCCGAGGCCAAAAACAAGACGGCTTCAGCCACATCCTGAGGCAGAACCTTGACCTTCAAGAGGCTGCGCGACACGCAATGGGCTTCGATGGTCTCAACGGGAATGCCGTACGCCGCCGCGCGGGCCCGCCGGAGCTCGTCGGACCACAGACCGGACCCCTCGAACACCGCATCGGGATTGACGATGTTGACCCGCACGCCGTCGTCCGCTCCTTCAAGGGCGAGGATGCGCGCCAATTGCACCTGCGCCGCCTTCGAGGCGGAGTAGGGACCGAAATGTTTGCCCGGGGCCAGCGCGTTCTTGCTCGCGACGACAACGATGCTCCCACCGAGACCCTGCCGCTTGAAGACCCGCATCGCCTCCCGGCACACCAAGAAGTGTCCGGTCGCGTTCACCGCCAGGGTTTCATTCCAGTCCTTTAGCGTGAGCTGATCGACCGGGGCGCTCCGCGCAATCCCGGCATTGGACACCAGGATGTCCAGCCCGCCATAGGCCAAGACCGCCTTCCGGAACCCTTCGACCACTTCGTCCTCGCGGGTGACATCCATTCCGATCGCGACGGTGTTTTCCTCGCCGGACTGCGTGTTGAGTTCTACGGACAAGGTCCGCGCTTTGTCTTCATCCAGATCGCTCAGGATCACCGACGCTCCCTCCCGGACCAACAGACCCGCGATCGCCCGCCCGATCCCACCGGCCGCGCCGGTCACCAGCGCGATCCGTCGGGACAATTGCTTTTCCGGCGGCAGCAGCGTCAGCTTGAAGTTCTCGAGCGGCCAGTATTCGAACTCATACAGATCCCTGGGCGACAGAGATCGGTATGAATCGATCGCGGAAGCCTCGCGAATCACGCGGATCGTATGCCGGTACAGATCGTGCGCGATGCGGGCCGCCCGACGATCCTTGCCCGTCGTGAACATGCCCACATCGGGGACCAGGATGACCCGCGGGTGGGGATCGAGCATGGTGATGCCCGGCGAGCGATAGCGCTCAAAGTTCCGGATATAGTCGCGACGATAGCGTTCGACCGCTTGACCCACTGCCTGCCGGAGCGATTCCTGATCGCACGAGGGCGACAGTCTCAGGAACAGCGGTTTGGCCTTCGTGTGGAGGAGGTGATCCGGCGTGAACGGTCCGACCTGCGAGAGCGTCTGTGCGCGAGGGTCGTTGACGAAATCCAGCACCGATCGGCTGTCGTCATAGTGCAGCACGACGCGACGGTCTCGGCTCACCGCGCCGCGCAAAATCGGCGCGAGGAGAACGGCCAGGGATCGGCGCTCGGCCGACGCCGGCGTCACGCGCGGCGAATCCGGCCGGCGGTCATGGCCCGATCGGGAGCGGCGGATGAATCGTTCGGCCCGCGAGACGATCTCGATTGTGCGCAGATAGGCTTCCTTCGGGGTATTACCCCAAGTCACCAAGCCATGCTTATCGAGGATGACGGCGTCCGCATCCGGCCTGCGCCGATAGGCTTCTGCGACCAGCTTGGCCAGTCGGAATCCCGGCCTGACGTAGGGGATCAACGCGACCTCATCGCCGTAGACGGTCCGGATCAGTTTTGTGCTGTCCGATGTATCCGTGAGCGCGCAGATGGAATCGGCATGCGTGTGGTAGACATGCGGGGCAGGAAGAAAGGCGTGCAGCAATGTCTCGATGGACGGTTTGGGGGCGCGGGGGTCCAAGACGCAGCGATCGAGGTAGGCAACCATTTCCTCGTCCGACATCGCGTCCCGTTGCATGAGGCGTTGCAGGTCGTCAAGGCGAAGCGGGGTGAACTGACTCGGCGTGATCGTCCGCATATCCGAGCCGCTGCCCTTGATCCACAAGACCCGGATATCCCGCCCGCAATGGTCTGCTGTTTCGACCTTGGCGGACGAATTGCCTCCGCCCCAGAGCACCAATTCCGGTTCCTGTCCGATCGTCCGCGTGGCATACACCAGCGCCTCAAGCCCTTCCAGATGCGCGGCCCTTTCGTCACACCACCGGCTTTGCATGGCGTGAGTCTCCGGCGTTTCACATGGCCGCTGGAGTCCCCTGTGTGAGGACGGGCGGCGTAAGCCGGAACCAGCGCCACGCCGCCCTCGGCGAGTGATCAATCACACAAACAATTTACTCCCGCCGTGGCTTCCTACGACAGGTAGGGAAATTGCCAGGGTAAGACGAGGCGCGAGTCAGGGCTGCGCGGTCGAACCTGACGGTTGGATGTCTCGTCAGTCTCTGCCCACAGAGGCGACATGCACCGGACTGGGCAGTGACGGACGCGAATATTCCACGGATTACCATGACCCCATATATGAGCACAGCAGAAGCACGGAACGCCAGTATGTAGTGGCTTGTATAGGATCATCAAGCGGAGTATGGATATCACTGATCCACCCGTTATTCAGAACCAATTCACAAGAACTGAACCGAAGATTCACTTCCTCGTTACCGCAAGTCGGGCTGATTTCAACCGGGCTGAACCGAAGGCTCCTCATAGGACCATAGGTCTCAGAAAGGCAGGTGTGGAATGCTACGCATCCATGTCCTTACCTATGATACGTCCCTCTTCATCATCTGCGCGGCGTGCGGGCAACGAACCCAGAATCGGTATCTGGGAGGCCACATGTTGAGCGTCTCTTGCCCACGCTGCCAGCAGGAGGCCGAGTGGAAACTCGAAGAGGTCTATTGGAGCGGACTCCCGAAGCAAACAGAGAAGGACATCGTCGCGGCGTCCGGCTATGCTAACCTGGCGAAGACCGGTGGATAGCGCCGTCACCTCACACGAAACGCCTCTTTGCGGTGCGGCGGGAGGAACCTATGGATCAGACCAAGCAAGCCGGAAACGACGCTCCGCCTAAGGCGCGGAAGGCCCCGCAGCAGTGCGGTCACGGCCGTCTGGTCGACGAGTACCGGACACCGGATGGGAACGATACCGGAAAGTTGATTTGCAAGGAATGACGCCGGTCATGAGCGGAATCCTGCAAAGAGAAAAAGAAAGTACACGTTGTCAGCCCACCGTGATCGTTCCTACGGCGTTCTGAAACTCGACTACCGTGCCGTACGCGGCGCACTTGGCTCGCATGCGGCCGCACACGAGATCCGCGTCTTCCCCCCGCGCGAGCCGGACGCCGAAGTGCTCGATCCGAACCGGGTGCAGCCGGATACATACAGCTCGGCCGCGTTCCACCTCGACCGTGAATAGAAACGACAGGTCGTTGCGTTCCTTGGGATCCACCGCGTAGTCGTCGATGAAATCTCCGGCCGAATAGAGAATCGCGCGGCCGCGGAACAGTTCGATCCCCTGCGGCGTGTGGTTGGAATGGCCCCAATAGAAGTCCGCACCGAGTGAGACGACCTCCTGGGCCATGGCGCGCATCGCCGGGGAGGGCAAACCCCAATTCGGCCCCACATGGGCGCTGACGATCACGAAGTCGGCCTGTCCGCGAGCCCGTGTGAGCACGTCGACGAGACGGGACCGATGAGGTTCGAGCAGACCGCGCTGATCGTAGGCGATGAAGTGGACGCCGGGTTTCTCGGGACCGGCCTCCCAGTCCGGCTCATTGTCGGTCACCGCAACCACGGCCAACCGGCCCTGCGGCGAGTGAAGCCGTGCCGGGGCCGACGCTTCGTTCAGGTTGGAGCCGGCCCCGCACCGCGCGATCCCCGCCCGGTCCAACAACCCGAGACAGTCCAGCAACGCATCGGATCCGAAGTCCAGGACATGGTTGTTCGCCAGGGTGACGCAATCGATTCTGGCGGCTTGAAGAAACTCGATCGCACGCGGATGGGCGCGAAAGTGGAACGCCTTGGTGAACGGATGCCAGGGTCGGCCTCTGGCGCTGATGACGCATTCGAGATTGATGAGCCGGCAGTCGGCCGCCAGCATCACGGGCAGGACGTCGCCCCAGATCGCCGCGGGGGAACTGGCCGGATTGCGGATGATTGACTCATCCACCAACCTGCCCATCATCACGTCGCCAGCCAGCGCGATCCGCATGCCGGCTCGCTCCTCAACCGGGGCTCGAGGATTGGACGCGCTGAGGCGCAGGCGGTGTGTAGGGCACGAACATCTTCTTCACAATCTTCTGACCTTCCGGCGAGCGCGCGAACGTCACGAACGCGTCCGTCAATGGATCCGGGTGTTCGGCGGTCAGGAACAGAACCGGACGCCGGATGGGGTAGCGCCCATCTTTCACGGTCGGTTCGCCGGGCTCGACCTTGTCGACGGGCAGGATCCGAATCGGCACCCCGTCTTCCAATGCCTTGAGCGCCTCGCCCAAGGAGACATACGTCACGGCATTGTCCTGGCCCGACACGGTGCTCAGCGCTTTCTGATCCGACCGTGCGATCGTCCCGGCGGCAGCTTGACCTTCCTGGATCCCCAATGACGACTCAAACCCTCGCCGCACGTTCCGGTCCGGTGGTCGATGAATCACATCGACCTTTTTATCCGCGCCCTCCAATTCGGACCAGCGCCTGATCTTCCCGGTGAACAGATCCCGAATCTGGTCTTTACTCGTTTCCTTGACCGGGTTGGAAAAATTCACCACCACGGCGATCCCGTCCCACGCGATCGTCGTAGCCTTCAGACCTGGCTCCTCGTGATCCGTCACGGCAATGTGCGCGTCGCCGGACCTGACCATCTCCGCCGCCTTGAGATTCCTGTCCCACTCGAACTCGATCGCGGTGCCGGGGTGAGCCTTCTCGAACGCCCGGCCCAGTTCCTCGACCACCGGCAGCTCCGGTCCATAGCCGGCGACCAGAATCCGGCCGGTGAGGCCGGCGCCTGCCCAGGAAGCCCCTGTCGGCAGCAACACTCCCGCAACAAAGACGGCCAACGCCGCGTTTTTCATTATCTTTCTACTCTCACATTTCATCGGTTTCCCTTCATCCCGCTGACTTGCATACATGTCGCCTTTCTCCGAACCCGCGCAAGGCAAGTCCGTTTACATTATATAAGAGCCTGTGAATCTCCAGAAGATTCGCCGGAGAAGCCCGGCACGACGGTTCTTTATGGCTTTATGGGTGGTTCCCGCCTTTCACGGACACCGTTCTCAGTCGGCCTCTGTGCTCAACTCTTGGGCTGAGTTGACCCGGGAAACTTTCTCAGCCCTATCCGCCCGGCCAATTCATGCAGTTTCTCGTGCACCGACTCGTTGTTATACGACTGGATATCGGATAAGGCGACACAGAAATCACTCAGGGCCTCCAGCCACGCTTTCTGGTTCTCGGCGGTGAACGGCAGATCACGGACTTGCGAGATCCGCAATGAGGCGTCCTTGAGTCTGGCCGCCGCTTCTTCGAGATGTTTGGGCACCGCCATCCCTCATGTCCTCCTGTCCTTACCGTGCCGATCAACCGCAGCGATACGTCTTCAGCGAGCCGGCGGCGACCTCACGCTCCAGATCTTCGATCGAGCGGCCAGACAGCACCGAGGTCGTCCATGCCTCGGTCGCCTGGAAACCGGGCCGAGCTTCTCCATCCCGCTGCTTCATGAGCAGCCATTGCTGGGGGCGCCCTTTCATCCTGACGAGCGAGAACCGGCCGCGCAGCCTGCGCCCGTGCAAGCTGACATCTAGCGTGCCCGCCTTCCACATGGCCTCGGCCGACGGCGCGCCCTTTCCCTGACCTGCCGGCTCGAACCACCCGGTGTCCCATACCAGCACCGGCCCGGCTCCATAACGTCCTTCTTCGATGACGCCCTCGAAGTCGGCGTATGCCAGGTCGTGATCCTCGACCTCCACGGCCAATCGCTTGACCGCCGGATCGAGCGACGGTCCTTTCGGGATCGCCCAGGATTTGAGCGCCCCGCCGATCTCGAGGCGAAAATCATAATGCAGACGCGATGCGCGATGCTTCGATTGGTCCGACAACGCCACAGATGCAGAATGGCGACTGTGGCATCGGGCCCCTTGATCAATCGTTAAACCGGCCTTACCTATTAATTGAGCGGAGGCCTCGGTGAGAGGAACACTCTGAAGTATGAGATCGAGCGTAGAGGCGGTGTGCAGGCCCGGCAGGCCGGGAAGCCTAAAACCTCTCCAAGATCTCCACTATGGCGATCTAGCTCTCTTAACCCGCCTCCGCTTCGCGTGTATCCACGACCTGAACGGCTTTGCCGCCCCAATTCCTGCAACTCCTGCAAGTGGCTCCATCTTCTTCAAGCTCTTCAAGAAAAAAGGAAAACCCATCTTACGCATGTGGACCTCCGCATGAGCTTCCTGTGCCCAATGCCGCGGAAACTCTCTGTGCGTGTCCTGATGTGCTAGGAACCCCGGGTCACATGCCGAGAAAACACGACAGGATTTTGAGGGATGGGGTCTCACCACACAAAAGCACACAGGCTCGCTCTTGTGTGAGCACCGGGTCCGTCGACTGGCCGGGATCCGATCCGGCAACCCTCCAGTCGCCCGATTGGCTGGTTACCCCGCGCCTCCTTCTCGAAGGGCTCGGTTCTACGGCCGTGCCTAACGGCACCGGGAGTGGATAGCGCGTACCTTGGACCTTGATCCCACAACTGGCACGGACGCGATACCCTGTTGCACGTTGGCTGCACAAGAGCGAGTCACCAGACCACCTTGGTTGCCGGCCATGATCAAGCTCTCGCCACCTCCTTCTGCTTTGTAGATAATCACGCTCGACGCCGAATCAACCGAGCGCCGGCGATCAGCTATAGGCTGTTTTTTCGCTCTTCGGTGATCTCGGCGAAACCCGTAAACCCGACTCCGGACACGCACACGAGATGCTCGTCGATCTTCACCCTGGCGCCGAGGAGTTCCTCAACCAGCCAGGCGCTGGTCATCAGATGATCCGTCACCGCCGGCACCACGAACCGCGTCTCTCCCTCCGCCAGCGCCGCAAACGGCACCACTTGATCCGCGGCGAACCGGTCCAGCGTGGCTCCCGTCTTCAGATCCTCAAGAAGCTGCGTCGCCACATGTCTCCCGATGGATTCGGCGGTCCGTCTGAGGGCCCCGGCTTGATCCGCCCCCAGACGGACCCCTCCCTCCAAGTCGGCAAAGAGGGCGAGCGCCGCTCCCGGTTGGAGCGCCGTGCTGTCATCTCGCTCTTCGATTTCCGCCCGATAGCCCGCACGCGCCAATACCTGCCTGGCCGCCTCGGCCATCCGCCGGCTGACATTCCGTTCGACCAAATGCGAAGCGAGCGCGATCCCCCAGATGCGCTGGACGACGCCGGCATGCTCCAGCGTCAGGCTCCGAAGAGGCATCCGCGGCGGCGTGACGGTCAAGCGCAGAACGCCCTCTCCACTCGGCACATAGCCCGGCCGCTCCATCCTCACCTCGACCTTCAGCCCCATCCGTTCCAACAGAGGCGCCACCACGTATTGGAGATGGAAGACCGACGGGGCAAAATCCTGGAACAGGCCACCCCGTAACTCGGCCGAGACTGTGAAGGGGGCAAACGCCAGCACCGGCATCAGGGCCAGGCCCAGCATCGTCGTCGATCCGGCCGTCCCGATGTCCCAGACATACCGCCGCTCCACTTTCAGGCGGCCGGGTCTGAACCACAGTTCTTGCGACCCCGGCGTCAGGCCTTCGGCCGTTCCGCCGACCAACTCTCGGATGGCCTCCACGGCGCGGATGTGCTGCGGCCGGAGCCCGGGGTTGGGTCGGCGGACGCGCGCATTGACGATGTGAATGGGCCGGCCGCTGAGCGCCGCAAGGGCCACCGCCTGGCGGACAATCGTTCCGCTGCCGGAATACCGGAAGCCATCGATTTCGATCATGGCTGGGCCGTTTTCGTCTGCTCAACGTCTTTCATCCGTGGGCCTGACACCAAAGAGCCCGGCAGCTTGTCTTTTGATTTGTTGCTGGGCGCTCTTGACCTTGAGTTTCGCGAACTTCTTCACCTGCCTCTTGGGCATGTTCTTGAAGCCGCCTTTCGGTTTCATACCTCCTCCCGGTATGTGGAATTGCCAGGCTTGCACACCAATCCATCTGGATCACTAAGCAATGAGCAGGCCCGCCTTGCCAGACCGGGTGAATGCATAGAAATGCCGTGAAGACAGCCGCGAGGAGAGGGTCTAGCCGCCCTCTGTAAGGGTCTTTGTCGCGTTCCTCCACAGTCGGAACCCGTCACTGTTGCGGAACGCCTCTCGCAAGCGAGGTTCGGGAGAGTGACGGCCCGGTAGGCCAAGAACCGGATGGGCTGGGGCGCTGAGGTCAGTTCAACCGACCGGCGCTGTCGGCAAACAGCTTCTCGGCCTCTTCCCGCGCCGCCCGTTGCCGGCGGTGAGCCAGAATCACCGGATCGATCCGCTCGCCGCAGATCACGCACCGCAGTCCGGACGTCAACGGATCGCCGGTGGCCTCCTGAACCATCAGCCCGCCGCACCTCCGGCACTGATCGAGATCACCCGTCGTGTTTGCTTTTTCTTTGACCATTGTGTTTTCTCCGTGGTCGCGATTCAGGTTCTTGCATGTGGCACGGTCTCTCGAGCCGACAGCGCCGGGTCTGCGGTCTTCCGCAGACCCGGGCCATCTTGTTAGGCAGCCCGGTCCAGCGCGACCGGTTTTCCGCCGGCAACCTGAACAGCCTCCACCCTGTCGTTCACCAAAACACTCCACACCGTCGTGACAACCGTGGCGAAGAGGCCGGCGACGGCCAAGAATCCGTCGATCATTGAACTCGTCATCTGGATTCACCTGCATCACATCGCAGGTCGCCTTCGAAAGGCCCTGCGTACGATTCGCTTATTAGAGTCGGCAGCGGGCGAAAGGATTCGGATAGGACTTTGATCAGATTGTCTTTGGCGCGAAAGTCCACGTACGGCGGCCTCTCGGTGATGAATAACGCCACAGAGCGGACAGGGGCTCTATGAAGCGGTCGGTCCAAGGCCGTTGGGATCTCAACGGCTTCGTCGTATCGATGACGACCGCCTGATGGCCTACAGCTTGCAGAGCTTGCGCGTGGGATAAGAATCTTCATGGCCTGGCAACCGATCATCAAGTCTCGCCGCGACTGGGAGGTCGTGCCTCATCTCCATGACTACCACGCGGTCCGATCGGCTTTTTCTTGGGAGCAAGCCCGGCGCGAACTGGACAGCCTTCCGGACCATCGGGGCCTGAACATCGCGCACGAAGCAGTGACTCGCCACGCCGGCGGCCCTCGGGCCGACCATCTGGCCTTGCGCTGGCTCCGCAAGAACGGCGCGGTCAAGGACTATTCGTACCGTTTGCTCGACGAGCTGACGAATCGTTTCGCCAACGCCCTGCGGCGCCTGGGTGTCGAAAGAGGCGACCGTGTCTTTGTGCTGGCCGGACGCATTCCGGAGCTGTATATTGCCGCGCTCGGCACGCTGAAGAACCGGAGCGTCTTTTGCCCGCTGTTTTCGGCCTTCGGACCGGAGCCCATCCGCGCGCGGATGACGATCGGGCAGGCCAAAGTGCTGGTGACGACCGAGTCGTTGTACCACCGCAAAGTTGCCGGCATCCGCGACTCGCTCCCCGATCTCGAGCATGTGCTGTTGATCGGCGACGAGGGATCCCCGACCGGTGTTCCGGGCACGGAAGACTCTCACCGGTTGCTTGAGCGAGCCAGCCCTGAGTTCACCATCGACCCGACCGATTGCTTCGGCGACGGCAGCCGCCGCCGAGACAGCTGCGCCAATTGGGATGACGGCCCGACATCGACTCGATGGACTTTTTGAAGTTTGTTATCGCGCTGCACAAAGAACTCAACGTCGAGATTCCGGAAGCGGACTATCCCAAGTACGTGTCCTTGAAGGGATGCATTGAACAACTGACGGCCCGGAGCTGAGATGGCGGCAGGACGAATGGTCGCAGACCGAACGATCCTCAAGGTCCTGGTCGGATCCCAGGCCCACGGGCTGGCCGCGTCCGGCAGCGACGCCGACTATCGGAGCGTGTTCGTGATGCCGACCGTGGAGATGTTTCGGCTGGGATTCAAGTACCAGAGCGCGCGCATGACAAAGGAGGAAGCCGACGAAACCGCCTGGGAGGTCGGCCAGTTTCTCCTGCTCGGCACCCAATGCCATCCGCTGGTGCTCGAGACCTTCGTGGCTCCGGTCGTGGCGATGGATGCCTGGGGGACGGAACTCCGGGGGCTCTTCCCCCACCTCTGGTCTCCGCAGACCGCCTATGACGCCTTCATTCATTATTGCGAGAATCAACGCCGGAAGATGCTGGACAAAAAGGATGCGCGGCCGGCGAAATACGCCGCCGCGTACCTGCGCGTCCTGTTCAACCTGTGCGAACTGCTGGAGCGGGAGACGTTCGACATCCGCATCGCGGAAACCCCGATCGGCGAAACCATCCGAAAGATCAAGGAGGGCAACTGCCGCGTCGGAGAAGTCATCGACCTAGGCGAGTACTGGACCGAGGAGGCTCGGCGCCGGCTGGCGCACTGTCAGCATCGATCCGACCTGAGCGCCGTCGACGACTTCCTGGTTCGGCTTCGGAAAGCTTTTCTGGCTTAATACCTGAGGTAATAGGCAACAGCAGCAGTCTCGCCACTGACCCGAAACGCCACAGTGGTTCTTCGTCCCGCTGATCGGGTTTCCATCAGATCTCCATAAGTGCCTGTTCCCGTGAGAGTTGAGTCCGCTGTCTGAGTTCTTCAGTACTGGCACCCCGGATGCAGAATCCTTTGGATAAGGAGGCCAAATCTTTCGTCATTCAGCAAGGAGGGTACTCCATGAGCGCCATTACACGTTGGGAACCGTTCAAGATGCGTTGGGATCCGTTCAAGGAGTTGGAGGAAATGGAAAAACGCCTGGCGACGCTCTTCGGCCGCGTGCCGCTGCGATCCGAGGGCGAGAAGGAAGCTATGACGGTGGCGGAGTGGTCCCCGCTCGTGGACATCACGGAGGACGAGAAGGAGTACTTGATCAAGGCGGAGCTTCCGGAAGTGAAGAAAGAGGACGTGAAGTTGACCATTCAAGACAACGTCCTGTCGATCTCGGGAGAGCGCAAGTACGAAAAAGAAGAGAAGGGCAAGAAATATCATCGGGTGGAGCGGGCTTACGGCAGCTTCATGCGAAGCTTCACGTTGCCGGAGGACGCCGACGGATCCAAAGTCAGCGCCGAGTACAAGGACGGCGTGCTGAAGGTGCATTTGCCCAAGTCCGAGAAGGCGAAGCCCAAGGCCATCGAGGTGAAAGTCGGTTGACCGTCAGACCAACGAACGGAAAGTAAAAAAGCGAGTTGGTCACAGACACTCTCCGCTTGCGCAATGGCGAGAAGGCGAGAACGGGCGAGCGGCTCGACGAGCTCGGAGAGGAGGGATGCCATGAAAGTTCAAGACATCATGACGCGCGAGGTGCAGTGCTGCGCTCCCAATACGAATCTGGCCGAGGCCGCCAAGATGATGTGGGACAGCGATTGCGGCGTCCTGCCGGTCCTTAACGTGGAGGGGAAAGTCCTCGGGGTCATCACCGATCGTGACATTTGCATGGCCGTGGCGACCAGAAACAAACCGGCCTCCGACATTACGGTATGGGAGACGGTTTCCGGGAAGGCCTTCACCTGCCGCGCGACCGACGATGTCCATACCGCGCTCGATATCATGAAACGGGAGAAAGTCCGCCGGCTGCCCGTGGTCGATGAGGACGGCGTCCTGCAGGGCATGCTGGCGATGAATGATCTGGTGTTGAATGCGGAAGAAACGAAGGGCAAGAAGGTGCCCGAGCTTTCCTACGAGGACGTGATGCGGACCCTGCGAGCCATCAGCGCGCACCGGGTGCTGGTAGGGATCTGAAGGAATGAGGAATGTGGAATGAGGAATTGTGGGGGTTGAAGACGCGTAGTTCCGCATCCGGTTCCAATTCAACATTCCACATTCCTCATTCCACATTCGCCGGCAGGCGTTATGTATCGCCGGGTAATGGCGTTCGACTTCGACGGGACGCTCGCGATAGACGGCGTGGTCCCTCCCGAGTTGGTGACGGCGCTCGAGCGCTGCCGCACCATGGGACATGCGCTGTTTTTGGTCACCGGTCGGCGCTTCGAGACGGTTGCGTTGGGCCGTCTCGGCAAGTTGTTCATGGGCATCGTCTGGGAGAACGGCGCGGTGCTGACTCACACCGGCAGCGGAGAAACGTATCTGCCGTTCGGCCAACTGGATGCGAACCTGGTGAAGGCCGTGGAGGAGCGCGGCATTCCGTTTGAGCGGGGATTGGCCATCGCCGCCACCTGGACGCCGCACGATCAGACGCTCTGGCAGGTAGCCGCCGCCTACGGCGGCAGCGCCTCCATCGAATACAACAAGGGCGCCGTCATGGTCTTGCCGCCCGGCGCCACCAAAGGGTCCGGGCTGGAACGTCTGCTCGCGCTGTGCGGCTTTTCACCCCGCAACCTGGCGGCCTTTGGCGATGCGGAAAACGACCTGTCCATGCTGACCCTGGCTGAAGTCGCGGTCGCCGTCGCGGACGCGGTTCCCGCAGTGCGGGAACTGGCGGATGTGGTCGCCGAGGCGCCGGGCCCTCAAGGCGTGCGGGAAATCCTGGAACGCTATCCGCTGGCCGGCCAGTTCCTGGACATTCCGCTCAAGCGGGAACGCCCGATCCTGCTCGGCCAGACCGAGGCCGGATCAACCGTGACTCTTCCGGCCTCCCGTCTGGCTGGACGCAATCTCGGGGTGTTCGGCGACTCAGGAACCGGGAAATCCTGGATAGTCGGCCTGATCGCTGAGGGCTTACACCATGAGGAGTACCAGGTCCTGTTGATCGATCCCGAGGGGGACTTCCGCGGGCTACGGATCTTGCCGCGCTTCGTATCCGTGAGCGGGGACCGCGCCAGTCTGCCGCCTCCCTCGGCCGTCGTCTCATTGCTTGACGAGGGCGGAGTCTCGCTGACGTTGGATCTCAGCCAGTATCCGGTCCCCTTGCGAAGCGGCTACGTCACCGAGTTGCTCCGCGCGCTCCGCCCGGTCCGCGAGCGACGGTACCGCCCGCATTGGATCGTGTTGGACGAAGCGCAACAATTTGCCTTCAGCGGCGGCGAGGTGACTGCGGCCGTCCTCCCGCTGCTGGCGGCTGGAGGGTGGGCCTTTGTCTCCTACAGGCCGGATCGTCTCAGCGCCCCGGTGCTGGAGGCCTTACACCACTGCCTGTTCACCCGCGTGTCGGACCCGGAGGCAGCCCGCGGCCTCCGCGAGCATTGCCGCATCTGCGGGCTGACGGAGACCCGTCTCGACGAGATTCCGATGGGGCACGCGCTTCTGTGCAGCGGCCAGACAGTCCGGGTGCGTCCCGCGATCCGGCGGGTCCCTCATATCCGCCACCTCTACAAATATCTGGATACGCCGCTGCCGGCGGGCAAGCGCTTCTGGTTCCGCGACGAGCACGGAGGGATCGGCCAGGAAGCCGCCAGTCTTTATGAACTTCTGCAACTCATCCCGAACCTGCCGATCGGCAGCCTGGAGTACCATGACCGCCGGCAGGATTTCGTCCGCTGGGCGGAAGGGACACTCGGCGACGGCACGCTGGCCGCCCGCTTGCGAAAAGTGGCCAATCGCCAATACCAGGGCGAGGAATTGCGGCAGGCGCTCCTCCGTGTCGTGGCGTCGCATTATGAGGAACTCAACGCGTTGCGTTGAGCGAAGAGAATAGGAGGACACGATGGCGACTCGAAC
>Ga0070741_10003286_pt1 | contig 40539 bp, 38 predicted proteins | sample Coa_R1_4_FD_66440 | JGI IMG/M metagenome (GOLD analysis project Ga0070741, IMG submission 66440) | Surface soil microbial communities from Centralia Pennsylvania, which are recovering from an underground coalmine fire - Coalmine... | ecosystem: Environmental > Terrestrial > Soil > Unclassified ...
TGATACAAGGTTGCATCCAGCCGAGGAGCGGGGGCGTTGTCTCACACCGAACCCCATGACGAGTTCCTGGAACTCTGTGCCGTTTCGACCTCGGGCCAGCTAACCCAGGAAGAACAGAAGCGGCTACAGGAGCATCTTGTTGTTTGCTCCTCCTGCCGGGAAGCGATCCGGCAATACGAAGCCGTTGTTGCCCACGCCATCCCCGCCATGGTGGCCGATGAAGTGCCCGACGATCTGGAACCGGGGCCTTCCTGGTCCCAGGATCGCGCGGAAGCGTTACTCTTCGACCGCGTCGCGCAAGAAGGAAACCCCGAGAAATCCGGACTGGGGACCCAATCTGATATTTCCGCTTCCGCCCGGCGAGTTTTTCCATTTGCGGGCGAAGCCACCTGGCGCCACGTCTGGACCCTGTACGCGGCCGGTGTCTTGCTAGCCGTTGCTCTAGGAGTCTGCCTCTATCAAGTGGGCATGCGCCGTGGGACGGACACTGCCAGGCTGACGCTTCCTCCGTTGCCCACCCAAAACCAAGCATCGCTTGAAGCGCAGGTCAGCGATGCTGCCCACGAAAGGGAAGGTGCGCTGGCCCAGGTAGCTCGGCGCGACCGGGAGATGGCAGACCTTCGCAAACAATTGGAGCGACAATCGGTCCAATTGACGCAGATGAAAGCGGCCCAGGACCGACTGGCAACCGATCTCCATAACAAAGATGAGGGCGCGCAAGATCTGGCCCAACAGCAAGCCGAATTGAAGCAGAAATTCGATGCCGCGCAGGCGAACGCGCAGACCCTCCAGCAGAAACTGGATGTGTTATCAAAGCAATCCTCAGAAGATAAGGCGCGGGCGGGGCAATTGACGGCTCAAGTCAAAGATCTGACTCAGGCTCTTCATGACCGGGACGCTGCGCTGGACCAGAAAGATGAACTCTTGGCCAAGGACCGCGACATTCGGGAACTCATGGGAGCTCGCGACCTTTACGTAGCGGAAGTCTACGATGTGGCACGTACCGGAGAGACTCAGAAGCCTTACGGCCGCGTGTTCTACACAAAAGGGAAGTCGCTCATCTTCTACGCTTACGATCTGGACCAGGAGACAGAGATCAAGAACGCCAGCACCTTTCAGGCATGGGGCCGGCGCGGGCCTGATCGTACACAGGCGCTCAGTTTAGGTATTTTTTACGAAGACAATGCTTCCAAGAAACGTTGGGTTCTGAAACTGGATGACCCCAAGATGCTGGCGCAGATCGACGCCGTCTTTGTGACCGTGGAACCACACGGCGGAAGTCATAAGCCCAGCGGTAAACCGCTTCTATTTGCCTACCTCAAAGCCGATCCGAACCACCCCTAGTGAAGCAATTCGTCGTCTCTCTGCTGCTTCCTTCGCTCTAAAATAACAACCAGGTGATACCACGAGGGGGTCTTCCTGCATACAAGGGAAGAGCGTGACCGGAATCGGTCGGCCACAGGAGAATTAACGTGCGCTTCCCCCACATCGCGGTGGTCTCCGTTTTCGTCGCGCTACTATCCTTCCCCCTTTTAGCCCAATCCCCCAATGGAACCATTAACGGGCTCGTGCTCGATCCATCGAACCGGGCCATCGCTAGTGCCGACATCCTGGTAATCAACGATGTAACCGGGGTGAAGTACGCCAGCAAGACGAATGACGAAGGCATCTACGTCGTACCCAATCTCCCGCCCGGACCCTATCGGCTGCAGATTTCGAAAGTCGGATTCAAAACGCTAATCAAGCCAGACATCGTTCTCAACGTTCAAGACGCGTTGTCTATCAACTTCACTCTGCCAGTCGGAGCTGTCTTCGAGACAATGACAGTGGAAGGTGGGGCGCCGCTGGTCAATACGGAGTCGGCCGCAGTCAGTACGGTCATCGACCGCAAGTTTGTGGAGAGCCTCCCTCTGAACGGTCGGAGCTTTAACACTTTGCTTCAGCTCACTCCCGGCGTTGTTATTGCTCCCACCAGCGGCGCGGCGGCGACCGGGCAGTTCAGCATTGCCGGTCAGCGGACCGACGCCAACAACTTTATCGTGGACGGCGTGTCCGCAAACTTCGGCGTGACCGGGGGACTGCTGCCTGGGCAATCAGGGACGGGAACTTCTCAGGCCTTCAGTGCTCTTGGCGGTACAAGCAGCCTAGTTTCCGTGGAAGCGTTGCAGGAGTTTCGCACCGAAACATCGACCTTTGCCCCCGAGTTTGGCCGTTCCCCTGGCGGCCAGATCATCCTGAACACGCGATCGGGAACGAAGGCCTTTCACGGCGGAGTTTACGAATATTTTCGGAACGATGTATTGGATGCGAATGATTGGTTTGCCAATGCAGCGGGCAAACCCCGGGCCGCAGAGCGGCACAACGACTTCGGAGCGTTCCTCGGCGGGCCGGTCTGGAAAGACAAGACCTTTTTCTTCCTCTCGTACGAAGGAGCACGACTTCGCCTTCCGCAAACACGAGGTATTCAGGTGCCGTCGGAGTATGCGAGATCGCAGGCGACGGCGGCGGTCGCACCCCTTCTGAATGCCTACCCTCATCCCGATGACCGGTCTGTGACACCGGGCGTGTATACGGCCCCGTTCACCGGTGTTTGGTCTAATACTGCGGGCCTGAATGCGGGCAGTGTGCGGATCGATCACACCTTCAACGAACATTTCTCGGTTTTTGGTCGGTACAACGATGCGCCCTCGGAAGCCGCGAACCGGGTATTTGGGTTGAGCATGCTCGAAACTGTCGCGGCGGATACTCGGACGCTCACACTGGGCGTGAATATGGCGTTGAGTGACCGGCTCTCGAATACGCTGCGCGCCAACTATTCGACACAGGGATCGAGCGACACCCAGAGTCTTTCTCCTTTGGGTGGGTCAGTTTCTGTGGACCCAAGTTACTTCCTGGGCACCGTTCCTGCCGCGACCAGCCTTGTCGAGTTTCAGACATTCGACACGGATTTCCTCGCGACCGGGAAGCTGGTGAAGGCCGATTCAAAACAACTGAACCTTGCCGACGACTTGGTCCTAGCCTCCGGCACGCACCAGTTCAAGTTTGGTGGCGACTATCGGGCCATCTTCCTGGATGTGCGGCCTTCGGACCAGACAATCGAATTCGATGCCGATGATGTGCCTACGCTGCTTGCTACGGGCCAGGGCACTCTGACAGCGACCGCGCGGCGACCGGCCCGCCTTCTGACTCAGGCATTTTCCGTCTATGGGCAAGACACTTGGAAGCCCGCGCCGAGACTGACCGTGGTGTACGGTCTGCGTTGGGACCTCGATCCAGCTCCTTCAGCCCGCGGCAACACGACCCTTGCCTCATGGGCGAACCTCGACAATCCAGCTTCATTCAGCTTGGCGCCCTCGGGCACTCCTTTGTGGAAAGCCGTTTACACGAACTTCGCGCCCCGTTTGGGAGTCGCTTACCAGTTGAGTTCCACCGGAGATTGGGTAATCCGCGGCGGCTGGGGCATCTTCTATGACACAGGGATGGGAGGAGTGGCAACCCTTGCGACGACTTTTCCAAACTCCGCGACAGCAACCGCAGGCACGGTGTCGGTGCCGATTGCCGACGCGCAACCGTACATTCCTGTCATTAGCCAAGCCCCACCGTTTCCAGGGGCTTTTGGTTTCTCTTCCAATCTCGTGTCCCCTCGGTCCTATCAATGGAACCTCGCCCTTGAAAAGTCGTTTTCGGGGCGACAAGTGGTCTCGGCAACCTATGTGGGACAGGCCGGTCGCAACGGACTGCGCAACACCGGATACTTTCAGCCGAACCCCGACTTCTCCTCCTTCTTCTATGTGACGACCAACACCGCATTCTCTAATTATCACGCGCTCCAGTTGCAGTACCGGCGGCCAGTCTCCTCCGGCCTCCAGGTGATTCTCGGCTACACATATAGTCATTCTCTTGACAACTCTTCTAACGACGTTACCAGCGGCACGAATACGATCTCTGGCCTGGGGGACTACGCGTCCTCGGACTTTGATGTGCGCCATAGTTTCTCTGGTGCCATTAGCTACGAGGTGCCCACACCCGCAAAATCGGGAATGCTTTCCTTGCTGACCAAAGGCTGGTCTGTGGACTCAACCGTGGTCGCAAGGTCTGGGTTCCCACTCAATGGCCAAATATTCGTCGTCTCGCCGGTCCTCGGTTTTGCCTTCATCCGACCGGACTTAGTGCCGGGACAACCGCAGTGGATTGGTGTCCCCACCGCTCCGGGAGGCAAGAGTCTCAATCCCGCGGCATTCACCGTTCCGCCCTCCGGTTCCCAGGGAACAGAGGGACGGAATGACATCAGCGGTTTTGGGCTGACCGAAGTTGATTTCTCAGCAGCGCGCGATTTTCCAATTGCCGGACGGGTCCACCTGAAATTTCGCGTGGATGCCTTCAATGTCGTGAATCACCCGAACTTTACCAATCCAACTGCACGCGTTCAGAGCCCATCAACTCTCCAGTCGCAGCGCATGCTCAACCAGGGCCTTGGTGGACTCAACCCGATCTTCCAGGAAGGCGGACCACGCTCTCTCCAACTCGCGTTGCGGCTGACCTTCTGAGGCCGCGACCATGGGACAGCCTCGCCAATATGCGGCGATCTCGTTTCTGGCGCTACTCGCCGTACTGTGCGGCGAAATGGCAAACGCCGAGAAACCGAATGAGTGCACAGTTGCCAGGGGTTCGAATGGCGGTTGTGAGCAACCTGGCGCGCGTCTCGGACTTTGGTCTTCAAAGGCTGGCAATGACGCAGAGTGGCCCCGACGTTCTCTGTCGGAACGGGACGCCATCACCATGCGCCTGGTCTCCGGGCCCGGAGCAAGCAGTAACTATGGTGCGACACTCACGCAGGACTTTGCCGCCTTCTCGCCGGATGGTAGCAAGGTCCTGATAACGCTGAAGCGTGGCAATCTTCGCAATAACACGACCGAGTACTCTCTGTTGCTTTATCGCACCGACGAACTGTTCCGCTCCCCCAAGCCCGTTGTCCTGGTTTCGATGTCCTCCTCCTCGAACCGCGAGGCGATCAAGGACGTCAGCTGGCTTCAAGACAACAACACAGTCCTGTTCCTGGGAGAACATCCAGGCGAGCGCACGCAGCTCTACTCAATTTGGTGCCCTACACGAACGTTGAGGCGGCTTTCGAGCCATCCCACCAACTTGGTGACCTACTCAGCAGATTCACTCGGGCACACGATTGTCTACGCGGCAGAAAAAGTCGTGAAGTGCGTACTGAACGGAAATACCCTACGCCACGGGTTTTGGGTCACAGACCAGTCGATGGCAGATCTGATCGCAGGTGAAATTCAGGATGATGAGAGAGAGCTTTATGTTTGGCGAAAGAGAGGTGGAGTACGTCCATTGTCCGTTCCACCCAACTTGGAAGGCAAACTATGGGGTCAATCAGGAGAAATTCGTCTCTCTCCTGACGGCCGGCAACTTGTGGTCAAAATCAATCTGACCACCGTTCCCGAAAACTGGCGTCAATACCGCGACACCTGGGTGCATCGCGGCGTTGTGCAGTATCGGCCTTCTGGCGCGCCCTCCTGGATATTCCGGTACGGAATCATCAACGTGGAGAATGGCCGTGCCCGCCCACTGCTGGACTCCCCCGTGGGTTATTCCGGTTCGGAAGTCACGTGGTCGAAGGACTCTCATTTCGTAGTCCTCAGTGGAGTCTACCGCCCGCTGAGATGCGACGGTCCTGCTCTGGAGACCCTTGAGACGAAGATTTTCGTGGTCGAAGTCGAGGTCGACACCCTGAGGTATTCGACGATTACAGACGAATCTCTGAAACCTCTTGGGTGGGGGAAGCGCGGCAAGAGTCTGGTCTTCGAAACGCAGCCGGAGGGCGAGGGAGCGCGACCGGGCCGCGCGTGCTTTCAGAAGCGCGACGGCGTCTGGACAAAAGTCGAAGTGGGTTCCGGAGAGCACGAGCAGCCTCCGGTCATCACAACCGAGCAGGATCTGAACACGCCACCTCGCATCGTCGCGCTGGACCCGGCAAGCGGCCGCAAGAAGGTTCTTCTGGACCTTAACCCCCAGCTCAGGGATCTCGACCTTGGAAGAGTTGAAGATGTCACCTTTCGCGGCGCAGGCAGCCGTGAGGTCCATGCCGGCCTGTATTTCCCTCCGGACTACTTGGCGGGCAGGCAATACCCGTTGGTGATTCAGACCCATGGCTTCGACCCGTCGAGCTTCTGGATCGACGGGCCTTACCCCACGGCGTTTGCCGCCCAGGCGTTGGCCTCCACCGGCATTCTGGTGCTGCAGCTGCCGAGCAGTCACGCCTGGGTAGGAACGCAGGATGAAGCTCCGAAGATGATGGAAACATTTTCAGCGGCGATTCAGTGTGTCCAAAGCAGAGGGATCGTGGACAAAGACCGAATCGGCATCATCGGCTTTAGCCGGACCGGGTTCCACGTTGCCTATGCCCTCACGCATCAAGGATTGCATTTCGCTGCTGCTGTCGTGGCGGATGGTTCCGACGGAGGGTACTCCCAGTATTTGCAGTTCCTCAATGCAAGTCCATACACGGCGGCCGACTCGGAAGCGATCAACGGCGGACTGCCATTTGGCCCAGGGATCGCGTCATGGCTACAACGCTCTCCTGAGTTCGCGCTGGATCAGGTGCATGCTCCGCTTCTCATCCAGGCGTTGAATCCGCGAAGTCTCTCCTTCGCGTGGGGAACATTTGTCGCGCTCAAGCGCCTCGGTAAACCTGTCGATCTTCTTTATCTGCCGAATGCACAGCATATCCTGCAGAAACCCTGGGACCGTTTGGCATCTCAGGAAGGCGTTGTGGATTGGTTCGCCTTCTGGTTTCTGGGAAGGGAAGATCCCGATCCGGCAAAGTCCGCGCAGTATGTCCGATGGCGTACGTTACGAGAATTGCAGTCCAACAAAAGCAGTAGCAATGATCGTGCAGGCCCGGTCTTATCGTTCGGGTCGCAATAGTCGGGACACCCACTGAAGCGCGGGTGTCCCGTCTGCAGGCTACTCGTCTGCATCGTACGCGCCGGCTGCGCTCTGCTGATTGCTGTCAATCGGTACAGCGTGCTTCATGGTGGCGCTCTGGACCGCTTCAATGGCGGATGCCAGCGGGGTAAGTTCTGGTTTGGTGTACTCCATATTCATCTCCTCCTTTCCTGCTGAACTGCTACTGATCGCATGGAACGGGCGGCCAACCTCGTGCGTGATCGCGGCGGTCGTTGGCCGCCTCCGGTTAAGCGTGAGTGTCGAAGCGAAGGGCCGGGGCACTTGGCGCCTTCAGTGTCCCGGCGGCGAGCTTACTCGTCAGACTCGTAAGCTCCGGTTGCGCTCTGTTGATTGCTGTCGATCGGCACGGCCCTTTTCAGGTTGTTGCTCTGGACCGCGTCGATGGCAGACGCCAACAACGTGATTTCCGGCTTTGCGTATTCCATCTTGTTATTTCCTCCTTTCTTTAGCGTTTTGTTCTTTCAGCTAGCTGATCTCATTTCTCCGAGAAGGCTGGGTTGGCTTCTCCGGCCGTATCGCGACCCCTCTCTCCGCCTCTCCGGCGCGAGCGCTCCGCTGCATTCAACTGCGCATTGCATCGGAGCCACTGTTCGATCAACAGGGTCCTGAGGACAGGGACCATCGGAACAACATGGCCATCGCGGATCCTCGACAGCGCCCGTTGAAACTTCGCTGCGTCCACGATGCCCATGCCTTCACAAACCATGTGCCGTGTGAACGTTTCGAGGGCAGCCCAGTTCTCGCGAATGGCCACCATGGGCGCTCGCAGGATGAACGCCTTTCTTCTTCTCTCCAGAACCTCGGATGGAACGATGCCTGCAAGGGCACGGCGCATGAGAGACCTGCGTTGGCCCGGCCTGACAAGTTGCTCTCGTGGAATGGCGAACAGGAACTCCAGGAGCCCCTGGTCGAGGTAGGGATATCGAGTCTCGTGGAGATACGCTGTTCGTCTTCCTGAGCAAGCCAACTGCCTCTGTAGCGCTCGCAACGTCGAAAGGTTTTCCTGAACACTCGGCGGAGGACCAAAAACGTGCAGCCGTTGGTCATAGCCTGACAGGACCTCCCAATGTCGCCGCACGAATTGGGGAGATAGCCATTCGGCTGCGTAGAGATTGGGAGGTTCGGTCGAGATGTGCGGAGGTAGAAAACCGCGACACGTAGACCAGAGCAGGTGGAAGCACGGTTGTCGCGTGGAAATTGCCCATTCAGTCAACCGACGTATGAGACGGCCAAGCCCGCCGCTGGCCAGCAAGTCCGCAAGTTCTGGAATCGCGGTTGGCACACCGCCGGTCATCTCATCCCCGCCAAGGCCGGAGAGCACGACGCGACTACCATTCGATTTCAGGCACCCGGCCAGCAAAGCGCTTTCTTCAGGTTCTCCCCCGCAATGGTTGGGCGTTACGCTGGGCAATCCAGGTTGCAGACCGGGTATGGCACGGTTGGAATGGCTGACGTCGATGTGCAGGCCCTTGCGGCCCCGCGCTTCCTCCACCCTCGTGAAATATGGACGCTCATCCCAGTTGGGTTCCGAAGGGTCGAAAAAGGAGACGGTGTCCAGTCTTGGTGTCGGGGCCTGCCCCTTGGCGATCAGGCAATCGGCCACGCAAACGATCGAAGAAGAATCAATTCCGCCGCTGAGTTCCGCGAGAATGGGTTTGTCGCTGCGAAGGCGGCGTTTGATCGATTCGGCGAACACCGACCGGAAATGCTCTTCGTATTCCGTGTCCCTCGGGTGTATGACTGGATGCGTGACGTCGAGGGCGCGGTGCGTCGCTGTTATCGACCTTCTGGGGCGGACGCTTACAAAGGAACCTGGGGAAACCGAGTGCACCGCGGCATACGGCGTGATGTGCGGGGCAGGATAGTGCGAGAACCAACCGGCAATGTATTCCTCGTCAAACGTCGGCTGGAATTCCTCCATCTGTACGATCGCTTCGAGTTCCGTACTCCAGCTGACGTGATGGACGGACATGTACCAGTAAAGCCGACGGACACCGATAACATCCTTGGCAAGCAGCAGCCGGCGCTCAGATGGGTCCCAGATGGAAAGGGCCCAGTCCCCGGTGAGTTTTCCAAAGGCGCCTGTCCCCCATCGGTCGTAGGCCGCCGCGGCGATTGCAACGTCCGGGGCATGGCTTGTCACTTGGCCACCGAGTTGGTCAAGCAGATCCTCACGATTGTCGAGACGGCCGTCCCACGTGAACACCCTTCCTGCTTCCGAACGATAGGGCTGTATTTCGGTGCGTGATTCTGAGGTCGTGTGGAGCGCGCCGTAGGTTATGTTCACGCCATCGCCGACATAAGTGCCTCTTCCATCCGGACCGTATAAAAGGACGAGATCGTCAGAGAGCGTGGGAAATGCGCGCCGAGAGTCCTTACTATCGAAATGCCACCGGCCGAATTGAAAACTCACTGCTACCTCCAATTCCAAGATGTCCCTACAAACGGTCGAGGACCGCATACACATCTGGCACGTAGGGTTTGTCGTTCGCCACCCGACCGCCGACTTCTACCCAGGCGTGTGCCCTGAACGGGACCTGCTGTACCCCCATAACCAGTAGGGCACGTACGCCGTGACGTTTCAGCAGACAAACCGTCGCCGCCGAGCGCTGCAGGCAAAGCACATGTTTCCAGTACCACGCGCAGGCCAGGTCGACGGCCGCGCAGATCTGCTCCGTGGATGGAGACGAAGTGTGCTTCTCTTCCATCGGCTGCTTTCGAATCCTTTGATACAGTCCCTCGAAATCTCGCCGCGCCAAGTAGAACTCGAGGCGCGTCAATTCTGAGTAAGCGCTCAAAAGAAGAAGTGACATCGAGTTCCACTCCTAGGGACGACGTTCAGCTGGTGTAAATGGAGAATCTCGCAGGTGTCTTCTCTGCGAGCACCCTCGCTTCGTTGTTCATGCGTCGCGTCAAGCTCCGCAAGTATCCCGCTGTATGGGTCTCCGAAATCCGATTGGCATCACGCCATAGCTCGGTTCCGCTGGCATAGGCAAACACCGCCACGAGCGGTGACAGGTCGTATCCTTTCGCAATCGTTTCGGGAGTAAGGCGCTTCGTCCATTGCGCCGCATAAGCCTCTGCGATCGCAGACTCTAATGAGGCAGTGTTGTTGCTGGCGCGGAGCACATGGGCGCGGAGGTACTCGAACGTCAGGAAGGGTGGGCCTACGTGGGCATCGGCCCAGTCCAGAAAGACGCACTGTTCCGCCGAAGTAAGCACGTTCCCGGGGTTGAGGTCCAGATGCCCGAGTGCGTCGGGAATCTCCAGTTCTGCCAACGCGGTGATAGCGTCTTTGATTTGAGTTGCGAGCGCCAGCAGGTCTCGCCTGAGGAGCGGCGCGGGCGGTATCTTCGTTTGTTCTTTCATGAGTTCAGCCACCACTTCCGTGAACGGATCAACGAGTTGAAGCAAGGCGGAGTGCCGCAGGTCTCTGCACCCGACGCCGAGGAATTGATTGGTCCGCTCGCATGACTCCGCCTGCAGTTCACCGAGTGCGCTGGCGGCGCGTCTCCAGAAAGAGGTGTCGGTGAATGTGTCTAAAGCGCAGCCTTCAAACTCTTTTGTGATCCACCCGTGCCATTCCGGGCGGGTCGCAAGCACGACGGGGAAGAATTGAGGGAACAGTCGGTGCACGGCAAGGGTGATGGGAAATTCACGCAGGTTGTGACCGCCAACAGCCTTGAACCAAACTGCCGGTCCATCGGTCTCAAACCGGATCAGGCTGAACGACGGACTCGCATTCAGCTGGCGGAAATTTCCGCTGAGATGAAGCCTTCTCGGCGCAACGACCCCTTCGATCCACTCGCACAGCTCCTTGAACCAGCCGAGTCGGGCGAAGGGACCCGCCACAGGATCACGAGCCCAGGTATCGCATTCCGCAAGGGACCGCTGGGTTACGGCATAGTCGGAAGGGTAAACAAATGAATTCTGGCGCAAGTCCTCAACGGGCACCCACCGTGTCGGCACCTCCGATTCTCCAAAGTGCCGCCAATGCTCCGCAACTTGGTAATGGATCTGATTGTCGTCGAGTCCGAGAGTCGAAGTATCGGGATGGAACAGGCAGACGACTTCCTCTCCCCACTGCCTCTTCACGACGGCGGTTAGGTTTTCGGGTACGCGCTGCCAACGTGGGATCGTCACCTCGGGAAGGGAGAAGCCCGCCGACCTAGGGGCCAGAAGAACTTCCGCCCCAGGTTTGCGCAAGACAATCACGCGGTAAGTCTCGTTGTCGGACAGCGGTGATCGTTCCAAGGTACTGCCTCTCAGACTGTGCCGCCCGAACGGCGTTCTTCGACCAGCTTGTAGCCCGTCAGCGTTTGCAGAAACTCCGCTACGTCGGCCTCGACAAGATCGCGGGCAGCATGAAACTCGCGGCAGATCACGTCCACGATTTCTGATTCCGTGGAGCCATGTTCCAGGAGTTCAAGGATCCTCGATCCAACCAGATTGAGGTTGAACATCTGGCCTTGCTGGACATCCAGCACGATCGCTCCGTCCTGGCCATGCGTGCTGCGTACGGCGTCGGAGACCTTGTGCATCGGCTACCCCACCAGCCCCGAGTCGCGTGACAAATCGGGTGTATGCGGGAACTCTGCGCTTCTGTTTCTTCAAATACCAGCGAAAGTGAAAATCGTTCGTAAACAGGCCAGCGACAGCCCGAATGGTGTTGCAGGTCAAAGAGATGTCTTGCGCTTGCCGACAGTTGAGGGATTGCAGTTTGTGCACGTTTCGACCCTAGTGTCGCTTGTATCGTCCGGCAGGATTCGCTGCGGAAGAAATCGTGCGGAAGAGAAATGCGACCAGAAAGACGCTCTTTCAGTCGGCGGTAGTGGCTATCTCGGAAGAGAATCCTGAATGAGTGTTGGCGGAAGGGAGGAATGTACCGGGAGTCCCGTCGCTTACCACGTGCCCGTGCGCCAGTACAACGACCCTGCCGAACGTGGACACCGTAGAAAGGCGGTGAGAAATAACCACGAGTGTAGAGCCAAGCAGATAAGAGCTTATGTTCCGGAGCACGACGGCCTCGGAAGAGGGATCGAGACAGGAGGTAGCTTCGTCCAGGATCAGAATCTGAGGCCGCTGCAGTAGCGCTCTGGCGAGAGCGAGGCGCTGGCGTTCGCCGCCGGACAGCTGACAGGCCCCGGGGCCGACCTTTTGATACAACCCCGCAGGAAGGCTCTCGACAAAATCTGAAAGGCCGGTGCACTGAAGCACTTTCCAGAGTTCTTGGTTAGCAACGGTGGGGTTCACGAATCGAAGGTTGAAAGCCAGAGTGCCGTCGAACAGAACCGGATCTCGCGGCAGATAACAGACACATTGGCGAAGACTCTCGACGCGAAGGTTCCGCACGTCTTCACCGCCGATGCGCACAGAGCCCCGATCGACGTCGTAGATGCGGGCGATGAGCTTGGCCAACGTGCTCTTCCCGGCGCCGTTTTCGCCAGCGATTGCCACCTGTTCGCCGGGTACAACCCGGAGACATGGAATCTGGAGCATGCCTTTCTTTCTCTCGTATCCGAACTCAACCCCGACGAAATCAACCTGTGCAGGATCCTTGGCCACAATATCAATTGCGCCCGGAGCGTCAACCACGCTCGGTCGAACTGCCAGCACTGCCTGGACCTGCCGAACGCTGGCGAACGTTTTCTGTGCCCTGGAGTAGAGTTCAGCGGCGCCACTCAGCGGATCGAAGAGTTGCGTCACAAAGCTGTAAAACGCCACCAGGCTACCCAGGCTCAGAGTCCCAGCAACGACCCTCCAGCCTCCGTAGCCGACGACAGCAGACATGGCCAGAACGACCGCAAGGGAAGTGCATAGGGTGAACCACACGCTCGTCCGGAAGAGCTGTTGCTGAGACCGGACGGTCCAGGCCAGGAGCCGAAACGCCCTTCTCTCCTGTCGCCGTTGCCGCCCAAGCAGTTGGATGGGAATCGCAGCCGCGACATGCTCCTCCAGAAAGTTGCTCCACGAGACTCGATCGCACTGGACTACGTCGGAATCGTTCGCCAGTCTTCTCCGGAAATAGTGCCGTGTCATGAGAAACACCGGAACGAAGGGAACAACCACCACGGTGAGTACCGGGCTCAAGGTGAACATGGTTGCGAGGGTGAAGCCGGTCGTCAGAAAAGTTTGCAGGATTGCGGGAACCAGATCAGACCCAAAATAAGCGATCTCATCAATCGGCTCCCTCATGGGATAGATGACCGTCCCTGTCGGAGTGCTCTCGTAATAGTCGGCCGAGAGTGAGTCCAGGTGCCGTAGCAGGTTCATGCGCAACGCGAGGGACATTCGTTGCGCTGCCGTCAACATCAGATAGCTCCCCAGGTTCGTGGCGACCGTCTTGCCCTGGGAGCTCAGGAAGATGAGCGCCATGGCCACCAGCAGCAAGTCCGTGCGTCTTCCGGGGATGACTTGATCAATCATCCACTTGAGCACCAGCGGAGTGAGAACCCCCAACAAGCTGCCGGCGGTGATACACAGGAAACTACCGAGGTGCAAATGAAGGAGCGGCCGAATCTGCCCGGACAGCCAGCAGAGTTCATTCGGCACCCAGGACGGACTACGGCCTTCGCTCATCGGATGGAGTGGACAACGAGGTGCCCGCAGAGAGTGAGCCTAAGCAAACGCGATCATCGTCGTCCACAGAATGCGTCAACTGTTCGCTTTTCGATCAACCAGGGCTCTTTCCCGCGGGAATTAGGGAGTTTCTCGGCGTCGCTCGGATCGCGATTTGTACGGGATATTGATATGGCCCGGCGGATCAGAGCATCCGCGGGCTATCGAAAACTGCGCGCCAGCTTCAGATCTTCGTGCTCAAAGGCCGACGCCATGCGGTCGATTGCCGCCTGTTTGAGGCCGTGCCGCACGGCTTCTGCGCGCCACTTCGAGACGGCTTTCCCGACCTGTGCCGCGATGTCGCGGGATTTCTTGGCATCGAGCTGAAAATACCCGGCAACCTCCATCGCCACGGCCAGCGATGCCGTGGTGTCATCTTCGTTGATTGCCGTGCTGAGGATGCGCGGCTTAATGTCGGTCGGCAACGGATTAAGATCGTAGGCCGGAGAAAGCCGCCACCCAGTGGGGCCTTGATAGAGAAAGCCGTGATTGCGCAGGTGATCGTCGCCATTCGAAATCAGAATATTGAAAACCAGCCGCCGCCACAATGCTTCCATGTCGGCCTTTGGTGTTGCGCCGTGCTGGCGAAGCGCGTCCACGATTTCCATGTAGCTTCGAGTCTCGTTGTCTCTTGCCCCCAACATGCTCATGGCCGAGAGGAACGGAATACGCCGTGTGCCCTCCCGGTCAAAGCGCCGCAGTAGCAGTACGGGTTTGTTTGCCACCGTTGCGACACGCCCCTCGGGCACCGCGATACCGGCCTTCTTCGCCAGTGCCAAAGCCACCGCTTCCCACACGACAGTGTTGATTTCGTCATCCTTGCGCGCGAATTTCGCGATGGCGAGATGGCCGTCTTTCTCCCTGACGGAGGCCTTCGGTCGCGCACCCCCAAGGGAAGAGCCGGGCGCGAATAGCAGGCGCAATTCCTCGTCGGTCTCCCTTTCTTCCATGACGTGTTCTGCCGCCGAAAGCAGTTTCGCCAGTTCGACGAGCGGGGGTATCCGCTTGACGGCTTCCTGCCGCAGAAACGGGCCTCCCTCGTGCTCGGCAAAGCGCAGCGCGCCTTGGCGCGCTTCATCGTCCACCATGAGCAGGTAGTCAATTTCCTGGAGGGTGCCCGGAGTTACTCCTTCCCGTTCCGCGCGCCGGCGCTCCATCCGGCGCATGAGCGCCCTGCCCCACCGATCGGGTGCCGAGTCGCCGATCGCGCCGAACATCGGGGTGTCGGCTGGTGTGTGGAAGGGGCCGGGACCAAGGGTGAGTGCCGGCTCCAGAGAGAACCGCGCCGGATGCCCAAGCCACTTTCGGTCGTATTCAAAACTTGCGCTTTCCTTGTTCTTACGCACGCGGGCCCACAGCCGCCCCACTAGGTGGGGCACGCCATCGAGGTCCACGTAAACCAGAGACTCTTTGTCCATCACTCCTCGTTCGTGCGCCGCTGCTTCCGTGTACTCCGAATTCGTTGCGGCAGATGCTCCTCCTCAAGCTGAAGCCCAACGCTGTCGCTTTTCGGATCAGCGAGGTCCGCCAGGCGGTCGACCATCCCCATCACAAAGAGGACGGTCGAGTAGAGCCCGAGCGCAACGCCGGGATCGCCTTTTTCAATCTTGAGCAGGGTTGTCCGGCTGATGGAGGCCCGCTGCGCGGCGATGGCCAAGGGGATGCGCCGCCTCCGCCTCGCGTCCCGTAGATCGTGACCGAGTTTGCGCAGCGCGCGCTTGACGGGAATGGGGAGCACCACGGAAGATCGGCTTGTTCTCATATCATGAGTCCGTAGTTATGTACTTTATAAGCCTTAAGGTACATTGTTATGGACTCTACGTCAAGGCCACTGCCGCGAGCTCCTCCTCGTCTTCGGGCACCTGCCCCGGCATGATTCGGCAGAAGATTGGCAAGGGACGAATCCCCCCAACAAGATTCACAGCATCCTTCTCACAACGGCGGTGATCTGCCCGACCACTTCGGCGTCGCGACCATACCGGAACTGTTCTCTCAAATCCAGATGTTCTCGATCCGGATGGATGACCAGCGTGCCGTTTTCCATACCACAAGGTCCACAGAAATAGCTTCCATCCCGCTTCAGCACGATGTACAGGGCCTGCTGCCAGGGCGGCTGCGATCTGGAGTCCACCGGTTTCTTTTTGCGCCGGTCCACGCTGACGATCAGTCCGTTTGCAAGATATGGGTGGACCGAACCGCCGACGCCACCGATCCAAAAGAAACTGCGCAACGAGGGAGATGCCAGACCAGAGATTTCCGTGATAGCGCCTCGCAGAAAGGCTGGAACCTCCTCGCATCGACGCAGTAACTCCCCGAGAAATCCCTTGTCTTCGCGGTCACGATGTTCAGTCCCGCCGTCATGCGAAGGTGCTGTTGACACCCTCGGGATAAAGCGGTCGGGAATCGATTCCTTGCCCGCCTTTTCAGCTGGAACTCCAACCGCGCTGAGGAAAGTGTGGAGCGGCACAGCGTAGACCAGACACAGCGTGGCGACTTTTTGAAAGCGCCGCGGAGGCGTGTCGCGTGCCTCGTAATCAGACAGTGAACTCGGAGACATGAAGTAGCGCTCGTCACCGAACGCGGCTGCGATTCGCCGGCTTAATGCTGATGCTTCTCGCAACGACAAGGCGGTTCTCAGGCGTGCGGAGCGAAGCAGTTGACTCAAGCGGACATTTCCGCGAGCTAGCGGTACTGGTTTCCAACGTTTCGCCAGTTCCATTGGAACCTTGGGCTGCTCCGCGCGAATCAAGGAGCGTATTTCGAGGTCGAGGGCGCCGAGAACTCTTGCTTCGCGCTGGAGTTGCAGTTCGATCTGCGGATACGGAAGGTGCGTGCTCACGGTGAGGACCCGGTTCGTGCCTGCCGCGAGCAGTCGGCAACAGGACAATCCTTTTCCGTGCTCCACCAGGAAGAGCCGGTTGGAGTGCGTCCGGTTTTCCCCCGCAACCGCCAAACCAACTCTCGGGTCAACCCGCACGATGCTCCCAGGCAGCAGATCTGGAAAAGCGAGAGCATCTTCCCGGCCGATCTTGGCATACAGGAATTGTTGCCGGCTCGCTTGCAGTAAGGAACCCTGGCGTGTAGGCGGGCCCGCTTCCAACAACTGGCTGAGAGGGGCAACTGGCGGGATCGGAGTGTCACGCGACCTGTTGCGAAACCAGGAAATTAAAGCGCTTGGATCGCTCAGAGAGGAATCCAGAAGGATGGTGCGATTCGTCGGAATCAGGAGCTGAAGCCAGGGAATTGTTTCAAGAGCAAAGCCAAAGACCCGCACCCAATCCATCAATCGGTAATTGGAAATCCTGCTGAGAGCGAATAGCTGGTAGACACTTGGGCTGAAGATCCCCAGCTTGAGATCGTAGTAGAGATTATGGGGAAGGCTGTAGGGTGAAGCATGTCCGTAGGTGGCTTCCGATTTCTGGCAAACCTGGTAGAGAGTGAGGGCTCGGGTTTCCAGAATGGACTTGATCCGCTCCGCAATGTCCTCGCCTGTTTGTGACTTCGACTGGACGCGCACTTCTCCGGCCCGTTGTTCTGCTTTCCGCGGGGCACGGTGCGACGCCGAGAATGGGTCAGCAAGCGCCTTCGCAATCCGCCAAATCTGTCCGGGGCCCATCCCCCCTCAAGAGGGCCTTCGGAGATAGCTGTTTGCAGTAACAATTCTGTTTATCGCGGCGGCGGGATGATCGTCACAACAAACTGTAAGTTGGGTAGTTTTCCAACCGGGCACGTCAGATATCGAGCCACAGACGGGTGTCGCTTAGTGGTTGCAGGAACAGGAGGAAATCCCTCGGCTGGTTGGAATTCCAACCACTCAACAGATTTTTCACCCGATATACAGAGACGATAGTTACTGTACCCGGTATGACTTTGTCCTGTTTTCACGACAAGACGCACGCTCCGATGGACAGCCAGCCGCTTTCGGCGTACCATTTCGCATCTCAACTTAGGGCCATTCGATGTTGGCCTCAAGACCGAGCCCCGAAGCTGGAAAGCGGCTAAGAGCGGCGCGGCTCCGCGCCCATTTATCTACCCGCGATGTGGAGCGTTTAAGCCACGAGATTGCAGCGGAAGTAAACAATCGGGACTGCTGCGTATCTCATGCCTGGCTCACCCAAGTAGAAAATGGCGAGTTCAATCCAGGGATCTACAAGCTTTACACCCTGAGCCGCATTTATAAGCTCAGGCACAACGACGTTCTGGCCTACTTCGGCATCAGCTTGCGCGATGTGGATGGAGGGTATATGTCCCTGAACCTGCCCCGGACACACTTGGTCGGGCCGGTGCACGAGGAGCCTGGCCAGACGGTGGTCGCCCCGCTTTGCCTGCGCGATACATTCCGGTTGGAGCAGACCAACTTGTTCTCCCGGATGTTCGACAAGTGGGGTGAAATCCCCGTCGGCTTGCTGCAGCAGATCGATTTGCGGAATTCCGTTTTCGGATATATCGGGCTTGAGGACCATACCATGTACCCGTGGGTGCGCCCCGGCTCTCTGGTACAAATCGATTCTCGTCAGAAAGCAATAAAAACAGGCGGCTGGCACAATGAGTCGGAGCGCCCCATCTACTTTGTGGAGCTGCGCGAAAGTTGTGTTTGCAGTTGGTGCGATCTCGATGGAAACCAGCTGTTCCTTATCCCCAGTTCACAATCAGGGCAGCAAATAAGGAGAGTCCGCTACCCAGTGGACGCCGAAATCGTCGGCCGCGTCACTGCCATCGTCATGCGAATGGCGGAAAGGCAGGGTGCATGAACAGTCCGGGCAGGTCTAATTGCGTCGTTGTCGCGAAATCATGAGTCGTTAGTGTAGCCGCCCAGCAGGGATCAATTTTACAGACGGGCCAAATGAGTTGGTGTTGGTGTAGGTGGACGTGTGCGCGTGCGGGTATCGAAGGGGGTGTCGATATCCGCAAGGTCGAAACAGTGGGGTAACACATTACGAAGGCAGTCGCCGTACTTTGACGAAGATGGCCGCCCGCGAGCGGTGAATGAAAAACCGTGCCTCCGGCATGGACGCAGTCAAGGCGGACGATGCGCAGCAGTGGGGTCTGCTCATGGAACGCTCTTGCGGAGCAAATGTCGGTGGCAGGAGGTCCTCTCCTTGGTTGCCGGAAATCGATCAAATTCTGCTTGTGGGGATGAAGCATGGACCTCTCGGGATTCGCGAGGCAACAAACCGGGTCATAACGCTTCGGGCCGGGCTGACCCGTGCAGAATGCTGGAAGCGACTCCGGTTCCTCAGGGAAAGAAAACAGTGCAACTATCCTGCGCCGCGCAACTGGCCACCAGAAATCAAAGAGCTGCTACGCGCAGGATACAAAGAGGGCGGCCAAAAGAAACGCCAGGCGATCAAGGCAGTCCGAGAGCTGTACCCGGGGCTGCCGAGCCATACTCCCTCAAGGTTCGCCCGCCGGCAAGGTTGGTTGAAAAACACTGCTGCCGATCACAAGGTCCGTCCGTGGACCGAGCAGGAGGAGCGAAAATTATGGGAGTTGGCCGGCTATGAACCAGCGAACCGAATCGGGGAGCGCCTCGGTCGTTCTGAGGAGGCTGTGCGGTGTCGCCTGAAGGTGCTGGGTCTCAGCGTAAGAGTGAAAGATGGTTGGTCGTTTCGAGCCCTCCAGGAGTTGTTGCATGTCGGGCCTTCGAAGCTCCGCCGTTTCGTTGCCGACGGCTCGCTGAGGGTGAGAGATCCGCGGATATCGGCGAGCTCTTTGGCAGCTCTGTGGGAGAGACGCATCGCATCAGCCACCCTGTCACCGGAAGATGAGGCCAATGAAACGCTTCGCAAGAAGCTGCGGAAGAACCCAAGCGCATATTCGTGGGGAAGTGCCGCGAGACTTTTGCGCGTGAGCGTGGAGCAGGTACGAGCCTGGATCGAGAGCGGAGACCTCAGGATTGTGGATGGGTTCGTCACCGAAAGAGCATTTCAGGATTTCTGCAGGAAGTGCGGAGCGGAACTGAATGGTGCGTTGCTGGGCGATGAGGTTCGGGATTGGCTCGTGGACGGCTATGCGCTTCCTTCGGCGGCTGAAAAGAACGCGGGTTCAGTACCTCCATCTGAAAAGCACGCTCTCGTCACAAGGCAGTGTCCCAAGTGCCGTACGCGAATGCGGGGCAACATCTTCTTCAGGCATGTGAAGATCTGCAAGGGAAGAGCCTCGGAAAACAAGAACGCCCTGGCGTCTTTGCGTCCACCCGACTCTCAGTCCACTTCACGGATTGTCTAGATCCACATAGCGATCAGCATCCCGACGCCAGATCTCAAAGGACGGATAGGGCTCGGGCAAGTCAGCGCTCCAAATCGCGTCGCAATGATCGAAGTACTCCATGGTGCGAATGGCGCGGGGGTGGCTGCGAGTGGAAATCAGAATCGCGTCATACCACCCCTCGGTCTTGGAGTCCTGAAAGAAGTGCTCGCCAATCCAGAGCATCAGGCGATGCCAGTCATGGGGCAGCCGGCCGTCTGCCACCCGTTCCTTGGCATTGAATTCCTGAAAGCCGGGGCACCTGGATTCAAGCTCGTGCGCCACCTCACTGGGTAGGGAAGAGGCGGCTTCAAGTGCTGGTCGAGCCCAGTATGCAACTGCTTCCCAGTCAATAAAACGCGAGACAGTCTGGGCCAGACGTTCCGGATCAACCAGTTTGAAGCACGCTCGCTCCTTGCGAACTGCTGGCAGCAGGTGGGCTGTTTCGTCACATTGAGCGGCCTCATGGCGCCACTCGTCGAGCGACGGATACTGAATGGGGCGCACTGTCTGCCACTTCCGCACAGATTCCGACCAGCAGGCAGAGGCCTTTTGATATCGCGTCTCGCGGACAGCGTAAAAGGTGATCGCGGTAAGCCAGCCTCCTCGCTCCGCGAAAGCGAAAATGTGCTCGTCGATCCACTGGCTGAGCCGGACCGGAGCTAGGGAAGCTTCTTTTGGGTGTTTGGCCAAGGATTGCTTTTCAGCTGCCAGAAACCCGGGACAGACCTCATCCAGTTTCTTTGCCAGCCAATCTGGAATGCCGTGCTCGCAATCGATGATCGATCGCGCCCAAAAATAGAACTCTTGCCACTCGACGTACTGATTGCGTGCTTCCAGCAGAACTCGCCACGGGATACGCCGCGCCTCTTCAGCGGCCCGTTCGTGCGCGTGCTGTTGAAGCCGCAAAGCCGGTTCGTCTGGACGAAGGCGTTTCTTCTTCTGCAACGGCATTCACCCCCTCTGAAGCGCCATCGAACGAGTCCCACGCTTCACCGTTGCCGGTGAACGCTCCGCTAGTCTAGCCCACTCGATTTAAGACGCAAGCGAACATTCTGGCCTGATACTCGGTGAGCATCAATCTGCATTCCTGAACTAATCAGAGATCTCAAACGCGAGATGATATTGCTTTGCGATCAGAGTCCGGAGCGAAAAACAAATCCAATTTGCATGTGGTGCGCATATTCCCAGCGCCTTGGAGACGGCGGTAAGAGATGTAGTTGCAGGCACTTACGACGAAACAGTTACCGAGTGGATTAATCTTGTTTCAGCGGCCTGTGAGGGTCTTGCTTTAGAAATTCGAACTCGGGAACAATCTGAAATGGCACCCCTGGATCCAACACGGCTTCGCCAGCCTGATCGATCAAATTGGAGGAAGAGTTCCCAAGAAACTTGGACCCCTCATGAACGTGAACGATGCGGTCCGGCTCCAGGCCCATGAGCCTTGCGCAAGTCGCATCAGCGGCGACTGGGTCATCGGCGAGAACAATGTTCCCAAGCGGCCGTGGCGTCCCGTTGAGTGGGCCATTGCCTTCCATCGCCACGATCCCGTCGGCGATCACAAAGTTGATGGGAACAGTGGCGCAGATATCGAGAACGCATTGCTGGATGCCGTGCCAGTGAAGAATGTTCTTGGGCCAACCGTACCTGCTTCCCGGAACCACACCGAACATGTTCTTCATGCTGAGAGTGACGCCAGACCAGTGGTGCGTCTTTACCTTTGGCATTGACACGAGAAAATCGGCATCAACGACGGTCTTCGGCAGCCAAAGATGCTTCAGTGTGGTGTAGCTCGCTCCGAGATTCACCCGGAGGAGTTCGTCGCGGTTCAGATCGATAAATCGGATTCGATTGTCCCGGAGAATTGGCGTGTAGCCGCTCTCGGAGAGCACCAGTTGTGTGTCTCGCTGATGTCCTGGCCCCTCAGCGACAACCACCTGCTTGGCTCCTAGGTCTCGAAAGCACTCCGCGGCCGCCGCGACGAGAAGTGGATCGGTGTTGATGGCGTTGCCGGCGATGTAATCGACTAGGTTTGGTTTGAGAACGACGTTCTTGCCGCGGACATCCAGCGGAAACAGTCGCAGCCCCGCCAAAAGAATCTCGCCAATTTTGTGCGAGTAGTTTTCAACGTGAAGGACAGCGGCTCGCGAGCGGCTTGGTCGGCGAACCTCCTGATATTGCGGCTTGAGGAAGGGAAGCGAAACCGAAGCCCCTGCGGCGACCGCTGCGGTTCCGATCAGGAGGTCTCTCCGATTGATGCTCATGCGGTCACCCCAAAGGCAGCGAGGGCCCGCTGACGGTCCAGTGCCAGGCAGGCAATCGCAAGAGTGCTGGTGTCTTCGAGCACATCTGCGTCGGGGAAGTGCGAGAGCGCCTGGACAAGTGCTTCGACCGGGCGTTGATGAGCCGCTAGCGCGAGAATGGACCAGGCGAGACTCCAGGGTGCACTAAGCGTTGGTGCGACTCCCTCTAACCAATCAACGCTCATTTGCACAACCGGCTCTTGTCGATCGTGGTTTAGAGCGAGAAGGGCGATGGCTGTGTCGTCTGGATGAGGGGCGAGGGTGACACCATAGACAACGCCGTTGCCGGCGTTCCACCCGCCGCCCGGACACGCACGATCGAGCAACATTTCTATTCCCAGTTGGACACGAGAGGATCCAGCATCAAAGCCGCACCCACACGGGAGTTGATGGAGGGCCAGAATCGAGAATGCAGTTGGCACAACCCAACTGCAGGTGTGAGGCACCCATGGCCAACCGAACTTGTCCGGATCGAAGCGCACGTGTCGATCGGTGGTGCGAAACTTCCATTTCCAGAGCCAATCCGATTCTTGCCCCGTCGAGTCCACAAGCCAGGCAGCACCCTTCAATCGCTCAGGAACAGCTTCAACTCTGTCATGAAGAGCGATGAGTACAAGAGAGGTTACCCACGCACCTTCCTGGTCGTCGCCCAGGAACACGGGCCAGCTTCCATTGGGATTCTGGGCTCTCAACAGAAACTGCATTGCACGATCGTGAACGGGCTCGAACTCGAAGCCGAGAGCAACACATGCCAGGGCTGTAGGTTCCAGGGCCGTCTGCGGCGACGACGAAAGCGCAGCCCAGCCGCCAGTGGGTAACTGCTTCTCCGCCAGCAGCAGGCGGAGGTCTTTAGCTCCAAGATCGCTCGGCACAGTGGCGTTGTTGTATTGCCGACTGCAGTTCCTGTCAAACTCCGGCGATCAGCACTTGTCGTGACGTCCATCGATCCTCTTCGGAGAACATTTGACCGGTCAGTTGGCCCGGGGAATCGAGTGCGTCAATCGAATGAGAGGCAGAAACCGTCACCACCCAGAATGCGTATGACGTAAAGTTTCTGGAGTCGTCTCAAGGGACTTGAAAGGGCGCAACGCTGTGGCGGAGGGCTCCACCCAAGGTGCATACGGCAGAGAAATTTCTCGTACACAGACCACGAGTAGCAACGCGCGCTGACGTGAGGAAGGGGCACCACTCAATTTGCGTACGGCCAGGAAATTCCCACCCTCGACGTCAAGAATCTGAACTGGACGCGAGCCTACAAAAGGCCACCACCCAAAACGCGAATGCCCAAAAAGTGGGAAAGCGGTCTCATCGAAAACGAGTGAGGCGCGCTTTGGGCTTTGTTTGATGATCTTCCGGGGCGGAGCACTCAGTTCGAACGCCACGGCATGCATCCTACCGCCGCTCTCGACCGGAGTAAGCGGAATGCTTCAGGTGTACTCTTCCGGACCGAAAGGACTGCACCGTGTTCTCATCTGCAGAGGAACTGTCGGAAAAGCTCCGCGCTGCTCGATACATCATCGACCCGGTGACGCTTTCGGTTGTGTATCTTGCTGCCCGGATGAAAATGCCACTCCTAATTGAGGGACCTCCCGGGTGCGGCAAAACGGAACTTGCGTACGCAGTAGCAGAGGCGGCGGGTGCGATTGTAGAGCGGCTCCAGTGCTACGTGGGCATCACGGAAGACAAGGCAATCGGAAAGTTCGACGAAGCACTGCAGAAGTTGTTTCTTGAGACTCAAGGTGAAAATCTCGAAAAAGACTGGGGTGCGGTCCAGCGCCGACTGCACACGCTTCCTTTCTTCGCGGAGGGGCCGCTGCTTCGTGCTCTGCGCCACCAGGATCGTCCTTGCGTCCTCCTCATCGACGAACTGGACAAGGTTGACCAAGGTTTTGAGGCTTTACTGCTGGAGATCCTCAGCGCATGGCAGATCACGGTTCCAAAACTCGGGACGATAGCTGCAACTACAGTGCCTTTCGTCGTGCTTAGTTCCAATGAAGAGAGACGGCTTGGCGACCCGCTTCGGCGGCGATGTTTCTACCTTCGCTTTGAATACCCTACGGTCGAGCGGGAGACCGAAATCCTGTGTGTCCGGAGCCGAAGCGGCAGTCCGCGGCTGCGTAGTCAGCTCGCCGGGCTGGCGCATGCGTTGCGCGGCTGGAACATGGAAAAACCACCGTCGATCGCGGAGATGCTGGACTTGTCGCGAGCCCTCGAAATCCTGGGCGTGGAAGAGATCTCCCACGAACAACGGGATTTGCTGCTGCCGTTGCTCGCAAAGACCGAAGCGGATCGCAAACGGTTGATGTTGCGTGCCGGGTTTGAGGGCTTGGTTGCCGACTCGAAGCGATATCGGGATGAGCTTGTGGGGTGCGCTGCGCCGGGCAAGATCGGACCGGGCAAAACATCAACCCAGCCCGCGGAGGTTGCGGCGTGAGAGTCACGAAATCGGATTGCCTTTTGCTCGTGCTGATGACGCTGTCCGCAAATGCGCAGGCAGTAGTAAAGCCGACTCCGGACGTTCGGGAACTCTCCGCACACTGGGCCGAGTACTACTCGACCGTATACCGAATTCCGGTAGATCTTGTGGAGGCGATCATCGACGAGGAATCAGGCTGGAACCCCTACGCCGTTTCGCAGAAAGGCGCTGTGGGGCTGATGCAACTCATGCCACAGACAGCGGCGAGGTTTGGTGTTCGCAATCGTTTTCGGCCGGACGAGAACATTCGCGGTGGCGTGGCTTACCTGGCATGGCTAAGCCGCGAATTCGGCGGAGATCTCCGCTTGGTTACAGCCGCCTATTACGTCGGAGAGACCCCGATCCTGTTGCGAAGGCTGGAATACTCTTCCGCGGATGTTCACGGGTATGTGAGCCGGGTGGCAAGAAGATATCGAGCGAGACGAAGACGGAAGGCGGGACTTGAGTTGACGGCGAGAAATGAGCAAGAGGTGGACGATGAACATCCCTAAAGCGGCGCTGATCCTGTGCTCCTTGTTGACAGTGTCGATTGCGCCCAACGCCCAGGTGGTAGCTGTAAACCCACAGATTCGCACAAGAATCACAGTGGAAGGCAATGTGACAGTGGTGGAGATAGCGGCGCATTTTGTAACGGCCATCCGCCTGCCGGAGCCAGTGAATTCGATCGTGGTGGGAGACCCTGCGCTGTTTCAGGTGGAGCATTCCGAGCGCGAGCCAGAACTGGTATTCGTGAAGGCTCTTACGGCAAAGAGCACCGAAACCAACCTGCTGATCTCCGGCGTGCACGGCCGGCAATTCAGTCTGCTGCTGGTCAACCGTGGAAGTGCCACAGCTTTGGCCAAGGTGGACTTTCTCCTGCGATACAAGTCCGCTGGAAGCTTTCTGGTCGAGCCAGAAGTCTTGCCTTTCCCCCTAGTTGGTCAGACCACCACCGCCGTGAGAGCAGAACCTGCAGCGACTCGAGCGGCAACAGACAGCGGAGCTGGACGCCAGTCGTTCATACCAACGGCTCTCGCGGAGAACACTTCGGAACCCATAAACCCGGAACCGGAAGCGGCGCCGGCCCAATCGCAGCGGAACTCGCTGGACGATTTGCTGCAACGACAGGAACGCGCCCCCTTACCTGCTCTGTACGGAGAAAGGCTCGAAGGAGAGAACGTCAAGGGGGATCGCCTCCGGGTAGGTATCAGTGAAGTGATCGATGGCGGACAGCAGGTGACCGTGCTGTTCTCGGTAGTGAACACCAGCAGGCACGCCATATTGCTCATGCCGCCGCAGGTCCAGCTAGGGGGCAAGAACAGGACAGGAAAGATCGTTAGGCATGATCGCTGGTCCACGGCAGAACAGTTGGCTGTGGCGGATTTCCGCCTAAGCCGCCGTCGTGTAGGAACCGCAGGGCGCGCGGACGGAGTCGTGGTGTTTGAACGTCCGCCCTATAAACAGTCAAATGAACAACTTTTCTTGCAGATGGCGGAGTCGGGCGCGGTCGATCGCCCCGCCCTTGCGCCAATCGGCTTCGGAGTTAGCTCACTTCGGCAGGAGGAATACCGTGGAACGCCAGGAACAAGAAACTAGGCGTGATCGGGAGATCACGGGATCCGTTGAAGACCAGTCGCAGCCGACGCCTGCGGAGGCAGGCGATGAAGAACCAGGAAGACCTAGCGCATTCCAGAATCTCCGTGCTCTCCTTGACAGGGCCCGACGGAATCAAAGCCCCACCGCCAGTCGGCGTGAACTTAGCCGCGACAAGAGCAAGTCCCTGTTCGTGTTGGTGGGCGTGAGCATCGCGCTGATCCTGATTTTCTTTGGCGTATTCTCGAGCCCGAAGACCCGGTTTCCGCTGCCCGGCGAGACCGCTCGTGGAGCGCCTAGCCTCGGCCGAAAAGTCACTCCGGGTCAGGAACAGAATGATCCTGCCAAGACGGTGACCCCAATCCTCAATGCTGACGTACGCCTTGGGGAGAGTGGCTCTGGCTCACAAGTGACGCCGGACGAGGTGGGTGGGACTTCGCCTCGCTACAACGGAGCATCAAGAGTGCCGTCCACAAAAGTCGTGGATATAGAGAAGCCAAGTCCAGGCAAAGCACGCAACTCGGGAGGGTCGACTCTCAAGGATGTGGATTTCTCCGATCCCACGGCTGCACAGGCGGCCTCGATACCCAATCCGCCCCGTCTGCCCTCTGGAGAGTCAGACTCCGACCTGAAGAAACCCTCGATCGTATTTGTCCGCGCCGGACAGGGCGCGACCCCAGCTCTCCAAAGTCCCCGCAGCGAAGACGATTCCCTGACGGAGTTTCTGCCGGCGGGCACGAGACTAGTGGCGCGTCTCGAAGCCCCGGTGAGCTCGGCGGTACCCGCGCCCGTGATAGCCGTAGTCGAGTACAACTACGAGCACAATGGCGAGATCGTGTTGCCGGCCGGTGCACGCGTGTTTGGCAAACTGTCCCATGTCACCCCGTCTGGAATTGTGGGTTTCCAATTCGATCGAGTCGAAACGCCCGATGGGATGGTGGAGAAGATCGATGCTACAGCGATGGATCTTAAGTTCGGGCCGTTGAAGGGCAACGTTTCAGGAAGAAACAGAGGCAGGAACTTTCTGGTGCGTTCCGTGACCGGCATCGGGACCGTGGCGGCGTACATTGTCGGGGGACAGGGAACGACAGGGATCAATGGACCGATTTCGGAGAATTCGTTGCTGCGAGAACGCCTCGCGGACAACATAGGTATGGCCGGGCAAGATGAGATAAACACGCTGGCAGCAAACCAGACGATCGTGGTCACCGTACCCGGCAACACTCGCTTTTACATCGTGGTGGAAAAAGGGAGTTCAGATCAGCAAGCCGGAAAGCCAGCAGTGCGGTCGGCTGGCGCCAACAGCCTAAGCACTAGCGGAGGCAGGGTCCCCAGCCTCGAAGAGCTGCGAGAACTGATGCAGCTCAAGAACGAGCTAAACCAGATGTACCTGCAGACGAGTGCCCAGCCAACATCGACGCAGCAATAAAGCAAGGGAGGACTTGTGGAAGCGAACTGGAAACCCTTGGAGAATAGGTTGGGCGCCGAGCGTTGTGCGGGGTTCATGTTCATGGGCCGCGTGAATGGCATCAATCTCTACAAACATGGAATCAGTCGCGGTTATCTGAATCTCGATGATGATGGGAACTGTTACGTCTCGGGGAAGCCAGGGTGCTACGTCCCGGCGGACTTCAACCAGGAGCTTTCGAAGCTAGAGGAGTGTTTGAAAGGCTTGGGAGCGACTCTGGAGACGGCCTATGACGAAGATTTCATCGCACAAAAGCAGGAGGTCCTGCGCCAACACGGGGTTTCGTTGCTGACGATTCAAGTCGAGCCTGACGAAGTGACGATCCACTGACATCCATCCCCTCTCGTTTTGCTGATCAGTGCGGGCGCGGATCTGGCATCCGCGACGAAAATGGGCTAAAGTAGCCATCGTAAGGATGGCTACATTTATGGCGCGCTGGTTGGACTGGCTGGAGTACTTAGGCGCTGATGCCATTGGCAGGGCCATAGGTCTCTGGTTCAAGTTGTGCTTGTCGTTCGCGAGGAACGCATTTCGCCTACTGACAAGGATAGCGAGAAATCGGGCTAACTCCGCAGTACAGGTTCCAACGCCGCAAAGCATCGCCGACATGCCATCGCGGGTGAAGGTCTTAACGCTCAGAAAAGTCAAAAGAATGGTCGTCTCAACGGTGCTGACGCTGGGAGTCTGGAGAATAGTTACCCTGAAGGCAGTCTGGGTCGCCGCCGGCGAAAACGGAGATCGGATTCTAGCGGCCATCCTTCTGTTTGTGAGCGCATCATGGATAGTCTCATTGGTCTGGATCTGTTTTTCCAAGGGGAGACAACAGGAGATTCCTACCATCGCCCGACCACTGCGCAAACCCAGATACTCCGGATCAAGTAGCGCAAGGGCGAACTGATCACTGCGCCTTCCCGCTCGCCATAAAGGTGTCATTTCTTCTAGCGTGAATCTCCAGCGAAGGATCCTTGGCATCTTAATCCCGCGCTGACTTGATTCACAGCTGGTTCATTCCACTCCTCTCCTCCTACGTTTGTGTGTGTCCTCCCGACACCCTGTTGGCAGTCGTTTGACAGAAGTTCCTTTTGGCCCTACTTTCCCGCGCATCGATCGTTCCGCGAATCGGTTTTCGAGCGATCAGGAACGGCGAGCAGAAAGGAGGGCACAGTGAAACTCCAAGCCAATGCGGGGGGGAAGACATTCCTTGCGTTGCTCGCTCTTGCGCTCATCGCAATTGGTCAGTTTATGTGGGCGCAGAACCTGGGTTCTGCTCCGGCCTCAAACGTGGCAGTTCAAGGGCAAACGGGCGCGCAGCCAGAGGGTGCGTTTCTAAACTTCATCAACTGGATCGGTAACGTGATCGCTCCCGTCGGAGCCGGCGGGGCGGTCTTGGGTGCAGTGGTTTCCTGGCTGACCGGGCGAGGCTTCGGCCGCTGGCTATTCGCTGGCGCAGCTCTGCTGGCCATCTCTGGTGTAACGCGTCTCATCGAGTTCTGGATCACGAACGGAACAGGTGGGGTGACCTAACCAAACTCAGTTCGAAGCAAGTTGATATGGCAGGCAGTCTGACACGAGGCTCAAACCGGTGACAGCTGCCTGCAAAGCTCAACCCACAGAAGTGCACTTTCGAGACTAGAGACATGCCGACGCCGCAACTCCTGAACGATGTCATCTCTCTGCTGCTCTTGCTCGCACCATCCGCGGCCCTGGTTTCACTGGTGCTGGCTGGCGTGACCCTGCGCCGCGAGGGAGGGACCGTATTTGCAATCGGCGGTGGCTTCACGAAATGGATGTTCTGGGCGGTCGTGTTTCTCACCCTGCAGCCGCTGCTGACCTGGTTTTCTTCGTTCGGGATTGCTGTGCCTCTGCCGGGTGGTGGAATTAGCACGCCATGGCTAGCCGGAGTTCGGTCGGACGTGGCATCGTTTGTCACCAACTTTATCGTAGGGCGGATCGTGCCGACGCTCGCCGGATTCTTCGTGTTGCGCGCAATTCTGGACACGGCCTCTGGTGAAAATCCGCTGGCGTCGATCGTCGCCGCGATGTTCCTGCTGGGCACGCAGACAACTTTCAACCTGATCCAGAGCTACAACACGCAGACGCAGTATGCGACGGCAGACGTGCTCGACAGCCTGTGGACTCATCTCGCGGGAACGATTATGCCAATCGCCGCAGTGCTGGCCCTGGTGGGAGCGATCTTGAACTTCGCGACGCGCAAGCCATTCATGCGTTTGGTTGCAGTCGCGCTGGCGCTACTGTGCGTGTCGGGAATCTGGCGGCTCGTGCTGGCGATGATGTCTTAGGAAAGCAGAGATGAACTTCTCTCAAATGTCGTTCGACAACGGGATCTTGCATCTCGCGAACTGGACCGGGAACGTCATCATGCCGACGATTGCGGCCGTGTTCATCATCGTCACGATTATTCAGTTTTCAAGAGGACAGGAATTCTCCCACAGCATGTACGGGGCTTTGGCTTGCTTGATGGTTTCCGGTTTTACGCGGGCCTTTGAAACGTTCGCTTCGCAGAGGCCGTGGAACAGTCCAGATGTGTACTGGGTTGCGCTTACGACGCTGATCAACTGGGTCGGAAACGTAATCTTGCCCGTGTACGCAGCCGCTCAAGTGGCGATCGGAGCACTGCGAATCGGAATGTTCTCGTACATCCACCCCACGAGTAGCTGGATGCGGCATTTCCTTGCGGCGGGACTCTGCCTGATGGTGTCGGGGTTGCTGCGGCTAGCAGAGTTCTTTGTGAGCCACGGTACCGCCGGGGTGACTTAAGAGGAGGGGAAAGCAATGGCTTTGGATGTGACGCCAGTCTACCGAAATCTCCGGACACGGGTAACCTTCGCCGGGCTCGAAGCAGAAGACCTCTTCGCCATTCTGGCAGTGGCCGTGGTGATGAACATCTTTGGGAGATTCCTGAACCGGGAGATGTTCGGGCTGCCCATGAACATGGTGCTGCAGTACATCGTTCCCATTCTGAGCGTGCCTGCGTTGATGTTGTTCAAGTACGGCAAGCAGCGAGGGTATCTGCTGGACTGGGTGATGTTCCACACAAAACCGCACCTCTATTCGGCGCTTGAACGGGACCGGGAACTGGCGCGGGAGTACATCAAGGACTGAGGGAACGAAGATGCCGCTTACGTGGCAAGGGTACAACAGGTCGCTCGGCCAACCACCGTTGTGTGAGCAACTGAAGGTGCGAGACATCACCGACGACCTCTTTGTCGAGGTAAACGGCTCCTTCGTGGCCGGCTACAGAGTGAGCGGGACCAACTCCTATTACGCGAGCGACGAGGAACGTAACCGCACGAAGTCAGCGCTCGAAGCGCTCGTTCGGTCGCTGCCAGAGCGCTCCATGCGGATGCAAGCCCGATTTGAGATCTCGGAGGGGACTGGGGACCTGATTGGACGCTACAACCGCGAGCAGCGGAACTCAAGCCCGGTCCTGCAAGCTCTGGGCAGAGAGCAGTCAGACGCCTGGCTGAAAAAAGATGCCGAAGGCTTCTACCTGCGCCATTTCCTGCACTTCTACTTCATTTGGGACCCGAGAGTCCATCACCAGGCCCCCGACTTGGAGTGGAAGAAGAAGATGCGCGGCACGAGTTCCAGCATGTCAGCGAACAAGTGTATCGAACGAAGCCGTCGTGAACACGAAGACCTGGTTGCTGAGTTTCGCAGCCTGATGTCCGGAGTCGAAGCGACGCTCCAATCGACCGGCATGCAGCTCTCGCGAACGTCAGGGGATGACCTCTTCTTCGAAATCAAAAGAGCCCTCCATCCTCTCGGGAATGATCGGGTCCCCTATCGACGTCCAGAGGCGTCGGTTCTTTACGAAAGTGCGCGAAGCCAGATAGCGAACGTAAACATCGAGGACGAACTCGATGAATACGTAAAAGTCGGCGGGCTGCTGTATTCGTTCATCAGCGTGAAAGACCTGCCGGACGCCACCTTCCCCGGGGTACTGCGGGAACTCGTCGTCATGGACTTCCCGATTGTGATCAACGCCGAGATTGTCCTTCCGGACCAGGCAAAGTCGGTGAAGCAGTATAAGAGCCGGCTACGAAAAATGACAGCCGCGCAGAAAGACATCCACGGCGGTTTCCGGCTGAATGTCGATGCGCAAGTGGCGGAACACCAACTGATCAAGGTTTTGCAGGATCTGATTTCAAGCTCGCTGAAGTCCTGTCAGATGAGCCTGACCATCGCGATCCGGACTTCTCGTCCGGCGCGCCACCGCATGGAAGCTGAACAAGCGGAACGCATTCTTGCGGACCGCCGACAGCGAGTTCTGCATGCCATCTCCCGGATGAACGGCGCTCGCGGCATTCCGGAGACACTTGCCCAAAAGCGATTCTTCTTTTCGAGTCTGCCTGGGCAGGGAGAAGCCAACAAACGGGAACTCGATGTCCTCACTCTGCACGCCGCAGATCTCTTGCCGGTCGAAATGCCCTGGGTCGGCACACCAAACTCCCCCTTGATGTTGTTCGAAACACCCTATCGTCAGCTCATACCGTTTTCACCATTCGATTCAACTCTGGGTGACGCCAATCTGCTCATTATGGCCAAGAGCGGGGGTGGAAAGACTTTCATGACCCAAGAGTTTCTGCTGATGATGGCCCGTGCCAAGCCGCTGATTTCCATCCTGGAGAGGGGCGACTCGTACGAGCCGCTGGTCGAATTGATGGATGGGCGCGTCATCAACGTGGACCTCGACGGCAAGGAGACGTTGAACCCATGGGACCTGCCGGCGGGAGAAACCGCACCGAGCAACGAAAAGACCGCCTTTCTGAAGAACCTTACGCGGCACATGATCGGCGAGAGCCCTGGCTCTGATACCGCACTCCTCGACAATGTCCTGACCGACGCGATCCCGAGGGTGTACAAGCGTTGCGCGATCCGCTATTCAAACCCGGTCCCAACCTTCAATGACTTGCGCGAGGAACTAGCCAACTGGCGGGATGCGGAGAAGATGCAGCGCACCATCGATGAAGCGCGTCTAGCCGCGATCAAGCTGCGCTCGTGGACGGGAGAGAGTGGCATCTACGCGAATCTGTTCGACAGACCGACAACCATGCGCCTGGATAGCGATTGGCTCTTCTTCAATGTCGAAGGTCTCAGTTCTGATGCGAGGCTTGAAACCGCCATGAGCATGCTCATCGCGGCCGCGATGACCTCACGAGCGACCGGAAAGGCCGCGCGACCGAGTATCACAGTACTCGATGAGTGCTGGTTCCTGCTCGACTCCCCAGCATTGGCACCTGAAGTGGTGCAGCTTTTCCGGACGGCCCGCAAGCGGAACTCGAGCGTCTGGGGTATTAGTCAGACCGTGGAGGATTTTGTTGGGACCGAGTTCCAGCCCCGCCTGCACGGACCCGGCATTTTCAAGAATGCAAGCACGAAAATCATCGGTCAGCAGCCCGGCGACGTCAGCGCGCTCGTGAATCACCTCTCTCTGAATCCTGTTGCAGTGGGCCAAGTCAAGGAATTCGGCGCGCCCCGCAAGGGCCGGAGTGCCGAGGTGCTGCTGGTCATCGGGGAAAAAGCGGAGACCACGCAGACGATACGCATTGTACCCACGCCGCTCTCCTATTGGATCTGCACTACGTTTCCGCGCGAAAGAAAATACCGCGCCTGGTTTCTAAACAAATCTGTCGATCGCTCATTGCTTGACTGCTATCGGGATCTCGCCCGGAAGTTTCCGCAAGGATTGGCAGACGTAGCTCCACTGCCGGAGGAACTGTCGGGCGTGGTGGCGGCAACAGCTGGCGACCACAAGGGAAGACAAGTAGCCGAGGTAAAAGCGTGATGGGCCTGAAGGGATGATCAAAGTCCAACAGGGAGGTGTTCCAGCCTGGTTGGTGCTCAGGAGAAGTGAAATGCACTATTTGCTATACGCCGTTTCGTTTTCAGCGCTCGCGTGGTTGACGTTGACCGTGAAGAGTCGCCGCCGTCTGCTGGCCCTGACGCTGGCCGGGGTTATGGTGGTTACATGGTTGGGGATTCCGCCGCAAGCCGAGGCGCAGGTGCAAGGCGGGATCATCCAAGCGATTCAAGCGGTGCTGAAGGTTCTCAACACGCTCATCCTGCCGGTAGTGAACAGCATCCACGGCACGCGCAGTGCAAACAGCAACTTCTACCAAAGTACCGTCTGGCCGGTCCAATCGATTAGCCAATCCAATGCGCTCGTGCTCCAAATGATCGGGCAGTATCGGAATCTGATGTCGGGCATTCTGAACATCAACCTGCGGAGCGCGACACTGCCGGCGCCACAGTCGATGGAAAGCTTGATACGAGACCATCAGGTGAACAACTTTGGCGGCCTGACGCAATCGTTCAATAGCACCTATCGAACGATTCCTGCGCCAACCGACGCCAATCAAGCCGATCGCGACATGTCCGATTTCGACGATGCCCTGACACTCGACAGTCTGAAGACGCTGAAAGCATCGGATAGCGCGGCCGATCTGGAACTTCAAACGGCGGACTCGATTGAAAGTGCTGCCGGGCAGGCAGTCCCAGGATCCACCCCGTTTCTAACAGCGACCGCGACGGCATCCGGTATTCGAAGCCAGGCACTGACGCAAAAGATGTTGGCCGCGGAACTACGGCAGGAAGCCGCACGCATCGCGCACCAGAACGGACTACGGAAGCGGGGGGCGATGTTCACCACGCAATTACGAGGCACCATCATGAACCTCTCGCAGCACAACTGATTGCCAGAAGGAGAAGTCTTATGACAAGCGTCTCAGAAGCTCTGAATCGGAGTAGGTCCTGGGTTTGGAGTCGTCGGCTCCGTATCATCGTCCTCGTCATCGTTCTGGCGTTGACTGCCCCATGGCCGGCCAGGGGGCAGGGCCTCAGCCCCTGCTGTGTGATTCTCGCGGCGGGTCTGTCAAGCATTGCCAATTCACTGCAAACCATTGCTCGTTCCCTGAACGCGATTCTCGGTGTGGATCAGGGGATGTTGCAATTCGAGCAGACCGTGGTCTGGCCAACGAGTGCAATCACCCAGGCGCAGGCCTTGGTGGGAAATCAGCAAGGTATCTTTGCGCGAATTCAAGCCCTGGTCCATATACAAGTCAACAGCGCAACACAACCAAATCCACAACAGCTTGAGGTGAACCTTCTTTCCCGCAATCCGAGTCTGATCGGGCAAACGTCGGCAAACTACACGGCTCTGTACGGGCCAATCCCAACGAGCACGGATGCATCACCGCAAGTCAGGGACCTTGTTGATATGACCGACGCTGCAGCCCAAGATGCGATGAAAAGGGCTATTCAGATCGATGCGTTGTCGGATCTGGAGCTTCAGGCTGCGAGCCAGATTAACCAGAGCATCCAGACTGCCGCCCCCGGCAGCGCTCCGATTATCGAAGCGCAGGCGGACGCGTGGCTGGTTCGCGCCAATGCCTATACGCAGGCTGCGACGTCCGATTTGATGCGCCTGCGGGCCATCGACCTGGCCAATTCAAGCGCGGACATAAAGATGGGAGCAACGAATACGGCCAACCTGCGCCAGCAATTGATGAACTTGCTGCAGCACAACTGAGAAGGATGGGAGAGAGTTTATGCCAAGTTTCTACTTCGAGCAGGTGCTCCAGACAGCGCTGAATGGCATCGACCAGAATGTGACTGGACCAGTGTTGCAGCTCGCGGGCGTGATCCTCATTCTCAGTTTCTTGTACGCAGTCTACGAAGCTTACAGCAACGGCGGCGATGTGCGAGCGCTCGGAGTAGCGGGGATCAAATATCTCGTGCTCGGTTTGGTCTTCGTCAACTACCAGCAGGCGTTTCGGTCCGTGAACGGCATGTTCAACAACGTAGCGGACTTCATCTACAACACCAACGGTATTGGAGACGTCATACAGAATTGGCTGAATTCCGTAAGTGCCTATGTGGGCCAGCAGGGCCTGTCCAGCTTTTGGACGCTCGTGACCGGAGCAATTTCGGGCCTTCTGGATGTGCTGTTGATCCTGGTTGGGCTGATTATTCTGCCGGTCAGTTACACGTTGTTCACGCTCGCCTACGCCATGTACGGATCAATCCTCTACCTTGTGGGGCCCTTTGTGCTGGCCCTGTGGCCAAGTCGCTCTATGGGACAGCTGTCGCGGACCTACTTTGTGAATCTGATGATCTTTCAAGCTTGGGGTCTGCTTTACGCGATTCTCCAAGTTCTAATCACGGCGTTGCAGATGAACAGCGTGAACGCCGTACTGGGCGGGAATGGTGTCCTTAACGCCTTTGTTGGCTCCAGCCAGATGGTGCTGCTGGGAGCGGTCAGCATTCTGTTCTCCATAGCAATAGCGCTGATTCCATTCCTTGCAAGTCGACTGGTTCGCGGAGATGTCGGGAGCACGGTGTTTGCCTTGGCTGCTGTCGTGAACAGGACTGCAAGAACTATCCTCAGCCCGAGCGTCGGCTCACAAGCTGCCCCCAGTGGCCCTCCCCAGGCCATGTCTGACGCCGGCTCACCGAGCAGCGGTGGGCCGGCTTCGGGTGGTAGTCCGGGGGCAGGCGGGGACGGAAGTGCGCGCGGTGGTGCGCTGGCTGGATCGAAACCACCAATGCCGCCAAGCTCAGATGTGGCAGCCGGTAGCGCGGGCTCGGCTGGTGAACTTGGGGCGAGCGGGGCCGCCCTCGCTGTTTGAGGGAATGCTAAGGGCGAGGGTAAGCGGAACAACGATGGATTGGATGCGATGAAAACAGTGGCTGAATCGAGAACCGTCCCCGAAATCACGGCTTATACGAAGTATTACGAGCACGATGGCATGCTTCGAGCCTACGCCAATCGTGCGATGTTCCTTGCAATCCTGTTTGGCGTAATTGCCTGCGGATCGTTGGGGTTCGCGATCTACGTTCGTATCCAACCCCCTACGATCATTCGAGTCGACAAAGACGGAGACGCGACGGTAGTAGGAGCACGAACCGCATCGGATCCCGCGTCGAAGCTCGCGGTGATGCTATCGGCGGCGGCGGCAACAGGCGATATGGCGTCGGACGCAACAGCTCCCACCGATCTCGAAGCAAGGGCCGTGCTACGGCGATTTCTCCAACACTACTTGTCATACACGCCCGACTCCGTCACACGTAATTTCGCAGAGTCACTGAACATGATGACCGCCAACCTGCGCAAGCTGACCATGGACAAGCTGCGGGACAACGACACCATTGGAAAGATCCAACAAGACCAGATCATTTCGGACTTCCGAATTCGGTCCATCGAACGGTCCAAAGACGCACCCTGGACCTACGTAGTGTTTGGCGTGAAGGAAGTTCACCGAATCAAGAACGCGACCGAGGTGACCGACCGGATCGTTGGCCAGTACAACCTGCGTCTGATGGAAGAACGCCGTACGGAACTGAATCCTAGCGGGCTGCTGGTTGCCGAGTATTCCGAGCAACAAATGGTCGGGGAACGCGACAACAATCTTCTGCAACGCAGCGAGCTGGACAAGTGAACGTCTTCTCCACTCCCGGATTAAAGGGGTCAAGAGGACGGCCAGCCAGGGGCAATCTGGCGCGATAGCGGACGGCAGCCGGGGAAGAGCTGCAATGGAGGGAGAAGATCAAGATGGCGACCATGATTGCATCTCCGCCCGATGCGAAATCGAGCCAAATGGGAAGCCACGCGACTGGCAGGGGCTCCCGGCGGGTTCGACCCGCCGCAGAAGAGGAAAGCATGTTAGCGGCGCGTTTCTTCTTGCCCAAGTCAGGCGGCAGTGGCCACGCCCCGGAACTGGGCCGGGAGTTGCCCAACGAAGGTGAGGCCCGAGTCGAGGCGCTCAAATCGGGTGTTACGTACTTCAGCGTTCAAGAGTGGCGGCCAGTTCCAGACTTTGCCGGGAAGAATCCGGAACTGAAACGAGAGGCAGTCCCGAGAAAAGGAACGGCAACACAAGCCGGATAGCTGGACTTCATAGCACACGGTTTCATCACAGACGTTGGTCTGTAGTGAGCGATCCACAAGCTGATTGTGGATGAGTGCTGGTCCGGTTCTTTCGCGAACTTGGCCGGAAACCTAATGCGTTTCGACCAGGACAGCGAAGAGAGCCGCGCAAGCGCCCTCCTGTCTGTTCTGGTTCCAGACAGAAAAGGAGGAAGAGAAATGGTGAGGCAACGGTTCCTGACACACTTCAAGCCGTGGTTGTTCACCGTCACGAAAGTCGTCGGGCTGATTGTTGGGTTTCAACTCTTCGATCAGACTCGCTCGTACTTTCAATACGCGCCCCTCAACAGCGTTGACGTTGTCGTGGCGGCAACAGTTGCTCTCCTCGCGATCGGCCTGCTCTGCGGGCTGTGGGCGTGGGGTGAGTGGTGCTGGTTCAGGCTGCGCAGGCTTCGGTGGTTTTGTAGCTCGCTAAAACAGGGCTTCGACAACCGCTGGCGTCCGCGAACGATCAGAACCTCGCGATCCGTAGCGGGAAATATGGTCTAACAACAAACAACTCGTGCAGGCCTGGCGCTTCGCTGCTTGGCCGAAATCTTTTTCACCGTTTTCGGCAATGGGCAGCGGGGAGACTGGCACGAGCCGCCTCCTTTTTCTGTCCATTGCCCGACAGATAAAGGAGATCAGACATGCCAAACGTTATGGAATGCAGCACGATGCCGATCTTTGCGCTCGAACTTGATCGCGAGGGTCATTTGTCGAAGAAAACCATGAAACTCGCCCGGGAAGAGCAGCTCACGAATACTCTGCTGCAGGGATTTTATCCAGGTATCCGTGTCGCCACAGTCGATGTGCCCACGGAGCCCTTGGATGCCTGTGAGCAAGCGATCGTGGAACAGGCCCTCACCCGAGTCGAGTTCGATGGGGTTCGGTACAGCTTGGTTGGAGCCAGTGGCAGCGCGAAGAAAGGAAAATTCTACGCCGTCGAAGCCAAGTACGAGAAACGGCTGGCGGAGAGGTTCCGCTTTTCGCCGCAGGCTGCCATGACCTACTTCGGGATTCTTGTGTCCTCGTGCAAAGTGATGATCGAGGTGCCGGACTGTCGATTGCTGGTCGTGGAGGACCGTCAGCTTGGCACCAACGACTGCCGGGGATGGATCTCGGAGTCGCTATTCAAAAGGCTCCAGGCAAAGCACCGGGACGACCTAGTAGCCGACGAGATGAAAAAACTGCTCGCGAAAGTGGGGCAACAACATCTGAACGGGCACGAGGATTTCCACCTCGAGCCGGGAGAACAAGCGGCGCTAACGGACCAAGCACAATCGAAGATCGCTCGGAAGGTCCTGCGAGGTCACCGCTTCTACCAATTTCGCCTGGCGTTCGACAAAACGCAGGCAAAAGGTTCGTTCAAAATCATGGCAGATGAGGTGGCGGAAAAGCTCGAAGCCGACATCATCCTGCCAAAATCGTCAGTCAAACCCAAGTATCAAGGGGGAATGCTACGGACGATTCGATCAATCCTGGGCGACCGTCAAGCGCATGCTTTTCGCGGACCCGTGTTAGTCGGCATTCGCGACGTTTCGCGAGATCTCGAATTCCAATCGAGCTACACATTGGTCGAACACGCGCCAGACGGCTCCATTGAGCTTGAGATCAAGCCGTACGCTCTCAGGCAGATCGAGCGACTGCGGAAGGCCTGGGAAGAAAACAACTTCACGGAACTGTTCGAGCTGCTTGGCACACAGGAAGCCCAGAGTGTGCTCGATGTCGGCGAAGAACCAGATCCCGAGTACACCAGCAGCGAATACACCGTCGCCGACGGTGCGCTCGTTGCCGATGGCACGGGCTACATGCTCAAGCATCCGTTCGTCAACCATCACCTGCAGAAAGTGTTGGCCCGATGGGCATACCGCCTCTGCACCAGCGGCGGGTTTCGTCTTCCCGGTTTCGCGCTGGCGGATGATGGCTACCTGGTGCTGCATGACGGTCAGGTGTTCTGTAGTTCGGACTGGGTTCCGAAAGACCGAGGCATCGCTTCTGTTCCATCCCGCTCCGGTCTGATCGTTCGCTATCCAATCCGGATGAAGGAGGATCTGCTCCCGTTCGAAAACCTGTCACCTGACGAGGTCTTGGGCCTGCTAGCCATGGACCTCGAAAAGCGCGGCTGCCGTATGTCAGACGAGCAAGCCGCCGCGGTAGTGGATCAGCAACTGCGACTGAAAGGTACGTTGACCCTCCATTCAGAAGCGGCTGCGCGCAACGGCGGAGACTTTGATTTCGACCAGGTATGCGTGGTCGAAGGAGACAAGTTTCCGCGATTTGTCCGAGACCGGATCATGTACCGGGAACAGCACGCGGCCCAAAAGAACAAATCTCCGAAGCCGCCGAGTCCCTGGTGGAACCTGCCACAGGTTGCGATGCAGGCGCGAGGGAATCAGATCGGCTCGATTACCGATCTGAAGACGTCATGCCTGGCAAACGGAAGAGACGACTTGGCGCGGCAACTCGTGGACCAACTTCAAAACGCGCTCGACCAACTGAAGCATGGGACACAACCCGACCAGGACATCATTCGCAACATCCGGAATGAGGTAAGCAAAGCGCCCTGGCTGAAGCTCAAGCAGAAACAGCGCATCGCGGACATGGACGAGCATCTGCCCGTCACGGAACGCGACAAGATCGGAAAGTTGTACAACTTTCTGCGCAAAGAGCTGGGCCGGTATTTCTCAGACGCCGCGGTAGCGCCTCTCAGCGATTTCCGCGGGCTGATTGGAGGTGGAGAGTTTACTCCGGAAATCTTCGCGGAGTGCTCCACGATCAACAAGTATTACGCCAACGTGGTGACTCAGATCCTGAGCAGGCGGAGGGAGCTCTGGAACCAGCTGGAAAAAGCGAATGCCGAAGTCGAGGCAAAGAAAGATGATGCCGAGGCTCGGAAAGAACTGCTGTTCCGGCGCAACCAGGCTTCTGCCGCGTTCATGGT
>Ga0070741_10003287_pt1 | contig 40528 bp, 37 predicted proteins | sample Coa_R1_4_FD_66440 | JGI IMG/M metagenome (GOLD analysis project Ga0070741, IMG submission 66440) | Surface soil microbial communities from Centralia Pennsylvania, which are recovering from an underground coalmine fire - Coalmine... | ecosystem: Environmental > Terrestrial > Soil > Unclassified ...
CATCCCTTTGGTAACCAAGCTTAAATGTTACAAACCACCCCGAATCAACATCAAGCTACACAAAAGACTAGGGGTAAGTCGCACCTAAAGACACCTCGAGAGTACGCAATTCTATTGTCTTGCCTGCAAACATATGAAAGCATACGGAAAGGCGTATCCCCGCGCGCGGCCTGACCAGTAACTCGTGCCGCTCAAACTAGTTGTTCGTGTTGGTCGGCCAACTAATTAAATGAACAGCATCCTCATCAGCACGGCGGTGATGCCAGGACTCGTGGCCTGTCTGCTCTTTCTCTTGTTCACTTACCTGCACGAGCAGAGCCGGCAACCCTATTTCCGCGCGTGGCAGCTTGCCTGGGCGGCATACACGCTGCACTTTCTGCTGAACGCGTTGGCAGCGGTTTCAGGATCTCAAAGGTTCACAGTGTTCGTCTCGTCGCTGCTGATGGTGGGGATGGCGGTCGCGATTCTGATTTCGACGCGCCTCACCCGACGCCTGACCACAACCGAGCGCAGTGAAGCTTTCCGGCTGCGCTGGTACGAAATCGTAATCGCGTGCGCTGGTGTCGGCCTGTCCGCCGCAAAAGCATTTGCGCCTCCCGTGGAATGGTCACTGAATCCGGAACTTGTGGTCCACCCGTTTGAGGTCACGGTTGCAGTGACTCTCGGTTATAGCTCGGCGGACTTTTACCGCACCGCGCAGCGGAAGGGTTCGATCGCATTTCGCCTGCTTTCGTTCGCCGTGGCGTTGTGGGCTGTCTTGATGGCATTTGGGCAATTCAAGCCGGTACACATGCTGGGCGGCGACATTCTGGGCTCAGTACCTCAGATGCTGCTCGGCCTGGCGATGGTCATGGTGTTGTTTGAAAACGAGCGCAATGCGGTGCAGGAAAATGCGCTGGCGTTTTCGAAACTCGATGCTGATCCGATGCGTCTGCTTTCCGCCAACGATCTCGTTCCAAGCATGCAGCGGATTCTGGATCGCTTGGTGGCGCCGTTGCCGACTACGCGTGCGGTGATTTGCATTTCAGAGCGGTGGCGGGCGGTACTGCCTTCCGTGCAACTCGGATTCTCACCGGAGTTCGCTACGAAGCTCGACGCGGTTGGCGCGGGCGAATACGTTTGCGAACTGGCATATCGCCGGGGTGGATTCGTTGCGTTCCGTAATCTTCCTGAGATGACTGAGCCACTCCCGGCCTTCCCGGGTGGACGATTTGAGCAGTTCCGCGAGGCGATGGCAGCCGAGAACATTCGCAACGCGACTGCGGTCAGCCTGCAAACTCGCGAACACAATTTTGGCGTCATTCTTTTCCCGCACACTGAGCGGAGGCTCTTTGGAGAATCCAATCTGCGGCTGCTGATTGGCCTTGCGCTGCAGATCGGGCTCACGCTTGAAAACTATGTGGTCATGCATGACGCGCAGCGGCGCACCAAGGAATATCAGCTCCTCACGCAGATCGGGCAGGCGATCAGTTCGCGGCTGAACCAGGGCGAAGTGTTGCGCACCGTGCAAAAAGAGCTTGGCCAGATTTTTGACACTGGGAACTTTTATGTCGCTTTCCAGGAAGGCGAGAGCATCGTATTTGAATTGGAAGTGGAAGATGGGCAAGTCAAGCCGAAACACCGCCGCAAGCTGGATAACGGCCTGACGGAGTACATACTGCGCACCGGGCAAGCACTCCTGATCCGTTCAGACCTGGAGCGAGCGCGCGAGCGTTTGGGAGTGACTTTAAAACCGGCGCGCCCAGCGAAATCTTTTTGCGGCGTCCCTATTCTGGTGAACGGAAGGGCGACCGGCGTGATGGCTGCGATGAGTATGGATCGCGAATACGTGTTCGAGCAACGGGATTTAGAAGTGCTAAAGACTGCTGCCGGGCAGGTCTCTGTGGCAATCGAGAATGCCCGCCTCTTTGCCGAAGAGCAGCGGCGCACGCGGCAGTTCGCGTTCTTGAACAGCGTGTCGAAGACAGCAATCTCCAGCGAAGATGCGGAGCAGATGCTGGCGGAAATCGTGGGACACATTCAGAAGAACTTCCGGTTCGACCACATCGGAATCGGCATTCTGGACTACGCGACTAAAGAAATCGAGATCAAAGCGGAAGCTGGCACGACAGCGCAAGAAAAGGGCAAGAAAATCGCGCTCGGAGCTGGAATTATCGGCAAAGTCGCTCGCACAGGTGAGACGGCGCTGCTGCACGCAAATGAGGCAGGACAATTGCAGTCGCTGCTGCCTGGTTCCCGCACCGTGCTGTGCATGCCAATTACATACGGCGACACATTGCTCGGCATCCTGAACGTGGAAAGCGAGGAAGACCGGGCCATCTCCGACGATGATGTTCTGGTAATGAATACGCTGGCTGACTTGCTGGCCACAGCTTTGCACAACTCATTCGTATTCCAGAAGCTCCAACAGCAGTCGATTACGGATGGACTCACCGGAATCAAGACTCGACGCTTCTTCTGGGAAGCGCTTTCAGCAGAATGGAAGCGCGCTTCGCGTTCCGGACGGCCGTTCTCGGTGGTATTGGTAGACCTCGACAAGTTCAAAGAAGTGAACGACACTTCCGGTCACCTGGAAGGCGACCTCGTGCTCGCGCGCGTCGGCCGCCTGCTTGAAAATAAATGCCGACAGTCGAACGTAGTCGCGCGCTACGGCGGAGATGAGTTCATCATCCTGATGCCCGAAACATCGGTTGAGCAGGCGCAGATTCTGGCGGAGCGCTTGCGACTGTGGCTGGCGACCGATCCGATGCTCAGCGAACATCAGATCACCGGCAGCTTTGGCGTCGCTAGCTTCCCGGTGCATGGCTTTTCTGCGGAGAGCATTATCCGCGTCGCAGACATGGGCATGTACATTTCGAAGAAGGCCGGCGGCGACCGCGTTTCGACTGCCGAGGACTTCGAGCGCGAAGAGGGCGGAGTTCTACAGCGTCAGCTTGTGGCGGGCTACATCGAGGCGTTCCTGCAGCGCGAACGCACCGGCCCTGAGCACCTGGAAGAGTTGGTTGGCACGTTGCGCAAGCTGGTGGCGAGCAGCGAAGACAAAGAAGCTTTGGTGCTGAAGGAATCAATCGAGACGCTGGCGCGGGCCGCTGAATCTCGCGTACTGCATGCCTCCGGGCATGGCGAGGCGGTCGCGCAATATTGCGAGATCGTCGGGAAGGCGCTCAACCTTTCAGCTGAAGATATTCGCGACTTAAGCTTCGCCGGTCGCGTCCACGATGTGGGAAAAATGTTCGTCCCTGAGCGGGTGCTTAACAAGCAGGGATCGTTGAACGACGAGGAATTCGAGCTGCTGAAGGCTCACCCGCGGTTCGCCGGAGAAATACTGGCGACATTGCCGGATGGAATACGAGTCAAACAAGCCGTCGAGTGCCATCACGAGCACCTGGACGGCAGCGGATTTACTGGCATGAAAGGCGATGACATTCCTTTGTGGGCGCGAATCATCACCGTGGCGAACGCGTACGTGAATCTGACCAGTGATCGCGGCCTGACACCGGCAAAAACCAGTGAGCAAGCGATCACCGAGCTCGAGCGCGGAAGCGGAACCAAGTACGACGGCATGCTGGTGCGGGTGTTGGCCCGGGAGCTGAAGTCCGAGCGCAGCATCCCGAATGTCTAGCTCTAAGCTGGGCGAAGGGCTCCCGATCCCAGCACCACATTACATCGAATACAAACGTTTACGCGTATTTACTTTTCCAGCAGATTACCTGAGGTACAATCCTGTCGTAGTCGCGAAGGCCGTCTTCCCCAATAGGTGTTTTGCCATTCCGGCCTCGCCTCACATGCTGTGGAGGTAGCTTATGAAGACGGCTCAGTTCTTCTCAGAGAAAGGTTTTTCGTTCAACACGTCTCTTTTCCTCTTTATTTGTGCAATCGCCTTGGTGGAGATTGGCTGTGGGAACCCGAGCTCAGCGCCACCAACTTTCAGTGGGAGTACGAATGTCACGGTAATGCTGACCAGTACGGCGAATGATGAGTTCTCTGAATTTGGTCTTACGTTTAACAACATCACTTTGACGGATAAGGACGGCAAGAAAATTACCGTTCTCGCCAATTCGCAAGGCGCCGAATTTCTGCACCTGAATGGGATCGCTGAACCTCTGATTACCGCCAGTATTCCTCAAGGTATCTATACGTCTGCCACCGCGAGTATCGGATATGCCTACTTCACGTGTGTGACACTCATTCCGTCTACTGGCACACCTCCCAACGGACTTCTAGTAGCAACCTACGCCTACGGAAGCACTCCAGACGGGCAAGTCTCAGTCAGTGTGCCCTCCTCCATCACTATTACCGGGGACAACATGGGACTTGTGTTCAATATGGACGTTTCGCAATCAGCAAGTCTGGAAGGCTGCTATCAAGCACCCGGTTCTCTTAATGCATATTCGATCACTCCGACGTTCACTGTGACTCCGGTTCACTTCTCATCGCAGCAAAACGCCTCTTTCACAGAAAGCAGCTTGAACGCTGAAGTCTCATCGGTGGACACGGGAAAGAACAATTTTGACGTTACACTGCCGGATGGTCAGGCATTAACAGTGTCTGTCGACGGGAGTACCGCTTATTATGGAGTGAATAAGCTGTCCGACCTCGCCACAGGCATGTTTATCACGCTGGATGGGACAATACGAGCCGATGGCTCGCAGTTGGCCACCCGCATTTCTTCCGAAGACATCGACACAACCAACACAAGTGTCTCAGTCGGACCTGTGATTCAGACCAATCCGCTTGGGCCAACCGGCAGCGGACCAACGGCTTTCGTCTTCAGTCCGCAGCACCAGGGATTGTTTACCGAAAACAATGAGGCGGCTGAGGTAATGGCCTACAAAGTTGCGTCCGCACGCTTTCAGGTCTCGAATGGATTGTCGAATCTGCAAGACCTTCCATTTGTTCCAAACTTCAGCAGCTCTACGATGGTACCCGGCCAGAACGTCTATCTAACAACTCATGCCTCGGAGCTCCCGCGAGGGGATTATCTGGCAGCGAGCACGCTCGCGCTTTATCCCCAAACTATCAACGGTACTGTAGTGGCCTCTTCCAATACTGGTGGGTTCACTGTTTATACCGTTGCGCTTGCGCCTTACGATCTGTTTCCGGCTCTAGCGGTGCAACCCGGCCAGCAGACGCTCCTCACGAATCCAAGCTTGGTATTTGTTTACCTAGATGGCAATACACGTCTAAATAATTCGACCGTTCTCACGACGGGGAACACATTCCGATTCAGGGGACTAGTATTTAACGACAACGGAACGTTGCGCATGGATTGCGCACAAGTGAATGACGGTGTGAGCACCTCGGCTGTCGCGAACACACGCGCTCGCAGCCGCGCAATAACCGGCAACAGAAGCGTTCAATATATGAGTAAAGGGCAGGTGCAGCAAATCATCACAGTCACTACGCCTAACTTACGACGCTAATGCGGTGCGGCTCACCTTCGGAAAGGCCCCGCCTAATTTGCTAAATCAGCGTTGCAGGCCTGAAACTATTTACCTATGCCTGTTACGCTCTCGTTAGAGGGAAAAGTCGCCCTCATCACCGGTGGCTCGCGCGGTATTGGCGCGGCGGCAGTGCGGATGTTCGTCGAAGCTGGGGCGCGGGTCTTTTTCAACTACGAAAAGGCGAAGTCTGCTGCTGAGAAACTGGTGCGCGAATGTGGCGACGAGAATTGTGCCGCGATGGCTTGCAATCTCGAAGGCACGAACACTGCCCAGGGACTCGTTGCGGCGACCATCCAGCGGTTCGGCAAGCTCGATATTCTGGTTGTGAACCATGGGATCTGGCCTGCCGATGACGTGCCGATCGACAAAATGAGCGTAGACCAATGGCGGCGCACGTTGGCGATCAATCTGGATTCCGTTTTCGGCCTCGTCACACATTCGGTCGCGGAGATGAAAAAGCACGCAAACGTAAAGTCTCCCTGTCATGTTGTTCTTATCAGTTCGACTTCCGGCCAGCGCGGAGAGGCGTTTCACGCCGATTATTCCTCGACCAAGGGCGCGGTCATCAGTCTCACAAAGAGCCTCGCATCGGAACTGGCGCGGAACCATATCTACGTAAACTCGGTCGCGCCGGGATGGGTGGACACCGACATGTCACGCCCGGCGCTTGATGACCCGGCGATTGCCAAGGAAGTGCTGCGGCCGATTCCGCTGGGACGTCCCGGTACACCCGAAGAAATTGCCGCTCCGATCCTGTTCCTTTGTACGCCGCACGCGGGCTTTATCACGGGCGAAATCTTCAATGTGAATGGCGGCGCCGTGCTGGTCGGGTAGTCGCGATGGGCAGTAAAGCGACTGAGGATTGCGTCTAATATAGACAGAGAATGAAATATGTCCTCATCATGTTTGTGCTTGCGGTTCTCTGTCTCGCGCAAGAGAATCCACCTGCCGGCACGAGCGGTTCCAGCTCATCTCAGCAGACAATTCCAGTAGATCAGGCAAATGCCGCAAAAGCTAAAGCTGTTCTTGACCAGGCGATCAAGGCGCTCGGCGGCGATGCCTATCTGAACTGGAAGGATATGGCGGCCGAAGGACGGGCTTATACCTTCCATCACGGTGAAGCCAACAGCGTAGGTACTCAGTTCTGGCGATTCAGGAAGTTTCCTGACAAGGATCGCGTCGAACTCACAAAAAAACGTGATGTCATTCAGATCTACAACGGTGATAAGGGGTACGAGATCACGTACAAAGGCATTCGGAACCTGGAGGGGAAAGATGATCTAGAACCGTACCTGCGGCGCCGCCATTTTTCGCTGGACATGGTTTTACGGACCTGGCTGAACCAGCCCGGAGTGGCGCTGTTCTATGAGGGACAAACTGTTGCAGCGCAGAAGCAGGCCGACCAGGTCACGGTAATGAACAACAAGAATGAAGCTGTGACCATCTACGTCGATATCAACAGCCGGTTGCCGGTGGCAAAGAAGTACAGTTGGCGCGATCCTCAGGACAAAGAACGTAACGTGGAAGAGGAAATTTTCGACAACTATCGCCAGGTGCAAAACATAATGACGCCATTCGATATCACACGACTGTACAATGGCGAAATGTGGGCGCAATCGTTTCTTACCAGTGCGAAGTATGATCAGAACCTCGCCGACGCGCTGTTCGATCCGCAGGCGGCAAACTCCTCGAAGAAAAAGTAATTCGCTGGTACGTGTACCATCTGATTCATCGCCTCTTTCAGACCGATGTCGTCAGCCAACCATTTCTGTAATTATTTGTAAATAAAAGATTTGCATGAAGTTCCTAATTCCAATTGCGCCACACCATGTGGCTAAATTGCCACATACACATTTGAAGTGCGGCTAGTAGTCTGGAATCGGGAGAACGTCTGATTACTGAACAGACACTACGTGCGCCGGCCCGCTGCTCGGGCATTGGCCTGCATTCCGGCGCCACGGTAAATCTTCAGATATTGCCCGCCCCGGCCGGCACGGGCGTTCGGTTTCGCCGCGTCGACCTCGATGGCTTCGAAATTGAAGCCATTGGGACGAACGTGGCCCGAGTCAGCTATGCCACCAGCCTGATGAAAAAGGGCGTCCTGATCTCAACCACCGAACATCTCTTGTCGGCGTTGGTTGGCATGGGAATCGATAATGCGATCGTCGAGCTGGACAATCTGGAGCTCCCGATTCTGGATGGAAGCGCAAGGCCTTTCATTGATCTGATCAAGAAAGCTGGTATTCGCCAACAGCGACGCCCTCGTACTTACCTTCGAATTCTCCGTCCGCTTGAAATGCGCGAAGGGAGCAAATTTATTGGCGTTTACCCTGCGGAAACCTACTCGGTTGCTTACACGATTAACTTTCAGCATCCGCTGATTGGCCGGGAGTCGTTCTCTCTGGAGCTCACAAACGGCCAATATGTCGCCAACATCGCATCGGCGCGGACATTCGGATTTCTGCACGAAGCGGAGGCGATGCGCCAGCAGGGGCTGATTCGCGGCGCCTCACGAGAGAACGCGCTGGTACTTACCCGCGATGGGCTGGAAAACCCACCTCTTCGCTATCCTGACGAATTCGTGCGGCACAAGGTCCTGGACTTGATTGGCGACCTGGCGCTGATCGGCCGCAGGATTCTGGGCAAGGTCGTGGCCGATCGCGCCGGACACGCCATGCATACGGCGCTTGTATCGCGCTTGTTGCGCGACCACTCGTTGTGGGAAGAAACCAGTCTGGAGGATTCCGAGGGCGTAAGCGACTCTCGCCAGGAAGTGCGATCGGCGAGTGCAACAGTGAACTAGTCGGCGCCGTGCGGGCTCAACTCGCCAGCTTCGGCTAGCTCTCGCTCCTGAGTAAGGCGGCGCAACTCAGCGCGTGTCAACGCCGCGAGATTCTGCGCATAAGACCGTACCGAATCCTGACATTCTTTGGAGAGCTGAGCGACACGAAGCTCGAGCAGTTGCTGGTCCTGCTCGATCATGCGGAGCAGACGCTCGGCGCGATCGATCTTGAGGCTAAGGGGGAGGCTGGCCATAATGCGGCTAGCATCCCGCCACAGACAAACGGCGGCAAGTCCCAACCTGGATTCCGGCCAGACGTTTTTTCTGGAAACAGACCTGCAAAAATCGCACACTTAATCGAAATGAACAAGGTTGTATATCTCTCGCTGGGTTCGAATGTGGGAGACCGCGCGGCCAATTTGCGCACGGCGATCGAGAAGCTGGCAGAGTTTGGGAATGTTGCAGCGATTTCGTCTTTTTACGAAACCGAGCCGGTGGGGGCTGGTCCACAGCCATGGTTCTTGAATTGTGCGGTCAAGTTAGAAACGGAAAAAATGCCACGGCAGCTAATGGCGGCGATTCTTACACTCGAACAGAGCATGGGTCGCCAGCGGCGGCAAGAAAAGGCGCCACGCACAATTGACATCGACGTTCTCCTGTTCGGCAGCTCGGTCATCGAATTGCCGACGCTTACCGTTCCGCATTCTCGATTGCATGAGCGCCGATTTGTGCTTGAACCTTTGGCTGAGATTGCTCCGGATGCGCGTCATCCAGTTTTCAAGCGAACAATTCGGGAATTGCGGGATGCACTCCCCGCAGGACAACAGGTAAAGAAGCTGACGGCGAGCTGAAGTTTTCAAAATTCGAGCGCCCCTTTCGGTGCCGGTCCCTTAAAGGGCGGGACTTTAAGTTCATCCTTCAATCGAGGTCAAAATCGCCGCCCTGTATCCAACAGCAGGAGACACAAGGACGAGGCACGCTCGGCTAGGGAACGATGATACGACTGGACTCATCTGGCGTGGCAATCGGAGTTTCCCGCACGGGGAATTGATGAACGAGAAAATCCACGAAGGCACGGGAACGCGGGCGCCCGGAGGTGCGACTCACGGCCATTCTCAGCAGAAATACGAGAGCACGCAGGACGTCGGAGTCCCGCAGCCGGGTATACCCGATGTGCTTCTGCTCGGCCTCGCGGTAATCTTTAACCATCTTTTGAACCTCACCCGCAATTGCCTGGTGCAAGAGGTTCGTTAGTGGCGCTTCAAAGTGCAAGCCGGAACTCGCGAGAGTTTCATAAGTCTTCGCCAAAGCACTCAGGGCGGAAGTCAGATCCGAATCGCGAACACCGCGATCGGCTTGCGCGCTCTTTGCCAGAGCGTACGATAGACCCAGGATCAGGTGCTCCTGCTCATAGATGAATTGTTGCGGAATCTCGACCTTCGGGAAAAGAGCACCTTGGTCTAGTTCCGCGATTGAGCGCGGTTTCTCGTGTTCACGGGCCTGCTGCAGGTAAATGCAATCGCTCGGGCAATCGAGCGTAACTTCGCGCTGCTCACCACAGCACTGCGGGCAAATGCGCCCGTGGACCGCGGGGCAAAAGCGCTTTTCTTTCCGCTTTTCACAGATGGTGCAGGACAATTTGTGATCTCCAACTCTATTATTTCATGCAGTGCGCAGATGACTGGCTCGCGACTACACGTTCTCCCTCGCTCCTTCTACGACCGCGATCCGCGGCTGGTTGGGCCAGACTTGTTGGGGAAAATTCTGGTCCGGCGACGAGGGCGGAAGCTGTTGACGGGGCGCATTGTCGAGGTCGAAGCCTATCTCGGAGCCGATGATCCTGCGGCCCATGCGTGGGTTGGAAAGACCAAGCGCAATGCGGTTCTCTTCGGTCCGCCTGGTTACGCGTACGTGTACTTCATCTACGGCAATCATTATTGCTTGAACGTTTCCTGTCTCCCGGATGGGACGCCCGGCGGGATTCTGTTTCGAGCGCTAGAGCCGTTGACGGGAATTAGTGAAATGTCACGGCTACGAGCCATTGGTGAGGATTCGGACCTGCGCCGTCTGACCAGCGGACCCGGTCGGATGGCCGCGGCGTTTGGAATCACGCGCGAGGGGGACAACGGGAAAGATCTCACAAGTTTGAAATCGGATCTTCACATCGCGGATGATGGCGAACCGCCGCCGCAAGTGATGATCACGAAGCGAATTGGGATCACAAAAGCGGCAGACATGCCGTTGCGCTACATCGTGGCGGGGAACAGGTTCGTGTCGGGAAAAGTGCCTGGTAGCTGATATGGCCCCGTACTTTTATGCGTGGAACTCGGTGTCCTCTGTGGTGATGCTTTCAAAAACTCAACCACAGAGGGCACTGGGTATTCACAGAGAACTGCCACAGAGAGGAGGCGATTCGGCTATCAACAGCTATTCTGCTGCTTCCTTCTCGATGACGACTTTCAGGTGGGCGGTCACGTCTTTGTGCAGCTTCACCGGTACAGTGAACTCGCCCAACGTCTTCAGAGGCTCGTGCAGCTGAATTTTGCGACGATCGATGTTGAAGCCCTTTTTCTCGAGCGCGTCTGCTAAATCGCCAGAAGTCACGGAACCGAAGAGCTGATCATGTTCCCCGGAGCGACGCTGGAATGAAACCGATACGCCTTCGAACTGCTTTGACAGCTCTTCCGCTTGCGCCTTCTCTTTTGCGGAACGGCGCACGGCAGCGGCGCGCATCTGCTCGATGACTTTCTTGTTGCCGGTAGTTGCCTCGATGGCCAGCCTGCGGGGCAGCAGGAAATTGCGGCCGTATCCTTCGGCGACTTTTACGACGTCACCGCGCGAGCCGAGCTTCGCGACATCTTCTTTCAGAATGACTTCCATGATGGCTCCATTAAATATTCAAATTCATGGCCACGGATTCACGCGGACTAACACGGATCAATAATCAGAACACGTCCGCGGCCATCCGTGCCGATTGTTATGCTGCGCGGCCTGCAAAAGGCAGTAAGGCGATATTCCGCGCCAGCTTGATCGCTGAACTCAGGCGGCGCTGGTGTGGCGTGCACACGCCCGACAAACGGCGCGGCACGATCTTGCCGCTCTCGGCGACAAACTGTGCCAGCAGACGCACGTCTTTGTAATTGATCGCATCGATCTTTTCGACGCAGAACTTGCAAACCTTCTTGCGGCGAAAATACTTTCGCCCGCCGGGTCCACCTGGTCCGCCTTCGCGACCTCCAGGGCCCGAACGCGGCGGACGGCGATCTCCACCTTGCGCGTCTGGCGCTGCAGTTGATGTTGGTCTAGTTTCTTCAGCCATGATGCTCCTTAAGAACTCTGTCGTCAGTCATTGGTCGTTCGTCGTTGGCAAACTTTCAGCCGTTGGGACTCCTGTGTTGTTGGCCAACGACTAACGACGGGTGTTTATGCCGTTACTGCCGGTGCTTCGCCCGTGGTTTCAGGCGCGGCCGTTACCGGCGCAGCCTTGCGCTTCGCGTCGCGAATGGCCTTGATCTTGTCGAGGCGTTTTTGCTCCTCGTCAATTCGCACGCTCAAGAACTTGATCACCGGTTCGCTCACCCGCAGACGCCGCTCAAGCTCGTGCACCAGTCCGCCGCTGCCCTCAAACGTAAGCAGAATATAGAGTCCGTCATTGAACTTGCGCACAGTGTAGGCCAGGCGGCGCTTGCCCATTTTTTCTACATTCTTCACTTGTCCGCCCGAGGATGTGACCGCTGACTCTAGGTTCGAAATCAGCTTGTCCTGATCTTCTTCCGTCATGTCCGGCCGGACAATAAACATCAATTCATACGTACGATTCATTGCACTCTCCCAAACTTGTAGAGACGTTGCTTGTAACGTCTGATCTGAGACGTAGCAAACTACGTCCCTACTCTCCTGGCTCCGGCTTGCGATTAAACTTCTGCATCGCGGCCGCCGGACCGTCCGTGACGATCATCTTCGCCGCATCTGTGGCATCGATCAGCACCGGTTCCAGCGCATTTGATTGCGCTTTGCGCATTGGCGAAAGCAAGTACTCTTTGCCGTCCCGCGGCTTGTGTTCCGGTGCTACTCCGATCCTGATGCGCAGGAAGTCATTCGTTCCCAGCGCATTAATGATCGACTCGATCCCGTTGTGTCCCGCCGAACTGCGCGCCCGCTGAACTCGCAACGTGCCGAGCGGAAAATCCAGTTCGTCCTGAATCACGATCAAGTCCGCTTCCGGTTTGATCTCCAGCCTGTCGATCAACTCACCGACCGACAGGCCACTCAGGTTCATGTACGTCTCGGGCTTAGCCAGGATCACTTGCTCTTGCCCGATTTGCGCTCTGGCCGTGAGCGCCCGGCACTGGCGATTCCGGACTTCCACGTTCAGCTGATCAGCCAGTATCTCAATCGCCAGAAAGCCTACGTTGTGCGGCGTGAACTCGTACTCCGGTCCCGGATTGCCAAGTCCAACGATCAGCTTCACGCAGATTTGATCGTCGCACGTCGCACGCTTTCAGTCGTGCGCAAGACGCTCAATCTGCCGCGGCTTTGGCGCACGACACACGACGCTAGACGCACGACGGTTTCCCTATTTCTTCTCTTTCTTCTCAGCCTTCTCCGGAGCGGCTTCAGCGCCTTCTTCAGCCGTCTCCTGCTTACCCTTCTTGATAACTTCCGGTTCGGCCGGGGCGGCTGCCGCCTCACCCACCACTGCTTCTGCAGGCGCTTCTTCTTCCTTAATACTGATGATGTGCGCAACCGGCTGCTCGGGATCGGTCAAATACTTGACTTTCTCGTTTTTCGGCAGATCGGAAACGCGCAGCACCATACCGAAGACCAACTCGGCGACGTTCAGCTGAATCTCGTTCGGAATGTCAGCCGGCAAGCATTCAACTTCCACTTCGCGAGTGATCTGCTCGAGAATGCCGCCCTGCTGCTTCACACCTGCTGGTTCGCCCACCAGTTCGACGGGAACATTCACGCGCAGTAATTGATCCATGGCAATGCGCTTGAGGTCGATGTGCAGCAGCGAGCCTTTAATCGGCTCGTATTGCCAATCGACGATCATCGCCTTGGTACGCTCGCCGTCAAGGGCCAAGTCGAACACCGTGTTGTGCCCGGTTTCGGAATGCAAAATGCGCGAAACCTGACGCGGATCGACACTGATCGGTTGAGATTGCTTCCCAGCTCCATACACCACGGCGGGAATCTTGCCATCGCGCCGCACGCGGCGGGCATCGTTCTTCGTCCCCGGATTACGGGGCTGCGCTTCCAATAAATTTTGTTCCGGTGTTGCTGTAGGCATATTCCAAGTCCTATAAGAACAATTTGCTCACGGACGTCTCTTCGTGAATCGACTGGATCGCACGTCCGATCAATCCAGCGATCGATAAAACCGTGATCTTACCGCCGCATGCGGTTGTGGCCTTCTGGCCCTCTTCAGAGAGCGGGATCGTATTGGTGACCACTACTTCCTGAATGCACGATTCCATAATGTTCCTGACAGCAGGCCCGGAAAAGACCGGGTGCGAACAGCAGGCATAAATCGAACTTGCGCCGTTATCCATCAGTGCGCTCGCAGTTTTGACCAGCGTGCCGGCGGTGTCGATCAAATCGTCGATGACCAAGCAAGTCCGCCCGCGAACATCTCCGATCACATTCATCACTTCCGCGACATTGGCTTCCACGCGACGTTTGTCGACGATCGCCAGAGCCGCATCGACCTTCTTCGCGAAGAACCTCGCCCGCTCCACGCCACCCGCATCGGGCGAAACTACAGTCAAGTTCGGCAGCTGCAACTTACGGAAATGATCAACCAATACCGGCGATGCAAACAGATGGTCGACGGGAATATTAAAAAATCCCTGCAACTGCGGCGCATGTAAATCGACAATCAACGCGCGATTCGCCCCTGCCGTCGTCAGCAAATCTGCGACCAGCTTCGACGATATCGGTGCGCGCGGCTTATCTTTTCGGTCCTGCCGCGCATAACCGTAGTAGGGAATCACCGCGGTGATGCGCCGTGCCGAAGCCCGCTTGAGCGCATCCATCATCAGCAACAATTCCATCAGGTGCTGATCCACCGGATGGCAAGTCGGCTGAATCACGAAAACATCTGCGCCGCGCACGTTCTCCTGAATCTGAACGTAAGCTTCGCCATCTTTAAAACGCGTGACCAGCGCCTGCCCGCGCGTCATGCCGAGGAAAGCGCAAACTTCATCTGCCAGCGGCTGGTTTGCCGTGCCGCAGAAAATCTTGAACTTCTCATCCACTCGAGCGCGATGCGGCTTGCGCTCCGGCTTCTCGTCAGCGCTCATCTTCTTTTCGGCCGCGGTTGCAAGGGTTGCCATGTTTCAGCTCTTAGCTGTTAGCCTTCAGCTCGAACCAACACTTTCAAGTAGCTAGGAGCTAAAGGCTAATAGCTCAAAGCTGATTTCTGGCTGGGCCGCTAGGATTCGAACCTAGACAAAGTGCTCCAAAGGCACTTGACCTACCATTAGTCGACGGCCCAGTAGTTAACTTCTACGCCGAACTAGTCCGGAGATCCTTCTCCCTCCGCCCGCGCTTCGCTTGCCATTCGGGCATCAGGATTTCGGCAGCGGGCTCAGACGCCCGCTAAGCGCCTCAACCTACCATTAGTCGACGGCCCAGTAGACCAGCTCTTAGTTGTTAGCTCTTAGCCCTTAGCTTAACCCGAGCTGATTTGGCTAGAAGCTAAGAGCTAAAGGCTGAGAGCTTCTTCCAATACTCCCGCCGTGTCAACGTGCGCGTAAACACCGCGCGCGTGCCTTGTTTCTCCAGCTTCTGCGCTGCGCGAACGGCTTTCTCGCGCGATTCAAACAACCCGTAAACCGCTGAGCCCGATCCAGACAGCGAAGCGTACAATGCGCCAGATCTTTCGAGCACACGCTTGACCTCGTTCAATTCGGGATGCTTAGGAAAGACGACCTTCTCGAAGTCGTTTTCGATCCCGGCACGGACAAGGTCGAGCAGTAGGTTCTCGGCCCGGCCTCCACCTTTAGCGGAGACACCGGATTTGCGAACACCCTTACTGGATGCCGCAGTCAGCCAAGCAGAAACCTCACGGCTGAACTCCGACATTCTATCGGACGGAGTAGGATTTTTCAATTCGCGGCTTGTTTCCAAACTTAAATCTGTCATTCCGAGTGACTGAGCACTGCTCAGCCGCGAGGAATCTGCTTTTCCAGTCCCAACAGCAGATTCCTCACCGCCTGAAGGCGGTTCGGAATGACAAGTAGCTGAAATTAGTTCATCCCAATCTGCAAACGCCGTCGGCGTCGAAACGGCAATCTCTGGCAATGCGATCACACAGGCCACGATCGGCAAATCGGGCAAAGGATAGACTTCCTCACCGCGACCGACGCCCAAAACCGCCCCCCCAATCAGAAACAGCGGGAGGTCAGAGCCAACCTCTGCTGCGATTCTGAGGCGATCAGCCCCGGAAAGCTGTTTCTTTAATGCTCCTTCCAGCGCAAGCATCGCCGAAACTGCATTTCCTGACGCTCCCCCTAGGCCTCCCTGGATTGGGAGTTGTTTTTCAATCTCGACCACCACTCGCCCACGAGCTTTGAGCGCTCCCATCGCGAGGTCAACAATGCGATAACAGGTATTTGTCGAGTCTTTTGGCACTCGCGGATCTTCGCATCGAATCTCAATTCCCGACCCTCGCTCGAGCGAAACCTGGACGACGTCGTGCAATGCGATCGTCTGATAAATCGTTCGCAGCCCGTGAAAGCCGTCTTCTCGCAGCGCACCGATGTGCAAGCCGAGGTTGATCTTCGCGAAGGATGGAACAGCGATCGCCATGGAACGGAGATTGTAAGCTGACCGCGGTGTGACAACAATCTCCTATAATGTGTGATCCATTCATTCATGTTGCGGCCCGACTACAAAGAATTTTGCCGTCTCGCGAACGAAGCCACACTGGTGCCGGTTGTTAAGTCCGTCATGGCGGACTTGCTCACGCCAGTGTCGGCTTTTCTGGCACTTGCGCGCGGAGAAAGAGACGCCTTCCTGCTCGAATCCGTAGAACGTGGCGAGCAGATCGGGCGCTACACATTTCTTGGTGCCCGCCCCAACATGAAGCTGCACGCTCGTGGCGGCCAAATCACAATCGAGTGCGGCAAAAAGCGTGAGCAACAGAAAGGGAACGTGTTTCAAGCTGCCAAACAGCTTCTTCAACAATACAAACCGGCGATTGTGCCCGGATTGCCACCGTTCACAGCCGGAGCTGTCGGATTCTGTTCTTACGACGTGGTTCGCGAACTCGAAAATATTGGCGACCACACGAACGATGATCTCGACCTCCCCGATTGCGTTCTGATGTTCTTCGACCGGCTGCTGGCTTTCGATCACCTGCGTCATCAGATCCACATCATTGCCGCTGCCGATGTATCCGGCGAAACTCCTCGCAAAGCGTATGACCGAGCCGTCGCCGACATCGCAGCGATCGAAAAGAAAGTCATCCGCGGATTGCGCAAGATTGAATGGCAAAAGGCGAACCAGAGTTCGCGCAGGAAGCTGAAGATCACTCCTCGAGTCACGCGAGACGCGTATGAGCAATCCGTCAAAGCAGGCAAGGAATACATCGCCGCAGGTGACATTTTTCAGGTGGTGCTCTCGCAGCGGCTTGATTTCACACCTGACGTCCCGCCGTTCGACATCTATCGCGCACTGCGCGCGGTGAACCCGTCTCCGTACATGTACTTTTTAAAGACGGGAGACACGCATATTCTCGGATCGTCGCCGGAGATGCTGGTTCGGGTGACCGGGCGAAAGCTGGAATACCGGCCAATTGCAGGCACTCATCCGCGCGGGAAAGACGAAGCTGAGGACCAGCGGCTGGAACAGAAGATGTTGAGCGATGAGAAGGAACGCGCCGAGCACGTAATGCTGGTTGATCTCGGGCGGAATGACCTGGGGCGCGTCAGTGAGTACGGCTCGGTCAAAGTGAAAGACCTGATGTACGTGGAACGATATTCGCACGTAATGCACATCGTTTCGGCCCTCGAAGGAAAACTACGCCCCGATTTACATGCGCTCGATGCGTTTGCGGCTTGTTTTCCGGCCGGCACACTTAGTGGCGCGCCGAAAGTGCGCGCCATGCAGATCATTGAGGAACTCGAGCCTACGCGTCGCGGAATCTATGGTGGCTCTGTGCTCTACGCCGACTTTGCGGGAAATCTCGATTCCTGCATCGCCATCCGTACCATGTTGATGAAAGGCAAGAAGGCCTACTTACAGGCCGGAGCAGGTATCGTCGCCGATTCTGATCCAGCGACGGAATATCAGGAAAGCATGAACAAAGCGCGGGCTGTGCTTAGAGCCGTCGAAACAGCCAGAGGAGGCGAAAATTGAAAATCCCACGCTGGATTTTCTTAGCTGCTCTATTTCTTCTCTCAATTCCAATTCTCGCCGAGGAAAACCGGCTGGTTCTTGATCGCGGTGAGACCACGATCGTCCTTGAACCGTACGCTCCGAACGTTATTCGCGTCACGCTGAGCACGCAAAAAGACCAAGCCCTCGCCGCCCCGGGGTTCGGATTCATTGCGCATCCGTCTGCAGATGGCTGGACACATCACAGTACCGATGCGGAAGAAATTTATGAATCGTCCCGTATGAAGGTCAGCCTGAACGCCTATCACCCAAGCAAGAGTGGCGGCACGCTACCGATTACCGTTCGTGACATCTCAAAGTACTTCAACGGGTCGGTGCCGTGGGCGCGCGTCACAATCACGAAGCCTGATGGCAAGCTGCTGCTCGAAATGAATGGATGGTCGATGTCGGTGCCGAACAACAAAGATGGCAATGCAGGGATCCTCCACGATAAGCGGCCTTCAGATTTGGATTTCTACCAGGTAGGCGCGAGTTTCGTTTCGCCGGACGACGAACATTACTACGGTCTTGGACAGAACCAGGAGGGTTATCTCGACCACCGCGGACGTCGAGTCGAATGCTGGCACAATTACACAGCAACCGCCGCGCCGAGTATTTGCGTTCCGTTTCTGGTCTCCAATTATGGATACGGTTTGATCTGGGACAATCCCTCGAAGACGGTCATTGAACCTGGATTTAACGAGCGCACGAACTGGACATCCGAAGTCGGTAATCGAGTCTCATATTTCGTCATAGCTGGCACGAACTTTGATGAAATTTATTCTGGCTACCGTCTGCTTACCGGCGCCACACCGATGCTGCCGAAAGCCGCTTATGGATTCGTTCAGTGCAAGCAGCGATACATTACGCAGGAAGAGATGCTAAACGTCGCGAAGGGATATCGAGAACGTCATTTGCCGATTGATGTCCTGGTGCTCGACTGGTTTTATTTCACGCAGATGGGGCAGCTGGATTTTGTTCCCGAGAGATTCCCCGATCCGGCAGGAATGAATAGACAGCTGCATGAGATGGGCATTCAAACTATGATCAGCGTGTGGCCGCGGTTTACAAAGGAGTCGCGTTACTACGATTTCATCCTGAAGCACGGCTGGTTCGAACACCTTGCCGACGGCACGCCGACGAATGGGCTCCCCTACGACCGCGCCGGATCAGATATCGATACGACGAACCCGGAAGCGGGGCGCTGGTATTGGGACGTTATTCGAGACAACATCATCAGCAAGGGATTCGATTCACTCTGGGCGGACGAAACCGAGCCTGATCTGCCGCCCAACGGAAGTTACTTCTCGGTTGGACCCGGCACACGTTTCTTCAATATTTATCCACTGGTGCACACGGGCGCGCTTTACGATGGCTTCCGCCGCGACGTGAATCATCGCGCCTTAATTCTTTCTCGCGATGCGTATCTCGGTTCACAGCGGAATGCGACCATGGTCTGGTCGTCGGATATTTTCCCCACCTGGGACGCGTTCAAACGACAGATACCCACTGGCCTTAACTTCACCGCCAGTGGAATGGCTTATTGGACTAACGACGTTGGCGGCTGGCAATATTTGCCAGGTGAGCACCATCCGAAGCATCCGCCACTGCTTGATCCCTCCGACGCGCGCGAAAACGTCGGCGGATATGATGATTATCCAGAGCTGTTCACGCGTTGGTTTGAGTACGGCACCTTTCTGCCCATCATGCGTACACACGGCAGCCGTAAGTACAACGAGGTATGGTCGTACGGCAAACAAGCGGAACCAATTCTCGAAAAGTATTTGCGCCTACGGTATCAGCTGATGCCGTATATCTACTCGCTCGGATACAAAACTTATCAGACGGGCGCGCCCTTTATGCGTGCGCTGTTCATGGATTTTCCGAATGATCCAAACGTTGCCGACATCGGCGATGAGTATATGTTCGGCCCTGCGCTTCTGGTTGCACCCGTAACCGAGCAAGGTGCGACCACGAAGAATGTCTACCTGCCCGCCGGGTCGGATTGGTACAACTACTGGACCAACGAGCGCATGCGCGGTGGACAGAGCATAAGGGTCGATGCTCCGATTGATGTGATTCCACTGTTCGTCCGCGCGGGATCAATTCTGCCGCTTGGCTCGGCAATCGAGAGCACCAGCCAACAGCAGAATATTGACAAAGTACGGATCTATCCCGGCGGCGATGCCGATTTCACGCTGTACGATGATGACGGAAAGAGCTACGCATACGAGAAGGGCGAGAGCCGAATCACGCACCTGCATTGGGATGACGCCGCGAAGACGTTAATACACCAGGGTGCTGCCGCCTGGAGCGCGCCAGATTCGCAGATCGTCGAAGTCGTGCATTGATCTTCCTGGACCGTAGCTTGGGCGGACTTGAACAAATCAAGAGTTACCGCTCGTGAAGAGTACTGAGATGACTCTCTCGCTACTTAATCGCCATGACGCTATAGTTCGGCGTGAATAGATCGTTTTTTGTTAGCGCTAGCGATTCCAGGAAGAATCCCGCCAAGTTCAACAGAGGACAGATGGTCACGTCGAACAGGCTTTGTAGAAGCTTGCCTCGCGAGGCCTGACATATAGCGAGGTTCAAAGTCCGAATGACTCCACCTAAACTCGAAGTTTCGGGAACGATCGCTATTTCCGAGTAGCAAGACAATATTGTGCGAATGCCACTCGGAGTGAATCTCCATCGCTCATCCTCAGCGAAGCGGGGGGCGACAGACGGAACGCTCATCAGCAGACAGCCGCCAGGCTTGAGAACGGCATGAATCTGCTCTGCAGCTTTCTGCGGTTGCAACAAGTAGTCGAATACTTGGGTGGCAATTACTACATCGAAACTGTCTGCGGCAAATGGCAACAACTCGCCGCTTCCTACAACATTCACTAAATCCGTCCGCCAGATGTCACATGCGATATATCTTCCGGTCCGCTCACGAAAAAGAGGCCGATAAGGCTGATATCGGCCACCGACATCAAGCACACTCAATTCAACTCCCTTGAGTTGTTCAATCCACTTCTGGAAGACGATTCTGCGCGCCCGCAAAACGAGATAATTGGGGTCCATCAACGATGGGTAAAGCCGCCGAGCTGCCGTCTTGAGCAGGAGTTCCCGATTCGGGCCTGAGTTAATTTCCAACGGCAAAGTGACATGGGCCATGTCGAAGATCTTATAGGTGTAAATGTAGTGATTTGTTTACTGAGTGGAGAACCTGTTCGATAAACAAAGGAAATTACTACCCGATTTCTGGTTTTTTGTTCGCCGGTTATGCTTGTTGTATTCGCGTTAAGTAACAATAATGCCAACATTGCCGCTCATTGCCCTATAACTCCTGACCGATGTACGAATTGCACTCCTGCAGGTACTTTTTCCAACGCTTTCGTACACGTCCTCTTGTGATCTGATTTACACACAGTTCTAAGGTGTTCGTCGGATTGTTGCTGCGTGCCAAAATTTGTACTTTGGCGCAGGAGCTCCTTCTACATTCCTGACATTTGCTTGACAGCCGATTGCGTTCGCGTCGCATTCGTGCAAACAAACGAACTATAGAAGTGGGGAGGAGAAATGAGGCTTCGAATATTGGGGCTGCTGTTACTTAGCAGCATTAGTTGGGCGCAAGTTCCGCAGTCGCGGCATGTTTGGGTCGTCACCGAAGAAAACCACAGTTATGAAGCTGTAATCGGCAACTCCAAGATGCCGTATTACAACTCACTGGCCGCCAAGTACGGTCTGGCAACCGCTTATTACTCCGAACAACACAACTCAATTTCAGCGCTGATGTGGCTGGTGGCGGGCCAACCCATCACCGGAAACAATACGACCACGGCGTGTTACACCGTCAATAACATTGCGCGCCAATTGATCGCACAGGGTTATACATGGCGCTCCTATCAAGAGGACCTGCCATACGCTGGATTTTCCGGTGTTAGTTACTTAAATTACGTGCGCCGGCACAACCCGATCATCGATTTTACGGACACCTGCGCAGCCAGCCAGGCAAACAACTCAGTACCATACAGCCAGCTTGCGACTGACATCGCAAACCACAGCACCCCGAATTACGGATACATCACACCGAGCGTGATAGACGATGCCCACAATGGGACACTGGCCGCGGCTGATACCTGGCTTTCCGAGCACATACCTGCAATCCTCGCTCTGCCTGAATTTCAGCCGGGCGGCGACGGGATCATGTTCATTGTTTGGGATGAAGCTGATCTCAAGAGCGATGGCAAGGCCCAGGACAATCGCTGCACGGCAACAATTGTGGGCAATTGCGGAGGACGCGTCGCCACGTTGGTAATTGGCCCGCAGGTGAAGAGAGGCTATAAATCGCCCGTGCGTTACGACCATGCAAACCTACTGCGCACAGTATGTGACGCAATGGGACTCGACGACTGCCCAGGGGCAGCTGCTGTCGCAAATCCAATGTCAGATTTCTTCAACGTAGTAAAGATCGCGACGCCATTTCCGGATGCAAAGGTGGCTTCGCCGGTCCGCATACAAGCAACTGCGTCTAACAGTTCTCCCGTTACTGCAATGCAGATTTACGTTGACGATGTTTTGAAATACCACGTTCGTAGCAGCTCGATTAACACAAGCCTGCCGATGAGCGCAGGAAAGCACCATGTGGTTGTGCAATCCTGGGATGCTGCGGGCGGTATTCACAAACGTGGAGTCTATGTAACTGTGGCTTCGGCAGCCGTCGTGGTAACCTCACCGGCTCCGTCGTCGGTGGTAGCGAAAACCGTTCAGATCGGCGCAACCGCCAAGGGGACCGATCCGATTACCAGGATGCAACTTTATGTCGACGGTAGCTCACAATTCCAGACCAGCGGAAACACTCTGAACACTTCAGTTTCCCTGAGCGGTGGAACTCACACGATTACCGTTCAGGCCTCGGACAGCTCGGGAAGCCTGGTCACGAACAAGTTTGCCGTGACTGCCGCTGCGCCAAGTATCAACATTCTTTCTCCGGCAGCGAACGCATCATTCCATTCGCCGATGTACATCTCTACCAAGGCCATCGATCCGAATCCTATCGTGGCCACGCAGGTCTATGTGGACAACAAGCTGGTCTATCAGGTCAGCGGACCCGGCGTACAGGCGAGCCTGCCCATGACTGTAGGAAAGCACCTCGTGGTAGTACAGGAATGGAACAATAAGGGCGCGACTTACAAGCAAGGAATCAACGTGAACATTACGCCGATTCCAATCACATTCCTGTCGCCAACGTCGAGCACGGTGGTCAATTCTCCGGTAACGATCTCGGTTGCGGCGCCTGCTGACAGCCCAATCCACACGATGCAGATTTACATCGACAGCAAGCTGGCATATTCATCGACCGGACTGACCGCCAGCCATTCATTTAGCTTAGGCTCGGGTCAACACCATGTAACTGCCAAAGGTTGGGACGCATTTGGCAATAGTTGGTCAGCAGCCAAGACCGTTACGGTGCAGTAAATCAGGGCAGGAGCGTCTTTGACGTCTTGGAAGGTGCTCCTGCCATTTTCTTCGCAGACGATAGGAGCGAAGCCTCGCCTCCCCCGATCGAAAACCGAAGTAACCTCCACAGGTGACTCTTAACAAGTCACTATGAATGGAGATGTCTCAGTCTCTTGCGCAAATATCAGACTTGAACGTGCAATACGTCTCGGGAAAGGGTATCCCGGTGTGTGCACTCCAAGGCGTTTCTCTGCGGATTAATGCTGGCGATGTTACAGGTGTTCTAGGTGAATCGGGCTCCGGCAAGAGTACGCTGGGACTGGCAGTCACACAGCTGCTACTACCAGCAAACGCAGAATGCCAGGGCTCAATTCTGTTTGAAGGCCAGGAAATGATTTCGCGCAAGGATCGGGAACTTCGCCGTATCCTTGGCAAGCGGCTATCGCTAATCCCGCAGGACCCCGCGACCGCGCTCAACCCGGTCATGCGAGCGGGAGTACAAGTTTCGGAAGTGCTGCGCGCACATCTCAAGCTCAAGCCTAAAGAACGAAGAAACCGAGTGCTGGAATTGTTACATGAAGTTGGGTTTGACCACCCTGACAAGATCGCATCTGCATATCCTCACCAGCTTAGTGGTGGGCAGCGCCAGCGCGTCGTCATCGCTCAGGCGATCGCATGCCATCCAGCGCTAATCATCGCCGACGAACCGACGAGCAAGCTTGATTTGCCTCTGCAAATGCAGATTCTCGAGCTGATGTCTGGTGTGGTGCAGAAGAGCGGGGCGGCCCTTCTCTGGATTACTCATGATCCCACAACCCTGGCGGGCTTTGCCGACCGCGTGGTGGTAATGAGGGCGGGGCAAGTTGTGGAATCAGGGTCGACCAATGAAGTCTTCCGCCAACCGAAGCACCCTTACACCCAGAAGTTGGTAGGACTTGCAAAAGAATTCACGTCCCTCGCTGATCGTGGCCTTTCCACTGCTGAGTATGTCAACTGAGGCGCAAACGCAAAGGAGTGCACCCACATCACTTCGCGTGTGTGGCTTAAGCAAGCGATATCTGCTGCGAACCAAGGGATGGCGACAACTTGCGATAGATGCAGCATGCGATGTTAGCTTCGAAATTCCGCAAGGAAAAACTCTGGCGCTTGTGGGAAGTTCGGGTTCAGGCAAATCCACAGTCGCGCGTTGTGTAACGAGGCTGGAGAAGCCGGACTCGGGCGAAGTATGGCTGGGGACAGTCGAGATCTCACGGCTTCGTGCTCGGGAGTTACGACAACTTCGGTGTGATATCCAGATGATTTTTCAGGATCCTATTATGGCGATGAACCCTCGAATGTCAGCAGCCGAGATCATCGAAGAGCCGCTGCTGATTCAAGCCCGTGGAAACAGCCAGCAGCGGAGAGTCCGGGCCGCGGAACTCATGGAGCAGGTCGCTGTTTCGCCAGATTGGCTTGACCGGCACATAACAGAATTCAGCGGCGGGCAACGACAAAGGATTGCAATCGCACGTGCGTTGGCGCTTGCGCCAAAGTTTCTCGTGCTGGACGAAGCGTTGTCAGGGCTGGATCTCTCAACACAGTCGGAAATCACAAGTCTGCTACGTCAGCTTCAGGCAAAACATTTGCTGACGTACCTGCTGATTTCTCACGATTTGGGCCTGGTTGCGCGAATGGCAGATCAAGTCGCGATCATGGCTGCGGGCCGAATCGTAGAGCAGGGGCCCACGCGTTCGATCGTCTCCCATCCGGCACGGCCAGAAACGCAGGAATTGGTTGCCGCGGCAGCACGCTTTCAGGCTGCATTCGCAAAGGCACAAGGAGCGCCCGCATGAAATACCTGGCGCGAAGAGCAGTTCGCGCTCTGCTGCTCCTCTTCGGGGTTTCGGCGCTGTGCTTTCTGTTCACCGAAATGGCACCCGGCAATTTTTATGACGAAATGCGCCTGAATCCGCAGATTTCGGCAGCGACACTCGCAACGTTGCAGGCACGTTATGGGCTGAACCAACCGCTTGTAAACCGGTACGCGCGCTGGACGGCGTCCGTAGCACATGGGGATTTCGGGTACTCGCTCGCCTACAACGCGCCGGTAAGCCCTCTCCTCTGGGCACGGGCAAAGAACACACTGCTGCTGACGTCATTTGCAACATTACTTACCTGGCTCGTCGGCTTGCCAGTTGGCGTGTGGAGTGCAACTTCGCGAGGAAAGGTAGTCGACAGAGTAATCGGCGCGGGGAGTTCATTTCTGATTTCAATCCCTGAGATTGTGATGGCTCTTGCGCTGCTTGCATTGGCAGTGCGATCGCGATTCGTTCCAGTCGGCGGAATGATGTCTTTGGGATTCGACGATCTCTCGGGATGGGAGAAAGCACGCGACGTATTCCAACATTTGTTGCTGCCGGTGTCGATTCTTGTGCTCGGCGGCGTGGCCATGGTGGAGCGCCATGTGCGGACCAGCGTAATTGAAGTCCTCGACTCGCCTTGCATTCAGGCGGCGAAAGCGCTTGGCATCAGCAGGACACGACTGTTGTTCCGGCACGTTCTGCCGCTAGCCGCGAACCCGGCAATTTCCTTATTCGGATTTTCGCTTGCGGGGCTGCTTGGCGGCTCACTGCTGGTTGAAGTCGTTACCGGATGGCCGGGCCTGGGGCCGCTGATTCTGGAGGCCACCATGTCACGCGACCTCTACGTTGTGATCGGGGCAGTGATGCTATCAGCTGTTTTTATGCTGGCGGGGAATCTTGTTGCAGATCTACTGCTCTTAGCCTTTGATCCGCGCATTCGTGCAGGAGAAGCGAATGCGGCGTAAAGCAAAAATTCGTGCTCTCGTTGTGGGCTTGGTTGCGCTGCATCTTATTATCCTGTTCGCGGGTTTCGTTGCTCCCTATGATCCGGCAACACAAAATCGCGAACTGGCTTATTCATCCCCCACTCGCATTCACTTCTTCGACGCTTCAGGGTTTCACTGGAGGCCGTTTGTGTATGGGCTCGCCAGTGACTTCGACGGGACGCACGAGGACTTAAGCCGCGAGTATCCGATCCATCTATTCGTAAGCCGCGAAAGTTACAAAATACTCGGTTTACTTCCCGCGACCGTGCACCTGTTCGGGGTGAGAGCGCCAGGACGCGTATTCCTGCTGGGATCTGATTCCTATGGCCGCGACGAATTCTCGAGGCTTCTCCATGGCGGACAGATTTCGTTGGCCGCAGGCTTGCTGGCAACGCTTATCACCTTGGCCGCAGCTGCGGTCATCGGCACAATCTCCGGCTACTACGGAAGATGGGCGGACGAGTCCCTGATGGGATCCGCCGAATTGTTTCTTTCCCTGCCCTGGTTTTACTTCCTGATTGGGGTGCGCGCTTTCTTGCCGCTCCACCTGAGTGCGACAAGCGCGTTTCTTCTGATTATTTCGGTCATCGGCATCATCGGCTGGGCGCGACCTGCACGATTAGTCCGGGGAATTGTGCTCAGCGCACGTAATCGCAACTACGTTTTGGCTGCAAGAGGGTTTGGAGCATCAAACTTCTACTTGCTCAAGCGGCATGTCTTTCCTGAAACGTTAGGGGTCTTACTCACCCAAGCTGCTTTGCTGGTGCCGCAATATGTGGCGGCTGAAGCAGTGCTGTCATTTTTCGGATTAGGGATTTCCGAGCCTGTGCCCAGCTGGGGCAATATGTTGATCGCTTTACAACAATATAACGTGCTGGTTTCCTACTACTGGATGCTGGCGCCTGCAGGCGCGCTGGCAGTTACTTCGGTTACGTATTGGCTTCTGGCCGATGCCATCCATCACTGGTTACAATCTCATTCAATCTGACCAAGTTCTGTGGGGAAGGGCGTTATGAAAACCATAGCTCGCCTTGCCCTCGTGGTGTGCCTGTTCGCTGCGGCTTGCATGGCCTCTGGCCCTGCACCAGCGCCGATAAGTCCTTCCGAAGATATTCAACACGTTAATGGTGAGATCGGGCGTTACGGCGGGCGGCTGGTTATCGGACAACGGGCCGAGCCGAAAACGTTGAATCCAGTAACTGCGACGGATGCCATTTCGCGCGAAGTAATCGGGCGCCTGAACGCAGACTTAATCAGCGTTAACCGGATTACGCAGAAGACCGAACCTGCACTAGCGGACTCGTGGAAAATCTCGCCTGATGGCCGCGTGTTTACGTTGCATCTTCGGAAAGGTATCCGGTTTTCAGACGGGCAACCCTTTGATGCCGACGATGTGGTCTTCTCTTTCGCGGTGTACCTTGACGAAAATGTCGGCTCGCCGCAGCGCGATTTGCTGGTAATTAACGGCAAGCCGCTTGAAGTCACAAAAGTCGACCAATTCACAGTGCGATTCACTTTGCCCGGGCCTTATGCCGCAGCTGAGAGGCTTTTCGACGGATTGGCTATGCTGCCCAGGCATCTGCTCGACAAACCTTACAAGGAAGGCCGATTCGTCCAGAGTTGGGGCCTAAACGCCTCCCCGGCGGAAATCGCAGGGCTCGGGCCTTTCCGGGTGAAGCAATATGTTGCGGGACAGCGCATAGTACTGGAACGTAATCCGTACTACTGGAGAGCGGATCGCGACAACCATCGCCTGCCGTATCTGGATGAGCTCGTATTCCTATTCGTCGGCAGTGAAGACCAGCAGTTAATGCGATTTGAGGCCGGCGAAACTGATTTGGTCAGTCGTCTCAGCGCGGAGAACTACGCGCTATTGTCGAAAGATCAATCGCGACAAGGCTGGCAGCTTACAGATCTTGGGCCGAGTCTCGAATATAACTTTCTGGTCTTTAATCTCAACGACCTCGACGCGAAGAAACTCAGCGAGATTGCGGGCAAGCAAGCCTGGTTTCGCGACCTTAGGTTCCGGCAGGCGGTTTCACTTGCCATTGATCGCGATTCAATCGTGAAGCTGGTTTACGGCGGAAGAGGCACGGCGCTGTGGGGAAACGTTGGACCAGGAAACAAATTGTGGGTCGATAACTCGATTCCCCATCCACAGCGATCGCTCGAAAACGCGCGCCAGCTGCTCAAGTCCGCTGGATTTTCGTGGAGCGGCGCGGGGCAATTGCTAGATGCATTGGGCAAGCCTGTCGAGTTCTCGATCGTGACCAGTTCATCGAACACGCAGCGCTCGAAGATGGCGACGCTGGTACAGGACGATCTCGCGAAACTTGGCATGCAGGTCCATGTTGTTCCGCTTGACTTCCGCGCCATGCTGGACCGGGTCTTCCAGAGCTTCGACTATGAAGCCGCGATCATGGGCCTGGGCGGCGGCGATCCTGATCCGAATCCTGAAATGAACGTCTGGCTCTCAAGTGGCGCTACGCACCTTTGGCATTTGAACGAAGCGAAGCCATCTACCGACTGGGAGCGCGAAATCGACCAGCTCATGCAGCAGCAGATGGTGACGCTCAGCTATGAAAAACGCAAGCGGCTCTACGACCGGGTGCAGGAGTTGATCGCGCGGAACCTGCCGTTCGTTTTTCTCGCCACCCCGAACGTGCTCGTAGGCGCGAAGGGCCAGGTGGGAAATTTTCATCCTGCGGTGCTCGATCACTACACGCTGTGGAACGCTGACGAGCTTTACGTGCGCGGCAATGCTCGCGTGGAGCGGGCTGGGTTACGGTGAATGTTGGCGCAAAACTACAGCGCGAACGTCAGCAGCAATGGCCTGACGAGCGTCTGGTCTCCGAATGCCTGAAGGGAAACCAGGAAGCCTGGTCCGCGCTCATCGATAAATACAAGAACCTGATCTACTCGGTCCCAGTCAAGCTGCGAATGTACGACGATGCCCCTGATATTTTTCAGGCAGTCTGCGTAGATTTGCTGTCGGGCCTTCCGCAACTGCGAGAACCTCGCGCATTGCCGAAGTGGCTCATGCAGGCCAGTTATCACAAGTGCCTGCAGTACCGGCGCAAGGCGGAAAAGACTTCACCTCTGACCGACGAAGCTGGCGAAGAGCTTGCGCTCCCATCCGACGAACCGCTCCCGGAGCGCCTGCTCGCCGAATTACAGCAAGAGCAGATGGTGCGCGACTCCGTCGCACAACTAAGTCCGCGCTGCGAGGAAATGGTCCGCATGTTGTTCTTCGAAAATCCGCCACGTCCCTACCAGGAAGTTGCCCGCGAACTAGGCGTCGCAACCGGCTCCATCGGCTTCATTCGCGGCCGATGCCTTCAGAAGCTGAGAAAACAACTCGAGAAGCTGGGGTTCTGACATGAGCGTTAAGGCCGTCCCCCAGACCGAATGCGCTGCCATGGTGGAACGCTTGTTATCGGCGCCGGATGATGCGGCACGGCGCAAACTCATCGCGCAACGTCCCCTGCTCGAGTGGGACCAGGTTGTCTCCACGCTCACGGACCGCGCCCGGCAGGAAATCAACGTCAACATCTCAAATGCGCAGCGGCTCGCCGAAATTGCGCTGCTCGTCGCGGACGCCATCGGCAGTAAAGTTGCGCTGGCAAAGAGCCTGCGCGCAAAAGCAAACACACTCTATGCGATGGACCAGCACGCGGCTGCTATCGAGATGCACCGCAATGCGGCCTGCTTATTTGAGGCAGCCGGAGAAACAAATGAGCTGGCTCGCACGCTGAGCGGGTCAATTCAGCCGTTCCTGTTGCTTGGAAGATACGATGAGGCGTTGGCTGCCGCAGAGCGCGCGCGAGAGATATTCTCCGCGCAGGGTAACGAATGGCGGCTGGCGCGGCTGGAAATCAACATTGGCAACATCTATCAGCGACAGGACAGATTTGGTGAGGCCCTGCAGCATTACCAGCGCGCATATGACGACTTAGTAACGCGCGATGATTCCGAAGGCCTCGCGGCCGTCCTCAGCAACCTCGCCCTTTGCTGCATTTTCCTGAACGACTTCCCCAAAGCACTCGAGTTTCATCAGAAGGCCCGCCAGCATTGCGACCAGAAAGGCATGCCGATTCTGGTGGCGTATGCCGACTACAACATCGCGTACCTGTATTTCCTGCGCGGCGAGTACGGGCGCGCGATCAAGATGCTCCGCGAGGCTGCCGTCAGCGCGAAGAAGGCCAAGGACGCCTATCAGCTCGCGCTCTGTGATCTGGACTTGTCGGAGATCTATATCGAAGTAAATCTGAACGCCGAGGCAGTTGACCTTGCGCACAAGGCGCACGCGGCATTTCAGCAGCTCGGATTTGGATATGAAGGCGCCAAAGCCTTGGCTTTTGCGGCAATCGCTGCAAGCCGGCAGGGACAGGCGTTTGAAGGCCTGAGTCTCTTTACACAAGCGAAGGAGATGTTCGTTCGCGACAAGAATCTGGTCTGGCCATCGCTGATTGATCTCTACAAAGCTCTGGTACTGCTCAATGAAGGGCGGCTCTTCGAAGCGCGTCAGCTCTGTAACAGCGCTCTTGAATTCTTCAGCACCTCGAGTTTGCGGCGAAAGGCGGTTCTTGCGGAGCTGCTACTGGCGAGAATTGCGCTTCGCATGAGCGATCTCACGGTGGCGCGCCAGCGCTGCCTGTCGGCGCTGGAGAAGTCGGCGCTACTGGACTCTCCGCCGCTGACCTACGACGCGGAATTTCTGTTCGGTGAGATCGAGCGTACCGCCGGAGATCCGGAAAACGCATATCAAGCATACTTGCGGGCGCGCGCCGCCCTCGAAACCCTCAGGGGCAGTTTGCGCGGAGAAGAGCTAAAGATTGCGTTTTTCCATAACAAGCTTGCCGTTTACGAGCAACTGGTTGACCTCTGCCTGCTTCGGCCGAACGCTCTCGAAGAAGCTTTCGATTATATGGAGCAGGCAAAATCGCGCAGCCTGATGGAACTGCTGGCACAGCCTGTGCATACGGCATCCGAGGCGGATGCAGGACAGAGCGAACTAGTCCGCTCGATCCGTAATCTGCGTGAGGAGCTGAATTGGTACTACAACTTGATCGAGCGGGAGCAACTGCGGCCGGAAGAAAATTCCCCGGCAAGAATTGAGAACCTCGAACAACAAGCAAGAGCACGTGAGACGGAGTTGCTGCGATCCCTACAGGAAGCAACTGACCTTGAAATCAACCAGGCTGGCTTGCAACGGACCCCTGCAAGCGTTTCGATTGAGCAAGTCCGTGATGCCCTGCCGGACGAAACTATTCTCGTTGAATACTTCTGCATACAAGATCGCGTGCTGGCCTGTGTTTTGGGTCGCAACGGTCTCCAGATTTTCCCTGTGACGTTGCAATCGCGCGTGCAAAAGCTTCTTCAGCTTTTGCAATTTCAGCTATCGAAATTCCGTCTTGATCCGCAGTATGTGAGCACATTTCAGGACTCGCTGCTTGAATCCACTCAGGCACACCTGAAAAATCTCTATCAGGAACTACTAGCGCCTCTGCGCAGTTCACTTACCGCCGAGCATGTCGTATTTGTCCCGCACGGATTGCTGCATTATGTGCCGATGCATGCGCTGCACGACGGCGAGAATTATCTGATCGATCAGTTCTCCATTTCCTATTCTCCGAGCGCGAGCATCTTCGCCATGTGCCAGTCGAGCCCGGCGCACACAACAGGCGAAGCGCTCATCATGGGAATTGCTGATGCGCAGGCGCCTTCGATTTTGGATGAAGTGACCGCGCTTAAAAACATTCTTCCGGATGCGCAGCTTTTCGTCGGAGAGCAGGCGACGCAAGCCGTTTTGGAGGAGCACGGGCCGCGAAGCCGGATCGTCCATATCGCAACACATGGATATTTCCGACAGGACAATCCCATGTTTTCGTCAATCCGGCTGGGCGATTCCTACTTGAGCTTGTACGACCTCTACCATTTGAAGCTACCAGTTGAACTGGTCGTCTTGAGCGGCTGCGCGACGGGTCTGAATGTAATCAAGCCGGGAGACGAGCAGATCGGGCTGGTGCGGGGGCTGTTGCAGGCAGGAGCAAAGTCCATGGTCCTGAGCTTGTGGGACGTCCACGACGCCAGCACGAAGGAGTTCATGGTCACGTTTTACAAGGAAATGCAACCCGGAGGTTCGATATCGCCAGCGTTGAGAAGTGCAATGCTGCAATTGCGCCAAAAGTACCCACACCCATATTACTGGGCACCTTTCCTATTGATAGGAAAGGGGTAAGTTGCCATCGAATTTTGGGTTTGAACTATATTTTTTCGTCCCCAGCCTGCCCTTTATCAGTAGAACCAAACACAGTCGCGTTGGGGACGGCAGAGGAGCCGTAAACAACAAAACGTGAGGGTTGAAATGGAACATTTTTCGGAACAAGCGTGGGCTGATTTCGTTCGCGGAATCAGCAACTCTGAGCGGGAGAACATTGAGTCGCACCTCGTAAACGGGTGCAATGACTGCGCAGCTTCGCGCGACCTCTGGCTACGGTTGCACGGCGTAGCACTGCGCGAGGCCAATTATGCGCCTCCTAAGACCGCTGTACGTATGGCAAAGCTGGAATTTGCGGCGCATTCGTTTGAGAACAGCAAGGAGCCAGTATTGGCAAACCTTGTTTTTGATACGTTTGCGAAGCCTGCGCTTGCCGGTGTGCGTTCCGCAGCGGCGGCCGCGCGGCAAATGGTGTTTGAGGCTGATGGGCTTGCCGTGGACTTGCGCTTCGACGGAGCAGCGTCATCGCGCCAGATTCTCTTGACTGGCCAGGTGCTGGATAAGCAGGTACCTCGCGCCACTCTCGAGCACTCGCCAGTGATCTTGTGGACCGCGAAAGGACTGGCGATCGCTGAAACCAAAACGAATGCATTTGGTGAGTTCAACCTCGAACTCGAACCACAGGACAACCTGAGGCTTTCGATTCAGGTAGTTGGAAGGGCCCTGATTCGCATCCCCCTTGCGAACCTTAGGCCCGAACAAAGTCGGGGGAATCCCGGCTCGGAACTTAGTAACTAGGGCGTATTACAGCTGTAAGTAGCGAAGGGGACAGGCCGAACTTAGACTTTAGGAACCGGCCCCGCATTGGGGAAATAGGGGATATGAACACGAAATCGATCATCAAAAATTCAACTTCCAGGCTGCGGCGCGCGCTGATGTGTCTGGTGCTATTAGTGATGCCCATGTTCGCGTCGCAGGCTCAGGCCCAGGCGCGGCTGATTGTTCGCGATTCGCTGGGCTTGTCGGGAATCAAGCTGACCTGCCTGTTACTGGGTTGCAAAGTAGGCAATAGCCTGGGTGATCCGCAAGGCCAGCTGTTCGTGGTCACCTTTCCCACGATCCTGAATCCGCTGACTGCTCTGCTCAAACTCAACGTCAACGTGATTGGCATTCTCAGCGTGGAAATCGACCAGACGGTTAACGCGAAGCAGCCGAACGCTGGCGCGACTCCAAATTACCTGACAGACAAGTCTCCGGCCTCCTACTACGGATCGACCGTGTGGCATGGTTATCTGGTGCAGCCGGGCAATCAGTTGGTAGGCACCAATTTCACGCAGTCGTCCTGGCGAGTCACTGGATCCGGCGTGACCGTGGCGGTGATCGATACTGGTGTCGATCCGAACCACCCGGCGCTGAAAGGCGTGCTGGTCAATGGCTATGACTTTACTCGCAACGTAGCCGGCGGGGCCGAAACAACTGACGTGAACGCTTCGCCCGATCTCAGCGGAGCGCAAACCGCAGACGTGAGCCAGAGAACGGTCGCTGTGCTCGATCAGCGCACGGTTGCGGTTCTCGACGGCGGAAACTACGCGGCATTCGGTCATGGAACTATGACCGCCGGCATCGTTCACCTGGTCGCTCCGCAGGCAAAGATCATGCCATTGAAGGCGTTCAATGCGAGCGGCGCTGGATACGAGTCTGACATCCTGCGTGCAATCTACTACGCTGTCCGGAACGGCGCACAGGTTATGAACATGAGCTGGGACTTTGCCAGCAATTCAAACGAACTGGCGACCGCTATCAAATACGCGCAGAGCAAGGGCGTGATTGCGGTAGCTTCGGCCGGTAACGATGGCCAGTACGAAAAAGTGTATCCGGGAGCTCTACCCGGCGTGATCAACGTTGCCTCCACTTCGGACAACGACGTTCAGTCCACCTTCACCAATTACGGCGCGCCGCCAGTATTCATGGCTGCCCCTGGCGAAGGAATCATGACGCTGTATCCGTGGGGAACGTATGCGGCGGGCTGGGGCACTTCATTCAGCACGCCGTTCGTGGCCGGGACTGCGGCGTTGATGTTAGGTCAGAACGGCGGCTGCACTTCGGCAAAAGTTGCCAGCGGCCTGGCTCACGCAGACGTGATCTTCAATCCGCAGCTCGGTTGGGGACGTCTCGACACTTACTCTGCAGTTAAGGCCTGTCACGGGTTGCTGTAAGCGATGAGCACTACGCTCAATACGCCGTTCAACGACTCTGGATTGCTGCTCTTTCGAGTGAAGGAACTCGAGGAGCAGCAGTCCACGTTTCGTAATTCACTCGTCTGCGCTTTCAACCAACTGCTCGATCTCAAGGACATCAGCACCGGCGTGCACAGCACACGGCTCGCAGAGTGGGCGATCCGGGTTGCGCGCAAGCTCAACATTCCCGAAGAGCACATGTATCAAGTGGAAGTCGCGGCCCTGTTGCATGACATCGGGAAAGTTGGCGTGCCTGACGCAATTCTGAAGAAGCAAGGGCCCCTTACGATTGAGGAACGCGCCGTAATCAATCGTCATCCCGAGTACAGCTGGTCGATTTTGCGGCTGCTGCCGGGAATCGAGGATGCGAGCCTGTACACGCTGCATCATCACGAGAATGTCGATGGAAGCGGCTATCCGGCCAAACTGAAATCATCCGATATTCCTCTCGTGTCGCGCATTGTTTCGGTAATCGATGCGTACGACGCCATGGTCTCAAACCGCTGTTATCGCAAGGGCCTTCCACACGCCGAAGCAGTCCGTAGACTGCTTGAAAGTTGCGGTACTCAGTTCGACATCGATGTGGTGCACACGTTCATCCCTATCGCCGAACAGGAAGCTGCCGACGTCTTTGCGGCTGCTGGAACCAGCGCCGCAGCTGCTCTGTAGCGCGTAGATTCATCGAAATCGTCCTGTATCCTGCGTAGGGCTATCTCCCACACTGGCATCCCTCCATTTGGTTCGCACATCCGAGTACCCGCCTAGTACGGATTGAACTTAGAAATCGGACGGAGGTTAGCATGAGAATACTTGGTGTTCTTTCTACGTGTGCCTTATTTCTGTGCCTGATCGCGTCCTCTCCTGGCTATGCTCAGCAGCGCCAAAACGATAAACCCCAGGTCCCGGACGCCAGCAAACCGCAAGCGCAGGAAGAGCAGAAGCCTAAAGACAACGACAGAATGAAGGACCAGGAAAAAGCACAGACCAAGGAAGATAAGAAAGCACAGAAGGAAGAAGAGAAAAATGCAAAAAGGGAGGAGAAGAGGCAGCAGGATGAGATGAACGCCGGCCGGCAGGAAAACCGGCAGCATCCTGAGGCCAATCGGCCAGAGGACAAGCAGCAACGTGAACAGCACCCGGCCTCGAATCGGCCAGATATGGCTCGCAACGATCACCGCGGAGGGGGCAGACACATTCCCGATGATCAATTCCGAGCGCACTTCGGACGGCAACACACGTTTCATGTGCAGCGCACGCAAATCGTCAACGTCTCACAGCCGGTGATCGTCTATGGCGGTTATTCTTTCCAGCTCGTCGAAACTTGGCCGGCAGAGTGGTCTTACGACGACGACTGCTATATCGACTACGTGGACGACCAATATTACCTCTTCGACGTCCTGCATCCGGGAATTCGGATTGCCGTGATTGTAGTTAGCTAGGAAGACCAGCATGAAGAAGGGGCGCAGTATCCCTTCTTCATGCTCATTCAACATTACTCTGCAGTGGCAAAAATTGTGAAAAAGCGCAGGAAGAAAAAGTGGGTTGCTGGCGTGACCAGCGACTCAACCCACCCACCTGAAGGTCTATTCACGAAAGACGCAGCCACGATCGCTCGAGCTTTGGCGTCGAAAAAGGTTTCGCCCAAAGGGCCGGGCTCTGGAATGAGGATGCTTACTTACTTCATAAACCGTGGCGGACGAAATCTGACTGCCAGCCGCCGCCGCGAACTGGAGAAGGCCAAAAAAATGCTCTCACAGCGCATTTCGAAGCAGAAGAATTCCAAAGCCGCATAGTTCCCCGGAGCCCCGCACCAAGATTCCGCGGGCGGATGGTCCATGCCTGCTTGCGATTCGCGCAATCCAAACGCAACCGCTCATTCCTCAGAGACCATCAATCAAACCACCAAAAAACAAGGCAGAGGTGACGAATGAAAATTGAAAATTTCCGCGATCTCTTTGAAATCGAACTTCAATATGCGTACGACTGTGAGCAGAAACTCGTAAAGAAGGGCCTGCCGACGATGATCGAAGCGGCACATTCTCCCGAATTGCGCAACGCTCTCGCGCAGCATTTACAGGAAACACGAAACCATGTGAGCCGTTTGGAGCGGGTATTCTCGATTACCGGATTGAATGCAAAAGCTGAGGACAACGACGTTTTTGATGAAATGACGAGTGCTGTCAAAGATTCAATCAGCGAAGTCGAAGCTGGCAGCTTGCGCGATGCGGCGCTCATCGTGAACGGAAATCTCGTGGAACACTATGAAATGGCAGTGTATGGGACGCTGATTTCTTTTGCACAACAAATGGGGTTCCAAGATGCCGTCCAATTGTTACAACAAACATTGCAAGAGGAGAAAGCCGCCGATGCCAAGCTGACTCAGCTTGGCGAGACCAGAATCAACGCCAGCGCTGCCCAGGAACGCAGGGCAGCGTGAGTTTTCTTCCTGAAAGAAAAACCTGCCCGGCGCGCCAGGCAGGTTTTCCCTTCTATAAAGCGGATCTGAAGAAGACAAAATCAGTGATGTCTTCCATGATCTTCCCCGTGACCGTCAAAGTGAAACATATCGAAGAGATCACCTATCGCAGGACTATTCTCTGGAACGTAAGGGTTGTGTCTCGATGAAATTGGATTGGGAAAATTATCGCGGCTTCGGGCGGTTAACGGCTTTAATCCCCAATTACGTTCGATAAATTTCAAAATCGAGACGTGGTCGGTGTAAGTGTGGTTGATGTGACCGCCCCGAGTGTACTTTGAAACAATGATCAGCGGAATGCGCGGACCGTCACCAAAGAAGTCGAGCGGCTGAATGTAGCCGGAGTCATAGTAGCCGCCGCCCTCATCCATTGTGACGATGAACGCGGTATCCTCCATCAGCCTGGGCTTTGCGAGAAGGTGGTCGTAGATCTTCTTAGTCATTCCCTCAAGGAGATCGACTTTGGAGGAAGCCGGGTGTCCATCAAGCAACCCGTCTGGCTTCACGAAGGAAACAGCCGGCAGGGTTTCGTTATCGATAGCGGCGAAAAAGTCCGTCGCATCCTTAATGTGAGCGGCGCGCTGCGTCGGGTCGCCCATAATCGCGTTCACATAAGATTCGAAGTTGCAGATATTGCAATAAGCAGCGCCAACCTGAACTGCCGGATCGGTGCTGCCGGGATTGTGCTGAAGCTGAACCGCCGCATTGTACGCGCCTCCGTAATAGGCCCACGAAATATGCTTGTCGTTGAGTGCCTCGCCGATGGTGCGGACATCCGACGGGGGAATCGATCCGCCGTTTGCGATGCCGTTGGTGTCGACCGTGCCATCCGGCAGGAAGCCGGGACTGTCGTTATTCACCATGTAGAAGTGGCCTGACTCGCATTTCGGATCAGGGCTATAAGGCAGCGATTGCAGGTAGTTCACGATAGGCGCGATGCCCGGCTGACCGATGTCGCCGCACTCGGCGAAGTTGCCGTCGAAACCCAAGTCAACCGTGTATACGTCATCGGTTCCCGGCAAGGGATTCGGGTTCGCGATGTGTGACGGCGGCATAGTCGGGCTGCCGTGCCCGTCGCTCCAGAACATGGCGTCACCGGTTCCAAGCATTACGTGGTTAGCACCGGTGCCTCCCATCACCGATTGATGAAAGTTGTCGCTCATCGAGTATTCGTCAGCGAGAAATTTCAGGAACGGCACATCTCCCTTCTGAACGTTGTAGAACGCCATTGAGTTGCCGCCACCGTTGTCGTCAATCCCTTTGAAGAAAGGGTCGAATTGATTGGTGTAGTTCGTAATGACGAACGGATAAAGATCGCTCAGGCAGCCGGACGGATTGTCGGGAGTGGCGTTGAACACATTGCAATCCGATTGCTGCCACATCTCGAACAGGCGGTGCGTGGTGTCGCCGGTGTAGGAGTCATACGGCAACTGCGCTCCACGGAGCGGGAATGGCCCATTCGGCAGGTTGTTGAAATTCGCAACCCGAGTGTCGGGATCAGGAAGAATAACCGTTTGCGAAAACTGCGTGGCCGCGCCCGTAGTGAGGAGGTTCAAGTCCTGCTTTTCGAGCGAGGGCTCAGCCGCGGCGAGAACGCTGGTTGGTGTGCCCGCAGGAAAGATGGGCTTGGTAGGCGCGAAGTTCAGAGTTGGTGCAGGCAGAGTGGTGTAAGGCACTTTCTCGTTGTCGTTCAGGCTGATGAAGTATTCCGTGCGGAACGGGGCTACAGCATGGAACTGCTGAGCGCGCGCGAAATTCGGCCCGGGAGTTCCGTCAGCGTTCACAATCCCTTTCGACAACAGATTCGACACCCTCTCGCCATGGCGGGGAACATATGTCGCGAAGAGATGGTCGAAGGTGCGGTTCTCTCCGATAAGGACGATCACATGCTTTATCGGCGTGGCAGTTTCGTTGCGATCGTGTCTCCGCCTATGGTCGCCAGCAAAGGCGTAGAAGTTATTGGATATGAGTGCAAACACGCAGACGCCGGTTATCGCGCGTCGGCAGCACTCGATGAGTTCTGACTTCTTCATCGTGCTTTCTCCTTGAATTTTTTGGAACTTTGTTGGGCCAGATAGCGAGGAGTGTAGTCAGAGAAGGTGAAAGGGAGATGAGTCAAGAATTAATGAAAGGTGAAAGTCTTCGCGAGAAAGTGAGCGAAGGTTATTACAAGTTCATGACAACAGACGCGCGGGCTGGGGTGGCGCTACTCGCTCCAACGCTTGAAGAGCAGCGCGCCATTCGTCCCGCCGAACCCAAAGGAGTTTGACATCGCATACTCGATCGAGGCTTTGCGCGCGTGGTTGGGAACGAAGTCCATGCCGGCGGTTTCGGGATCCTGATTTTCGAGATTGATGGTGGGCGGGAGAATCTGATCCCGAAGAGCGAGCACGGTTACGCCCGCTTCGAGGCCGCCAGCGCCGCCGAGCAAATGGCCGGTCATTGACTTGGTTGAGCTGACCGCGATTTTGTGATCGCCAAAGAAGTTGCGGATGGCGTGCGCTTCGAGTGTGTCGCCGATGGGGGTCGAAGTGCCGTGTGCGTTGACGTAACCGATTTCGGTCGGCTTGATCCTGGCATCACGTACTGCGTTCTTCATCACGCGGAATCCGCCTTCGTGCTCGGGGGCAGGCTGAGTGATGTGATACGCGTCGCCACTCATGCCGTAGCCGACGATCTCCGCAATCGGCTTGGCGCCACGAGCTTTCGCATGCTCTAGCTCTTCCAGAATCAGAATCCCGGCGCCCTCGCCGATCACGAATCCATCGCGGTCGCGGTCCCATGGGCGGCTGGATTTTTCCGGTTCCTCGTTGCGCGTAGATAGTGCACGCATCGCTGCGAATCCGCCAACGCCCATCGGTGTAATCGCAGCTTCTGAGCCGCCGGCAATCATCACGTCCGCATCGCCATGCTGAATAATGCGAAACGAATCGCCAACAGAGTGCGCGCTCGTGGTGCAAGCCGTCGCAGTGGCCTCGTTCGGTCCCTTTGCGCCGAAGCGCATCGAGACGTGCCCCGCAGCGAGGTTCACAATTGCCGCAGGAATAAAGAAAGGAGAAATCTTGCGCGGGCCGCCTTCCATGAGCGCCGTGTGTTCGCGCTCGATGATGTCAAATCCGCCGATGCCGGAACCGATGTGAACGCCGACCATCTCGGCGTTTTCCGACGTGACCTGCAGCCCAGACATGCACATCGCTTCCTCCGCCGCCGCCAGGGCAAAGTGGATGAAGCGGCCCATCTTCTTTACTTCTTTTTTCTCGATGAACTGCAGGGGGTCGAAATTCTTGACTTCGGCCGCGATCTGACAGGCGTGTTTCGACGCATCGAATTGCGTGATTCGCCCAACGCCGCTCGTTCCGGCCAGAAGGTTCCGCCAGACTTCTTCAGTTTTATTGCCGAGGGCGCAGATCAGGCCAAGTCCGGTGACGACAACTCGCCGCACCCGTTACTTCCCCGCTTTCGCGTGCTTGCCGATATAGTCGATGGCGTCCTGCACAGTGCGAATTTTTTCTGCGTCCTCGTCGGGGATTTCGATCTCGAAAGCTTCCTCGAACGCCATGACGAGTTCAACGGTGTCCAGCGAGTCGGCGCCCAGGTCATCCACGAACGAAGCGGTGGGGGTCACTTCGCCTTCGTCCACTCCCAGTTGTTCCACGATAATCTGCTTCACTTTTTCATCAACGGCTGCCATGTGGCTCCTCGCTCAGAAT
>Ga0070741_10003288_pt1 | contig 40527 bp, 39 predicted proteins | sample Coa_R1_4_FD_66440 | JGI IMG/M metagenome (GOLD analysis project Ga0070741, IMG submission 66440) | Surface soil microbial communities from Centralia Pennsylvania, which are recovering from an underground coalmine fire - Coalmine... | ecosystem: Environmental > Terrestrial > Soil > Unclassified ...
ACGGGTCCGGAAAGAGGTCGGCGAGGAAGCCGAAGCCGGGGATGACCGCGGTCGTGCCGAAGTCGGCCGACTCGTAGGAGACGAACTCGATCTCGAGCGCGTCGCCCGCCTCGGCGCCCTGCACGTACACCGGCCCGGTCAGCGGATGGCCGAGGCCGAGGTTCAGGCTGCCGGCGTCCGCGTGCGTGCTCTCCGGAGTGAGCTGGCCGCCGAGGCCTTCCTCGGTCTCCAGCCTGATCTCCTCGCCCGGAGCGACTTCCGCGACCGGCTCGAGGTCCGGGTGCCAGCGGTTGTGGATCACAGGAGCTCCGCGACCCGCGCCGCCGTGTCGGCGGCGGCCGCGACCTCCTCGTCGGTCCACCGCCGCGCCGAGCCGAGCTGGTGCAGGGAGACGATCGCGACGAGCGCCCCGTCGCGGTGGACGGGCGTGACGATCTGGGCCGCGAGACCGCCGTAGGTCTCGAGCATCCGGTGGAACGCCGGGTCGTCGAAGGCGCTCCGGCAGTCGTCCTGGACGACCTGGCGCCCGGCCTGCAGCTCGCGGACGACGGGTTGCGTCCGCAGGTCGACCGTCCGCTCGTCCCGCAGCGACGCCACCCCCGGGGCGAGCGCCTCGTCGGTGACCGGGAAGGCGTAGTCGCCGGGAAGGTCGCGGCGGAGGGTGACGCGGCTGGCGCCGGTCGCCGTCAGGAGCTGCTCCAGTGTGGCCTCGATCTCCGTCGTCATCGCCCTCAGCGGAGTAGGCTACTCCCGTCGTGGCGCAGGACGAACGCGAGGTGGCCGAGGCGCTGGAGCGCGTCTTCTCGGCGGACTCCGAGCTCTACCGCGGCCGCGGGTTCATGCGCAGGATCGGCTTCGGCGAACGGCCGGCGCTGGTCAACATCGACCTGGCGAACGCGTGGACGCGCGAAGGCAACCCGTTCACCTGCGACGGCATGGACGTGATCGTCCCCGGCGTCCAGCGGCTGCTCGCCGCCGCGCGCGCCAGGTCGATACCGGTGGTCTTCACGACGACGGCGTACGCGGTCACCGAAGGGCCGAATTCGGACATGGGCCTCTGGCACCACAAGATCCCCGTCGAGGCGCTCCGGCTCGGAACCGACGCGGTCGCGATCGACGAGCGGATCGCGCCGGAGGCCGGCGAGCAGGTGATCGTCAAGAAGTTCGCGAGCGCCTTCTTCGGAACGAACCTGGCCTCGTTCCTCAGGGCCGCCGGCGTGGACACGGTGATCATCACGGGCGTGACGATGGCCGGCTGCGTGCGGCACACGACCGAGGACGCGCTCGGATACGGCTTCCGGCCGATCGTCGTGCGCGAGTGCGTCGGCGACCGGGTCGCCGGCGTGGTCGAGTGGAACCTGTTCGACATCGACGCCAAGTTCGGCGACGTCGAGTCGCTGGAGACGGTGCTCGACTACCTCTCGACCGTCGAGCCGGCCGCGCGGGCCGGGATCGCCGCCGCGTCCTGACGGCGCCTGCAGCCTCGCGCGCGGCGGAGTACCCTGTTTTCGTGCTCGCGCTGCTCGGTCCGTGGGATTTCGTGATCATCGTCGCCGTGATCGTGCTCGTCTTCGGCTCCCGGCGCGTCGGCCGCGCGATTCGCGCGCTCGGCTCCGGCGGCCGCGAGTTCAAGCGCGGCATCCGCGGCGAGGACGAGCTGCGGCCGCCTCGGAGCTAGAACCGCGCCGGGTCGAACGGCGCCGGGTCGACCGACGGCGTCTCGCCTGCGATCAGCTGCGCGACCAGCCGCCCGGTGACGGGCGCCAGCGAGACGCCCTTCATCGCGTGGCCGGTCGCGACGACGGCGCGGCCGAGCCTGCCGATCGCGGGCAGGCCGTCCGGCAGGCAGGGACGCAGGCCCGCCCACGTCTCGACCTGCCGCCGTGACGCAAGCCCGCGGAACCAGCGCTCGGCGCCGCTGCGAATCGCGTCGACGCGGCGAGGCGAGACCGTCAGGTCGAGCCCGGCGAGCTCGAGCGTGCCGGACAGGCGCAACCGGTCCGGAAGCGGCGTCGCGATCGTCCAGGTCTCCTGGATCCAGGCCGGGATGCGCGGATCGTCGCCGGAGCGCTCGTAGTCGACGTGGTAGCCCTTGCCGCCCTCGAGCGGGAGGTCGACCAGCGTCCGGCTCCAGGCGCCGGCGGCGACGACGACCGTGTCCGCGTCGAGGTCGTCGAGCGACCGCACCTCGGCGCCCGTGCGGATCTCGGCTCCGGCCGCGGCGGCCGCGCGCCCGAGCGTGTCGACGAACCGCCTCGGGTCGACCCGGCCCTCGTCGGGGAAGCGCGTGGAGCCGACGACCGGGCCGACCAGCGACGGCTCCAGCGCCCGCGTCGCGTCGGCGTCGAGCACCTCGTGGCGCAGTCCCGACGCCTCCGCCTCGCGCGCTGCCGCCTCGAGCCCCTCCGGCGTCGCGTAGACGTTCAGGGTCCCCGTGCGCTCGAAGCTGGTGCCGAGCTCCGCGCCGAGGGCGGCGTGCAGCTCGAGGCTCTCCAGCGACAGCGAGCGGATCACCCGCTCGCGCTCCCTCCAGCCGCGCGCCGCGAGCGTGAAGCGCGCGAGCCAGGGGAGCACCGCCGGCCGCGGCCGCAGGTAGAAGGGGCTGTCGCGCTTCCACATCCAGCGCAGCCCGTTGCGCACGGAGGCCGGGTTCGCGATCGGCGCCGAGTGGCTCGGGCAGATCAGGCCGGCGTTGCCGGCGGAGCAGCCGGATGCGAGCCCGGGGCCTCGCTCGTAGAGGACGACATCCGCGCCGCGCCGGGCCAGCTCGTACGCGCAGCAGACGCCGATCGCGCCGCCACCGACGATCGCTACGTCGGGCCTCGACACGCTCCGATCCACCTCAGGCGCTCGAGCAGACCCTCGGGAAGCCGATCTTGCCGCCGGCGGCCGCCGCCTCCGCGTTCTGGTCGACGAACAGCAGCCAGTCCGGCCCCATCGACCTGATGTCCGGGATCAGCGCCTCTCGCAGGGTGCGCTCGAGCGTCTCGATCGAGCGGTCCTTGAGGGCGAGCCAGCGCGCGACCCGGTCGGCCAGCTCGGCCGGCGGCTGGAGCGCCCGGACCTCCTCCGTCTCGGCCTTCACGAGCGGCAGGACGGCCTGCACCGGGTCTGCCACCTGGGCGGGGATCGCCGGGTCGCTCGGCGGCGCGATCCGGTCGAGCTGCGGGCCGTAGACGCGGCAGATCGCAGCGACGCGGGCGAAGTACTCCGTGCGGGTGAGCCGCGAGGCGGACGAGCCGCCGAGCGCCACGATCAGCGCCGCGGCCACGCCGCCGCCGACGACCAGCGCCGCCGCCGCGAAGAGAAGCTTCGTCCGTCTCGTCATCACCGGCACATTAGTGTTCGTTCATGCCGCTCCGATCGGATCGCACCGTTTCCGAGCTCCGCGAGCTCAAGGAGCTGACCGGCGACGACAACGGCGCCCAGCGCGTCGCCTGGACCGACACGTGGGCGCAGGCGCGCGAGTGGCTGCGCGGCAAGCTGGCCGGGCTACCGGTCGAGGAGGACGTCGACGAGGCCGGCAACCAGTGGTTCACGCTCCGCGGCGCGTCCGAGCGCGCGCTGCTGATCGGAGGGCACATCGACTCCGTTCCGAACGGCGGGTGGCTCGACGGGAGCCTGAACGTGCTCGCCGGGGTCGAGGTGCTCAGGCGGATCGCCGAGGAGGGCGAGCCGTCGCTGACGGTGCGGCTCGTGAACTGGGCCGACGAGGAGGGCGCGCGGTTCGGGCGCTCGCTGTTCGGCTCGAGCGCGGCCTGCGGCTCGATGCGCGACCAGGACGAGCTGCGGCAGCTGCGCGACCGCGACGGAATCGCGCTGCCCGACGCGCTCGCGGCCCACGGTGTCGACCTCGACCGGGCGACCGAGGCGCAGAGCCGGCTCGAGAACGCGGCCGCCTACCTCGAGCTGCACATCGAGCAGGGGCCGGTGCTGGAGTCGCTCGACCTTCCGCTCGGCGCGGTGCTCGGCACGTTCGGGGTCGAGCGCCACCGGATCACCTGGACGGGCCAGGCCGCGCATGCGGGCTCGACGCCGATGGACAAGCGGCGAGACGCGCTGGCCGGCGCCGCGAAGCTCGCCCTCGACATCCGGCGGATCGCCGCCGAGACGGGCGGCGGCGCCGTCTGCACCAGCGGCAACGTCGTCTGCAGGCCCGGGATCGTCACGTCGGTCGTCGAGACGGCCGAGCAGCTGCTCGACCAGCGGCACCTCGACGCCGCCAGCCTCGCGGGCATGCTCGCGGAGGCAAAGGCCGCCGCCGACCGGTTCGCGGCCGAGGAGGACATCGAGGTCGCGTGGGAGCGGATCTGGAGCATCGAGCCGATCCTGTTCGACGACCGGTTGATCGACCTCGCCGACGAGGCGATCACGGAGGTCGCGGGCGCGTCGCACCGGCTGCCGAGCGGCCCGCTGCACGACGCCGCCGAGGTCGCCCGGGCGGGGATCCCGACCGTGATGCTGTTCGTCCAGAGCCTGCGCGGGCTCTCGCACACGAATCTCGAGGACACGAAGCCCGAGCACCTGGAGCTGTCCGTGCAGGCGCTCGACCGGCTGGCGGCGAAGGCGCTGGAGCAGCTCGGGGCGTAGCGCCCGTCCCGGGTGCCCGCCTCCCGGGTGCCGTGGCCGGATGGCCTGGCACGCCCGAGCGGCGCCGGGCTGAGCCTCACCCGTACGCCGGCAGGTGTCCGATCGTCGAGCACGGGGGTGTCCATGGAGGGAAGCAAGGATCGGGTCTGGTTCGTCACCGGCTGCACGTCGGGCTTCGGGCGTGCGCTCGTCGAGGTGGCGCGTGAACGGGGCGAACGCGTCGTCGCGACGGCGCGCCGGCCCGAAGCGTTGTCGGATCTCGACGGCGACGACGTGCTCGTCCTCGGCCTCGACGTCACCGAGGAGGGGGCGGTGGAGCCGGCCCTCGACGCGGCGGTCGAGCGGTTCGGGCGCATCGACGTCCTCGTCAACAACGCCGGCGTCGGCTTCGTCGGCGCGCTCGAGGAGGCGACGATCGCCGATCTGCGGCGCGTGATGGAGACGATGTTCTTCGGCGCGGCCACGCTCACGCGGGCGGTCGTCCCGCGAATGCGCGCGCAGGGCGCCGGCGCCATCGTCCAGATCAGCTCGATGGGCGGCCAGACGACGGCGCCGGGATACTCGGCGTACTGCGCGGCCAAGTTCGCGCTCGAAGGGCTGTCCGAGGCGGTTGCCGCGGAGGTGGCTCCGTTCGGTATCCGGGTGCTGATCGTCGAGCCGGGGTCGTTCCGCACCGGTCTGCTCGGCCGCAGCCTGCAGGCGGCGCCTCCGCTGGAGGAGTACGCCCCCACGGTCGGAGCGACGCGCGCCTACATCGAGCGCGAGGACGGGCGCCAGGCCGGCGACCCGGCCAAGGCCGCTGCCGCCATCGTCCAGGCGCTCGACGCGGAGGCGCCGCCGCTGCGCCTCGCGCTCGGGGCGGACGCGGTCGACGCCATCCGTGCGAAGCACGAAGCGCTTCGCACCGATCTCGAGCGCTGGGCGGAGGTGGCGCGAGCAACCGCCTTCGACGCCCAGCCGCCGGGCGGGGCCCGTTAACGGAAGCCCAACGCGATTCTCAGCCGACTCTCAGCTTGGGTCGGCAGCATGTGCCTCGCAAGCCCGAGAGCATCCTCCTTCCTGCCTCACCGGGTCGTGCGAGAACTGGCCGCCGCGGTCGCCTCTCCCGTCAAGAAGGCGATCCGCGGCGGCCGGTCGATCTATGCTGGGCAGGTGCTCAGCTTCGGAGTGACGATCCTCCCCGACCCGCCGTGGCAGCGGCTCGTCGAGCTGATGAAGCTCGCCGAGGAGAGCGGCTTCGACTACGGCTGGACGTACGACTCCCACGTGCTCTGGCAGGAGCCCTATCCGCTGCTGACGCTGGCGGCGATGAACACCGAGCGGATCAAGCTCGGGCTCAACGTCACGAACCCCGGCACGCGTGAGCCGACCGTCACCGCCAGCGCGTTCGCGACGCTCCAGGACGTCTCGAACGGACGGATGGTGATGGGGATCGGGCGCGGCGACTCGGCGCGGCGCGTGATCGGGCAGAAGCCGGTTCGCGTGGCCGACTTCGAGGCGGCCTGCGCGATGCTGCGCGACCTGATGAACGGCCGCCCGGTGCGCTGGAACGACACGGACATCGAGCTCGCCTGGGCGAAGGGACGGCCCGAGATCCCGCTCTACGTCGCGGGCTACGGCCCGCGTGTGCTCGCGATCGCCGGCCGCGTCGCGGACGGGGTGATCATCCAGCTCGCCGACCCGGAGATCGTCGAGTGGATCGTCGGCCAGGTACGAGCCGCCGCCGAGGAGGCGGGCCGCGATCCGGACGCGCTGAAGGTGGTCGCCTGCGCGCCCGCGCACGTCGGCGACGACCTGGCCGACGCCTGCGAGCAGGTGCGCTGGTTCCCGGCGATGGTCTCGAACCACGTGTTCGACGTGCTCTCGAGGCACGATCCCGCCGACCTGCCGTCGGCCCTCACCGAGTACGTCACCCGGATGCAGCGCGAGCGGTACGACTACTCGGAGCACAGCCGCGTCGGCGCGAAGCACGGCGAGCAGATCACCGACGAGACGTGCGATCGCTTCTGCATCCTCGGCCCGCCGGAGGCGCACGTCGAGAAGCTCCGCCGGCTCGAGGCGGCGGGGGTCGACCAGTGGAACATCTACCTGATGACCCACGGCCAGGAAGAGACGCTGCGCGCCTACGGCGAGACGATCATCCCGGCGCTGGCCGCGGGGCCGGCGCAGCCGGCGCCGCCCGGCTAGGGAAGCCCGGACCGCTCACGGCGGCCGGCCGTCGAGAGGCGCCGAACCGTCGTGCTCAGGTCGAGCCCGCGTCGAGCCGATACAACATCGATGAGCGGGGCGACGCAGGCCTCTTCGAGGGCGGAGCGTGTCTGGCAGGGCGCGGCGGTCGCCGGCCTGGCCGTGTTCACGATCCACGCGCTCGCGACCGGCGGCGGTGCGCCCGACGCCCTGTACGACCACTGGCTGTACAACGCCCTGATCCTGCTCGGCCTGGCCGCCTGCGTGTACCGCGCGTGCGCCGTGGCGGCCGAGCGCACCGCGTGGATCGTGTTCAGCGCCGGCGTCGGAGCCTGGGCGCTGGGCGAGATCTTCTACGACTTCGTCTACGCCGGCGATCCGCCGTTTCCCTCCGTGGCGGACGGCTTCTACCTCGCCTTCTACCCGCTCTGCTACGTCGCCCTGTTCCTGCTCGTCCGCTCGCGGCTCGCCGGGCTCTGGCGCAGCCTCTGGCTCGACGGGCTGATGGCCGCGCTCGCCTCCGCCACGGTCGGTGCGTCGGTCCTGGTCGAGATGGTGCTGCGGACGACGGACGGCAGCGCGAGCGTGGTCGTGACCAACCTCGCCTACCCGGTCGGCGACGTGCTCCTGCTCTCCGGGATCGTCGGGGTGCTCGCCCTGACGAACTGGCATCTCGACCGGACGTGGCTCCTGCTCGGCGTCGGTCTCGCGGCGTCGGTCACCGCCGATGCGATCTACCTCTTCCAGGTCGCGAACAACGCCTACACCGAGGGCACCGTGCTCGACGCGGTGTGGCCGGCGTCGCTGCTCCTGCTCTGCTCCGCGTCGTGGCAGCCGCCGCAGCGGCACGCAATCACGCTCGAAGGCCGGCCGCTGCTGGCGACGCCGCTCGTCTGCGGAGTCCTCGCGCTCGGCGTCTTCCTCTACGACTACTTCCACCGGCTGAACGTGCTCGCGGTCGTCCTCGCCGGCGCGACCCTGCTGACCGTCATGGCCCGGACCTGGCTGACGTTCCGAGAGAAGGGCGATCTCCTGAAGCTGATGTGGACGCAAGCGATCACCGATCCACTGACCGGCCTCGGCAACCGCCGCCGCCTGGTCGCCGACCTCGACAAGGCCCTCCGGCTCGGCGACGCGGCGGAGCCGCGCATCCTCGCGGTGTTCGACCTCGACGGGTTCAAGCGCTACAACGACACCTTCGGTCATCCGGCCGGCGACGCGCTGCTGACCCGCCTCGCGGCGAGCCTCGCCTCGGTGTGCGAGCCGGTGGGCACGAGCTACCGGCTGGGTGGAGACGAGTTCTGCGTCCTCGCCGCCGTGCACGGCGAAGACGCCGAGACCTTTCTCGACGCCACCGCGCGTGCGCTCGCGGACGAGGGCGAGGCGTTCACCGTCACCAGCTCCTTCGGCGCCGTCTTCCTCCCCGAGGAGACCGTCGTCCCGAACGAGGCGCTGCGGCTCGCCGACCAGCGGCTCTACGCGCAGAAGCGCGAGCGGGCCGAGCGCGGGAACCCGCACGAGATGCTCCTCCAGGCGCTGTACGAGCGCGAGCCCGACCTGCGACCGCACGTGCAGGGAGTCGCGGCCATGGCGTGCGCCGTCGGACGCGTCCTCGGCCTGAGCGGCGACGAGCTCGACGAGCTGCGGCTGGCCGCGCGCCTGCACGACGTCGGCAAGCTCGCGATCCCGGACGCCGTGTTGCAGAAGCCGGGGCCGCTCGACGTCGACGAGTGGGCGTTCATGAAGGAGCACACCGTGATCGGCGAGCGGATCCTCAGCGCCTCGCCGGCGCTGCTCGACGTCGGGCGCATCGTGCGCGCGACGCACGAGCGGTGGGACGGCGGAGGCTATCCCGACGGGGCGTCCGGCCTCGGCATCCCGCTGGCCGCCCGGATCATCGCCGTCTGCGACGCCTACTCGGCGATGACGTCCGCCCGTCCGTATCGTGCTCCGGTCGAGCCGGCGGCGGCCGTCGCCGAGCTGTGGCGCTGCGCAGGCACGCAGTTCGACCCGGAAGTCGTGGCCGTCTTCTGCGCCGAGGCCGCCCTTCTCTCCGCCGGAGACGACTGGGGCGGCCTCCGGGCGGCCGGAGCCGCGTAGGGAGCTCGCCCGGCGGAGTACCGTACGCCGGTGCCCCGCCCGCTCGCGGCCGCCCTGGTCGTCGCCGTCGCGCTCTCGTTCGCGGCCGCCTCGTCGCGCGGCGGCAGCCCCGGCCTGCCGCCCGCCGAGGGGGCGCTGAACCTGATCGCCTTCCCGGGGTATGCGGAGGCCGGCGGCGACGATCCCCGCGTCAACTGGGTGACTCCCTTCGTCCAGGCGACCGGGTGCAAGGTCCACGTCCGCACGGTGCGGAGCTCGACCGAGCTGCTCGACGCGGTCGTGACCGGTCGCGCCGACGCCGTGGCCGCCTTCGGCGACGTCACCCAGGTGCTGACCGGCGGGCACGAGGTCGTCCCGATCGACACGCGGCTGATCCCCAACTACCGGGCGGTCTATCCGGCCCTGAAGCGCCTGCCCCAGAACGAGGCGGGCGGCCGCGTGGTCGGGATACCGCACGGCCGCGGGCCCGACGTCCTGCTCTGGCGCACCGACCGGGTCCGGCCGGCCCCGCGCGGGTGGGACGCGCTCTTCGACCCCCGCTTCGCGGGACGGATCGGGCTGTACGACGCGGCGATCACTCTCGGCGTCGCTGCCCGGCACCTGGGCTACCGGAAACCGTACGAGCTCGGTCCGGCCGAGTTTCGCCGCGTCGTCCGGCTGGCCGCCGAGCAGAAGGCGAGCGTGGGCACCTACTGGCAGGACCTGACGAACGCCCTCGCCGACTACACCGGCGGAAACGCGCTCGTCGGCGAGGTCACTCCCCGGCTCGCGGCGCTCCTCCGGGCCGACGACGTTCCCGTTCGAACAGCGATTCCGCCCGGCGGAGCGGCCCGCTCGGCCTCGTGGATGCTGCTCGCGCACGGCCGGCACCCCGGGTGCGCGTACCGGTGGCTCGACTACATCCTCTCCGGGAAGGCGAACGCGGCCTCCGCCCGCTACCTGCACGAGGCGCCGGCGACGCCTGCCGCCTGCGCGTACCTGGACTGCGCGGCGGTGCACGCCGGCGACGAGCGCTGGTGGGCGCGCCTTTCCTTCTGGCGGACGCCGCAGCACGACTGCGGGGACGCGCGGGGGGACGTCTGCGCGGACTGGTTCGACTGGTCGGACGCCTGGGCGGAGATCCGCTCGGGATAGACCGGACGCCGTCTCGTCGGGATAATCCGGCTCTCCGTGGTGCTCGAGCACACCGACTCAGCCGCGTCTGCGGCCCGGGAGACGCCGGCACCCGGCGCCGACGTGTCGCTGCGGGGGATCCGGAAGACCTACGGCGACGTCGTCGCAGTCGGCGGTGTGGACCTCGAGATCGCCCGCGGCGAGTTCTTCACCATGCTCGGCCCGTCCGGGTCGGGAAAGACGACGACGCTGCGGATCATCGCCGGCTTCGAGCGGCCGGACGCCGGCACCGTGCTGCTGCGCGGGGAGGACGTAACCGGTCGGCCGCCCTACGCGCGGGACGTGAACACCGTGTTCCAGGACTATGCGCTCTTCCCGCACCTGAACGTCTTCCAGAACGTCGAGTACGGCCTGAAGGTGAAGGGCGTGAAGCGGGCCGAGCGCGGGCGGCGGGTCGAGGAGGCGCTGGCCCTCGTCAGGCTCGAAGGCTTCGGCGGCCGCAAGCCCGTGCAGCTGTCGGGCGGCCAGCGGCAGCGCGTCGCTCTCGCCCGGGCGATCGTCAACAGGCCGCAGGTGCTGCTGCTCGACGAGCCCCTCGGCGCGCTCGACCTCAAGCTCCGTCAGGAGATGCAGATCGAGCTGAAGCGGATCCAGCAGGAGGTTGGGATCACGTTCGTCTACGTCACGCACGACCAGGAGGAGGCGCTGACGATGAGCGACCGGATCGCCGTCTTCAACCACGGGCGGATCGAGCAGGTCGGCAGGCCGGCCGACGTGTACGAGCGTCCCGTCAGCGAGTTCGTCGCCGGCTTCGTCGGCATCTCGAACGTGCTCGAGCGGGACGGCCGCAGGGTCGCGATCCGGCCGGAGAAGATCCAGCTGCTCGAGGGCGACGCGGTCGAGGGGGAGAGCGGCGTCGTCCGCGAGGTCGTCTACGCCGGCGCCGTCACCCGCTATCTCGTCGACCTCGACGACGGCGGGACGCTCACGGCGCTCCGGCAGAACCTCGAGCGCTCGTCGGCGGACACGCACGAGGAGCAGGGACGGCGCGTCAGGCTGGCCTGGCGCCCCGAGCACGCGGTTGTGGTCGATGAAGCGACGACGAAGGAGGAACGCGAATGACGAAGGTCCGTGCACGGCACGCGCTGGTGCTCGCGGTCGCGGCGGCGCTCGCAGTTCCGGCGGCAGGCGCGGGGTCGTCGAGCCACCGCTCGTCGGCGGCGAAGGTGGGCGCCGGCGAAGGCAAGCTGACGATGATCGCCTGGGAGGGGTATCTCGACCCGAAATGGGTCAAGCCGTTCGAGCAGCAGTCGAAGTGCAAGGTCGAGGCGAAGTACGCGGGCTCGTCGGACGAGATGGTCACGCTGATGCGCTCCGGCGGCGGCGGACAGTACGATATGGTCTCCGCCTCGGGGGACGCCAGCTTGCGGCTGATCTACGGCGGCGACGTCGCCGCGGTCGACGTCAACCGGGTCCCGGGCTGGAAGCAGTTCTTCAAGGGCTTCCAGAACCCGCCGAACAACACGGTCAAGGGCAAGCACTACGGCATCTCGCTGCAGTGGGGGCCGAACACGCTGATGTACAACGCGGCCAAGGTGAAGCCCGCCCCGACCAGCTGGTCGGCGCTCTACGACCCGAAGTTCAAGGGCAAGATCACCGTCCCGAACAACCCGATCCAGATCGCCGACGCGGCCCTCTACCTCTCGAAGACGAGGCCGTCGCTCGGGATCAAGGACCCGTACGAGCTGAACAAGGCCCAGTTCGCCGCCACGATCGCCCTGCTGAAGAAGCAGCGGCCGCTGGTCAAGAAGTACTGGGGCCTGTCCTCGGACGAGATCAGCCTGTTCAAGAACGGCGACGCGACGATCGGCGCCTCGTGGCCGTACACGACGGGGCAGCTCCAGGCCGCGAAGGTGCCGGTGAAGGAGATCATCCCGAAGGAGGGCGTGACCGGCTGGCTGGACACCTGGATGCTCTCCGCCAAGGCGAAGCACCCGAACTGCGCCTACGCCTGGTACTCGTACATCTCGAGCCCGAAGGTGCAGGCGCTGCAGGCTGTCACCTGGGGCGAGACGCCGGTGAACAAGCAGGCCTGCGGATTCATGAACAAGCTCGTCAAGGGCTCGTGCGCCCAGTACCACGCGAACGAGCCGGAGTCGTACTACGCCTCGATCAAGTTCTGGAAGACGCCGCTCGCCGACTGCGGCAACGGCAAGAAGGACTGCATGGACTACTCGCAGTGGGTGAAGTCCTGGAACGAGGTGATCTCGTAGCCGTTCGCGCCGCGAATGGCTAGAGGTGATCTGCTGGCCGGGCGCCGGCGGGTGTCGGCGCTCGGCTGGCGGTATCCGCCGCTGCGCGTGGCGGGGCAGCTGCTCCCGCCGGTCGGGTGGATGACGCTGATCTACGTGGCGGCGCTGGCAGCCCTGTTCGTCTACGCGTTCTGGGGCGTCGACGCGTTCACCGGCAAGGTCGTCCACACGTGGGGGCTCGGCAACTTCCGCGAGATCTTCGAGAGCGCCGCGTTTCGAGGCGTGATCTGGCGGACGCTCTGGATCGCCGCGGCGGTGACGGCCACCTGCGCGGTGATCGCCTTTCCGTTCGCCTACTTCATGGCCCGGCTCGCGTCGCCACGCGTCCGCGCGCTGCTCTTCGTGCTCGTCCTGCTGCCGCTCTGGTCGAGCTACCTCGTCCGCGTGTACGCCTGGAAGGTGATCCTCGCCCAGGACGGGATCCTGAACTGGTCGCTGGGGAAGATCGGCCTGCCCGGCGCCAACCTCGGCTACTCGAACACGGCGATGTGGCTCGTGTTCACCTACATCTGGCTCCCGTTCATGATCCTGCCGGTCTACGCCGCGCTCGAGCGGATCCCGCACTCGTACATCGAGGCATCGCGCGACCTGGGCGCCGGCGGCTTCACGACGCTGCGGCGCGTCGTGCTGCCGCTCACGCTCCCCGGCGTCGTCGCGGGCTCGATCTTCACGTTCTCGCTGACGCTCGGCGACTACATCACGCCGACGCTCGTCGGCGGCGCCGGCTCGACCTTCATCGGCAACATCGTCTACTCGACCGGCCTCGGCGTCTCCGGCAACCTTCCGTTCGCGGCCGCCTTCGCCGCGATTCCGCTCGCGATCATGGCCGTCTACCTCGCGCTCGCGAAGCGAACCGGCGCGTTCGAGGCGCTCTGACCGTGGACGAGGGACGGCACTGATGGAGACCCGGGCGACGAGGATCGGGCTCTGGATCTGGACGGGGCTCGTGGTGCTCTTCCTGCACATCCCGATCGTGATCATCGTCCTGTACGCGTTCAACGCCTCCAACGTCCAGGGCTGGCCGATCACCGACTGGACGACGAAGTGGTTCGGCCCCGCGATCCACAACGGCGAGATGCAGGACGCGCTGATCCTCTCGCTGAAGGCGGGCGCGCTCGCGACCGCGATCGCGATGGTGCTGGGGACGCTGGCCGCGTTCGCGCTCTACCGGGCGGCGTTCTTCGGCCGGACGGTCGTCTCGTTCCTCTTCGTCCTGCCGATCGCGCTCCCGGGGATCATCACGGGGATGGCGCTGAACTCGTACTTCACGTACTGGCACCAGGCGCTCGGGCTCTGGACGATCGTCGTCGGCCACGCCACGTTCTGCATCGTGATCGTCTTCAACAACGTGGTCGCGCGGCTCCGCCGCCTGCCGACCTCGCTGACCGAGGCCTCGATGGACCTCGGCGCGGACGGCTTCCAGACCTTCGTCCACATCACGCTGCCCTCGATCTCGACGGCGCTCGTCTCGGGCGGCCTGCTCGCGTTCGCGCTCTCGTTCGACGAGGTGATCGTGACGACGTTCACGGCGGGCGTGCAGAACACGCTGCCGATCTGGATCTTCGGGAACATCCGGCTCGGCCAGCAGCTCCCCGAGGTCAACGTCGTCGTCTTCCTGATCCTGCTTGCCACTATCGTGCCCGTGACGATCGCGCAGAGGCTCACGCGTGAATCCGGGATCCTGCGCACCGAGTGAAGGAGGCCCCGTGTCAGTGACAGCGGCTCCCCGGAAGATCTTCGTCGGCGGCAGGTGGGAGGACGCCGCCGAGGGGGCGACCATGGACGTGCTCAACCCCGCCACGGGCGAGACGATCGCGGAGGTGCCGGCGTGCACCGCCGCCGACGTCGACCGCGCCGTCGAGGCGGCCCGGCAGGCGCTGCCGGAGTGGCTCGAGTGCACGCCGGGCGAGCGCGCCGAGCTGCTGCTGAAGCTCGCCGACGTGATCGAGGCGAACGCCGAGGAGCTCGCCGAGATCGAGTCGCGCAACGTCGGCAAGCCGCTCTCGTACGCGCGCGACGAGATGCCCGTCTGCGCCGACAACCTCCGCTTCTTCGCCGGCGCCGCGCGCGTGCTCGAGGGGCGCGCGTCCGGCGAGTACATGCGCGGCTACACGTCGATCCTCCGCCGCGAGCCGATCGGGATCGTCGGCGGGATCGCACCCTGGAACTACCCGCTGATGATGGCGGTCTGGAAGCTGGCCCCGGCGCTCGCCGCCGGCAACGTCCAGGTGCTGAAGCCCTCCGAGCAGACGCCGCTCTCGCTGCTCCGCTTCGTCGAGCTCGCGCAGGACGCCATCCCCGCCGGCGTGCTGAACGTCGTCACCGGCGACGGCGTCCCCGTCGGCGAGCGGATCGTCACCCATCCCGACGTCCGCCTCGTCTCCCTGACGGGCGACGTCGAGACCGGCAAGACGATCGCCCGCACCGCGGCGGACAACCTGAAGCGCGTCCACCTCGAGCTCGGCGGCAAGGCGCCCGTGGTCGTCTTCGACGACGCCGACCCGGCCGCCGTCGCCGAGGGGATCAAGATCGCCGGCTACTGGAACTCCGGGCAGGACTGCACGGCGGCATCGCGTGTCGTCGCCGGGCCGAAGATCTACGACCGGCTGCTCGAGGAGCTGGTCCCGGCGGTCGAGTCGCTCAAGGTCGGCGATCCTGCCGAGAGCGACGAGATCGAGATGGGGCCGGTGATCTCGCAGGCGCAGCAGGAGCGCGTGCTCGGCTTTCTCGACCGCGCCGAGAGCGCGAAGGCGACGATCCTGACGGGCGGCGGCACGAACGGCGACCGCGGGTTCTTCGTCAAGCCGACGGTGGTCACCGACGTCGGCCAGGACGCCGAGATCGTCCAGCGCGAGGTGTTCGGGCCGGTGGTCTCCGTCCAGCGCTTCCCTGACGACGACCAGGCGATCGCGTGGGCGAACGACGTCCGCTACGGCCTCGCCGCCTCAGTCTGGACGCGTGACGTCGGCCGGGCGCTCGACGCCGCGCGCAAGCTCCAGTTCGGCACGGTCTGGATCAACGACCACATCCCGCTCGTCTCCGAGATGCCGCACGGCGGCTTCAAGGAGTCGGGCTACGGGAAGGATCTGTCCGTCTACTCCCTCGAGGACTACACGCAGATCAAGCACGTGATGGCGAAGCTGGACTGATCGCCCGTCGGCATCGGGATGGATCCCCGAGGGAGCCGTCCCGAGGTCTCGCGGGCGCTAGCCGGCCGCGTCGAGCGACTCGCCGATCACGCGGGCGAGCGTGCCGATCTCGTCCTCGGTGATGGTGAACGGCGGCGAGATCTGCAGCGCCACTCCCCGCAGGGCGCGCAGGAGGACGCCGCGGGCCCGAGCCTCGTCGACCACCTGCGGCACCTTCGCGCTGTCCGACAGCTCGACTGCGCCGAGGAGGCCGAGGCCCGCCCGCACCTCCGCGACCAGCGGATGCGACTCGAGCGGTCGCAGCGCTCCCTCGAGCACCGTTTCCAGGTCCCGGACGCGCTCGACCAGCCGCTCGCGCTCGAGCAAATCGATGTTCGCGAGCGCGACCGCGCAGGCGGTCGTGTGCCCCGAGTACGTGTACCCGTGACGGAAGACGTGCTCCGTGCCGGCCGTCCAGAACGGCTCGGCCACGCGCGCCGAGGCGATCACCGCGCCGAGGGGCACGTAGCCCGAGGTGATCCCCTTCGCGCAGGTCATCAGGTCGGGCTGGATCCCGAGCCGCTGCGAGCCGAACCACTCGCCGATCCGGCCGAAGCCGGTGATCACCTCGTCGGCGATGAACAGCACCTCCCGCTCCTGACAGATGCGCTGGACCGCCTCGAGGTAGCCGTCCGGCGGCAACAGCACGCCGCCTGCGCCGACGACGGGCTCGGCGATGAAGGCCGCGACGCGATCCGCCCCGACGCGGTCGATCGTCTCGGCCAGCGCGTCCGCGTCGTTCCACGGCACCTGCTCGACGTCGGGCACCAGCCGCCCGTACGGCTCGACGAGCGCCGCCATCCCGCCCAGCGCCGTGCCGTAGGCGTTCGAGCCGTGGTAGGCGAACTGGCGGGAGACGATCACGTGCTTGCCGGGCTTGCCGACGGCGTCCCAGTAGGCGCGGGCGAGCTTGGCGGCGGTGTCGACGGCGTCGCCGCCTCCCCCGGCCGTGAAGAACACCTTGGCTCCGTCGAGCGGCGAGAGGGCGGCCACGCGCCGGGCGAGCTCCTCCGCGGCCGGTGAGGTGTAGCGCTCGTAGGTCTGGTACGACTCGAGCTGCCGCAGCTGCTTCGCGCCCGCGTCGGCGAGCTCCTGCCGGCCGTGACCGACGTTGCAGTACCACAGCGAGGCGATCGCGTCGAGGTAGGCGTTGCCCTCGTCGTCCCAGACGGTCGCGCCCTCGCCGCGCACGATCGTCACCGTCGCCCGCTCGCGGATCGCGCCCATGTTCGCCATCGGGTTCCAGAACGCGCGCTCCGCCACGTGGGCGATGCTATCGGCATGGCAGGACCCGTGCCCTCGTGGCCGGAAGAGGGGCCGCCCGACCCCGGGACGGCGCCGCTCGTCGGCGACGTGACTCCGGACGTCGCGGTGGCCGCGCCCCGGCGGCTCGGGCTGCGGATCGGGACGAGATAGTGCCGCCGGAAGCCTTCGCGCTCGCCCTCGCGGCGGCATTCCTGCATGCGCTCTGGAACGTCCTCCTCGCCCGGGCGCGAGCGCCGCAGGCAGCGACCGCCGTCGCCTTCTGCGTCGGCGTGGTCGCCTGGGCCCCGGTCGCAGCCGCCCGCTGGCGCGTCGAGGCGGGGGCCTGGCCCTACGTGGCCGGCAGCGCCGCGCTCGAGCTCGTCTACGTCCTCCTGCTCGGCGCCGCCTACGGCCGGGCGAGGCTGTCGGTGTTCTATCCGCTCGCGCGCGGGCTGGCGCCCGTGCTCGTCCTCGCCGTTGCCGCGCTGGCGCTCGGCGCCTCGACCTCCTGGCTGCAGGGCGCCGGCGTCTTCGCCGTCGGCGCGGGCATCCTGCTCGTCCGCGGCCGCCGTCCCGATCCGGTGAGCACTGCGTTCGGGCTCGCGATCGCGGCGACGATCGCCGGCTATACGCTGGTCGACAACAGCGGCGTCGTCCGCGCCGACCCGCTGGCCTACCTCGAGGTGGTGATGGTCGGCCCGGCGGTCGTGTCGGCGGCGGTCGTCGTCACGCGCACCGGCCGTGAGGCGCTCGCCGCCGGCCTGCGCGCGGAGACGATCCTGGTCGGGCCGCTGACGCTGGCGCCGTACGCCCTCGCCCTCTACGCGCTGCGCCTCGCGCCGGCGGCGCCTGTGGCGGCGGTCCGGGAGTGCAGCGTCCTGATCGCGGTCGCGCTCGCGGCAGTCGTCCTCCGCGAACGCGTCTCGCGCTGGCACGCGCTCGGAGCCGCCGTCGTCGCGGCCGGGGTGGCGCTGCTCGCCGTCTAGCGAGAACGCCGCACGCGCGGGTCGACACCTGCGCTGTGCGGGCTCGCCGGAAGCGCCTCGAGCTACACCCGCGCCGCGGCGCGAGCGGCCCGGCCGGTGGCCTCGGCCGCCGCGTCGCCGCCGCCGTTCACGCGCACGAGCAGGGCCGCGCCGCGCGCACACGTCTCCGCGAGCAGCGCCCCGACCTTCGCGTCGCCGCCGACGGCTCCCTGCGCGATCGCCGCCGTCTCGGCGGCGAGCTCGGCCGTTGCGGCGGCGAGCTCGGCCATCCGCAGCGGCAGCTCGATCGTCTGCCGGCGAGCCTCCTCCGAGCGCGTTCGGAGGAATTCCTGGTAGGCGGCGGCATCCTGGGGCCCGAGCGGGGCGGCGCGGGCGGCGAGCTCGCGGGCTCGCCGCGCGAGGTCGGCGCGCCCGGCGACCCGGGCCGTCACCGCCGCCAGCTCGGCGGCGAGGACGATCGTCCGCGCGATCGCCGGCCCGGCCGCAAGCGAGCCTTCGGTAGTCACGAGACCGTTCCGCCGGGGAGAGACGAATTCGAGAGTCGCGACGCTGTGCGCGCGGAGGCGACACCGCGCTGTCGCCGGAGCGCTACCGACCAAGCGTCAGTCGCTGCGGAAACGAAGGGGGTCCATGGGGGAACCCTGGGTTCCCCCATGCCTTTAGAAGAGTCCAACCGTGCGGCCGTTCTCGTCGATGTCGACGTTGAAGGCGGCCGGGGAGGCGGACAGCCCGGGCATCGTCTGCATGTCTCCGCACAGGGCGACGAGCCAACCTGCGCCGGTGTAGGCGCGGACGCCGCGGACCGGGACGGTGAATCCGGACGGCGCGCCGATCAGGTTCGGGTCGTGCGAGAGCGAGAGGTGCGTCTTCGCCATGCAGATCGGGACGCGGTCCAGACCCTGCTCGGTGAACCGAGTCACGTCGGCCTCGGCCGCGGGGAGCAGGAACGCTCCGTCCGCGCCGTAGACGCGCTTGGCGATCGCGTCGATCTTCTCGGCGATGGGCGCGTCGAGCGGGTAGACGGGCTGGAACGAGCTCGGCGACTCGGCGGCGTCGACGACCGCCTGGGCGAGCTCGGCCGCCCCCTCGCCGCCGCCCTCGAAGGACCAGTTGACCGCCGCAGAATGGGCGCCGAGCTCGAGGGCGAGGCGCTTGACCGCCGCCACCTCGTCGTCGGAGTCGGCCGGGAAGCGGTTGATCGCGACGACGGCGTTCAGCCCGAACTCCTCGACGATCGCGATGTGGCGGGCGAGGTTGGCCGCGCCCCGCTCGATCGCGTCGATACCGCCCTCGGGATCGCCGCCGTGATGCTTCAGGGCCCTGACGGTGGCGACGAGGACGATCGCGCTCGGGGCGATCCCGCCGGCCCGGCAGACGATGTCGAGCAGCTTCTCCATGCCCATGTCGGCCCCGAAGCCCGACTCGGTGACGACGTAGTCCCCGAGCTTCAGCCCGACCAGGTCGGCGACGAGCGACGAGTTGCCGTGGGCGATGTTGGCGAACGGGCCGCAGTGGACGAACGCCGGCTGGCCCTCCAGCGTCTGGACGAGGTTGGGCTTGAGCGCGTCCTTGAGCAGGACGGTCATCGCCCCGGCGGCGCGCAGCTGCTCGGCCGTCACCGGCTCGCCGCCGTAGGTGTACCCGACGGTGATCGCGCCGAGCCGCTGCCGCAGATCGGAGAGGTCGCGTGCGACCGCGGTGATCGCCATCACCTCGGAGGCGGCGGTGATGTCGAACCCGGTCTCGCGCACGTACCCGTTCGCGCGTCCGCCGAGCCCGACGGCCACGTTCCGAAGCGCCCGGTCGTTCATGTCCACGCAGCGCCGCCAGCTCACCGCCAGCGGGTCGATCCCGAGCTCGTTTCCGTGCAGGAGGTGGGCCTCGAGCATCGCCGCGAGCAGGTTGTTCGCCGCGCCGATCGCGTGGATGTCGCCCGTGAAGTGGAGGTTCAGGTCCTCCATCGGCACCACCTGCGCGTAGCCGCCGCCCGCGGCGCCCCCCTTGATCCCGAACACCGGGCCGAGCGACGCCTCGCGCAGGCAGAGCACGACCTTCTTGCCGATGTGGCCGAGGCCCTGGGCGAGCCCGACGGACGTGGTCGTCTTCCCCTCGCCCGCCTTCGTCGGCGTGATCGCCGTGACGCCGATCAGCTTGCCGTTCGGCCGGTCGCGAAGCCGCTCGAGCACCGAGAGGTCGACCTTGGCCTTGTAGCGGCCGTACGGCTCGACCTCGTCGTCGAGCAGGCCGATCCCGGCGGCGATCTCCTGGATCGGTCGAAGCGTTGCCTGCTGCGCGATCTCGAGGCTGCTCGGCATCGGCTTCGTCGCCATGCGGCCGAGAGCCTATCTGCGAAAGGATTGGCGGATGGGAGGCAACTCGGCGGCCGCCGGCCGCGGCTGGGGGAGAATCGGCGCGTGACGTGGATCGGCCAGTCGCTGCCCCGCCGCGAGGACCTGCCGCTCCTCACCGGCCGCGGCACGTTCGTCGACGACGTGCAGGTGGCGAGCCCGCTGCACGTCGCGTTCGCGCGCTCGCCGTGGGCGCACGCCGAGATCCGTGCCGTCGACGTCTCGGCAGCGCTGGCCGCGCCCGGCGTCGCCGCCGCGATCGCGGGCGCGGAGCTCCCCGGGCTGACCGATCCGTTCGCGGCCGGGATCACCCACCGCCTGGCGTACTACGCGATGGCGGTCGACCGGGCGCGCTACGCCGGCGAGCCGGTCGCCGCCGTTGCCGCGGAGGACCGGTACCTCGCCGAGGACGCCGCCGAGCTCGTCCTCGTCGACTACGAGCCGCTCGACGCGGTGGTGACGGTCGAGGACGCCCTCGACCCGGCGAAGCCGCTCCTCCACGACCAGGTCGGCTCGAACGTCGTCGCCGACCGCACCCTGCGTTACGGCGACCCCGACGGGGCCTTCGCGCGCGCCGACCTCGTCGTCGCCGAGACGCTGCGCTGGGAGCGGTATTCGTCGACGCCGATCGAGACCTACGGCGTCGTCGCCGACTACGAGCCCGCCTCGGGCCGGCTGACGATGTGGGCGAACTTCATGGGGCCGATGACGCTCTTGCCCGTGCTCGCGCGCTCCCTGCGGCTGCCCGAGGAGCGGCTGCGCGTGATCGTCCCGAAAGACATCGGCGGCAGCTTCGGGATCAAGTCGTCGCTGTTCCCGTACATGACCGTCGTCGCACTGCTCGCGATGCGTGCCGGACGGCCGGTCAAGTGGATCGAGGACCGGGCCGAGCACCTGGTCGGCTCCAGCCACCAGCCCGACCGCGTCGGCACCCGCGAGCTCGCGCTGACGAAGGAGGGCGAGATCATCGGCCTCCGCGCCCACGTCGTCGACAACCTCGGCGCGTACGTCCGCGCCCCCGAGCCCGCCTCGACCTACCGGCCGCTCGGCAACTACGTCGGTCCCTACCGGGTGCGCAACGTCGAGCTGCACCTCGTCGACGTCGTCTCGAACAAGGTGCCGACGGGCCCCAACCGGGGCTACGGCTGCCAGCAGGTCTACCTCGAGACGGAGCGGACGCTGGACGAGGCGGCCGACCGGCTCGGGCTCGATCCGGCCGAGATCCGCCGCCGCAACCTGATCCCGGCCGACGCGTTCCCGTACGAGACGCCCTCCGGCGGCGTGTACGACAGCGGCGACTACCCGCGCGCGCTCGAGCTCGCGCTGGAGACGGCCGGCTACGAGGACCTGCGGGCGCTCCAGCGGCAGGCGCGCGGCGAGGGGCGGCTGGTCGGGATCGGGATCGCGCTCGCCGTCGATCCGTCGATCTCGAACATGGGCTACGTGTCGGTCGCGCTTCCGCCGGAGGTGCGGCAGGCGCCCGGGTACCTGCACAAGTCGGGCGCCGCCGACTGGGCGCAGGTCCGTGTCGACCCGCGCGGCAAGGTCGTCGTGACGATGGCGACCGCGCCCCAGGGGCAGGGCCACGAGACGGCCGTCGCCCAGGTCGTCGCCGACGAGCTCGGCGTCACGCCGGGCGACGTCGCCACCGTCGACGAGTTCGACAGCCTCACCTCGATCTGGTCGGTCTCGTCCGGCAGCTACTCGAGCCGCTTCTCGGGCATCGCCTCCGGCGCGGCGCGGCGCGCCGCCGGCGTCGTCAGACGGCAGATCCTGGAGATCGGCGCGACGCTGCTCGAGGCGGCGACCGACGACTGCGAGCTGGTCGACGGAGCCGTGCGGGTCAAGGGAAGCCCCGACCGCTCGGTCTCGCTGCGGCGCGTCGCCGGCGTCGCGCACTGGGACCCGCACGCGCTGCCGGAGGGGATGAGCGCCGGGATCCAGGCTTCGGAGGTCTTCCACGTCCCGAGCTCGGCGCCGCCCACCGACGACGACCGGATCAACTCGTCGCACGCGTACGGGTTCATCGCCGAGGTGGTCGCGGTCGAGGTCGACCCCGTCACCTGGGAGGTGCGGATCCTGAAGTACGCCTCCGTCCACGACGCGGGCACGATCATCAACCCGAAGCTCGTCGAGGGGCAGGTGTACGGCGCGGCGCTCCACGGGCTCGGCGGCGCGCTGCTCGAGGAGTTCCGCTGGGACGAGGACGGCCAGTTCCTGACCGGCACGTTCGCCGACTACCGCTGCCTGACCGCGGCCGAGGCGCCGCGGATCGAGCTCGCGCACGTCGAGAGCCCGTCGCCGTTCACGCCGGTCGGCGCGAAGGGCTGCGGCGAGTCGAGCTCCGAGAGCGCCCCCGCCGCGGTCGCGAACGCGGTCGCGGACGCGCTGCGCCCGCTCGGGCTGAAGCCGGCGCACCTGCCGCTGACGCCGGCCCGGTTGTGGGAGCTCGCCCGAGGAGAAGCAGCAGGGCCGTGAAGCCGGCGCCGTTCGACTACCACAGGCCGGGGACGCTGGACGAGGCGCTGGCGCTGCTCGCCGCCGACCCGGACGCGAAGCCGCTCGCGGGCGGCCAGAGCCTCGTGCCGATGCTCAACTTCCGCCTCGCCCGGCCGTCCGCGCTGGTCGATCTGGGCGGGATCGGCGAGCTGGCGGGCATCCGCGTGGAGGGCGACGCGCTCGTCGTCGGCGCGATGACGCGGCAGTGGGACCTCGAGCACGCGGACGAGGCGCCGGCGCTCCTGCGCGAGGCGCTGGCTCACGTCGGCCACACGTCGACGCGCTGCCGGGGGACGGTCGGCGGCTCGCTCGTCCATGCCGACCCGACCGCCGAGCTGCCGGTGTGCGCGCTCGCGCTGGGAGCGGAGCTGGTGACGGATCGCCGGACGATCCCGGCCGGGGAGTTCTTCCAGGCGGTGTTCACGACCGCGCTGGAGCCCGGCGAGCTGCTCGTCGAGGTGCGCTTTCCGCGCGTGGACGGGCCGTCGGCGTTCGAGGAGCACGCGCACAGGCACGGCGACTTCGCCGTCGTCTGCGCCGCGCTCGCGGGCGACCGGCTCGCGCTCGGGGGCGTGGGGCCGACGCCGATTCTCTGGGACGGCGGCGATCTCGATCCGATCGGGGATCTCTTCGCCCCGGCGGGCTACAAGGAGCAGCTGGCCCGCACGCTCGCCGAGCGTGCACGCAGGAGAGCCGCGTGATCGAGATCGCGACGACCGTGAACGGCCGCCGCTACGAGCGGCGGGTCGAGCCGAGGCTCCTCCTCTCCGACTTCATCCGCCACGAGCTGCACCTGTACGGGACGCACGTCGGCTGCGAGCACGGGGTCTGCGGCGCCTGCACGGTCCTGCTCGACGGCCGGCCGGCGCGGTCGTGCCTGACCCTGGCCGTCCAGGCCGACGGCGCCGAGATCGAGACGGTCGAGTCGCTGGCGGGCGGAGCGGAAGCGGCGCCCGGCGGGGAGACCGGCGGCGCCTTCGGCGGGCTGGGCGCGCTTCATCCGCTTCAGCAGGCCTTCCACGAGCACTTCGGCCTCCAGTGCGGGTTCTGCACGCCGGGAATCCTGATCACCGCCCGGTTCTTTCTCGAGCGGAATCCGTCACCGACCGAGGAGGAGGTGCGCGCCGAGCTCGCCGGCCACCTCTGCCGCTGCACCGGCTACGCGCCGATCGTCGACGCGATCCTGGCTGCGGCGGACGCGCTACGCGCGTGAGAAGGCGGAGAGGAAGATCCGCCCGTGCTCGCAGACGGGCGTCGGCGGCGCGACGGGCACGACGAGCGTGCCGCCGCCTGCCCGCGGCGTGACGCGAACGCGGTCGGCACGCGGCTCGCAGGTCCGCGCCACCGGCTCGCCCGGGCCGGGAACGTCGGGCGAGAAGCGCGCGGTCGCCTTCGCCCGCGCTCCCGGGCGAAGGACGACCCGAGCCGCCGGAGCCCGCCGGAACGCGGGCCGGACCTGCGTCGGCAGAGGTCGTCCGGCCCGTCCGAGCAGGCGCAGACGTGCCAGGCCGGAGACGAAGCAGGTCGTCCGCGACCGATTCGTCAGCCGCAGCGCGTAGGAGATGCTCCCGGCGCCGGCGCTGCCGTAGATCACGCGGAACGTCCCGCTCAGCTGCGACGCGGCGCACGGCGCGAGTCGCGCCGCGGGCGCACCTGCGGCGAGCGCGAGCCACGAGCAGACCGAAGCGGCGATCGCGACGGAGAGCCGCACGACGCAACGGTAGCCCTGCAACACGAGGGCCGCGCCCTGACGGCCCGGCGCGGCCCTCGCTCTCCGGTGGCTCCGGACGCTAGTGGCTCATGGTGCCGGCGACGTTGCCGACGTTGAGCAGGCCGACCTGACCCATCTGCACGCTCGCGAACGAGTGCGACACGAACGGGTAGAGGCCGGGCTTGTCGATCGTCACGTCGAAGATGCCGCCGCCGCCGGCCGGGACGGTGACCGTCTGCACGCCGTGCTCGGGCGGATCGACGACGTCGCCGTTCACCCAGGCGCGGTCGAAGACCGTGCCGACCACGTGGAAGGTCGTGTTCAGGCTCGGGCCGGCGTCGACGACGTAGAAGCGGACGGTGTGGCCGGGATGCGCCTCGAGCGGGTGCTTGACGTACTGGCCCGCGTAGCCGTTCCAGGTCACCCAGTCGGGCGTCATCTGCTGCGCCTTCACCAGGTCGAGCTGCGCCGGCTTGCCGAGCCCGGCGCTGTTCAGGTACCACTCGCCCGCGACCAGGACGTACGCGTGGTGGGCCGGCGGCATCAGGCTCGAGTCGACCGGGTCGACGACGATCGCCCCGTACATGCCGTTGGCGATGTGGGCCAGCACCGGCTTCGTGCCGCAGTGGTACATGTAGACGCCCGGATCGGTCGCCTTGAAGCTGAAGGTGAACGACTGGCCGGGCGCGACGTCCGCGAACGCGACGTTCGGCGCCACGCGCGCGGCGTGGAAGTCGACCGAGTGCGGCATCGGCGACTCGTTCGTCAGCGTCACGCGCACGGTCTGCCCCTGCCGGACGTGGATCGCCGGCCCGGGCACGCCTGTTCCGAACGTCCAGGCCTCGTACGCGATCCCGGGGGCGATCTGGATCGTGCGGTGCTGGATGCCGAGGTGCACGTTCACGACCGGCCCGGCGGTGAGGGCCGGCAGCTCGGCCGGGTAGGCCCGGTGCGCCGTGGCGACCGCGTCCGCATTCGCGGGTGCGAGGCCGGCGAAGCTCGGCGAGGCGACGGCGCCCGCAGTGGCGGCTCCGCTCGTCGCGGCCGGCGTCGCCATGCCGGGCATCGACGCCGTCGGCTGCGCCGTCCCGGCGCCGGCGGCCCGGGCGTCGTCGCGCGCCTTCTGCGCGGACACCGCCGCCCACAGCGCCAGGCCGAGCACCGCCGGCAGCGCGATGCCGAGCATCAGCGCGACGATCTTCGACGTCGCGCCGCTGTCGGACTCTGATGCGGTCTGGTAGCCGGGAAGCCGGCCCGAAGCTGGATATGCCACCGGAGTTCCTCCTGTTCGCGAGTTCACGACGAGCGTAGGAGGGCCCCGGCCGGCGGCAATCCGTGCTTTCCCGCATCGGGCCGCCGAGATTCCACTGATTCTCGCGTGCGTAGACTGCGCCGGTGCCGACGGTCGGCATCGTGAGCGCGGGAGCGATGGGCAGCGCGGTGGGACACGCGCTCCGGCGCGGCGGCGCCGAGGTGGTGACCACCGTCGCGGGGCGCAGCGACCGAACCGCCCGCCTGGCAGCCCGTGCGGGCCTGGAGTTGCTGCCGAGCCTGGCCGACGTCGTCGCCCGGTCCGACGTCGTCCTGTCGATCGTTCCCCCGGACCAGGCCGAGACGGTGGCCGCCGAGCTCGCCGGCGACGCGCTCGTGGTCGACCTGAACGCGGTCGCGCCCGCGACCGCCCGGCGGATCTCGACGGAGGTCGACGGCTCGATCTCCGGACCGCCGCCGTGGGAGCCCGGGACGACGCGCATCTACCTGTCCGGGCCGCGGGCCGGGCAGGTCGCGGCGCTGCCGTTCGCAGGCGTCGAGGTGGTCGTCGTCGGCGACGAGGTCGGTGCGGCATCGGCCGTGAAGATGAGCACCGCGTCGGTCTACAAGGGAACCGCGGCGCTGCTGGCCCAGGCGCTCCGCGCCGCCGACCACTACGGGGTGCTCGGGCACGTGATCGACGATCTCGGCAGCCTCGCCGACCGCGCCGGCCGACGGATCGCGACCGCCGCTGCGAAGTCCGCCCGGTACGTCGGCGAGATGCGCGAGATCGCCGAGTCGCAGCGCGCCGCCGGGCTGCCGCCGGAGCTGTTCGAGGCGATGGCGCTGGTCTACGCCGAGATCGCGCGGCAGCCGCTCGCCCGCGTGGCCCCGGAAGACGCCGGCTCCGACCTGGAGCAGGCGTTGCTCGGGCTGCGCTGAGCGCGGCCGTCAGGACAGGGCCAGCTGGCGGAAGGGCTCCAGGTTCGAGACGCCGACCCCGACCAGGCGCAGAGGCCCGGGCCGGTCGTCGAGCGCCCGGTCGAGGAGCGCGCAGGCGATCTCGCCGATCGCCGCGCCGTCGTCGATCCCGGCCGCGAGCGTCGACGACCGGCTGCGGATCGAGAAGTCCGGATAGCGAACCTTGGTCGTCACCGTGCGGCCCGCCTGGCCCGTACGGACGAGATGGTCGCCGAGGCGGCTCGCCATCCGGCGCAGCTCGGCGTAGAGCTGCTCCCGGTCGGCGATGTCGCGCTCGAAGGTCTCCTCGGTCGAGATCGAGACGCGCTCGACCTGGGTCTCGAGCCCGCGGGGGTCGACTCCGCGCGCCCGGTCGCGCAGCATCGTCCCGACCTTTCCCGGCAGGAGGCGGCGCAGCGACAGGTCGTCGAGCTCGGCGAGCGCCCCGATGGTGGTGACGCCGGCCTCGCGCAGCCGGATCTCGGCGCGCGGGCCGACGCCGGGGAGGAGCCGGACGTCGAACGGCGCCAGGAACGCGGCCTCGCGTCCGGGGCGGACGACGGTGAGCCCGCCGGGCTTCCGCCGGTCGGAGGCGACCTTCGCAACGACCTTGCAGGTTGCGACGCCGAGCGAGCACGAGAGCGCGGTGGCGCCGCGGACGGCCGCCTGGACCGCCTCGGCCATGCGCCGGGCGGCGAGGAAGTCGTGCGCGACCTCACCCAGGTCCAGGTAGCCCTCGTCCAGCCCCGTGCGCTCGACGGTCGGGACGACCTCGCCGACCGCGGCCCAGACGGCCTGCGAGTACTGGCGGTAGAGCGAGTGGCGGGGCCGTACGAAGACGGCGTGGGGGCAGCGGCGGAGCGCCTCCGCGCAGCTCATCGCCGAGTGGATGCCGAAGGCGCGGGCGACGTAGTTCGCGGTCGCAACCACGCCGCGGCCGTGCGGGTCGCCGCCCACGACCAGCGGCGTGCGGCGGAGGCTCGGATCCTCGAGCTGCTCGACCGCGGCGTAGAACGCGTCCAGGTCGAGGTGCGCGACGATCACCGCTCTAGCTTAGAAATCGGCGCGGAACCGACACACCGGCGTTCGGGCTCTCGTGGCACGATCGCCGCAGGGGACCGGGGTTCTCCCCCACCCAAGGGCGGGGGTGTGCCAGCGGCGGTACGCGGGCGGCGGCTCCGGTAGGGTCGGAGCATGGCGTCGGTCGACGTTCCGGTTGCCTTGCTCGGCTACGGGACGGTCGGGTCTGCCGTCGATCGGCTGCTCCAGGCCCAGGCGGCCGACATCGAGCGCGCCACCGGGCACCGGCTTCGCGTCGTGCGTGCGCTCGTGCGCGACCCGGCCAGGGAGCGCGGCGGCCCGGCGCCCGTGACGACCGACTTCGCCGAGATCCGCGACGACCCGTCGATCGCCGTCGTCGCCGAGGTGATGGGCGGGCTCGATCCGGCCGGCGAGCACGTCCTCGACCTGCTCCGGGCGGGCAAGCCGGTCGTGACGGCGAACAAGCAGCTGGTCGCGCGCCGCGGCGCCGAGCTCTTCGCGGCGGCCCTCGAGGGCGGCGTCCAGCTGCGCTTCGAGGCCTCGGTCTGCGCCGCGATCCCGGTGATCAAGGTGCTGCGCGAGGCGCTCGTCGTGTCTCACGTCCATCGCGTGCTCGGGATCGTGAACGGCACGACGAACTTCGTGCTCACGGAGATGGAGCGCGGCTCGAGCTACGAGCAGGCGCTCGCCGAGGCGCAGCGGCTGGGCTTCGCCGAGCCCGATCCGACCGAGGACGTCTCGGGCCAGGATGCGGCCGCGAAGATGGCGATCCTCGCCACGGTCGCGTTCGGCTCGCGCGTGACGATCGACGAGGTCGTCTACGAGGGGCTCGAGCGGGTCACCGAGGCCGACGTCGCCGCGGCCCGCGAGATGGACATGGTCGTCCGGCTCGTGGGCGCCGCGACCCTCGTCGACGAGCACGTGGACGTTCGCGTCCGGCCGGCGCTCGTCGACCGCACGCACCCGCTCGCGGCGGTCGAAGGGGCGTTCAACGCGGTCATGCTCCAGGGAGACGCGATCCGCGAGATCACGCTCGAGGGTCCGGGCGCAGGCGGCCTCGAGACGGCGTCGGCGATCGTCGCCGACATGGTCACGATCGTCGGCACGAAGGGCACGGGCTTCCTGCAGAACGACGCGAGCTGGCGCGAGCTGCCGCGCCTGCCTGCCGGTGCGCTGGCGTCGCCGTTCTACGTGCGGATCGAGGTGGTCGACCAGCCCGGCGTCCTCGCGCTCGTCGCGCAACGGCTCGCCGCGCACGACGTGTCGATCGCGCGCCTCGTCCAGCATCAGGCCGACGGGAGCGCGACGCTGCACGTGGTCACGCACGAGGCGCCGGAGGGAAAGCTGCGGGCCGCGCTGGACGAGATCGGCGGCCTCGCCGAGGCCCGCGGCCCTGCCGCCGCACTTCCCGTGATCTCGGATCGTGGCGTCGCGGAGCTCGGATGGCGCTGACGGTCTCGCTCGGCGAGGGGGGAACGCCGCTCGTCCCTGCGCCGCGGCTCTCGGAGCGCCTCGGCTGCGACGTGTGGCTGAAGTGGGAGGGCGCGAACCCGACGGGAAGCTTCAAGGACCGAGGGATGGCCGTCGCGGTGTCGCGTGCGGTCGAGCGCGGAGCGCCGGGCGTCGTCTGCGCCTCGACCGGCAACACCGCCGCGTCCGCCGCGGCGTACGCGGCCCGCGCGGGGCTACCGGCGGTGATCGTCCTGCCGGCCGGAGCGGTCGCCCGCGGCAAGCTCGCTCAGGCCGTCGCGGCCGGTGCGGAGCTGCGCGAGGTCGACGGCTCGTTCGAGGACGCGCACATGCTGGCGCGGCGCCTCGCCGAGGTCGAGGGCTGGGTCAACGTCAACTCGATCAATCCGGACCGCATCGAGGGCCAGGCCTCGGCGGCCCGCGAGATCGCAGAGCAGCTCGGCGGCGTTCCCGACGCGGTCGCGCTCCCGTACGGCGGCGGCGGGAACACCTGCGCGTACGCGCGCGGCTTCGCCGAGATCGGCGGAGCGATGCCGCGGCTGCTGGCCGTCCAGCCTGCCGATCGCGCCGGGACGTTCGCGTCGGCCATCCGAATCGCCGACCCCGTCCACCGGGAGCGGGCCGAGTCCGTCGCCGAGGTCGTCACCGCCGCCGAGGACGAGATCGCCGAATGGTGGAGGGCGGTCGCGCAGACCGAAGGCCTCTTCTGCGAGCCCGCGTCGGCCGCCTCGCTCGCCGGAGTGGCGCGCGTGCGGCCCGAGGGCCGGGTGGTGTGCGTCCTGACCGGAACCGGGCTCAAGGACCCGGACGCGGTCGAGCGGCTGTGACACTGGTCGTCCGGGCGCCGGCGACGACCGCCAACCTCGGCCCCGGTTTCGACTGCGCCGCGGTCGCGCTCGACCTCTGGAACGAGCTCGAGGTGCGTGAAGGGGGAGCGGCGCCGGATCCGGAGCACATCGGCGTTCGTGCATTCGGCCTCGTCGCCTCGCCGGAGGGGCTCGAGCTCTCCTGGACCGAGCGGATTCCGCGGGCACGGGGGCTCGGATCGAGCGCGGCCACGATCGCGCTCGGGCTGGTCGCGGCCGCACGCTGGTCCGGCGCGGACCTGTCGGCCGAGGACCTGCTCGCGCGCGGCGGCCCGCTCGAGGGCCATCCGGACAACCTCGCCGCGTGCCTCGTCGGTGGGGCGTGCCTGACCTGGGACGGCCGGATCGAGCGGGTCGCCGACACGTTGCCGCTCACCCCGGTCGCCGTCGTTCCGAGGCGGCCGGTCCGAACGCCCGCAGCCAGGCTTGCTCTCCCGGCCGAGGTGTCGCACGCGGATGCCTCCTTCAACGCCGCGCGGGCGGCGCTGCTCGGCGCGGGCCTCGCGCGAGGCGACACGTCGCTGCTGGCCGCCGCATTCGAGGACCGGCTACACGAGCCGTACAGGCCGTCGCCTCTCCTCGAGGCGATCAGAGCGGTGTTGCCGGCGGGCGCCGTCGGGGCGACGTTGTCCGGCTCCGGACCGACCGTGATCGTGTGGGCGGCCGACGCCCAGCGCTGTGCAAAGGAGCTCGGGGAGCGCTTCCCGGGCGAGACCGTGATGGTGCTGCCGGTGTCGCCGGTCGGGGCGTACGGGTAGCCTGCGGGAATGGCCGTCACCGTCGACGGAGTGGACACGCTTCGGTCGCTGCTCGGCGAGCCGACGGAGGTCGTCCGCGCGAAGATCAGCGACCGCCTGAACGACCTCACGCGCCGGTTCGTCGAGCGCTCGCCGTTTCTCTGCCTCGCGACGTCCGGCGCCGACGGCACCTGCGACGTCAGCCCGCGCGGCGACCCGGCCGGGTTCGTCCGGATCCTCGACGACCGTACGCTGCTCCTGCCCGACCGGCCCGGGAACCGCCTCGCCGACTCGCTGCGCAACGTCCTGGAGAACCCGCACGTCGCGCTGCTCTTCGTCGTCCCGGGGGTCAGCGACACGTTCCGGGTCAACGGAACCGCGACGATCGTCACCGACCCCGAGCTGCTCGAGGCGTGCGCCGTCGAGGGCAAGGTGCCGAAGCTCGGGATGCTCGTCGAGATCGAGGAGGCGTACACGCACTGCTCGAAGGCGTTCCTCCGCGCGCAGCTCTGGGACCCCGAGCGGTTCGTCTCCCGCGACGAGCTGCCCTCCTCGGGCGAGATCATGTGCTCGCTGAACCCGTCGATCGACGCGGAGACGTACGACGCGGAGCGCGCGGAGCGCTACGCGCGGCGCGAGGGCTTCTACTAGCGCACGGCGTGCGCTACCGGTTCGTCGACTGCGCGTACGCGCTCGACCGCGTCGGAGCCGGGCGCGAGGCCTACCTGGGGGCGCACGTTCCCGGCGCCTCGTTTCTCGGGATCGACGAGCTCTCCGACCTCTCCGTGCAGGGGCAGGGGCGGCACCCGCTCCCGAGCGCCGATGCGTTCGCAGCTGCCGCGTCGCGCGCCGGGATCGGCGAGGGCGTGTTCGTCGTCGCCTACGACCACGGCGGTGCGGGTGGGGCGGCCCGGTTGTGGTGGCTGCTGCGGCACTTCGGCCACGACGACGTCGCGGTCCTCGGCGGCGGGTTCGAGTCGTGGCTCGGCCCGGTGCGGAGCGGCGTCGAGGAGGTCGAGCCGGCGGACTTCGTGCCGCGGCCGCGCGACGGCGACACGATCCAGGCGGAGGAGCTCGCCGGTCGGCTGGGAGAGCCCGGCCTCGTCGTCGTCGACGCGCGGGCGCCCGAGCGCTTCCGCGGAGAGGTCGAGCCGATCGATCCGGTCGCCGGCCGCATTCCCGGCGCGGTCAACTGGCCGTACACGGACGCCGACGAGGTGCCGGAGGCGGTGCGGGCCGCGGACGAGATCGTCGTCTACTGCGGCTCCGGGATCACTGCCTGCGTCGACCTGCTTGCGCTCGCCGGCGCCGGCAGGCCGGACGCGAAGCTCTACCCTGGCTCGTGGAGCGACTGGTGCAAGCGCGGCCTCCCGGCTGAGACGGGCTAGTCCGAGCTCGTGGCGTTCGCCACCCAGTCTCTGAGACTGGGGTCGAAACGATTGCGTCACGATTCGTCCACAGGTCACCGGAAGGCTCCGATCAGCGCGCCGCCGGCGACGACCAGCAGCACGCCGAGGACGAGGTGGCGGCCGACGAGCTCGGTGCGCCGGAGCAGGATCACGGCGAGCAGGACGCTGAACAGCGACTCCGTCGCGACGAGCGGGCTGACCACGCTCACCCGCGAGCGGTAGAAGGCCTCGAAGAGCGACGCGTACGAGGCGCCCCACAGCAGGCCGGGCGGAGCGAAGGTGGCGAAGCCGGCGCGCAGATCGCGAAGCAGGCGCCCGCGCCGCACCTGCGCCAGGTACAGCCCGATCACGATCGTTCCCGACAGGATCGTCGTCGCCGCGGCGAGCTGGGGCGCGACGTCGGACCCCGACGCGAGATGCCGGACGACGTTGTCCCGCGACGCGAAGAAGACCGTACAGCCGAAGGCGAAGAGGAGCCCGATCGCGCGGAACGACTCGGGGCGCTCGCGCTCGGCGACCAGCGCCAGCCCGCCGACGACGATCAGGACGGCGCCGACGATCAGCGGCGCGCTGACGGGCTCGCCGAGCAGGATCAGCGCGATCGTCACCGCGACGAGCGGCGCCGCGCCCGCGATCACCGATGCGCGCGCAGGCCCCGCCTCGCGGACCGCCAGCACGAAGAGGAGCTGCGAGCCGCCCGGTGCGAGCAGGCCCGCCAGGGCGAACGGCCACAGCTCGCCACCCCACTCGCGCCCGATCGCGGCGACGACGGCGCAGACGAGGAACCCGCAGAACGCGGTCACGAATGCACCGACCTCGGCGTCGCGGCTGCGCCGCATTGCGAAGCCGAGCGCGATCGACATCCCGCCGAAAAGGACGGCCGAGAGCAGGGAAAGACCGACCCCGAGCACCGCCCGACGCTAACTGGTTAGCGTTGCGCCGTGGCGATCGAGCGGGTGTGCGTGGTCGGAGCGGGGGTGATCGGCAGCTTGTACGCGGCTCATCTCGCTCGCTGTGTCGAGGTGAGCGTCCTCACGCGCCGCGAGGACCATGCCCGCGCGCTCGCGGCCGAGGGGCTGCGTATCTCGGGCAAGTCGGATTTCACGGCATCCGTGTATGCGACCGCGGAGCCGGCCGAGCTCCCCGAGTTCGATCTCGGCATCGTCGCGACGAAGGCGACTCAGCTCGAGGAGGCGGCTTCGAGTCTCGCGGGCCGCAGCGCGGCGGCGACGCTGATGACGATCCAGAACGGCCTGGGGGCGGAGGAGATCGTCCGCCGCCAGGGCGACTGGCCGCTCGTCTCGGCGGTGACGTTCATGAGCGGCGTCAGGCACGGCGACACTCACGTCGAGTACGAGCTCGACACCGAGACCTGGCTCGGCGCCTACGCCGGCACGACCGGCTACGAGCGTGCCCGGGAGATCGAGGCGCTGCTGGTCGGGTCGGGCCTGCGCGCGCGGTCGTTTCCGGACCTGCGGCCGGCGCAGTGGTCGAAGCTGATCTTCAACGCGACGGTGAACGCCGTCTCTGCGCTGACCGACCTTCCGCACGTGAGCCAGTTCGCCGCCCGGGACGGGCTGACCGACCTGGGCCATCTGGTCTTCGACCTGGTTGCGGAGGGGAAGGCGGTTGCGGCTGCGGCCGGGGTGGAGCTGCACGAAGATCCGTGGGAGATGAACGTGCACGCCGTCCGCCGCGGCGAGACGCTCGCCGCCGAGGGGCACTACGCCCACGTGCCGTCGATGCTGGAGGACGTTCGGGCGGGCAGGCCGACCGAGGTCGACTTCATCACCGGCGCGCTGGTGCGCGAGGCGGCGCGGCACGGTGTCTCGGTTCCGCTGCATACGGCGATGTACCGGCTCGTGAAGGCGCGCGAGTGCGCGTAGCCGTGATCGGCTGCGGGGCGGTGGGGTCGCTGTTCGCGGCGAACCTGGCGCAGCTCGACGACGTCGAGGTGTGGGCGTACGACCTGTGGCAGCCGCACGTGGACGCGATCAACGAGCACGGCCTGCGGCTGTCGGGCGCGGGCGAGGTGGTGGGGCGGCTGCGTGCGACGACGGACGCGGCGGAGCTGCCGCGCTGCGACTTCGGCATCGTCGCGACCAAGAGCATGCATACCTCGTCGGCGCTGGAGGCGACCGCGCACGCGTTCGCCGGGGGGGCGGTGTGCTCGGTCCAGAACGGCGCGGGCAACGAGGAGCTGATCGCCGAGCACGTCCGGGAGGTGATCCGGGGGACGACGTTTCCGGCGGGGCACATCGTCGAGCCCGGCCATGTCGGCTGGGACACGAAGGGCGACACGCACATCGGCCCGTTCGAGCGCAGCCCGGCGCCGATGGACAAGGTGCGGGCGCTGGCCGACGCGTGCACGCGCGGGGGGATGCCGACGCACGCGCTGGAGGACGCTCGCGGCGCCCAGTGGCGGAAGCTGATCTTCAACGCCGCCTCGAACGCGATCGCCTCGCTCACCGGCCGCACGCACGGTCAGGTCGCCGAGCCGCCCACGCGCGAGCTCGCCTGGGCGGTGATGGCCGAGGGCCGCGCGGTCGCCGACGCGCAGGGGATCACGCTGGACATGAGCCCGGAGGAGCTGTTCGACCACGCGGCGCGCAAGGACGTCGCCTACGGCCACAAGCCGAGCATGCTCCAGGACGTCGAGGCCGGCCGGGAGACGGAGATCGACTTCCTGAACGGGGCGATCGCCGCGTTCGGGGAGCGTCACGGCGTCGACGCGCCGCTCAACCGAGCCCTGACCCAACTCGTGAAAGGACGCGTATGACGACGCAGGCCGAGATCGACCGCCGGTACGCAGCAGTCCGCGAGCGAGCCGCAGCCGACGAGCTCGACGCGGTCGTCGTCGCCGGCTCCGAGTACACCGGCTTCGAGGGCGCGGTCCGCTACCTCTCCGGGTTCCGGATCCTGCACCGCTACGCCTACGTCGTCCTCCCGGTCGAGGGCGAGCCCTCGGTCGTCTTCCCCCGGGAGGCGCGCTGGGTGGGCGACCACACCGAGGCGTGGATCGAGGACAGAGTGTTCGCCGAGCATCCCGGCCGGTGGATCGCCGACCGGGGCTTCGAGCGGATCGGGATCTACGGCCTCGACTACGTGATGCCGGTGCGCGACTACCAGCCGCTCGCGTCGGTCGCGGTCCCGTGGGACCAGCAGTTCGACCTCGCGCGCGCGGTGAAGAGCGAGGAGGAGCTCGAGTCGGTGCGCGAGAGCTTCCGGATCAACGAGGAGGGCGTGCTCGCCGTGATCGAGGCGTACGCGGTCGGCAAGACGGAGGCGGAGGTGATGGGCGTCGCCGAGGAGATCTTCACGGCCCGCGGCACGTACCGGACGACGATGGACATGGTCCTCACCGGCCCCGACGGCGCCGCCGGACCGGAGTTCAAGTTCCCCGCCCTCCGCCCGATCGAGGAGGACGACCTGCTCCTCTACGGCCTCGAGATCGCCGGGCCGGGGGGCCACTGGGTCGAGTTCTCCCGTCCGCTCTGCGCGGGCACGCCGAGCGCCGAGACGCTGTCGGCGATGGACGCCTACCGCGAGTACTTCGAGCTCGCGAAGCTGACGATGCGCGAGGGCGCGACGGCGCACGACGTGCACACGACGATCTCGAAGCCGTTCCGCGACCGGGGCTTCACGCTCGGGCACGTCACCGGCCACTCGATCGGGATGACGATGATCGAGCACCCGCGGATCGGCGACGGCATCGACGTCGAGCTGCGCGAGAACATGGTCGTCTCCATGCATCCGCACGCGATCACCGCCGACGAACGGTCGTGCCTGTACATGCAGGACACCTGGCTCGTGACGAAGGAGGGAGGCGTCCCGTTCTCCGAGGTGCCGATCCAGATCTTCAAGCCGGGCGCGCCGGAGGCGCGCCGCTTCGCCGAGGGGGCGTCGCTTCCGGCCGGGGCGGTGCGGTCGTGAACGGGCTCGACTTCTTCGTCGAGGCGCTGCCGCCGAGCCTGTCGGTCGACTACGGCCGCCGCGTCGAGCAGGCCGGGTTCCGGGCCGCCTGGTTCCCCGAGATCACGTTCGGCGACGCGTTCGGCCCCGCCACGGCGACTGCGACCGGGACGGAGACGCTCCTGCTCGGCACCGGCGTCGTCGGGATCTGGAGCCGCTCGCCGGTGACGATGGCGCTCCAGGCGGTCTCGCTGAACGAGCTCTCCGGCGGCCGGTTGCTGCTCGGCCTCGGCGTGCAGGCGCGCAACTACGTCTCCGGCTGGCACAGTCAGACGTACGAGCGGCCGATCCGGGCGATGCGCGAGTACGTGACCATCCTGCGGCGGATCCTGGCGGGCGGGCCCGTGACCTTCGAGGGCGAGCTCTTCTCGGTGCGCGACTTCCAGCTCCAGGTGCCGCTGCCCGAGCAGGCGCCGCGTCTGTACGTCGCCGCTGTGGGCCCCCAGATGACCCGGCTGGCGGGCGAGGTCGCGGACGGCGTGATCGGCTACTGCTGGTCGGCCGCCTACGTCCGGGACGTCGTGCTGCCGGCGCTGCGCGAGGGCGCCGCCCGCGCTGGCCGGTCGCTCGACGAGGTCGACATCGCCTGCGGCTACCCGACCGTCGTCGCCGACGACGGCAGCGGGCTCCAGCAGGCGAAGGGCCAGGTGCTGATGTTCGCCACTGCGGCCAGCTCGTCGCCCTTCTACGCCGAGAGCTTCGCCGCCGCCGGCTTCGCCGACCTGGTCGCCGAGGTGCGCGAGCGGGTGGCCGCGGGCGACGCCGACGGCGCGCTGGCGGCGATCACCGACGAAGCCGCCGACGCGATGACCGTCTCCGGCACGGCCGACGACGTCCGCCGCCGCGTCGACGAGCTGCGGGCGGCCGGCGTCCAGACGGTGGCGGTCAATCCGTCGCCGCCGGGGTTGTGGTATCCGCTGTATCAGGGTCATTTCCCGGACGGGTTCCCGATGCGGGAGTTCTCGTTCCCGGACTATCTGCAGCAGATGGACGACGCGTTGCGACTGATCGGAGGGTGACGATGCTGAAGGAGACGGACGTCCGCACGCGCGAGGCGGTGCCGTTCACGGTCCGCACCGCGGACGGCGACACGATCGAGCTCACCTACTCCTCGCCGAGGGTGGCGGAGGAGCACGACGAGGAGGCGGTGCTCGAGTCGCTGCCGTGGTTCGAGCCCGGCAAGCCGCTGCGCAACTACATGCTCCACCAGACCGACTTCGTCGACGAGGTCGAGGAGATCTGGGGCCGGCCCTGGGGGGCCGAGGGGATCGGGACGCTCCGCGAGGTGCTCGTCTCCCGGCCGACCGAGAACGAGATCCGCCCGGAGTACGCGAAGGAGTGGCAGTACTACTACTCGAGCGCGGCGGGGAACGCCGACCTCGGCAGGCTGCAGGCGCAGTTCGACGAGTACTACGAGGTGCTGGCGGGGAACGGCGTGCGGGTCAACTACCTCGAGGCGCCGGTGCCGGCGATCGGGGCGTACGGCTACATCAAGAACCTGGTCACGCTCGCCGGCGCCGGCCTCTGCGTGCGCGGCGGCGTCGTCCTCCACCGCTACGGGCTCGGCTCGTGGCAGCGCGGCCGCGAGGTGATCTGGTCGAAGGCGCTCGCCGCGCTGCAGGTGCCGATCTACCTGACCATCCACGGCAAGGGGATCTGCGAGCCGGGCGCCGGGCGCTGGCTCGACTCGAAGACGTTCGTCTTCAACGAGAGCGTGGTTGCGAACGAGGAGGGCCTGCGGCAGCTGCAGTTCGTCCTCGACAACGTCGGCGTCGAGCTCGTCGTCGCGCACAGCCCGGGCTGGTACGACTCGATCGGGAACGGCTCGATCGGCACGTCGCACATGGACATGGTCTGCCTCGTCCCCGACCAGCGGGTGATCGTGCTCGCGCCGCACCTCGTCAACTACGGGTTCGTCCGCTGGCTGATGGAGCGCGACTTCCGGATCGTCGAGGTGCCGGTCGAGGAGTACTGGGACCTGGCCGTGAACGGCGTCACGCTCTCGCCGGGGAAGGTCGTGATCAACAAGGGCTCGCCGACGGTCGTCGAGGGGCTCGAGCGGGCCGGAGTCGAGGTGATCCAGGTCGACTTCTCGGAGAGCCAGCGCTTTGCGATCGCCGGGCTGCACTGCGCGACGCTCGAGCTCGTCCGCGACCAGCCGGGGCCGCAGATCTAGACGCCCGGCTCGGGCGCCGGCGCAGGCGGCTCCGCCCCGGGCCGCCTGCGCAGCCGGCGCGGGATCGCGAACTCGCGCCCGCCGGTCAGCCCGGACGGGCGCAGGAGCAGCACGACCAGCATCACGATCGCGACCCCGACGAGCGACGAGCCCTGCGGCAGGCTGATCTTCCAGCCGACGACGTGGATCCCGTTCTCGCCGTTCTGGAGCAGGATGTTGACGAGGCTGATCCCGATCGCGCCGGCGACCGCGCCGAACAGGCTGTGGGCACCGCCGACGACCAGCATCGCCAGGGTCAGGAAGGTGAGGTCGAGGTAGACCTGGTTGGTCGTGATGCTCCCCGGCGGGAGGTGCACGAGGAGGCCGCCGGCGAATCCCGACAGCGCGCCGGAGAGGACGAACGCCCACAGGCGCTGGCGGTGGACGTCGATCCCCGCTGCCTGCGCCGCCGCCGGGTCCTCGCGGGTCGCGCGGAGCTGGCGTCCCCAGCGGCTACGCTGGTAGGCGAAGGCGATCGCGATCACGGCGACCGCTCCGACCGTCGCCTGCAGGTAGTCGGTCGTCACCGGGATCAGCGTCAGCGTGGTCGCGCCCGGGCCGATGCGCGTCCAGTAGGTGAGGATGTTGTAGGTGATCCCGAGCACCGCGAACGTGGCGATGCCGGCGGCGAGGCCCGACAGCCGCATCAAGGGCACCCCGACGACGAGCGCGTAGACCGCCCCGAGCCCGGCGGCGAGCGTGAGCGACCACGGGTTCGAGATCGAGTGGTCGCGGAGGAACGGGAACAGCTGGGGCAGGACGCCGGGCTTCACGTCGGCCGGAACGGTCAGCAGCCCGGCCGCGAACGCGCCGACGGCGACGAAGCTGACCTGCCCGAACGAGAGCACGCCGGAGTTGCCGACGAAGACGTAGAGCGCGACGACGATGGCGACGTTGACGATCGCCGTGCGGAACTTGACGTCGTCGGCGGCATTGACCGTCTGCGAGGCGATCAGCGCGAGGACGACGACGAGCGCGAGTGGACCGAGAAGCTGGACGGTGTCGTCGACCCGGCGGCGGAAGCTCTCACCCCCTTCGAAACGCGGAGCAGTTCGAACGCCCCTCATACTCGCTCCACCGCCGCCTGGCCGTGCCGCGCGAACAGCCCCGCCGGCCGGAAGAGCAGCACGAGGATGACGAGCACGTAGATCACCGAGGGCAGGTAGACGCTCGACGTGAACGGCACGGCGGTGCCGCTGTTCGAGCCCTGGGTGGCGAGCTCGAAGCCGAGGAACGAGTTGGCGAAGCCGATCGCGAACCCGCCGAGCGTCGCCGACAGCAGCCGGTTCATCCCGCCGACGACGACCCCGACGAGGACGAAGATCGTCTCGTTCAGCCCGGTCGTGTTCGTGACCTGCGGGCTCTGGATCGTCAGGATCACCGCGGAGACGGCCGCGAGCACGCCGCTGACCGCGACCGCGGCCATGATCACCGTGTTCGCCTTCACGCCGAGCAGCCGGGCCGTGTGGAAGTCCGTGGCAGCCGCTCGCATCTGCAGCCCGATGCTCGTTCGGTTGAGGAGCAGCGCGAGCGCGACCAGCGAGACGACGCCGGCGCCGATCGCGACGAAGGTGATCCAGCGGACGTGCAACGAGCCGATCTCGGCAGCCCGGTTCAGGCCGCCGAGCACGCCGACCGAGTCGCCGACGGGCCGGTTCTGGTACGTGTAGCGGAGCAGCGCGACGTTCTGCAGCAGGTAGCTGATCGCGAACGTCGCGACGAGCACGGTCGCGGGCGACGTCGTCCGCAGAGGGCGGAAGGTGACCCGCTCCATGACGAGCGAGGCGAAGACCGCGGCCGCGACCGCGATCAGGATCGCGCCTGCGTCGCCCCAGCCCTGCGTGAAGACGAGCATGTAGGCGGCGATCATGATCAGCTGCCCGTAGGCGAAGTTGACGATCCGGAGCACGCCGAAGACGAGCCCGATCCCGACGGCGATCAGCGCGTAGACGGCGCCGAGGCCGATCGCGTCGATGAGCGCCTGAACGTGGCTCAGCGTCGCTTCCTTTCGGCGCTGGGGATGAATCGTCGCGCTTCCGACACGGCGCTTTCGCCCCTTTCGGCCATGGCAGGGGTCAGACCCCTGCCATGGCCGGTTTGGACGGTGCGGGGCGGTGCGAGCGTCATGCGAGGTACGCCGCGATCAGGCGGTCGGTGTCGTGCGCGTCGGCGGGGGCGAGGGTCGTGTGCAGGGCGCCGTTCGAGAGCACGTACGTGCGCTCGGCGAGCGCGACCGTGCGCTGGGCGCGCTGCTCGACGAGGAGGATGCCGACGCCGCGGTCGCGGATCTGGACGAGCGCCTCGAACAGGGTGTCGACGAGCTTCGG
>Ga0070741_10003289_pt1 | contig 40524 bp, 45 predicted proteins | sample Coa_R1_4_FD_66440 | JGI IMG/M metagenome (GOLD analysis project Ga0070741, IMG submission 66440) | Surface soil microbial communities from Centralia Pennsylvania, which are recovering from an underground coalmine fire - Coalmine... | ecosystem: Environmental > Terrestrial > Soil > Unclassified ...
AAGCGCGAAGATCCCGATCAGTCGGAAAAGGTGGGCAAGTTCGTAGCGTGGACACGGGCGTCCGCGCTGGATTCGGTCGGTTCGTTTCTCGCCGTGGCGCGGCAACACGGCCGCGATACCCCCTTGTGGGATGCATTACTGGGCCAGCCCGGGGAGGTCGGACAACAGGCCAAGCTGGACGAGTTCGTCAAGGCAGCGTGGGCGTCCTCATTGGATTCGGTCGGTTCGTTTCTCGCCGTGGCGCGGCAACACGGCCGCGATACCGCCCCCTTGTGGGATGCACTGCTGGGCCAGCCTGGGGAGGTCGGACAACAGGCCAAGCTGGACGAGTTCGTCAAGGCAGCGTGGGCCTCTGACCTGGGCAAATTGGCTTCGTTTCTCGCCGTGGCGCGGCAACACGGGCGCGACACTGCGCCAATGTGGGATGCACTGGCAGCGGAGCCCGCTCACTTATCGCGTAGTGGCCATGCCGCAGAGTTGAACAACCTGGTCGGTTTCATTCATCATGCGCCAGTTGCCTTGGCCGAACTTGCGATTCGTGACATTCGACCCGGCCATTGGAATTCGACGCCGGCCTCGAAGAGCCTTTCCGGAGCAACTTGGTTGGCCTATGGATGTCAGAGGGCGAATCGCGACGATCTTACTACTGACCTTTTGACTTTGCTGCTCCGGCGCGCGAATTGGCGCGATTTTCCGATTCAAGCTGGAGGTTATGGACAGCTTTGCTGGCTTCTCGCAAATGCCCCCGCCTCGGCAGCTGAACTTGTCGAACCTTTTATACAAGCCATTTGTACAGACCAAATGCTACGACTTGCATACGCAACTGTGAGCTGTGCTCAGTTGGCGAGTGGTTTGAGGCAGCTAGCTCTGCACCAGCCAGTGGAACGGTGCCGGAAATTTCACCACAAGGGGTTGGGCTTTCGGCTAAACAAGGAACTAGCTCATTTTGCAGAAGCGACGCCGCTCGAGCGTTCGCAAATCATTCAGTTGCTCGGGAGTGCGCAGCTGTGCGGCTGGATTGTTAACCGCTTGGCGCTTGAAGACATCAAACCCCAGTGGATGACTGAGCTTCCGCTCAGTGTCCTTTCTCATCGCCCGAGCGCAAGGTCGATCGAAATGTATCAATGGCAACTTTGGCTCGGCCTCAGAGCGTTCGTATCAATTACCCGCGGACGTCTGCCCCTTCCTCGCGCAACTATCCAGGAAACTCTGGAGCTGTGGCGTGGCGCTGTTCTGGAATCGGCCTCGAACAGCGATTCCCCGGCTCATTTCGTTAATCAAAGTATGGTTACTTGGCTCGAAAGCTGCTCGAAGGCGAATCCATCTGCCCTCGTAGCAGCGGAAGAACCCCTGTGCGCTCTGCTAGGATTTCCAAAACGGCGACGCCGAAACTAAAGAAATCACGTGCCGCGCCTTCGGCTTCTGACGCCGGCAAGCAAGAGCGCCGAAAAAAAGAGCATTGAAAATATCAATCAATCTTGCGGCCGCCCGAGCGGCCCGCATGATCGCGCCATGAAAGCGCACTACTCGGCCTTCGCCCGCTACAACCAGTGGGCCAACCGCCGGCTCTACGACGCGGCGGCCCAGCTCACCGACGCCCAATATCGCGCCGACAGGGGCGCGTTCTTCAAGTCCATGCACGGCACGCTGAACCACCTGCTGACGGCGGATTGGGTGTGGATGCACCGCTTCACCGGCCAAGGCCCCTCGCCCAGCCGGCTCGATGCGATCAACCACGAGCAGCTCGCCGATCTGCGCAAAACGCGTGAAGAAGAGGACCGCCGCATCATCGCCTATGTCGACGGCCTCACCGACGAGCAGCTTGCCGGCACGATCAAATACCGCCGCGTCTCGACGCCGGAAGTCTTCGAGCAGGCGCTCGAGCCGGCGCTCGCCCATTTCTTCAACCACCAGACCCACCATCGCGGCCAGGCGCACTCGATCCTGTGCGGCTTCGGCCATCGCGACCTGGTGCTCGACCTGCTGGGCTATCAACGCGAGGCCGCGGCCGGCAAAGCCTGATACGATGCGGCTGCATGAAGGCAGTCGTCATCACCGGTGTTTCGACCGGCATCGGCCACGGCAGCGCGGCCGAACTCTGCCGCCGCGGCTGGCGCGTGTTCGGCAGCGTGCGCAAGCCCGAGCAGGGCGAGGCGCTCAAGCGGGAATTCGGCGCGAACTTCACGCCGCTGCTGTTCGACGTCACCGACCGCGAAGCCGTCGATCGGGCGGCCGATCTGGCGAAGGGGGCGCTGGGCGGCGGGGGCCTCGACGGGCTCGTCAACAATGCCGGCATCTCGATCGCGGGACCGCTGCACCTGCAGCCGCCCGAGATCGTGCGCCGGCATCTCGAGGTCAACGTGATGGGCGTGGTCAACGCGGTGCAGGCCTTCCTGCCGCTGCTGCGCCGGCCAAGGGCCTCGAAGGAGCCGCCCGGCCGCATCGTCAACATGAGCTCGGCCAGCGGCCGCATCGGCTTTCCGTTCGTCGGCGCCTATGTCGCCTCCAAGCACGCGCTGGAAGGCCTCTCCGATTCGCTGCGCCGCGAGCTGCTGGTCTATGGCGTCGATGTGATCGTGATCGAGCCGGGCGCGATCGACACGCCGATCTGGGACAAGGCGGCGGGCGTGCGCACGGAATATGCCGACAGCGATTTCGGCCCGCTGCTGGCCGGCATGAACCCCGAGGACAACCGGCGCGGCGCCTTTCCCGTGAGCGCCGTGGCAGCCCGCATCGTCGAGGCCCTGGAAGCGAAACGGCCGCGGGCGCGCTACGCCATCCCCAACCAGCCGATCAAGTTCTGGCTGCTGCCGCGGCTCCTGCCCGACCGCTGGCTCGACCGGCTGGTCGACAAGGCGCTCGGCTTTCAGAAGATCAGGGACAGTCTGAAGTAGGTCAATGAGGGGTTCGGCCTGAATCAGCCGAACCCATCATGCTTTAGCGGACCGGTGTGATCTGGAGGGCGGTGCGTTCGCTGAAGACGGCGGTGATCATGTCGCCCGGTTTCAGATGCCGCAGCGTCGCCTGATCCGCGTCCGTCTTGAACCACGGCGTGCGGTAGACGAAGCCACCCGTCGGGCTCGGGTCGACGATGTCGATCTTGTTCGACACGACATCGGTCTTCACGACCATGCCGTGAACCTGCCACATGCCGATCAGCATTTGCGAGCCGTCGATGCCCGGTGCGCGCGCCGGTCGGTTCGTCAGAGCGTTCGCTCGAGCCTCCACGTCAGGCGTCGTCTTCGCCAGAAGGAAGTCCATGGTGCGGTAGTAGCGCAGATCGACAATCATGTCGGGTCTGATCTGCTCGAAGTTGGTGACGCGATCGGACGCCCTGAAGGTCAGATACTCGCGCTCATTGCTGTAGACGACGATCGTGCGCAGGTCCTGGCTCACAGCCGCGACCACTCCGCGGATCGCGATTTCGTCATTGGCCGTCAATTGGGCATCGGCAGCCCGCGCGGTCAGTGACAACGACGACGCCATGGCCACGCCGATGAACGCCAATACGATCCTGTAAAACGTCCTTCGAATCATTGGTTCGATCCTCTGGAGCTCCGGGGGCTGCGGACAGCTTGCCAGCTCCATGAGGGCTATCCGCAGGCAGGCGGCGCTCCCTGACAAAATCAGGGGACGCGGCCGGTCTGACCCCGGCGCTCGCCAAGCAGGCGCACGTTGCGCCGAATGTGTGGAACCGCCCTTGATCCATCTCAAATCAGCGTGGGTCGCGGGAACCCGTCCATGTCCAGAAGGCAAGCGGCCCGCTCGCTGAGCGGCGGGGAGCAGCGAGCGGGCCTAAGGCAAACGAGGTTTGGGACAATAGTCTGCCTCAGCTTTCATCTTCGCCTTCATCTGCAGGCGTGGCTTTGAGCCAGATCAAAGTGCCCCTGCACTTCACTCGAGGACGATCGCCGGGCCGACTTCGACGATCTCGTAGCCGCAACTCCGATTGTCGGTGTCGACCACGGCCACCGACCGGCCCACCACGAAGGGCTGCGCGTTGAATTTCGGCAGCACCTCGTCGTCGGCATCGCTGAGACCATAGGAAAATGCCCACATCCCATCATGCCGCTGGGTCAACATGCCAATGCGCTGCAGCCGTCCTGCGTCGATTCGCTTGACCGTGCAGGCGCCTCGTTCCTCGTGCCACATCCAGGTGTCGAGCCGGCCGTGCCCGTCGAGCGGAATGACAAACTCGTAGGCTTCGGCCCGGCCCGAGCCGCCAGCCGTCCCCACGGCCTTCATACGCACTAGCCTGAGGAGATGACGCATCGTGTGTCTCCAAACACCGCTGGTCCTGGCGCGACATCAGTGGGTTTCAGCAGCAGAACGCTCGGGCGCATTCGGACGCCGACTGGTAGTGCCCGGTTCGAGGCTGCTGATTGATCTGGGTCAAAGTTGGCGCCTCGTCCACGGATCTGATGCGGCATGCGGACGAGCGCTCGCTTGATCCAGCTCAATCGATTGTCAAAGCGCGACGATACACTTCGACCGATATGGCAGTCCTTGGAGATTGAACATGCAAGGGCACACGAATTGTCAGCCTCGCTGCCGGCCGGCGGACGTCCGACAGGACTGGATCGTGGAACTCGATGCACGATTGCGCTGGCACGATCTGCCACGCAGTTATCGACTGCTGAGCGCCGTGATGCATGCGCTCGATGTGGATGATCGGCCGGGACGTCCGGACGAAGAAGAGCGCTTCCTGCACCGGATCGAAGTCGGCTTCCTGCCCGATCGCATCAAGGCGCCCGACGAAGCCGTTCGGGCAGTCCTGGAGGTGATGCAAGACCGAACCGGCGCGATTGACCTGGTCCATCTGAGGCAGCTTCTCCCGCGGTTGACCAGAAATCACTGAGGGAGTGAACTACCTCGCAACGGCGTTCACTTGCCACTGGCTGGCCAAATGATTGGCCCAATAAGCGCAGCGGCCACAAGAGCGGCCGGAATTCGCGATTCAAATGTCACGCGCGCCAGGCAGCATCCGGCGCATGATCCCATCACGATAGTAGAGTAGATGCACAAGCGCGGCGGCGATGTGCAGCGCCGCCACGGCCAATAAAGCCCACATGAAATTCTGATGCCAGCCGTCCAGCGCCTTCACGAGTGCCCGATTTCCATGCGCGAGCATGGGCAGCGGAACAAGGAAGAACCACGAGATGTTCCAACCGCGGGCCGAGGCGAAGAGCCAGCCGCTGAGGGTGGTCAGAAAAACCAGCAGGTAGAGCAGCCGATGCACTGCTGCGGAAGAAACCCTTTGCCATGGGGCAAGCGTGGCTTCTGGCTCAACCGGATGCGTTGTCCGCAATATGAACCGCGCGACGATCAACAATAGAATGATCATCCCGATCGAGATGTGCCAAGTCATTGGTGCGCCCGGAGGTCCACCGTGGACATCGGGCATCAGCCAGCCGATCGAATATTGGACGACAAGCAGCGCAGCGATGATCCAGTGCAACGATTTCGCTGTCGTTCCGTAATGCAGCCGCTTCATCATCAAACCTCGTGAACAGACCGCCAACCGACGAGCAAATAATGACCGTCTCAGTGCATTAGCAGCACTGGGCGCTCGCAGCGCTCGATAAAATGCCGCGTGCAGCCTCCGAAAACGAGCTGGTGGGTGCGGCTCCGGGCATGGCCGCCCATGACGACGAGGTCAGCATCGAGTTCGTTCGCAACCTCATCCAGGCGCTTCGCGACCGGCCGGGCATCGGCCTTCAGCCAGCGGAAATCGGCTTCGATACCGTTCCAGGCCAGCCGCCGGGCAAGATGCTCGATGCATTCGGGCGTCTTGTTGTCGTTCTCGGCGACGCTCACCAGGACGACACGGTCGCTCAGCGGCAACAGCGGCATCGCCGCGGCCAGCGCTTTCGCCGATGCGGCAGTCTCCTTCCAGAAGACCACGGCGATGCCCGACCGCTTTCGGCCAAGCTCGGATGGCGCGAGCAGCACCGGCCGGCCGGCAGCAGACAGCAGCCGCTCGACCAGGTCCTCGGGCAGTCCGTTTCCCTTCGCGGGCCGGCTCACCACGGTCAGATCGTTGTGCCGGGCGTAGTGCAGCATGTGCTCCAGGGCGTTGCCGCGGTCGGCGCACCAGGCCGCGCTCACGGCGGCGGTGCCGACGTCGTCGGGACTGAGCGCAATCTCGACCAGATCCTTCTCGCAGAGTTCCTCGAAGCGCCGCAAGGCCGAGTGGGAATGCCGGCGCACCCCGCGGGGCACGGCGGGCGTGCCGACCTGCAGGAACTCAAGATGCGCCCGCAGCGGCCGGGCAAGCGACAAGGCCGTGCCGAAGACCGCCCCGTCGCAGTCGCGGCCGCTCGCCAGGACCAGGATCGCCTTCATTGTAGGGGCACGAGTTCAGCGCCCGTGCTTGCTGCTTCGGCGCATCTGCTGGCGAGCCAGGATGCGGCCGCGGATCGTGGCCGCCCCCATGGCGACGGCAAATGTCCCGAACCCGATGAGCACCAGGACCAGATAGAACAGCTCGTTGTCCCTCATGTCGCCCTCCTTCACCTCCCGGCGACGCTAGCGGTCGGCCGTCAGCAGGCTTTGACGTGCATCAAATCCGCATCGATCATTTGTCGGCCCGCGGCTTAGGGCGGGGCACGGGCTTCGCGGGGGGACCCTCGCCGGTAAGCGGATTGACGAGATGAATGCTCCCGCAAGCCGGACAGGACTGCGGAACATAGACCCGGCCGTCCACCTGACGTTCCGCGATCGTGCCTTGCACGGTCATCCCCGTGATCGGACAGCGGTACAGGAAAATACGCATCGAACATAAATGAACGCTGCGGGCGAACGGGCCTTGATCGAGATCAAACCGGACTCTGGACAGTTCCGGCTGCCTCGGGCAGACAAACCCATGTACGAAGCTCGCCCTGCGAATGCGTCTCGGTGGCGAATGTGGCTGCTGGCCGCAACGCTGTCGCTGATTTCGCCGCAAGCATGGGCCGTCGATGAGATCCAGGTCTACAACGCCGAGATCGCCAACCCCGGCCAGTTCACCTTCCAGCAGCACCTCAACTATGTCTGGTCGGGCAGCGCGAACCCGGATTTCCCCGGCGGGTTTGCCAGCAATCGGACATTGAACGGCACGCCCGAGTTCGCCTACGGGGTCACCGACTGGTACGAACTCGGATTCTATGCCCCCTTCGCCTTCGATTCCGGCGGTACATTCCTGCCGGGCGGCGTGAAGCTGCGGCAGCTCTTCGTGTCGCCGCATGCCGAACAACGAAAGGTGTTCTATGGACTCAATATCGAGCTGAGCTGGCAAAGCGCGCGCTTCTCGCTGGACCCGGTGGGGCTGGAGTTCCGCCCCATTCTCGGCCTGCGCGACCGCGGCTGGGAGTTCATCGTCAACCCGATCGTCGACCTGGGCTTCGGCGGTCCGGGCTCCAGCGCCTTCGCTCCGGCGGCACGCCTGGCGCACGACGTCGGCGGCGATACCTGGCTAGGCGTCGAATACTACTCGAGCTATTCGCCGGTCGGGGCCATCCCGCCGATCGATCAGCAACAACACACGATCTTCGCCGTCACCGACTTCAAGCTGCTCGGCCTGGACGTGAATTTCGGCCTGGGCTTCGGCCTCACCGGGGGATCGGACGGCGTGGTCAGCAAGATCATCCTCGGCAAGGCCTTCTGAGCCAGCCGCTAGAAGGGCAACAACATCCGAACCGCCGCCGCTGCCATCACCGCTGTGGCAATCCAGCCGAGCACGACAATGCCGCGCGGCGCGACAAATGCTCCCATCACCGATTTGCGGGTCGCGAGGAGAATGACCACGACCATCAAGGGCACCGCAACGATGCCATTGATGACGGCGCTCCAGAACAACGCCTTCATCGGATTGATCGGGGAATATTGGATGACCAGGGCGGCCAGCACGCTGACGGCAATGACGGCGTAGAACGCACGCGCATCCCTGGCGCGGTGCTCCAATCCCCATTTCCAGTTCATGGCCTCGCATAGCGCGTAGGCTCCAGAGCCGGCCAGAACGGGTACGCCGATCAGGCCTACTCCCAGGATGCCGAGCGCAAACAATTCGAACGCAAAGTCGCCGGCGAGAGGCCGAAGGGCGTTGGCTGCCTGAGCCGCGGTCTCGATGTCGGTCACGCCGGCAACATTCAGGGTCACCGCCGTCGCCAGGATGATGAAAAAGGAGGTGACATTCGAATAAAACATGCCGCTCCAGGTGTCCCACTGGATGCGCCGCAATTCTCGACGGGCGGGGGCGGGTTCGGCGAGCAAGGGCGGTGCGTTGCCCTTCCCCCGCATGTCTTCAACTTCCTCCGAGGCCTGCCAGAAGAAGAGATAGGGACTGATCGTCGTGCCGAAGATGCCGACAATCACCGTTGCCGCATCGGCATCGGGCGCGAAGTTCGGCCAGAAGGTGCGGAAAGCGACCTCGCCCCACGGCACATGCACCGTGAACAGCACGGCCGCATATGCCAGCAGCGAAAGCGTCAGCCATTTCAGGAAAAAGACGTAGCGATGATATGGAACAAACACCTGCAGGAGTAGCGTCGCGATCGAAAAGATGATCGTCATCAGGTGACGGTCGAGACCGCTCACCAGCTCGGCCACTTCGCCCATCGCCGCGACATCGGCGGCGATGTTGAGCGTGTTGGCGACCAGCAGAAGGACCACGACCCCGCGCAGGACGGCCGGCGAGAAAGTCGTCCTGATGTTGGCGGCCAGGCCGCGGCCGGTGACGCGTCCGATCCGTGCGCACATCAGCTGGATCGCCGCCATCAAGGGAAGGGCAAGCGGCATCGTCCACAGCATATTCAGACCGAACTGCGCGCCCGCCTGCGAATAGGTCGCGATGCCGCTGGGATCGTCATCGGCCACTCCGGTAATGAGGCCGGGCCCGACGCGTGCCAATGGATGCTCACTGAGCCGCTTCCACAGTCGGCGCACGATAGGCGCGCCGCCGACGTTCGAGCTGAGGCCCGCGTCACCCATGTTCAGAGCCGGAACGCTTCGTGCAATCGAGGCTGAACGACTGCGGCATCGGCGAGCTCCCCGGCAAATGCATTCATGGCGCCGGCCTCTCCATGCACGAGAAAAGTCCGGCGCACTCCCTGCACACCCCCACGCCATCTCAGGAGTTCCGGCTGGTCCGCATGGGCGGAAAAGCCGTTGATGGTGTGAACGTGCGCACGCACAGGGACCTGTTCGCCAAGGATCCGGACCGTGCGTGCGCCATCGATGATCTGGCGCGCCAGCGTGCCTCTCGCCGCAAATCCGACGAACACGATGCTGGCGTTCGGATTGGCAAGATTGTGCCGCAAGTGATGCCGTATGCGGCCGCCGGTACACATGCCGGAGCCTGCCAATATGATGGCGCCGCCGGATACTCGATTGATTGCCGCTGAATCGGACGTCTCGGGTGTGATCCTGAGCATCGGCAGGGAGAACGGATCGGTCGACGCCAACATGCGTGCAACATCGGCCGGAAAGCATTCGGGATGCTTGCGGTAAATTTCGGTGGCCGAGGCCGCCATCGGCGAATCGAGAAACACCGGAAGCGATCGGCGAAATTGCCCCCGAGCGACCGCCTGATGCAGGGCGAACAGGACCTCCTGTGTGCGTTCCAGGGCAAATGTCGGAATGAGGACATTGCCGCCCCGCGCGAACGTCGCGTCGATGGCCTGGTAGAGTTCCTCGACCGAAGCAGCGTAATCGCGGTGACGCCGGTCGCCGTAGGTCGTCTCCATAACGACGAAGTCGGCGAAGCGCGGAATACTGGGCGTACGCAGTAGAGGCCGGCCGTCGTTGCCGACGTCGCCCGAAAACAGGATCGAGCGCTTCTCGGCGCCCTCATGCACCTCCAGGAGGATGCTGGCCGAACCGGCAATGTGGCCCGCATCGAAGAAGGTGGCGCGGATACCGGGTCCGATTTCAATTGCCTGATCATAACTCGCCGGCCGGCCGAAGCGGCCAATTGCATCGAGCGCATCGACCATCGAGTAAAGCGCCTCGTCCTTGGCATGCCGGCTGCGGTGGGCCGCATGCCGCTGCCGCCGGCGGGCATCCTCAAGATGGAGGCTGGCTGAATCGAGAATGACCAGACGGGCCAAGTCTAATGTCGCCGCTGTCGCAATGATCTCTCCACGAAAACCCCGCCGGGACAGCAACGGCAGTCGACCGCAGTGGTCGAGATGGGCATGTGTCAGCAGCACGACGTCGATCGAGGCTGGATCGAAGCCGAAATCGGCAGCGTTTTCTTCGGCGAGCTCGTGGCCACCCTGAAACAGTCCGCAATCGATCAGAATGCGCCGGCCACCGCATTGAACAAGATGGCACGAGCCGGTTACCGTCTGCGCCGCGCCGTGAAAGGACAGGATCATGACGCCGGTTCCGGACAGGCGACAAACGGCGTTCCTCTCGCTTCGTGCCACAGCAGGATGCTGCGCCAGATCGCATCGGCCCCATCGGCGAACCAGAAGAGTTCTCGGTCCTCGTCATCGATCATGCCCTCGGCAACCAGGAAATCCGGATCGAAGACACGCCGCCAGTAAGACTCACCGACAAGAACGACAGGCACCGGCGAGGTCTTGCGCGTTTGCGACAACTCGAGGACCTCGAACAGCTCGTCCATCGTGCCGAAGCCGCCGGGAAAGACGACCAGTGCACGAGCACGCAGGACGAAGTGCAGCTTGCGGAGTGCGAAGTACCTGAGCCGGAAGCAGAGCTCGGGCGTGACGTAGGGATTGGGAAATTGCTCGGTCGGAAGAGTGATATTGAGGCCGACTGACGCCGCGCCGACGTCGGATGCGCCGCGATTGGCCGCTTCCATTATGCCTGGTCCGCCGCCCGTCATGATCACCGCTCGATCCGCTGGGGCGGCGCGCGCCCCTGCTCGTCCGACCACGCGGCCGAACTCGCGGGCGATGTCATAGAAGCGGCTGTTGGCCAACAGGCGACGCTGGACGTCCAGCCGGCGCGCCATCTCAAGATCGCCCGGAGCGGCGGCGGATCGCGCGCGCAACGTTTCGAGTTCCCGCCGTGCGGCATGAGGCTCGACAATGCGCGTACTGCCAAAGACGACAATCGTGTGATTGATCTCGTGGCGCTCCAGCAGCATCTCGACTTTGAGATACTCCAATTGAAGGCGCAGTCCGCGGCTCTGATCCTCCTGCAGGAAGGCAAGATCCTGATCCGCCTCGCGATAGCTCTCGGCCGTCAATAGCCGTGCGATCGCAGCCGATGCGCCGGGATCGTCCAGCGCGGATTTGGGCCGGGTACCCGGAAGGGGCTGTGTACGTTCGCTTCTCGCTGTAGTCGCCATCGCGGGCAAACTGTTGCCTGTGGGGCTTCGAGACCTTGATCTGGCTCAAAGCAGGCGCCTGCAAGTGAACCTATCAACGAGGCGCGGCAGGCGCACAAACGGAGAGGTCATGCCGAAGCCTGGGGTCATCGACATCCGACTGAGCGATCTCCGGCAGCTCTTCAATTCTCTAGATCCGGCGCCGTTCCACGAAAAGGACTTGGACCGCGACGCCGAAGAATACATCGCGGGCTCGGCCGACGAATTTTCGCCGGGTACGCCGCTTGAGCTCGTGATCCACCTGCCGACCACTCAAGTCGGCGGCGCTACGAGGAGCGATGTGCCCCGAGCCGTTCACAACTACTTTGCCTATCGTGAGGAAGAGCAGACCAGGCGTATCCGGTTCGAGCTACGCCAAGGGCGAGCCGCTCTTGCTATTGGCCTGGCTTTTCTCGCCATTTGCATGGTGTTGCGGCAGATCGCAGGGTCTTTGCCCTATCCCCCGTTACAAGAAACATTCCGGGAGAGCCTTCTCATCCTCGGTTGGGTGGCGATGTGGCGGCCTCTGCAAATCTTTCTCTACGATTGGTGGCCGCTTCGGCACTACGCCGCACTTTATCGCAAGCTAGCCCGGATGCCCGTCCACGTTCTGCCTTTCTGATCCGATCGAGTTCATTCAGGCGGATTTGACCTCAATCAAAGCCTGAGCGCGCAACGGCAGCGAAAAGAGAATCTCACCAAGGAGATTCCATATGCCCGCTCCGACGATGATGGTCCGTCTCTCTCCCGGCAAGTCCAACGACCGCATACTGCGATTGGCAGTCGACGTTGCCGGCCGGCTGGGAGCGGCGAAGGCCATCGGAATCGCCGCATGCCAGCCGCTGCAGTACTTCCTGGGTCCGGATGCATATGTCCCGCAGCATCTGATCGATCAGGACAGCGAGCAGATCGCAAAGGAGTTGAAATCGGCAGAGCGGGGTTTCCGAGCGGCATTCGAGGGCAAGAACATCACGCTCGATTGGCGGTCCATCGTGACCCTTGAGCCGCTGGCCAGGTACGTCGCCAGACAGATGAGGGCAGCGGACCTGCTCATCACAGAATCAAGCAAGGCCGATCTCTTCGACAACCAGAGGCACATCGCCGTTGCCGACGTCGTCATGGCGGCTGGACGGCCGGTACTGATTGCGGGAGAGAAGGTCGATCGCCTGGACCTGCGCCAGGCCATGGTCGCTTGGAAAGACACCCGCGAAGCGCGCCACGCCATCGTCGCTGCACTTCCGCTCCTCAGTCTTGCCAAGAATGTCACCTTGGTCGAGGTGACGCGCAAGGATGAACTGGGCCAGGCTACCTCGCGCCTGGAAGATGTGGCGAGCTGGCTGAAGATGCACAACATTGCCGCGACTCCGCGCGCGATCGCCGCACAAGGCGATGATTCCACGCGGCTTGAGACCTTTGCCAAGGACATAGATGCCGGCCTCGTGGTGGCCGGCGCATACGGTCACAACAGACTATCCGAATGGGCTCTTGGCGGCGTCACGCGCGACTTCCTGCTTCGCCCGGCCGGCTGCGTCCTCGTCTGCCACTGACGCGGTGAGACCCACCATGAAAGGGCCGAAGAAAAACCTGTTGCGACTAGCATTGTATATTTGCCTATTTCTGTCGGCCTTTGGACTGGCTCGAGCGCAGCCTTCGAGCCAATACGAGCGTCTTGCAACGGTTCGCGTGGCATTGGCGAGTGCGATCACCAAGGTCGAGCAGGAGACCAACGATCGCGTATTTTGGGCGGCCTTTGCGGTAGAGCACGATCGATATGTATGGGACATCGAATCCTTTACCGACTCGGGAATTGTGGAGTATCGGCTCGATGCCCAGTCGGGGCGGTTCGTTAGGGTTACGGAGCGTCCGGGACAAACGAACATCTACAAAGTGCTTTCAGCAGACAGGGCGGAACGTCTGCGCGCCGCGAAATTGACGGCTGCCGACGCAGTCCGAAATGCCGAACAAGCGTCCGGGGCGGTCGCAGAAAGCCTCGACGTTTCGATTATCCAGGCCCGGATCGTTTACTTGGTCCGTCTTCGCAATCCGGGCAAACGACAAGTCGCGGCTGTCGACGCAGTCACAGGACATATTTCCTTCAACTGACAATTGTGCGGCGGTACTGAACGGGAAACAGCTTGTTCAGGATGATCAGGACGGCGGCCAGAAGGGTGACAGCAAGGGCCACAGTCAGAAGATCGTCGAGATGAAGGGGCCCGAACGCGAACAAGGTGCGCGCAGGAGGCCAAAGAACCGTCAAGGCAAGTGCGCCGATGGTCAATGCAAAGATTCCCAGGAGAATGGGATTTCCGCCGGTCAAGAAGTCAAATGGCTGCCCCTGATAAGACCGGTTCGAGACGATCAGCGCCAAGTTGGACAGGACCAGAGTGAAGAATGAAAGGGCGCGTATGTCCTGGTCTGGCAAGCCACGTTGAACAGCGAACAGATACACCACAGTCACCGTGACGAGTGCCGCCCCGCCTTGCAGCAGACTCGATGCGATCGTCCGCGTCGAGAACAAGCGCGCGCCGGGCGATCGTGGCGGCCGCTTCATCAGATCCGCCTCCGCATGTTCGGCCTCAAAGGCCAACGAGCACGCCGGATCGATGATCATCTCGATGAAGGCAATTTGCACAGGAAACAGGACCAGAGGAAGTCCGGTCACGAGGGGCAAGAGAGCGAGTCCGGCGATTGGCACGTGTACGGCGATGATGTAGGCCATCGCCTTGCGAAGATTGTCGTAGATCCGGCGCCCGAGCCGGATCGTGCGTACGATCGAGCCAAAATCGTCGTCGAGCAGCACGATCGAAGACGCCTCGCGTGCCACATCCGTGCCACGGCCACCCATCGCAATACCTATATCGGCACGTTTCAGGCTTGGAGCGTCGTTAACACCGTCGCCCGTCATCGCGACGATCTCGCCGTTCGCTTGAAGCGCTCGGACGATGCGCAGCTTCTGTTCAGGGAGAATGCGCGCGAATACGTCCACTGTCCCAACCCGGCGCGTGAGCTCCACGTCGGAAAGTTCGGCCAAATCCTGGCCTGCCATCACCGTGTCGGCGTTCAGCCCAGCTTCCCGCGCGATGGCTTGTGCTGTCGCAGGATAGTCACCTGTAATCATCACGACGCGAATGCCGGCCGCCCGGCATTCGGCAATTGCATCGGGAACCTGCTCTCGCAACGGATCGGCGAGGCCTATTAGGCCTGCCCAACGGAACGAGTAGCCGCGTGGTGATTCGGGAAGCTGGGCCGCCACGCCGTCGGCATAGGCGACCCCCAGCACGCGCCTTCCTTGCTTGGCCAGACGCTCAACTGCCGCTCGGACCGACGCGGCAGCTTCCGTACTGAGATGGCACAGTTCTATGATGGCCTCGGGCGCACCCTTGGCGGCCACAACTGTTGGACCGGAAGGCAATGACCATGCCTGCGTAACTGCGAGCAAATCCGCGGAAAGCGGATAGCGCCGGACGAGCCGGCCACTGTCTTTTTGACCACCTGCGGCTTGCACTATGGCTCTGTCCATCGGATCGAATGCTTCGGGAGCACACGCAAGCGCTGCCCTGTGCACGAGCAGAGTGGCGTCCAGACCGTTGGCTGGGAGAACGTCGATTACAGACATGCTGTTCTTCGTAAGCGTGCCGGTCTTGTCGGTGCATAACACGGTGGCCGACCCTAACGTTTCGATCGACGATGCACGGCGCGTCAGCACCCGGGCCTGCGAAATACGCCATGCGCCCATCGTCATGAACACCGCGAGCACCAGAGGAAACTCCTCGGGCAGCATGGACATTCCCAGTGCAATCCCGGCCAGACCGCCATCGAGCCACGAGCCGCGCATGAGGCCGTAGACAAGGATGGCTAGTACGCTGGCTGCCCCTCCCACAATTGCAAATAGGCGCACCAGGCGTACAGTCTCACGTGACAGCGCAGGCGTAGTCGGATCAATCGAAGCGAGTGATTTTCCGATACGCCCCACTTCCGCGGCAGCCCCAGTGGCACGGACGCGTGCAGCGCCAGTTCCGCGTTGTACGAGGCTACCTGAATAGACAATAGGCAAGTGCTCTCCACCAGGCCGACCGGAATATTCCTCTGATGGTCGAAGTGCGCGCTTGGCTACCGGGAGCGACTCGCCGGTCAGCATTGACTCATCGACCATCAGGTCATGCGCCTCCAGGAGCAAGGCATCAGCGGGAACACGGTCGCCCTCGACCACCAGCACAAGGTCACCGCGCACGACCTCACGGCCCGGAATGCGGCGCTGTTGCCCATCTCGAACCACAAGAGCACGCGGACTGGCCATGGCCCGCAGAGCCTCTAGCACACGCTCGCTGCGCAGTTCCTGGATGATCGAGATCGAGACGGACAGCAGAGCAAAAACCAGCAGCACAATTCCGCCGACAGTATCTCCGAGTACCAGATAGATGATGCCGCCCGCGAGGAGCAGACCGAACATGGGCTCACGGAGAATATCCGCAGCGATCCCGCCTATGTTCCGTCTGCCGGCAGTGGGCAGTTCGTTTGGACCTTCGGCTGCAAGGCGCTTGCGCGCCTGCTCCTCGGTCAGGCCAGCGAAGACAGAATGCATCGGAGCGATCCCCTCATGGACAGGCGGCGCGCTGGCAGGACTGCGAGACACGTCGGTCTAGACGACCTTCGCGAGCTGGATCATCTGCTCTGCGTCCCGAATGGCGCTGACTGTCTGAGGCACGCTATCCGGATTGACGCTGATGGAGTCGATTCCCAATCGAACAAGGAACTTCGCAAGTTCCGGATGATTTGCCGGTGCCTCACCGCAGATGCCGACATAGCGGCGGTTGCGGCGCGCGCCGATGACCGCTTGCCGCAGCATTTCGAGCATTCCCGGGTCCTGCTCGTCGAAATCGAAAGCAACGATCTGCGAGTCCCGATCGACCGCCAGCGTCAGCTGGGTGAGGTCGTTTGACCCGATCGAGAAGCCATCGAACAACGCGGAGAAGGCATCGATCTGGATCACATTGTTGGGAATCTCGCACATCAAATAGACTTCGAGCCCGTTTGCGCCGCGTTTCAATCCGTTTGCCGCCATTGCCTCCAGGACCTTGTGCGCTTCGTCGATTCGCCGGCAGAACGGCACCATGACCTTGAGATTTGTGAGGCCCATCTGTTCGCGCACGTATCGGATGGCGGCGCACTCGAGGGCGAAACCGTCAGCGTAGGCAGGATGGGCGTATCGAGCAGCGCCACGAAAGCCAAGCATCGGATTTTCTTCTTTCGGCTCGAAACCTGCGCCTCCCACCAATTTCGCGTACTCATTGGTCTTGAAGTCCGAGAGACGGACAATGACGGGCTGCGGAAAGAAGGCAGCGGCGATCGTGCCCACGCCTTCAGCCAGTCGCTCGACGAAGAAGTCGGCGGGCTTCGGAAAAAGATGCGTGGCTCGTCGGATCGCGTCACGGTCCGCGGGATTTGTCACTCGTTCCGGATGCGCGAGCGCCATCGGATGAATGCCAATGGTTTCCGTGATGATGAATTCCATGCGGGCAAGTCCAACCCCGCCGTTGAACCTGCAGGCGGTCCGAAAGGCCATGTCAGGATTGCCCAGGTTAACCATGACCTTGGTCTGCGTCTGCGACGTGGCGTCGACAGCGGCAACGGTACGCTGGAAGGGCACTCGGCCGCGGTAAATCCGACCGAGATCCCCTTCCGCGCAGGACACCGTGACCAACGCGCCCTGCTCGAGAAGTTTCGTGGCGTTGTCGGTGCCAACGATTGCAGGGATGCCGAGTTCTCGTGCGACAATGGCCGCGTGGCAGGTGCGGCCGCCACGATCGGTAACGATGGCAGAGGCCTGCTTCATAACCGGTTCCCAGTCAGGGCTGGTGGTCTCCGAAACCAGCACCTCGCCCGGCTGAAATGCCGCCAGTTCCGCTTTATTCTCGATAAGTCTTACGCGTCCGCTGGCGATTTTTTCTCCGACCGCGCGGCCCGTAAGCAATACCTGACCGGCCTGTTTCAGCTGGAATGTCTCGAAGCCCGTGGGCGGCCGGCGGGAAGCGACAGTTTCCGGCCGAGCCTGGACGAAATATATCCGACCATCGAGACCGTCCTTTGCCCATTCGATGTCCATCGGCACGGCACTGCCAGCACGTCCGGAGAAGTGCGCTTCGATGCGCAGAGCTCCTCCAGCGATGGTCAGCACGTCCTTGTCGGAAAGACAAAATCGTTCCCGGTCGGCCTGAATAGGAGCCACGTTCACGGTCGTGGCCGAGCTGGTCTTCTCAGCGAAGACCAGAGCCTGCTGCTTGCGACCCAGCCTGCGCCGTAATACGGCACGATAGCCCGACAGGAAGGTCGGTTTGTGCACATAATATTCGTCAGGGTCGACGCGGCCCTGAACGACGTTCTCGCCCAATCCGTACGCGCCGGTCACGAAGACCACGTCGCGAAAGCCCGACTCGGTGTCGAGAGTGAAAGCCACTCCACTGGCGGCAAGATCGGATCGGACCATCTTCATGACACCGACCGAAAGCGCCACCTTCAGATGGTCGAAGCCATTGTCGTTGCGATAGATGATTGCCCGATCCGTGAAGATCGAAGCGAAGCAGCGCCGGCAGGCCTCGAAGACGTTCTCCACTCCGGCCACGTTGAGAAAGCTCTCATGTTGTCCGGCAAAGCTCGCCGTCGGGAGATCTTCGGCTGTCGCTGAACTCCGCACAGCGACCGACACGTCTCGGCCGTACTCGCGCTCCAGGCGCAAGTAACCCTCGGCGACTGCCGCTCGCACCCTCGCCGTTCCTGTAGCCTCATAGACGATGATGCGAGCGGTGGCGGCCGCGGCCGCAAGCCGACGGACGTCCTGGGAACCAATCGACGCCAAAAGCGGCTCTAGTTTTTGCCAGGCGTCGGCCTCGCTCAACGTTGCTCGATAAAGGTCGGCGGTGAGCGCAAAACCATTGGGAACGTTGATCCCTTTCGGCATCAGCGATGAATAGAGCTCGCCAAGCGCTGCATTCTTGCCACCGACGGCACCGATGTCGCCGGCACCCAGCTCGCTGAACCAGCGCACGTCGTTGACGACTGGCATTCAAGCCTCCCTCGCCTGAAACACGCGGCTAGACGCCCATTCCCACCGACGCCGGCATGCTGCGCATGTGGTTCTTCACCCTTCTGACTCCCGCGACGTTTTCAGCGGCCACGCGGTAGGCCTTCGATATGGCCTCGCTCGGCACAAGGCCCCAAAGGTGAACCACTCCGGAATTGACCACGACATTCGTCGGCCAAGGCGAAGACCAGGGCTGTTTGCCGATGACCGATTCCACCTCCTTGCGGATTTCCTCGTTCGAGCGCGGCGCCTGCTCTGATTCCGGTTCACGCGAGAGCAGCGCCTGCAAAAGATCGGCCCGGCTAACAATGCCGACCAGCTCGTCGCCGCGCGTCACCGGCAGCCGTTTGATGCCGTGGCGTGCCATGAGATCGGCCGCCTGGCCAAGCGATGCCTGCTCGTCGATCGTCACGACCTCACGGGTCATCGCATCGCGTACACGGCGGGAATGCAGAGCAGCGTATTCGGCAGCCGACGACGCCCTGTCCGACAGGAGACGTTGAAGAAACGATTTGTGAGGCTTCGTGCCGATCTCCGGCCGCCGCATCAGGTCGGCTTCGCTCACAATGCCGACGATGCTGCCATTGGGATCGACCACCGGGGCGGCGCTGACGCCCGCTGCTACCAAGAGCTCAGCCGCGTCGAACACCGTGGCATCCGACGGAAGCGAAAGGACCTGGGTGGACATGATTTCTTCGACACGCATGGGCTCTCCTCGCTCAGATCACGCCCGGATTGAACTGCACCAAGCAGGAGCGGCCCTTGCGCTGGATCAAAAGGGCGAATTGACCCAGATCAATGTGGCTGCCGCCCGCCAGAGATTGATTGTCGGCCTAGCCGGAGGCCGAAGCCCATGTCTCACTCGCACGCCATCGTCTGGATGGATTCGCACGAAGCTCACACATTCCGCTTTTCGCCCATCGACGTGGAGCGCGAGCGGATCCGCGCCCATAGCCCTTTTCGCAAAGTTCACCACAAGGCAGGCACCATCGGCAGCGGTCACCTGCACCTGGATCACGACTATCTGGATGGCATCGCCGACAGCCTGCACGGCGTGGAGGAATGGTTGCTCACGGGCCCGGGAACGGCAAAGCACGAACTGGCGAAGCGCCTGGAGCGGCAGTCGCCGGACCTGCGGCGCAAGCTTCTGGCGGTCGAGACGGCTGACCACCCGACCGACGGCGAACTGCTCGCTCAAGCGCGAAAGACGTTCAAGAAGCACGACAGGGTGCGGCCGAACTCGCCCACTCCCAAGGGTATCACCGGCTAACCCGTGCCTGCAGCGGACGGTCGAGCGTATCGAGGCTGCCGAGCAATATGCCTACTCGATAGGCTGACGACATCCATTCAGCGAGCCTCGGGTAGTTGTCCACCAGCCAGTTGAAGGCGCCCTGGACCGCCACAAAGGCTGCGGCGGCTTGCGTGACTTCGCCCAACGTCACACGACCCATCACGTAATTGGGCGCGCAGAAAATCAATCCGACGATCGGTGCCAGCAGTGTGTTGCCATGCGAGACCAGAGTGGTACGCATGTGCTGGCCGCACAACCTCGCCCACTCATGAACGACGCTCCTCTGTGCGGTGGCCAGGATCTCGGCATCTTGGGCATGCGGCTCAACGGTTGTGCGCGTATTGACCCGCGCTACCACATACTTGAAATCGGCTTCGGCCTGGTTCTTCCGTTCGATCACATCCACCATGTGGCGCCCGGCGACCATCATCGCCGCAGTGGTCGCCAGCGCGTACAAAATTGAAAGGCCGACGAGATAACCGGGTATGCGGACAACGCCCTGCCAGACGCGAATCTCCAAGGCGCCGCCCACATTCCACAGCACGACGACGAACGTTCCCGCGACAAGCAGCGAGCTGAGAAGACCGATGATAAGGTCGATCGGCGCATCGGTTGCGAGCCGGGCATCCTCGGTAATGCGGTACTCGGCGTTCTGGCGCTCGCCGTTGACGAAACCCGCGCGCAAATACCGCTGCTCCGCCAGCCACGATTGGATGAGGCTCCGCGTCAACCAATCCCGCCACAGGCGCTGGAATGTCATGCGCCCCCACACGGCTGCTACGGCGAGCGCGATACTGGCAGCCGCCAGTCCGACGAGCAGCCGTGCCTGATACCAGACCTGCCCGCCGTCGCGCGCCTCAAGGGCATTGAAGAAATCGCGGTTCCAGAAGTTGAGCCGATACTGAACGACGACCTGGAGCACGAGACCGACGACGAGTGCCGCCAACAATCCCCAGGCCGCGCCGTTTCTCCAGAAGCCGCCGGCGGTCACCCAGAAGCGACGCAGCGCCGGCCTGCCGGCCATCGGAAGAGGGGCCGCGACAGACATCAGCCTAGCGAGATCTGGCGACCGCACGCCGCTCGTAGGACGCGCTTGCGAGGCTCATCAGCCCGACAAAAGCCGGATTGGAGTGGAGAATGACGCGCGTCGGGATTCGCTCGAGATAGGGACGCATCCTTCCCTTGGCGATGAAATGCTCGCGGAAGGAGGAGCGTGCGAAATAGTCGACGAAGCGTGGAACGATGCCGCCACCGATGTAGATGCCGCCCCGTGCCCCGAATGTCAGGGCAACATCTCCGGCAACTGAGCCGAGGAAGGCGCAGAACATATCGATAGCCGATCGACAATATGGCGACGATCCATCGAACGCACCGGTTGTCACATCTGAGGGTGTCGGCCGAGGAGTGATGCATCCGTCCATCTCGGCGACAGCCTGATGGAGATTGGCCAGGCCGGGGCCGGAGAGGACGCGCTCGGCCGACACGCGCCCATGGTGGCGTCGGAGGATGCCGACAATCTTGTCAGACTGGTCGTCCATGCCGGCAAGCGAAGCGTGGCCGCCCTCGCTGGTCATCACGCAACGTCCGGCAGGACCAATCAGAACGCAGGCGATGCCGAGTCCAGTGCCTGGTGACAGGACTGCAATCGGCGCCCCAGGAAGCGGCGCGGTGCCTCCCACGAGCCTGCATTGCGCCGGGTTGAGATCGGCTAGCCCGGCGGCAACTGCCTCGAGATCGTTGACCAGGCGGACCCAAGGCAGCGACAGAGCGCCTGCGATCTTGTGTTCATCCAGAATCCAGGCCGCGTTGGTGAGTCGGCACTTTCCGGCTTCAACCGGTCCCGCCGCAGCGATAAGGGCCCCATCGACCGGTTTGCCGCTGGTGTCTGATGCCAGGAACGCCCTTAGCGCTTCAATGACGTCGGCCCACGCCCCTACCTCGGTCGACCAGATGGTGCCGATCGAAGAGGGCTCGGCCAGCGCAAATCTCGCATAGGTGCCGCCCACATCACCCAACAGAACGCGAGTCACGGAGCGCCCTCCGCAGTCTGCGCTGCATGCGAACGAATCAAACGTGCGTACCAATGCGCTGACGACTTCGGCACTCGACACTGCGTAGTGTAGTCGACGTAAACGAGGCCGAACCTGCTGGCATAACCAGCGCCCCACTCGAAATTGTCCAGCAGCGACCACACGAAGTATCCACGTATGTCCGCGCCCAACTGAACAGCATTGCGCATGGCCTCCACATAACTGCGCAGATATGCAATTCGCTCAACGTCATCTACTTCGCCCTTCGAATCCAACCGCTCGGCCGCGCCGGCCCCGTTCTCAGTCACGTAAATCGGCAGGCGATAACGTGCCGAGACCTCCAGCAACGTTTTGCGGAAGGCGTCCGGATCGAGCTGCCATCCGATCGGAGAACGGCGGACACCGGGCGGGGCATCCGCCCAGGCGAAGCCCATCGGATCCTTGTCGTCGGCGCGGGCATAAATCGGCGAGTAGTGATTGACGCCAAGCCAGTCAACCGGCCGGTGAATGCGCGGCAAATCGCCCGGCATGATGAGGGGAGCCAATAGCTCTGACAGCTCCTCGGGATAGCGGCCGAGCAATTGAACGTCGGCAAATGCCCTATTCCAATAGGCATCGAGCAGCCGCGCGGCCGCCACATCGTCCTGGCCCGAGCCGGCAGCGCGACTTGGCTGCACATTATAGATGGCTCCGATCGAGGCCGACGGTGCCGCGGCCCTCACCGCATCGACACCCGCACCGTGAGCGAGGTTCACATGGTGGATTGCGCGCAGTAACTCCGAACGATCCTTATGGCCTGGTGGATGCCAGGCGAAGCCGTAGCCGAACAGAGTAAAGACCGACGGCTCGTTGAACGTTGCAAAGTGCTTGACGCGGTCGCCGAATCGACGGGCGATGAGGCCGGCATAGTCGGCGAACCATCCGACGATGTCGCGCGTCAGCCATCCACCGCGGTCCTGGAGGGCTTGCGGGAGGTCCCAGTGGTAGAGGCAAAGCCAAGGTTGAATACCGCGCGCCAGCACGCCATCGATCAATCGGTCATAAAAGGCCAAGCCGGCCTCGTTGGGTGCGCCTCGGCCCTGGGGCAGGACGCGCGGCCAGGAGGTCGAAAACCGGTAGGCCTGCACACCAAGCCGGTGCATCAGCTCGATGTCCTCGGCGTAGCGGTGGTAGTGATCGCAGGCCACGTCGCCGGTATCGTTGTTGGCAATGTGTCCAGCCTCGTGGCTATAGACGTCCCAAATGCTTTGCCCGCGGCCGTCCACATTGGCCGCTCCCTCGATCTGATAGCTCGATGTCGAGACACCCCAGACGAAATTCGGCGGAAGCGCGCTGGCACTTCTTGGATCGTCGCTTCGGTTTTGCCGCAACGCGGTGGAAGGATTCACGCGTAGCTCCCTCGATCGTTCGAGGTAAGCGTAGAGAGCAAGACCGAGTCGGCGTTTGACCTGCGTCAAGCGCCGCGACGATTGAGCAACGCCTCGACATCGTTCACATCGACCCGCGCGGTGCCCCGACTTGCGACCGCCGAAGCGGCGACGGCAGAAGCAAACCGCAGGGCTGCTTCCGGCGTATGTCCGCGGGCGAGCGCCAGCACCATGCCGGCCAGGAAGCTGTCGCCTGCACCGACACTGCTTTGCATTTTAATCTTGAGCGCGGGCTGGAAGAGTTCCTGCCGCCTGGTCACCAAAATCGAACCCGACGTCCCGAGCGTCACGGCTATCATCGATGCGGCGCCGGCGGCAGCCAGCCGCAAGGCAGCCTGACTGAGCATTTTGCGCCCGCCGATCTTGCCGCTGCTGATCGATCGAAACTCTTCTCGACTGACTTTAAGCAGGTCGACGCCCTGATAGAGGGCGGCCTTGAGCGCCTCACCCGACGTGTCGAGGGCGAATTTGGCCCCATTCTTCCGCGCCGTATGCGCGACACGGGCATAGAAATCCGATGGCAAACCCACCGGTAAGCTTCCACTGGCCACCAGCCAGTCGGCACGTACGCTGGAGACGATCGACAACAGGCGCTCACCGTCGCGCGGCGTTAGGCACGGACCTTGGGGCACGAACCTAAATTCGGAGCCGCTCGCCTTGTCGTGGACGGTGACGCTTATGCGGGTCATGCCCGAAACGGGAACGCCGACACACGGCACGCCCGCGCGCGACAACAACTGCCGAATAGCCTGGCCTGTTGCCGCGCCCTTGCCGAAGATGGCCAATGTGTCCCCGCCCAGGGCATGGACAACGCGCGAGACGTTTATACCACCGCCTCCAGCGTCGTAGATTTCGCCCGTTGCGCGCAGCTTGCGCCCTGGGCATAGCCTCGGCACGTCCATGGCAACATCGACGGCTGGGTTGCTCGTCAGGGTAACGATTCGCGGCCCCACCGCACGTTCCCGAGAAGCAGGCCTAACGTACTTCGATAACCTTGAACGGACGGGTAATGCCGTCGTGCTCGGTGACAGAAACATATTCGCCGGGAACGAACACATGCTTGTCGAATCGGAAAATGGGCTCGTCGTCCTCGTCGCCCGGCCGGTAAGAGAAGACCCATTTGTGGCCGCGGTGGTGAAGCAGCCGGCCGTGCTCTTCATCTTCGTTCTGCCAGAAACGACGCACGACGCACGAGCTTTTGTGCCGAGACCACTGTCCCGCATCGAGATGGCCCTTGGCGTCCAGCGGTGCCTTGAACTCATAGCCGCACGCCGCGTTGCCGCTGGGAAATTCGGGCGTTCGGGCAAGCTCAAGTCGGATGCTCTTCAGGCTCATCGGTGTCTCCGTTGCAAGCTTGCGCAACATCGCCGCCACCAGGCGGCGATCACATGATCTGGATCAAACGCCAGCGATGACCTTCGCTTTAGGGTTGGTGCAAGGACACAGAGATGACCCAGCACACTGACGAACAGGTCTCTGGCGGCGGCAAGCCGAAAGAGCAATACGCCGAACTTGCGGCTGCACTGGAGAAGCTTGGAAAGGCAGTGGAAGAACGACCATTGCTCGGCGTCGGGCTCGCAATGGCGGCAGGATTCCTGCTCGGCACACTGTGGCGGAAATAGCAGCGATGCCCGCCCTACTCCACGCGATCGTCTCGCTCAGCGCCAGCATTGCCCAAAGTGCCGCCCGGCACGCAGCGATCACATTGGCCGGACTGTTGCTCTCCGGCACCTTTCTGATCGCTAGCGTGGCGTTCTTCACGCTCGCGGCCTACCGCGCTCTCGCACAGTCGATCGGCCAGGTTCATGCGCCACTGGTCGTGGGCACTGCCTATCTCGTAGCGGCCCTCATCACCGCGCTGTTTCTACAGCGGCGCTAGATATTCTAGGCACGCTCCTTTTCGTCAAAGGCGGTCTTGATCATCCACCACACGAAGAAGATTCCGCCGCCAAACAGAGCAAGGCCGAAGACGAAAATGCCCGTATCCCGCGCCGCACCGGCCATCAACAAGCCGAGCAAAGCAAATACGCCCGCGAGAAATCCCATGATCCAATAAGACATTGCGTTCTCCTTTATTCATCGTCGAAAAGAATGCGACCGGCCGATCCGTCTGGATCATCGAATTGGCCGTTGCGCAGGGCCCAGAGGAATGCGGCAAGCCCGCACAATCCGAGCGCCAGGGCGGCAGGAATCAGCACGAACAGGCTGTCCATCAGCGCGTCTCCGCGGTCGACTTCGGCTGCCGAAAGGTACCGAGTCGCAATGCATTGCCGATGACCAGCAATGACGAACAGGACATAGCGAGGGCCGCGATCAAGGGTGTGACGTAGCCGAATATGGCGAGCGGGACAGCCACGAGATTGTAAAGTAGCGCGATCGCCAAATTCTGCCGGGCCAGGCGATCAGCTCGACGGGCCACGCGTAAGGCCTCGACGACCGGCATCAAGGAAACGCCTTGGAAAACCGCATCGGCGACATTCTGCGTCGCTTCGACCGCCGTCGCCGGCGACATGGAGGCGCTCGCCGAGGCGAGCGAAGGCGCATCATTCAGGCCGTCACCTATCATCAGCACTCGTTTCCCGCTGTTGCGCAGATCCGCGACGCTTTGGGCTTTCCCGGCGGGCGACAGCTCGGCTTGCCAGCGCACACCGATTATCGCTGCCACCCGTTGGACAGCACCGCGACGGTCGCCAGAGAGCAGTTCCACCTCCAGTCCATCGGCAGTGAGTTCGTGAACAACGTCGACTGCATCGCGGCGCAAGCGGTCGGAGAAGGTAAATCGAACTGGCCGGCAGTCCGGACGCGTAAGCCAGAGTTCGGACCGACCGTCATCCGGCGAGCTCTCGATGCTGCAAAATCGAGCCGAGCCGAGCCGGACGTTTCCGTGCTGCAGGCCGCCGCCGGGATGCTCGACCGTCCCTTCAGCTACAGCCACTGCAGGCGAGGCTCGCACCAGCGCCTGCGCCAGCGGATGACGGGAACTTGCGGCAATGCCGGCAGCGACGCGCAGAGCGTCGGCATCCTCGCTCCCACCGACGAGCTCCGGCCGGCCAATGGTAACAGTGCCAGTCTTGTCGAGCACCACGTGGTCGACCGAAGCCAAGCGTTCGAGCGCTGTAGGCCTCAGGACCAGAACGCCGGCGCGCAACAGGCGGCTTGACGCCACGACGTGAACCACGGGGACTGCGAGCGCCAGCGCACAAGGGCATGTGATTATGAGAACGGAAGTGGCGATCAGCAGCGCACGATCCCAAGGCACGCCGCCCAAGAAATACCAGCCCAAGAAAGTAAGGAGCGCTGTGGCATGGACGATCGGCGCATAAGAACGCGCTACCCGGTCAGCCAGGGCCACGAAGCGCGCACGGCCGCGCTCGCCAGCCTCGACTAACCGGATGATCTCGGACAATAGGGTGCGCTCACCGACCGCACTCACCCGGACGCGGATCGGCGCACCGACATTGATCATGCCGGCAAACACTTTTGAGCCAGGTTCGACCGCGACAGGCACGCTCTCACCATTCACAAGCGCAGCGTCGAGGGCCGAAGATCCCTCGATCACGCCGCCATCAGCGGCCAGGCGATCACCGGCGGCCACGACAAGCACGTCGCCAACGCACAATTGATCAGCTCTGCGACTCACCGTTGTGCCATCGGGGCCAAGCACACGAGCAGTACCGCCTGATAGCGCCAGCAGGTTGGAAACGGCTTGCCGGGCACGCCCGCGCGCACGTCGATCGAGATACCGGCCGAACAGCAGGAAAAACAACAATGTGATTGCAGAGTCGAAATAGGCATGCGACTGGCCGACGGTGGTTTCGTGCAAGCTGATCACCGAAGCCAGAATGACGCCGATCGAGATCGGCACGTCCATATTCGTGTGGCCGGCCTTGAGTGCATTGAAGGCTGAGCGGAAGAAAGGTTGTCCGGCATAAACAATCGCGGGAAGTGCAATCGCGGCCGACAGCCAGTGGAACAACGTGCGCGTGGCGTCGCCCATCGAGCCGTCGCTGCCGGACCAGATGGCGACGGAGAGCAGCATAACGTTCGCCGCTGCGAATCCCGCAACGGCCATGCATCGCAGCAATTCGCGGGTCGCCCGGTCGTCCTGAGCATTGGCGGCGACGATCCGATAGGGCGCCAACCGAAATCCAAGGGCAGCGACCAGGCCCGCATAGGCATTAGCGTCCTGCACCGTTCCACGCCACCGCAGCGACAACCGTCGCGTCGACAGATTCACGCGAGCATGGCGCACGTTGCGATTGCGCGCCAGCAGGCTCTCGATGAGCCAAACGCAGGCTGCGCAATCGAGACCATCGAGCAGCAAATCGAGTTCCGCCTCCGCCGTTCCCACCATCCGAGCGTGGACAACGAAGTCGGTGTCGAGGAGTTCAGGCCTGTGTCCGCGCGATCGCTCGAGCCGCTCATAGAAGGACCCCAGTCCTGCCGCACTGATGATCGCATTTGCACTGGCGCAGCCCGCACAACAGAATCTCTCCGTTGCGCCCTCCGGCAGCGGGGCGCCGCAATGTGCACAAGCTAGGTTAGGCGCTGCGGACTGGGCGACCGGCCGCAGCAGAATAGCCGCTCCGATCATTTCAAGAACATCCGCCTGGTCACGGCATAATGTTGACCGTTTCGCTCGATGGTGATGTCAAGATCCCAGCTGCCGCGTTCCGGCAAATTGACGTAACCCGCGAACCGGCCCTCACCAACCGTGCCCATGGCGACTGGAAGTGGCGCGCGCCTCTCCGCCGGACGAACCAATGTAACGTAAGCCCGGGCCCCTTCGAGCGGCCCGTCATCCGGCCCAAGCACAGAGAGTTCCAGTCGCCCGACATCCCCGCGCCAATTGGCGGTGATTTCCCAGCCCAACGCATCGCGCACCTTCTGTTCGGCGATCACTGAGTTGTAGTGCAGACCGGTTTCGCGGGCGTGGTCGGCATAAAGGCCAGAGAAGGAACCGACGGCAAACCAGATCATCGTGGTGTTGACCGCGATCACGACAGCAAAGCCCGCGACGAAGAGCCAAGGAATGAAGCGGGAAACGGTGGCAGCGCTCATGGTCCCCTCTAGCGGCCGGGACCAACAAAAATCGAGACATGAGTGGCGCGCTCACGGCCCAGATCGTCTTCCACTGACCACGTGATGGGGGTCGAGCCTATTGGCGCGCTGGCTCCAGGGACCGTCAGAAAAACACGGAACATTCCGACCGCATTGGGATGCACAGTGATCTCGGTGTCATCACCGACCGTCCCCAGAATGGCTTCAGGCAATCCTCGCGTGACAAAGCGGAAGCGGCGCGCGTCCTGGCTCTTGTTCAGGATCTTCACGACATAGGAATTGCGAATGTCCCCGTTGCTCAGCCGTACAAAATTGGGGCTGCGATCACGCTGCACCGTGAGCTCGGTGTCGCTGCGTAATGCAAATGCAATAAGCATGACTGCCGCCACGATCGACACCAGAAGGCCGTACAAAAGCGTACGTGGGCGGGCGGCGCGCCAGGCCGGCAGTGGCGCCCTGGCTTCCCTCGCCTCCTGGCGCGCCAGCGTGTCCCAGCGAATTAAACCGTGGGGACGACCGACCTTGTCCATAGTGTGGGTGCATGCATCGACACACAGGCCGCATCCGATGCATTCAATCTGCTGGCCGTCTCGAATATCGATGCCGGTCGGGCAGACCGCCACGCAGAGCCGGCAGTCGACGCAGTCGCCGCGGCCCTCCCAGCTGTCGCCCGCCTTGTGCTTGCCCCGCAGCTCGCCGCGCCATTTCTGGTACGTCACGATCAGGGTCTGTTCATCGAACATCGCTGCCTGGAAGCGCGGCCACGGGCACATGTAAGTGCACACTTGTTCTCGGGCCCAGCCGGCCAAAACGTAGGTCGTAGCAGTGAGCAGGCCGATGCAGGAGTAGACCTCGAGCGATGCTTCACCGCGGAAGATCTTCACGAAACTGGACGGCGCATCGACATAGTAGAACACCCAAGCGCCGCCAGTCGCCGCGGCCATGATGAGCCAGGCCGCATGTTTGGCGGATTTTCGCATCAGTTTGGTTGCTGACATCCGCGCCTTGTCGAGGCGCATTCGTTCATTTCGGTCGCCCTCGATCAATCGTTCGACCAACATGAACAGGTCCGTCCATACCGTCTGCGGGCAAGCAAATCCGCACCACACACGGCCGAACAAGGATGTCGCGAGAAACAGTCCGACCGCGCCCAGAATAAGGAAGCCGGTAACGAAGTAAACTTCCTGTGGCCAGATCACGATGTCGAAAATCCAGCCGCGCCGACCATCGAGATCGAGCAGGATAGCCTGGCTGGGCGCACCAGGCCCACGGTTCCACCGCAGCCAAGGCACGAGATAGTAGATGGCAAGCATGCAAGCGAGCGCCGCCCACTTGACCGTCCGCCAGCGTCCGCGCACGGCCCTCGGGTATACCTTGAGGCGTGTGACGTAGAGGGGCAGTCCGGATTTCCGCTGCCTTACCGATCGGATCTCATCGTCGTCATGTACAAGGACGTCCATCGCGCATTCCCGTTACGCATGCGCCCTATTTGCCGCCACCTAGGGAGTGTACGTAGATCGTCAGCATCTTGATTGTTGCCGCGTCGAGCCGCTCTCCCCATGCCGGCATGCTGCCAGCATGGGCCGCGAAGACGGACCGGTAGATCGAGTTGCGATCGCCGCCATACAGCCAGATGCCGTCAGCTAGATTGGGCGCACCCAACTCTTGGTTCCCTGTGCCGCCAGCCTGGTGGCAGGCGACGCAGTTCTCCCGGAAGACTTTGGCCCCCTCGACAGTATGGGCGCCGCGGCGCGACAAGCTCAATACATAATCGGTGACGGCCGATAGCTGAGCAGCAGTCAAGATGCCGTCGGCACCGAAACGCGGCATCAGCGATTGTCGCGATTTTTCATTGGCGTTCCGCACGCCATAAGTGATCGTTTGATGGATCTGATCGATCGTCCCACCCCACAACCAGTCATCGTCCGCCAAATTCGGAAAGCCCGGATTGCCCGCGCCTCCCGCCCCGTGACACTGCATGCAGTTGGTCTGGAACGCAGAGCGCCCGCCAGTAACGGAAAAGTTGAAAAGTTCAGGGTCCTTCCGGATATCAGCAAGCGAGGCTGCCTGAATGCGCCCGACGAACTTGCTCCGCTCTTTCGCCTGTGCATCCAGCTCCCAAGCCAGTGCGGCACGGTTGCTATATCCCAAAATGCCGTCGGTGTGACCACTGAGCGACGGCACGGCTGGATACAGCACGCAATAGACGATTGCGAACAGGATGGTCGCCCAGAAGGTATAGACCCACCACGTCGGCAAGGGCGTGTTCAGCTCCTTAATGCCATCCCACTCGTGGCCGGTCGTGTCAGTACCCGACAACGTGTCTTTTTCCGTCTTGGTCGGCATTTTCGCGCCCTCACATTTCGTCGTTGAGAGGGATACGCGAATCACGTTCAAAGCGAGTGCGGTTGGAAGGGCGCAAAGCCCAATGCAAGATGCCCGCGAACACCAGAATCGCCCATATGGTCCAGACCGAGGAGAGAACCTCGTGCAAATATTCCACGGTGACGCTCCTCACTGTCGCAGCCGCTCAGGCGGCAAATCACTGAACTTCACCAGCGTGCCCAGCATTTGGAGATAGGCGACCAGCGCATCCATCTCGGTGATGCCGTCGGTCCCCTGGTTGAACTTCGCGACCACCGCACGCGGATAGCGCTTCAACAGCCCGGTTGGGTCGGCATCTGGATCCGCCTGCGCCTCGAGATCAGCGCGAGCGTTCTTGATCATTTCATCACTGTAGGGCGTTCCCAAAGCTCTTAGAGCCCTCAGGTGATCGGCAATATCGCCATAAGCCAGCGACCGCTCAGCCAGAAACGGATAGGCCGGCATGACGCTTTCCGGAACGACAGCGCGCGGCGAGCCGAGGTGCGCAACGTGCCAGTCATTGGAATAGCGACCGCCGACACGCGCCAGATCAGGCCCCGTGCGCTTGGAGCCCCATTGAAATGGCCGGTCGTAGATGCTCTCTGCGGCCAGGCTATAGTGGCCGTAGCGCTCGACCTCGTCTTTGAACGGCCGGATCTGCTGGCTATGGCAGAGGTAGCACCCTTCGCGAACGTAAATATTGCGGCCGGCAAGCTCGAGCGGGCTATAGGGGCGCATACCGTCCACGCGTTCGATCGTGCTCTCGATGGTAAAAAGCGGAATGATCTGCACCAATCCGCCAATCGATACCGTGATCAGGGTCAGCACCATCATCAAGATGACGTTCTTTTCGATCGTTTCGTGGCGGATGAACATCGAGCTACCTCGTCAGGCGGCCAGCACAGGGCGGGCAGCCACAGAAGCCTCGACGGCTTCCATGCGGATGGTGCGCCACATGTTGTAGGCCATGATCAGTCCGCCGCTCAGGAAGCCGACCCCGCCCAGCAACCGAATGACGTAGAACGGCTTCATCGCGGCGACTGTTTCCACAAACGAGTACTGCAGGAAGCCGAGCTCGTCGTAGGCGCGCCACATCAGCCCCTGCATGATGCCGCTCACCCACATCGCGGTGATGTAAAGAACGATGCCGAGCGTGGCGATCCAGTAGTGCCAACTGATCAGCCGCGTCGACCACATGCCACGGCGGTTCCACAGCTTGGGCACCAGGTAGTACATCGTGCCAAAGACGATGAAGGCGACCCAACCCAATGCGCCTGAATGGACATGACCGATCGTCCAGTCGGTGTAGTGGCTGAGCGAATTGACGGCCTTGATCGACATGACCGGACCCTCGAACGTCGCCATGCCGTAGAATCCGACGGCCGTGACGGAGAATCGCAAACCGGGGTCAGTGCGCAGCTTGTCCCACGCCCCCGACAAGGTCATGAGGCCGTTGATCATGCCACCCCAGCTCGGCATCCACAGCATGACCGAGAACACCATGCCGAGCGTCTGCGCCCAGTCAGGCAGGGACGTGTAATGGAGGTGATGCGGGCCGGCCCAGATGTACATGAACACGAGCGACCAGAAGTGCACGATCGACAGCCGGTACGAATAGACCGGCCGGTTCGCCGCCTTCGGGATGAAGTAGTACATCATGCCGAGAAATGCGGCGGTCAGGAAAAACCCGACCGCATTGTGGCCGTACCACCACTGGATCATCGCATCCTGAACACCCGACCACGCGCTGTAGCTTTTGCTGCCGACATACGACACCGGGATCGCCATGTTGTTTACCAGGTGCAACATGGCAATCGTGATGATGAAGGCGAGGTAGAACCAATTGGCGACGTAGATGTGCGGTTCAACGCGCTTGATGATCGTTCCAGCGTAAGCGATCAGATAGGCAATCCACACGACCGTAAGCCACAGATCCGCATACCATTCCGGCTCCGCATATTCCTTGCTTTGGGTAATACCGAGCAGATAGCCACTCGCGGCAACGACTATGAAGAGCTGGTAACCGAACAACACGAACCAGCCGAGCGGCGCGCCGCCGAACAATGAAGCGCGGCATGTACGCTGAACGACGTGAAAGGAAGTGCCGATCAGCGCCGTGCCACCGAATGCAAAGATCGCAGCCGACGTGTGCAGCGGCCGTAAGCGGCCGAATGTCAGATAGGGACTGTCGAAGCTCAGCTCAGGGCAGACCAATTGCGCAGCGATCACGACACCTGCGAGAAATGCCGCGATGCCCCAGAACATGGTGAGAACCATGGCGACGCGGACGACGTCCTCCACGTAGCGCGGCGGCGGCACAATTCGGCCGGCCGATATTGCTGCTTGAATGGACATGACAAAAATCCCCGCACCCGTGGCAGCTGGAAGCTAGAAGTGCGGGAACCAAGCCTCTTTGATGTGAATCAAAGCGGCGGCAGGCACGGCATCGATTATTCGGGACCAAAGGAGAAACTGCCCGTGAGCGATACCGTTGCCGTTTTCCGAGGTGCGCGGCCGCACATCCGGCGGATTTCCATCGACGGTCCATGGGCTTGGCTGGCCGCCGGCTGGAAAGACTTGCGGGCCGCGCCAGGCATAGCGGTCATTTATGGGAGCGTGCCGGTCATTGCCGGTGTCTTCGCGGGCTTGCTTCTCCTGTGGTTCGATCTTCCCTATCTTGTCTGGCCTCTCGGTGCCGGATTTTTCTTTCTCGGTCCATTCGTTGCGACAGGCCTCTATGACGTAAGTCGACGGCTCGAGGTCAGGCATTTCGCCGATCTCGAAACTACGTTCCTTGCCTGGCGCCGGAATCCCGACCAGATCGCATTGATGGGTGCGGTCCTGTTGCTACTGCATCTCGCCTGGATGCGCCTGGCGCAGCTGATCTTCGCCATCTTCGCATGGCGCACGGTTCCGTCGTGGGACCGGTTCGTGGATCTGGCATGGTTCTCCATCCACGGCCTTCCCTTTTTGGCTGCGGGAATTGCCTGCGGCGCCGTGCTTGCCGCGCTCGCCTTCAGCATCGGTGCCTTCTCCATGCCCTATCTGCTCGATCAGCGGGAAGCCAATCTGTTCGAGGCGATCGCTACGTCAGTCGCCGCAGTCCGCATCAATATCAAGCCGATGGCACTGTGGGCGATGCTCATCGTCATTCTGGTCGGCCTCGCCATGGTTTGCGGTCTCCTCGGGCTGGTCATCGTGCTGCCCTTGATCGCGCACGCGACGTGGCACGCCTATCGCGACGTGGTGCGCTTCGACGCGCAAGGCATTTGATCCCTGTCAATTACGTTCGGAAGCGTCGGGTGAAGATGCCTCACGGGTCAAACTCGATCCGATCAGGAGGATATGATGACCGAGACTTCGAAGTCCGTGGCCCCGCGGGGTCACTTCCCCTTTTTCCCCGATGCCGACGAGTTTTTTGAGCGCGCCATGCGTCGCTGGCCATTCAACTGGCCAGAGGCGTCCGCCGGCAACCAGCCGCGTGCGTTGCGCGCCTTCGAACACGTCCCGAAGGTCGAGGTCAAGGAGAACGGCAAGCACTATACGGTGACTTGCGAGCTTCCCGGCCTCGACGAAAAGGATGTCAAGGTGATTGTCGATGACGACATCCTCAACATCACGGGCGAGAAGAAGATCGAGCAGACGGACGAGAAGACGCACTATTCGGAGCGCAGCTATGGCAGCTTCACCCGCGGCTTCACGCTGCCCCTCGATGCCGACAGCAGTAAGCTCACAGCCAAGTTCGGCAAGGGCGTGCTGACGGTTGAGATTCCGAAGAGTGTGGTGCCGTCGCCGTCGGTCAAACAGGTCGAGATCAAGTCGGCCTGATCTTCAGATGCGCTGCAATGCCAACGCTGCTGTCACAGCGGCGTTGGCAATCAGCAAAGGGCCAGCAACCCAGGCTGCCACGACATGCAGCCGACGCCGGGCGATCAGGCCTAGCCAACCTACAACGGCCAACGCCGGCATCGTTCCGATTGAGAACGCGGCCATGCCAAGCGCTCCAGTGATCGGAGAACCGGACCCAGCTGCCACGGCAATCGCTCCATAGAGCAGACCACAGGGCAGAAAGCCTAGCACGACCCCCAGCATATAGCGCGCAGCCGCTGTCTTCGAGTTGGCGAGGGGACCTGCAAGCCGAGCGAGGCGCGCTGTCAGGGGAGAGCTCGTGCCGATCGCGAAGCCCAGAGCCTGCGCCAGCATCAGGACGCTCGCGACCAGCAGCAACAGTGCTGTCAGCCAACCAAAACTCGCTGTCGAAATGAACACAGCGGTTATCCCGCCAGCGATACCGCCGATCACCGTATAGGAGGTGAACCGGCCGAGATGATAGGGCAGCAATGCCGCGCCCGTCAGGCGTCGCCATTCGCCATAGCGACCAGGAGAAATGACTTTTGCGTCGGCCATCACCTGACTCAGTACGAACGGACCACACATGCCAATGCAATGCGTCGCACTGCCTGCCAATCCAGCCAGCAGCAGCGAGGCTGGAAGTGCCATTCGCGCTTCGCTGGCATACGCAACGCCGTAGCGGCACGACGCCAACAAGTGAAACAGAAATTCCATGATCTCGCATAGAGCCCAGGAGTCGTTTCGGGCTTGATCTGCGTCAAACATCTTCGAGTGCCGGCGTGGCACAGGTTTTGCCATTCAGCCAGAAAGGGTCGATGATGAGTTACAAGACAGTCCTGGTCGACTGCGACGCCAGCCGGAGCGTTGCCAGCCGCCTCTCAGCCGCAGCCGACATTGCCGAACGGTTCGGAGCGCACCTGATCGGCGTTCACGCGCGCGAGCCATTCGATGTCGTCTCCATCACCGGCGACAACATTCCGATCGCCCCATTCGTCAACGCCTACAACGCGCGTTGCGACGAGATGGAAAAGGCGGCTCGTACTGCCTACGACAAGGCAACGAAACGTCGGAACCTCCGCTCAGAGTGGCGCGTCGTCGAAGATCTCGCCGACGGCGTCCTGACCACCAATGCCCGCTATGTCGACCTGCTCGTCCTCGGCCAAGCCGATCCCGATGACCCGGCGACCAGTCACAACGACTTGCCGGAAGTGACCGCCTTGGCCAGCGGCCGTCCCGTGCTGGTCATCCCGAAGATCGGCATACAAGCGCCGATCGGAAAGCACGTGATGTTGTGCTGGAACGCGAGCCGCGAGAGCGCACGCTCGGCGGCTGACGCCCTGCCCTTTCTGCAGGCAGCCGAGCAGGTAACCGTCCTGGTGGTCGATCCCGATGTGTCGATCAACGGCCACGGCCAAGAACCGGGGGCGGACGTGGCAACTTGGCTGGCTCGCCACGGCGTCAAGGTTACCGTGCAGCGAGAAGCGGCGATCGATACCAAGGTCGGGGAGGTCATCCTGTCGCGCGCGGCGGACTTGGGTGTCGACCTGATCGTGATGGGTGTGTACGGCCATTCACGTGTTCGCGAGATGGTGCTGGGTGGGGCAAGCCGAACGCTGCTCTCCAGCATGACGGTGCCTGTGCTGATGTCGCACTAGCCCGAAAGAGAGCGAAATGAATGCACATGAGATGGTCTCTCGGCACGTCGGTGCGGCCCTAAAGGAAGGGGCTACCTACTCGATTTCGCAAGACGTCATAGCACGATGCCTGCTGTCCGAAGCCATCCGGCTATTCCGCCAGGAACGAACGATCGAGGACGTTGCCGCCGAGCTCACAGCGGCCGCGGACAATCTTGATGAAGATGTGCCCTTGACCTTCATCCGCCCCTAGCAGTTCATGCTATGCTTGGGAATCATTGATCTAGCCGGATGAACCACCCTTACGCTGCCTCCCACGACGTCGTCGCGTTGGTTTCGGGCTCACCAAACGCGGTCCTCCTCCTCTCGCCACAGCTGTCCGTAGTCGCGGTAAGCGATCGGTACCTGGGGATGCTCAAGTCGATGCGCGCGGATGTGGCTGGGCGCACCCTTCGTGACGCGTTTTCGGGCAGCGATTCGCTTGACGCATTGATGGCATCCGTCCAAACGGCAATGCGGACAAGGCAGCCCCATCGGATGGCACCTGGCCTGCTTAAGGTCGCCGCAGCTGGAGATCATCGTCAGCGATTGCTGCAAATTACCAATACGCCGGTCGTTTCCGGCTCCGGTGAGTTACTGTGGGTGATCCAGCAGGCTGAAACGCCAGAGACACCGGTCGCGGGCCGACAAAACATCAAGGCTGATCTGCAGGCTGCAGAAGCGCGACTGCGCTCGATTCTGCGCACGGTTCCAGATGCCATGATCATCATCGATGAGCATGGCCTGATCGAGACGCTCAGCACGACTGCCGAAAAGTTGTTCGGCTATGCCGCAGAAGAAGTCGCGGGGAAGAACATCAAAATGTTCATGCCCAACCCGCATCGGGATCGTCACGACGGGTACCTCGAGCGGTATCTTGCAACCGGGGAGCGGCACATCATCGGCATCGGCCGCATCGTCGTCGGGCAACGCAAGGATGGGACGACGTTCCCGATGCATCTCACGATCGGCGAGATGCGCACCGGCGAAAAGCACTACTTCACCGGCTTCATACGCGATCTGACCGATCAGCAATTGACGGAACAACGGCTACGGGAGCTCCAAGCCGAGGTCACGCACATGTCGCGCTTCACGGCCCTCGGCGAAATGGCATCGACCTTGGCGCACGAGATCAACCAGCCGCTAACGGCAATCAACAACTACCTGAGGGGCTGCCATCGTCTGCTTGGCCAACTAGAGGGCGAGCCGGCGGCCGCACTTCAGGATGCGTTGGCGAAGGCAAGCGATCAGGCGCTGCGCGCAGGTCAGATCATCCGCCGACTGCGGGAGTTTGTGGCTCGTGGCGACAGCGACCGGCAGGTCGAGTCGCTCTCCAGGCTGATCGAGGATGCCAGCACCCTGGCATTGGTCGGAGCGCGCGAGAACGGGATTACAGCTTCTTTCCGCCTCGATCCTCTGGCCGATCAAGTGCTGGCTGATCGCATCCAGGTCCAGCAGGTGCTGGTCAACCTGATTCGAAATGCCGTCGACATCCTGATGGAGACGGTCGGATTACGCGAATTGGGAGTCGAGACCCTCCATCTCGATGATGACATGGTCCAGATCAGTGTCTCGGATTCTGGCGCCGGTCTTGCACCCGAAGTCAGCTCACATCTGTTCCAGCCGTTCGTGACCACGAAGCAGAAGGGTATGGGACTTGGGCTTTCAATCTGCCGCACCATCGTCGAGGCTCATGGCGGCAAGATCTGGGTCGAACCACGTCCCGGCGGTGGCACCATCTTCCGCTTCACCCTGCGCACGCCCGGTGAGGAACCGGAGGAGGCCGACAATGGACAAGAATGAGATCGTCCACATCATCGACGACGATACCGACGTGCGCCAGTCGCTCTCTTTTCTGCTGCGCACTGCCGGCCTGGCGGTACGAGAGCACGAATCGGCGTCGTTATTTCTCGAAGTCCTGGCTGAAGCGCGCGAAGGTTGCATCATAACCGACGTCCGCATGCCCGGCATCGACGGCATCGAGTTGCAGCGACGTTTGAGCGCCGAAGGCAACAACCTGCCGGTGATCGTGATGACCGGTCACGGCGACATAGCGCTTGCGGTCGAGGCCATGAAGGCGGGCGCTGTCGACTTCATCGAGAAGCCGTTCGACGACGAGGTTATGATAGCCGCCGTCAAGGCGGCCCTCGCCCGACGCGCTGGGGACCGTGAGCGTGATGCCCTGTCGGCCGAAATCGGCAAACGCCTGAAGCTGCTGTCCGAGCGCGAACGTCAGGTGATGCGCGGACTGGTGGCCGGCAAGCCCAACAAGATCATCGCCTATGATCTCAGCATCAGCCCCCGGACGGTCGAGATCTATCGCGCCAACGTTATGACCAAGATGCAGGCCGACAGCCTGTCGGCCTTGGTTCGCATGGCTCTGCTCGATGGCGGGCTGGAGTGAAGTTGCGTTAAATCAATTTGGCAGTGGAAGCCAGCGCCTACGCTGCTTCCATGCCGCGCACCATGATGGGCTTCGCCTTGATGTTCACCGGCCCTCACCAGGCAGGGCTGGCCGTGTTGTCGATCGCCGTATTCGCATTGAGTGCCGTCCCCCTCGAGCTCCAGCGTCGACTCATCAACGATCTGGCTAACAGATCCGGCATTCAGGATGTTCTCCGGCTCGCACTCTGCTATGCGGGGGTCGCTCTTGCCGAACAGCTGTTGAAACTCGGCCTGAATCTGTACCGCGCATGGGTCGCCGAAACCACTGTTTGGCGCTTGCGTGACCGCATTGGCCGCATCGAGCCGAGCAAGCACACAGTATCTGGAGAAGGGGTGGGCGTAGAGATCGCCATGATTGTTGAAGAAGCCGAACCGATCGGTGGCTTCACCGGAATCAGTCTATCGGAGCCGTTACTACAGGGCGGCATTCTTGTCAGCGTAATTGGCTACATGTTCATACTTCAGCCGTGGCTTGCGCTGCTTGGCCTGGTCTTCTTCGTCCCGCAGACCATAGTCGTGCCCCTGTTGCAAGCTGCCATCAACCGGCGAGCTCAGGCGCGTATTCTTGTGAAGCGCGAGGTGAGCAGTGCCCTCGCTGACGTCTCTGCCGGCAATTCGTCGACGTCAGTACCGGACGGCGCCAGACGCATCTTCACGCTGAATATGGGCATCTACTGGTTCAAGTACGTCATGAATCTAGTCATGAACTTGATGCATCATTTTTCCATTGCTGCCGCACTCGGTGTCGGCGGGTGGATGGTGTTCGACGGCCGTATCGAAGTTGGCACCGTCGTGGCGGTCGCCGCTGGACTTGGCAAACTCAACGATCCTTGGGGCGATCTGGTCAATTGGGCTCGTGAGTTCTCCGTCGTCTCGGTGAAATACAGGCTATTCGCCGATGCCGTCATTTGGCTCGGCGAGCCGGTGGCGGCCTGACCTGAACGCCGCAGCCTAACGGCTTGCTGCGATCTTAACTCTTGAGCTCGATCGCGATTCCGTCGGCGTGAAGGCTCCAGTCCGGAATGTGACGTTTCTCGGCAAATCGTCGGGTTGCGTCCTCAAGCGCTTCTCCAACGGTCGGCGAGGAGACCTCGACGGCTTCCTGGGGCGCCATGACCTCGTGTCCATCGGACCCAACCACGTGCTTGAGGAACGTAACAACAATCTTTTTCATGTTTCCATCCATTGACGAGTTGACCCGCCGCACCCGGTCGCTCCAATCGCGCTACGATCTATTTCTCCTGGCCCGAGCCTGAAGGACAAACGGTAGCGCGAGATCACGGTAGAACATGTCCACCGTGTCCGGCGTGGTTCGCCGCATGGACAGGATGATCCAATATTTGGCCGGCTCGCCGTCCGCCTCGCAGTGCCAAGCGATAGCGCTTGCCACAACATCGGCAGGGCTCAGACGGTCGTCGAAGCGGTCGACATTTCCCTCGATGCAATTGAGCATGGCGGCGCGCTGCTCCAGATGATCGAGTGTCCGGTTCACATCCGGCGCCTTGTCGCCCGCCGCAAAGGCGCCGACCACCGTTAGTGCGGTTGCCGCTGCCACGACGGCGGAAATTACGGCAGTATACATGGTCATGTCGGCCTCCGACGGATTGAGTTCTAGCGGAATGAACCGGACTCCCTTTGCGCTAGATCAAGTGCAAGCTGCCAAAGGACTACGTAGAAGCCCCTAGGGAGATGATCTGAATTTCGATCGGCCACTGCCGCCGGTAGCTTCCCTTCACAATCTCGAAGGGGAAGCACGATGCAAATACTTAGCGCTACTCGCGGATCACGTATCCCTCCTGCCATTGCTTTCCAGGCCAAGGGGCTCACGCCGTCGGCGTCTGAGACGCAAGGAACGCGTCGGTTCTTCCGACAGGGCGACGAAATCTTCGCCGAGGGTGAGCCGTACACCGCGTTCTACAAGGTCGTCTCGGGCACGGTCCGTGTCGGCAAATTGCTGATCGACGGCCGCCGGCAGATCGACGCGTTCCA
>Ga0070741_10003290_pt1 | contig 40518 bp, 34 predicted proteins | sample Coa_R1_4_FD_66440 | JGI IMG/M metagenome (GOLD analysis project Ga0070741, IMG submission 66440) | Surface soil microbial communities from Centralia Pennsylvania, which are recovering from an underground coalmine fire - Coalmine... | ecosystem: Environmental > Terrestrial > Soil > Unclassified ...
ACGCGGTGTTCTTCGCCGGCAAGCTTATCTTCGAGGCCGAGCTGGAGGGATTCATCAGCCGTTTCCTGCACAACCATACCGCGATGGAATTGCAGAACTGGCTCCAGCTCCACGGCCTGAACCTGATGATTCTGCCGGTGCGCGTGCTGCCGCCACCGCCGCAGCCGCCACGCGAGGCAGCTAGGCCCGGCGAGCAGGCTCCTCCCGCCCGCTCGGCGGGATAACCTCGCCGCACCGTATCCGCCGGTCGGGATTCATACAGTCAGGGTTTCGCGAGCGTCTTCGCGCGCGCGTAGTCGGCCGGCGTGTTGATGTTGAAGCAGCTCAGCGCGTCGGGGTCGTGGCGGCGGTATTCGGATTCCTCAACGATTCTCGTGTTGACCGCGCCAGCGAGCGCGCTCAGGCGACTTTCGCCGCCGGCGAGCATCGCGTCCAGCGCTCCGGCGCAACGCGGGCGGTAGGCGGCGTGCAGCGGCTGAAGCCGCCCGCCGACCCGCGGAATCGCCGCGTCGAGGCCATCAGGCTCGTTCAGCAGCGAAACCAGCCACGCCGCGACCTCCGCACGCAGCATCGGCAGGTCGCACGAGCAGCCGAACGCCGCATCGTGGTGCACGGCGCGCAGCCCGCGCGCGAGCGCGCCGGCCGGACCGGCGTATGGCGCCTCATCGCGCACGATCCGGGCGCGCTCGAGCGCCGGCAGCGCGACAGCCTCCGCTTCGGGCGCGGCGACGACGACGATGTCGTCGAAGACGCGGCTGAGCACGGCGACGATGCGCTCGATAAGCGTCCGCCCGCCCAGAGGCAGCAGCGCTTTCGGCTGCCCCATGCGGGAACTTCTTCCCCCCGCAAGAATGACCGCGCTTGCGCCGGTGTGGGCCATGGCCAAAGCCTACCAGTGCGGGGCACAGGCGGCACTATCGCCGCGGTGCGGATGATTTTGCCGCGCGGGCGCGGGCTCGATATTCTTTTGCGCGCGTGCCGCTGAAGAACACACCACTCATCACGCAGTACCTGAGCGTCAAGCAGAAGGTACCCGACGCGATCCTGTTTTTCCGCCTAGGCGACTTCTACGAGATGATGTTTGAGGACGCCGAGGTCGGCGCGCGCGTGCTCGATATCCAGCTCACCTCGCGCTCCAAGGACGGCGTGCCGCTGTGTGGCGTACCCTTCCATTCGGCCGAGCCCTATATCGCCCGGCTGCTCAAGGCGGGCTTAAAGGTCGCGATCTGCGAGCAGACCCAGCCCGAGCCGCGCCCGCGCGGCCGCGCCGCTTCGGTCGCGGCGGCCGCGAGCGAGCCGTTCCAATTGACCGCGCCGCGCGGTCTGATGCCGCGCCAGATCGTGCGCATCATCACCCCGGGCACGGTCGGCGAAGAAACCGTGCTCGCGGCAGACGAAAAGAGCTTCCTGCTGGCGCTCGGCGCGGATGCCGGCGGCTTCGCGCTCGCGGCGGTGGACGTCTCGACCGGCGAGTTCGTGGCGACCCGAATCGCCGGCGTCGCGGGCGTGCGCGAGGAGATCGCCCGAATTGCGCCGCGCGAAATAATCGCGCCCGAGGGAAATCCGGCTCTCCAGACCCTGCTGGAGCGCGCCGAAGCGCCGGTGACGTGGCTTGACGCCGCCGCGCTTGACTCTGCGGCGCCGCGTGAGGCACTCGCACGGCGCTTCGGCGCCGAGGCCGTTGCGGCGCTCGGCGAGGGGCCGGGTGCAGTCGCCGGCGCCGCACTCCAATACCTTGAGGGAACCTTCGGGCGCGAGCTCGCTCATCTGCGCGCACCCCGCCCCTACCGCGCCTCAGAGTACATGCTGGTCGATGAGGTCAGCCGCCGCCATCTCGAGCTGGTGGTGTCCTCCGACGGCACGCGCCGAGGCTCGCTGCTCTCGGTCCTCGACGAGACGCTGACGCCGGTCGGCGCACGCACCCTGCAGAACTGGATCGTTTATCCGCTGCTCGATCTGGAAGCGATCTGCGCGCGTCATGACGCGGTCGAGGAACTGTTCGAAGCCGACCTCGGCGGCGAGGTTTCCGAAGCGTTGCGCCGTATCGGCGACCTCGAGCGGCTGGCCGGGCGGATTGGCAGCCTGCGCGCCTCGCCGCGCGACTGCCTCAGGCTTGCGCAGGCGCTCGAAGCGTGCGCCGCGCTCAAAGACGCGCTCCAACGATGCCGAAGCCCGCTCGTGCGCGGGATTGCCGAACGGATAACCGCGATGCCCGAGCTGGCGAAGCGGATCGATGCGACGCTCGCCGACGAGCCGCCGGTCAACCCGCGCGACGGCAACGTCATCCGCGCCGGCTTCAGCCCCGAGGTCGACGAATTGCGCGCGCTCGCGTCCGACGCGCGCGGCGTGATCGCCCGGATGGAGTCGGCCGAGCGCGCGCGCAGTGGAATCCCCTCGCTCAAGGTCCGCTACAACCAGGTCTTCGGCTACTACATCGAGGTGACCAAACCCAACCTCGACCGCGTGCCCGCCGACTACGAGCGCAAGCAGACCCTGGTTGGCGCCGAGCGGTTCACGACGTCTGCGCTCAAGGAGCTGGAGCGCAAGATCCTCGGCGCCGAGTCGGGGCTCAAAGAGCTGGAGGCGCGGCTGTTCACCACGCTGGTGCGCGACCTCGCGATGGATGCCGGCGCGATCCTCACCAGCGCGGCCGCCGTGGGCGAGTTCGACGCGCTCGCGGCGCTGGCCGCGGCCGCGCGCCGGCACGGTTACGTGCGGCCGCGGATGAACTCGGGACTGGCGCTGGTCGTCCGCGACGGACGCCATCCGGTGCTCGAGTCCACGATGCGCCCGGGCGAGTTCGTGCCCAACGATCTCGCCGCCGATCCCGACGAGCGCCAGCTGCTGTTGATCACTGGCCCCAACATGGCCGGCAAATCGACCTACCTGCGCCAGGTCGCGCTTATCGTGATCATGGCGCAGGTTGGGAGCTTCGTGCCGGCGACCGAAGCGTCGCTGGGCCTGGTCGATCGCGTGCTGACACGGATCGGCGCGCGCGACGATCTGCGCCGCGGCGAGTCCACCTTCATGGTCGAGATGCGCGAGACGGCGCGCCTGCTTGAAGGCCTGGGCGAACGCAGCCTGCTCCTGCTCGACGAGGTCGGCCGCGGCACCAGCACCTTCGACGGGCTCGCGATTGCATGGGCGCTGGCCGAGCACCTGCACGACACAACCCGCGCCAAGGTGCTCTTCGCCACCCATTTCCACGAGCTGACTGACCTTGCGCGCGAACGCCCGCGCGTCAAGAATCTCAGCATGGCGGTGCGGGAGTGGGGCGGCGAGGTGCTTTTTCTGCGGCGCGTGGTAGAGGAGCCGGCGAGCCGCAGTTACGGAATCGAGGTGGCGCGCCTGGCCGGCCTGCCGCAGAGCGTGATTGCCCGCGCGCGCCAGATCCTGGCCAATCTCGAGATAGGTGAGCTCGACGAAAGCGGCCAGCCCCGTCTGGCCCATCGCGCCGACGGCGCCACAGCCGCGGGGCAGTTAGGCCTGTTCACCCCGACCGAACGCCGCGTGCTCGACGACCTCAAAGCAATCGCTGTCGAGCAGCTGACGCCGATCGAGGCGCTCAACACGCTGGCGAGGATGCTTGAGCGGCTCAGGGAGGGCGGCGGTTAGCCGGGGTCCAACGGCCCGCCGAGGCGCGCGGTGGCGGAGGCGATGAGGGCGGAGCGCTCGGCAGTGCGGCGGATTATCGCGGGGGTAGCGACCCTCGTGGTTATCGCTTCCCTGTGTGTGCCCTCCGGCGCCGCCGCCGCGGTAATCGACAAGGCGTGGGCGTCGCAGCGCGGCGCGGTAGTCGAACTTCACTTTGGGTTGCACGGCCGCGGCGTCAAATGGGAACTCAGCACCCACGGCCAGCAGCTCTGGATCGAACTTGCGCATACGCGGCTCGAGCTGCCGGCCCGGCCGGTGTACGGCCACGAAACCGCGCCGGTCGAACTGGTGCGTGCGGTCGACCAGGGTGGGGCGCGCTCGCGGCTCGTGATCCAGGTTTCCGGGCGTACCGACTACGCGGTGGGACTGCTGCACGACCAGCTGCTGGTGCGACTGGCGCCGGCCGGCCAGGTCGCCGACCTGGCCGCGCCAGTGCTGATCCGGCCTGGCCTGCGGCAGCCGCCGCCAGCCGCTGCCGCAGGCCGCGCGCAGCAGGCGGCGACCGCAACCGCCGCCGCGTCGCCGGCCGCCGTAACCGCGGCCCGCGCCGTGGCGACGGGCGGCCGGCCGACGATAGTGCGGCCTGCGCACCCGATGCTCTCCGCGCTCCATCGGCCCGCCCCGCCAGCGGGGCGGGCCGATGCAACCAGCGCTGACGACGCGGCTGTAGCCGGGACGACGGCGCCCAATCGTCATGGGCAGTTCCTCGTCGTGATCGACCCCGGTCACGGAGGTTACGACGCCGGCACCGAAGTCGCCGCACCGCTCCTCGAGAAGGAGCTCGTCCTGCAAATCGCGCGGCGGCTGCAAGGCGAGCTTCAACGGCGCGGCGTGCGCACGATGCTTACTCGGACCGGCGACTACTTCGTGCCGCTTCCCGAACGGACCGCCTTCGCCAACCGCGCGAACGCCGACTTGTTCATCTCGATTCACCTCAATTCGAGCCCGGACCCGGCGACCAGCGGAATCGAAACTTACTACTTGAACAACACCACCGACCGCGCGACGATTCGGCTGGCGCGGATCGAGAACGCGGCCGGCGCAGACGGCTCTGGCGCCCCGGCGGAGGCGGACCTAAACTACATTCTGAGCGATATGCGCCAACAGTATAAGGCCAACGAATCGGTCGCGCTCGCGTCGATGGTCGAGGCGCAGAGCGCGGCCGACCTCGCAGCCGCCCTGGGCCTGCGCGTCAACGCGCTGGGCGCCAAGCGCGGCCCGTTCTACGTGCTGGTGGGCGCGCGGATGCCCGCAGTGCTGGTGGAGTGCGGGTTTCTGTCCAATCGCGCCGAGGCCGCGCGGCTCGCCTCGGCGCAATATCAGCAAATCCTCGCCGCAGCCATCGCTCAGGCGGCCGTCCACTATTTCAACGCCGACGCCGCCGTGGGCAACCTGTGAGCGACCTACCCTCGTCGGCATCGCTGCGGCAGGCGGCGACCGCGGCTCCCTCCGAAGGCGCACCCGCGGCTTTGCCTTCCGCTCCCGCCACCGCTTCGGCGGCCGCGCGCAGCGAGGATTCACTGTACGCGGAATTCGAGGCGGCGCAGCGTCCGGGCACCGGCGCCAGGGCATGGCTCGAGGCGGTACGCGAGGAGCTGGCGGCGCGCCATTTCGCGGGCGCCGGCGGAATCGAAACCGTCCGCGAATACACCGGATGCGTGGACCGGATGATGCGCGCGCTTTACCGATGGGCGGAGCGCGGGTATGCACGGCGCTTCTCCCGCCTCAACCAGCGTCTGGCGGTGGTCGCGCGCGGCGGCTACGGACGAGGTGAGCTCAATCCGCAATCGGACATCGACCTGCTCTTTTTGCATGACTACAAGCCAGGCCCCTTCGTCGAGGTCGTTACCGAGAGCATCCTGCACGCGCTGTGGGACGTCGGACTCACGGTCGGCCACGTGGTACGCAACATCCGCGAAACCGTGCGCGCCGCCAACGAAGATCTCAAGGAGAAGACCGCGATCCTCGACGCGCGCCCGCTCGCGGGCGACGACAAGCTATACGCCGCCCTCGACAAGGCGATGGTCGAGGAGGTGCTCAACCGCAACCAGCACAAATTCTTCGCAGCCAAACTCAAGGAGAGCCGCGAGCGCCACCATCACTACGGCGATTCGATCTATCTGCTCGAGCCGCACGTCAAAGAGGGCGAAGGCGGCCTGCGCGACCTGCATACGGCGCTCTGGCTGGCCAAGGTCAAGTACAAGGTCCACTCGCTGTCCGAGCTGGTGCAGAAGGCGGTGATCAGCGAGTCCGAACTCAACGACGTTCTGCGCGCGCAGGATTTCCTGATGCGCGTGCGCAATTCGCTCCACTTCCTCAGCCGCCGCCATCACGACCAGCTCACCTTCGAGTACCAGGAGCAAATAGCGCCGCTGCTCGGCTTCGGCGCCGACGGGCCAGGCGCGGCGGCGGCCCTGATGCGCACCTACTATGCGCAGGCCGCCGCAATCCATCGCTTCTCCGAGGGGTTGATTGCGCGGGTCACCGAGGACCCTGCCTCCGGTCGGTTCACCCGCCGCCCCGGCGGCCGCCAGATCCGGCCCGGCGTGCTGATCCAGGGCCGCGTGCTCGCAATCGGCGAGAAGGACTTCTTCGTCCGCGCCCCGCTCAATCTGATTACGATCTTCGCCGACTGCCAGGCCCACGGGGTCGAGCTTTCAGGCAGCGCCTACCAGCAGGTGCGCGACAATCTCTACCTGATTGACGACGCCTTCCGCCGCGATCCGCGCACCGGGATGGCGCTGATGGGGATACTGTCGGGACGCCATCGCGTGGCCGAGACGCTCGAAGCAATGCATCGCGCGGGCGTGCTGGGCGCCGTGGTTCCCGAGTTCGGCAATCTCTACGCCCGCGTGCTCCACGACCTCTACCACATCTACACGGTTGACCGGCATTCGCTCGCCGCGGTGCGCGAGCTCGAAAGCCTGCGCGCGGGCGAGTTCAAGGACTCCAACGCGCTGCTCACCGAGGTCGCGCGCGAGGTCACGGCGCTGCCGCTGATCTTTCTTGCGCTGCTCCTGCACGATATCGGCAAGGGCCACGGCCACGACCATCACGAGCGCGGTGCGCTCCTCACCGCCGAAGTTTCGCGCCGCCTCGGACTCGACGGCGAAGAGGTGGACCTGGTGGTGTTCCTCGTGCGCAACCATCTGATGATGTCGCAGGTGGCGCAGAAGGGCGACGTCGAGGACGAGCGCACGGTGGACGAGTTCGCGCGCACGGTCGGCTCGATCGACCGGCTCAAGGCGCTCTACCTGCTGACCTTCGCCGACATGCGGGCGGTGGCGCCCAACGTTTACAACAACTGGCGCGACATGCTGCTGAGCGATCTCTACATGCGCGCGCTGAAGCTGCTCGAACAGGGCAACCGCGAGGCAGTCGATCCGGCGCGCCGGCTCGCACTGGTCAAGAGCGCGGTGCGCGAGCGGCTCGGCGCCGCGGGAGCGCCGCCCGCGGAGCTGGCGGCGTTTTTGGAGCTGATGCCGGAGCGCTATTTCCTGACTGCGCCCGAGAGCGACATCCCGGCGCACTTCGAGCTGATGTGCGCGTTTCGCGAGCGGCCGCTGGTGTGCCGCCATCGCCATTTCCCCGACCTCGAATTCAGCGAATTCATCGTGGTCACTCGCGACCAGCCGGGGCTGTTCTCGAAGATCGCCGGCGTGCTGACCGCCAACAACCTTAATATCCTCTCGGCGCGGATTACCACTCGCACCGACGGCGTCGCACTGGATGTCTTCCGGGTCTCGCACGGCGGCGGCGGGCTTGCGATGGAGGAGGAGCGATGGCTGCGCGTCGAGCGCGACCTCGAAGCGGTGCTGGAGGGCCGGCGCGAGATCGAAACGCTCGTCGCCGAGGCGCAACGCACCCGCGTGGGCGGGCGCAAATTCGTGCGCCGCGTGCCGACCGAGGTCACCATCGACAATCGCAGCTCCGAGCAGTTCACCGTGGTCGACGTCTTCACCCAGGACCGGGTCGGCCTGCTGTTCGCGATCACGCACACGCTGTTCAAGCTCGGGATGGTCATCCATCTGGCGCGCATCTCGACCAACGCCGACCAGGCGCTCGACGTCTTCTACATCAGCGACCGCGAGGGTCGGAAAGTCATTCAGCTGGAGATGCTGCGCCGGCTGCGCGCGGCGCTGATCGAGCATCTCGACGAAGTGCCCGCCGCCTAGGCGCCCGCGCCCGCCTGGGTTGCGACGCCGCTGAGCGAGCGCATCAGCGCGGCGAGCCCGGCGCCGTCGAGGTCCTCGAAACGCGCGATCGCGGCGATGCAGCGCTCGGCCACGGATGCATCGAGCCGCGCGCCAAGGCAGTCGCGCACCTTGGCCAGATGCTCCTCGGTGCCGACCGGCCGCCGCCACGAGCCGCGCGGCGCGTCGCAGCGCGCCTGTAGGCGCTCGCCGCCCGAGCGCTCGACGACAACCTCGACGTGCATCCGGTCGAGGGTCGCGGGAATCTCGGGCGTCTGCACCAGGCGGACCCGGGGCAGCAGCGCCTCGACGTCGGCGTTGAAGCGGCGCGCGTCGGAGAAGCTTGAGATTGAAACCGTGCCATCGAGCAGCGCGACCGCCGTCGTGTACTGGAAGCTGAATTTGCCGTCGAGGCCGGTTTGCGGATACGGCCGGTCAACGTACGGCATCACCGGCGTCCGCACCTCGACCGCGCGCACGGCGGCGACGTCCGCGATGCGCCGATGGAGCGCGGCCGCCGCCTCGATCGCAAAGTGCGTCGCGTACTGACTCGGGAACATTTTGATCGCGTAACCGGGCTCGACGATCCGGAACGGCGGCCCGAAGCGCGCAAGCGCCGCGGGGTCGAACTTGCGGCCGAAAAACGCCTGCGCGTAACCGTCGCGCGCCTCGATCACGTCGGGATTGGCGGTGAAGCCGCGCGCCGCCATCAGCGCCGCATCCAGCCCCATCGCCGCCGCCATCCCGCAATGCGTCGATTTCGCCATCGTGCCCACGTTGGCGAGCAACGTGCCCGCGCGCGACGCCGCCAGCCCCAACGCGTGACGCAGCCGCTCTGCGTCGAGGCGCAGCAAATGCGCCGCAGCGGCCGCGGCCGACATCACGCCGACCACGCCCGGCGGATGGAATACCAGCTCGCGCGGCTCGAACTGCCCGGAGGCGACGCGCAGCCGCCCCTGCACCTCACATCCCTTAACCAGCGCGACTAGCGAGTCGCGGCCGCCCGCGCCGAGCGTCTCGGCCAGCGCTAACACCGCCGGCAGCGTGGTCGAGGTCGCGTGATTGGGCGGACTCCACATCGCCTCGTAGTCGAGCACATGCATCGACGCGCCGTTGAGATACGCGGCGTGAACCGGCGAGCTGCGCAGCGGAAATCCGATCGCACTCGCGCCTCCGGCGCATCCGAGCTCGCGGATGTGCTCGGCCAGAATTGTCGGCGCCCGCTCGCGGCTGCCGGCGACGGCGACCGCGATTCCGTCGAGGACGAGCCGCTTGGCCGCGGCGATCGTCGCGGCGTCGAGCGCGCCGCCGGTGCAGGCGGCGATATTGCGGCAGAAGGTCTCGGTGACGCCCATCGATCCCGCGCACTACGCGGCGGCCAGCGCGCGTCGCACCGGCTCGGGCAGCGCCGCCGCCCGCACGTACACGAACCCCTCCATCAGGCGGCGCGCCGTGCGGTACACCGTCGCGCGCTCGGCGACCCATCGATCGCCCTCGCGCCGCACCGCGGCGCCGACCACGGTGAGTCCTGAGGGCTGCGCGATTCGCACGGGAGCGTCGGGCGAGGCAGCGGCCCGCGCGAGGCGATTCGGCACGGTACCGGCGATACGGGCGGCGACCGCCAGGCACATCGCGCCGGTCAGGGGGACCGCGCGGTGGGGCTGGCCGATCGAGATCATGCGCACCGTGAGATCCGCGTCATCCGCGCCGAGCGCCTCGCCCGAAAGCGTGCGCGCCGCGCGCGCCGGCGCAACCATCGCGACCTTGGGAATGCTTGGGATCCGCGCGGCCTCCTCGGCCGTCCTCGCGATTCCCATCCTAAGGCTCGCGGCGATACGGATCGCTTCCAGCCGGCGCAGCAATTCACGCTCGGCGTCCAGTTCGTCGGGTAGCTCGCGGCCCGACGCGCCGAGCGCCGCCGCCTCTACAAACACGCACGGATTCGCCGCATCGACCATCGAGACTTCGACGCCCCGCGCGCCGTCGATCGCGACGTCAAGCACGTCGGCGGGATTCCCCGTGGGCAGCAGCTTGCCGGTGCCGGCGCCGCCGGGCTCCATGAAGTCCAGGCGCACCGGCGCGCCGCTGCCGGCGACACCAGGCAGGCGGAACTCGCCGTCCACCGCGGCGCGCCCGTCGTCGAGCGGAAAGCGCGCGACGATGAACTTGCGCGTGTTGGTATTGTGAATTCGCACGACGGCCTCGGCACCGCTCGCGGCCACGATTCCCTCGTCCACCGCAAACGGTCCCACCGCCGACGACATGTTGCCGCAGTTGCCGCTGAAATCGACCGCCGCTTCCTTCACCGATACCTGGGCGAAGGTGTAATCGACGTCGGCGCCGGCGCCTGTCGGCGGCCCGATCACACATACTTTGGAAAGCGAGGAGATTCCGCCGCCCATCCCGTCGAGCTGGCGGCCGCTGGGGTCGGGGCTGCCGATCGCGCCGAGAAAGATCGGCGGCCACAGCTCGCGCTCGGCGGGCAGGTCGGCGGCGCGGAACATCAGCGCCTTGCTCGTCCCGCCCCGCATGAAGACCGCACGCAACCTGAGCTGTCTCATCGCGATCCCGTTCCGCGCGCCCTGCGCGCCGCTCAATCCGCCGCCGTGCGCGCTTCGGCGCTCGCGCTGCGGCCCGCGATCCGCCCGAAGACAGCGCCCGACATCAGCCCTGAGCCGCCGGGATAATTGTTATGGAATAAACCGCCGACCATCTCGCCGCACGCGAACAGTCCCGGAATCGGATCCCAGTCGGTGCCAAGGACCTGCGCGCGTTCGTTGACCTTCACGCCGCCGAACGAAAACGTGATCCCGCCGGTCACCGGCCATGCGCGGTACGGCGGGGTGTCGAGCTTCTGCGCCCAGTTCGATTTGGACAGCGCGAGGCCCACCGTATGCATCCCGTCACGCACGCCGGGATTGAAGCTCCCGTGGCCAGCGGCGGCGTTGTACTCTTCGAGCGTGCGCAGCGCGGCCCTGCGGTCGAGGTCGAGCCGCTCGACGAGCCCGGCCAGTGTGTCGGCGACCACCGGCGGACTGGTCGAGTAGCGCGGTTCGAGCAACCCGACGACCTTGTGGTCGAAAATCTGCCACGCGATCGCGCCCGGCTGGTTGAGGATGATCCCGCCGAACTTGGCGTAGGTGTACAGGTTCTGGTCCTCGCCCTCGTCGACGAAGCGCAGGCCAAGCCGGTTGAGCATCACGCCGTACACGTAGGAAAGCCGGTTGGTCTTGTCGGTCAGTTCGCGATCGCCGAAGGGCGGTGCGTCGGCGCTGATCGGCGTCGCGTGGCATCCGCTCCACTGCCCCCACGGCATCGCGCCGATCTCCATCGCCATCCGCAGGCCATCGCCCTGGTTGTGCCGCGTGCCGCGCACGCGCGCGTGATCCCACGGGCGGCCGAGATACTGCGCGCGCCACGCCATGTTGGCCTCGAAGCCGCCGCATCCGAGCACGACCGCGCCGGCGCTGAGCTCGCGGATGCCCTCGGCGCCGCGCATCGCGACGCCGCACACGCGCCCCTTGCGGTCCTGGAGCAGGCGGATGGCGGGCGAGTCGTAGCTCACCTCGACTCCGGCGCGGCGCGCCGCGTTGAACCACATCCGCGACAGCCCCACCCCCTCGTGCGCCGCGCGCACGATCGCGCCCTTGGGCCATTTGATTACGCTGCCGACGCGCACGCCGCTGAGCGACAACGCAAGCTCGAAGCCGATCCCCAGCTCGGCCATCCAGCACACGGTCTCGTAGGAGTTGCGGACAAGGATCCGCGAAAGCTCGGGATCGGTATGGCCCTCGGTGACGCGCTGGAGATCCTCGCCGAATGCCTCGGCCGGATAGGGTTCGACGCCGTCCATGAAACCCGGCACCTCGCGCGCCTTGGGTATCAGGTGCAGGAGGTCGTCGGCGCGGTTGAAGGCGAAGCGGAACAGGCCGCCGCTGAAATGGGTGTTGCCGCCGCGGTCGTGCTCGGGGGCCTTCTCCAGCACCAGCACGCGCGGCGCGCCGGCGCTTTTGGCCGAGACGCTCGCCGCCAGCGCCGCATTGCCCGCCCCGATAACGATCACGTCATAGTCTGGCATGGTATTTCTGCTTGATTCAGCGCCTTCAGAAATTCGATCGGCCGCTCGCCCGGCTTCTTCGCCGATGATTGCACAAAACCCTGACAGCGCGAAAAGCGCGGCGCGCGATATAATGCGCCCCGGCGCGCCTGTGGCGCGCGAAGGGGGATCCCCGATGACGTGGCTGACACGACCCGACCAGCGCCCCGCCGGCGAGCGGCTGGCGGAGTTATGGCAGCGGCCTGGAATCCTGCCAATCCCGGGCGCCCATCACGGGCTCGCCGCGCTCCTCGCGCGGCGGGCCGGCTTCGAGGCGCTCTATCTCTCGGGAGCGGCGCTCAGCGCGAGCATGGGACTCGCCGATCTCGGAATCATCACACTCGAGGAGCTGTGCCTTTACGCACGCACGATTTGCCGCGCGGGCGGCCTTCCGCTGATCGTCGATGCCGACACGGGCTACGGCGGCGCGCTCAACGTGATGCGCGTGGTGCGCGAGCTGGAGGCCGCCGGCGCCGCGGCGGTCCAGATCGAGGACCAGGTCCTGCCCAAGAAATGCGGCCATCTCAACGACAAGCTGCTCGCGTCGCCCGAGGAGGCGGCGGCGCGAATCGCGGCCGCGCGCCGCGCCCGCCGCCATCTGCGTATAATCGCGCGCACTGACGCCGCGGCGTCGGAGGGAATCGACGGCGCGCTCGGCCGCGCGCGGCTCTATCTCGAGGCGGGCGCCGACGCGATCTTTCCCGAGGCGCTCGGCGACGCCGAGTCGTTTCGCCGTTTCGCGCGCGAGATCAAAGCGCCGCTGCTCGCCAATATGACCGAGTTCGGCCGCACGCCGTATTTCACCGCGCGCCAGTTCGAGGAGTTCGGCTTCAAGATGGTTATCTGGCCGGCGTCGTCGCTGCGCGTGGCGGCCAAGGCGATTGCCGAGCTATATGCTGAGCTTAAAGTGAGAGGCACGGCCGAGGCGCTGCTGGATCGGATGCAGACCCGCGCCGAGCTCTACGACGTGATTGGCTATAGCGAGTACGAGAGCCTCGACGCCTCGGTCGCGGCAAGCGTGCTCCCACGGGACCAGCGGGGTCGAAACGATTGACCACGGCACCCGCGCGCGAGCGCGCTATACTCGGCGTATCCTGAGAACGGAGCCGGACGCAGCGGATGTCTTCCTTCTATGACGTGGTCGTGGTCGGCGCGGGCAATGCCGCGCTGTGTGCGGCGCTCGCCGCGCGCGAGGCGGGCGTCAGCGTGCTGATGCTCGAATGCGCACCCGAGGCCGAGCGCGGCGGCAACAGCCGCTTCACCGCAGGCGCGATGCGGGTCGCCTACAACGGCGTCGACGACCTCAGCCGCCTGATGCCCGACCTTAGCGAGGAGGACAAGGCGCGCACCGATTTCGGCGCCTACACGCAGGACCAGTTCTTCGACGATCTCGCGCGCGTCACCCAGTACCGCACCAGCCCCGAGCTGGCCGAACTGCTCGTGCGGCGCAGCTTCGACACGATGATGTGGATGCGCGCCAAGGGCGTACGCTTCCAGCCGATCTACGGGCGTCAGGCCTTCAACGTCGGCGGGCGCTTCAAGTTCTGGGGCGGGCTGACGGTCGAGGCGTGGGGCGGCGGGCCGGGGCTGATCGACGCGCTCCACGCCGCCGCCGCGCGCAACGGGATCGAAGTCTGGTACCGGGCGCGCGCGCTGGAGCTCAAATGCGAGGACAACGTCGTGCGCGGCGTGACGATGCGACGCGAGGGACGGACGATAACCGTCGGCGCACGGGCGGTCGTGCTCGCCTCCGGCGGCTTCGAGGCCAACGCCGAATGGCGCACGCGCTACCTCGGTCCCGGATGGGACCTCGCCAAGGTGCGCGGCACCCGCTTCAACACCGGCGACGGAATCCGCATGGCTCTGGAAGCGGGCGCGATGCCGTGCGGCAACTGGTCGGGATGCCACGCGGTGGGATGGGATCGCAACGCGCCGGAGTTCGGCGACCTGAGCGTCGGCGACGGCTTCCAGAAGCACAGCTATCCGTTCGGAATCATGGTCAACGCACGCGGCCGCCGGTTTGTCGATGAAGGCGCGGACTTCCGCAACTATACCTACGCCAAATACGGGCGGGTGATCCTCGAGCAGCCCAACCAGTTCGCATGGCAGATCTTCGACAGTAAGGTCGCCCATCTGCTGCGTGACGAGTACCGGATAAAGCGCGTCACCAAAGTCAGCGCCGACACGCTGGAGGCGCTGGCGGGCAAGCTGGAGGACGTCGATCCGGCGGGCGTGCTCGAAGAGGTGCGGGCGTACAACGCGGCGGTCGATACTTCGGTCCCGTTCAATCCCAACGTCAAGGACGGCCGGCGCACGCGCGGCCTTGCGATCGACAAGACCAACTGGGCCAACACCCTCGATACGCCGCCCTTCGAGGCCTACGCGGTAACCTGCGGGGTGACGTTCACCTTCGGCGGCCTGCGCGTGGACGCCGACGCGCGCGTCATCAACACGGACGGCGAGCCCATCGGCGGGCTGGCGGCGGCGGGTGAGCTGGTCGGCGGGCTTTTCTATTTCAATTACCCGGGCGGCACCGGCCTGATGTCGGGCGCGGTATTCGGGCGTATCGCGGGAACCACCGCCGCCCGCGCCGCGCTCGCGCGGAGGTAGGTTAACTACCCCGGGGCAGCATTCGGCCTGGTTCCGACCGGGCACATTACTAGGTCACATCGTGGCGCGGACCGCGCGCCCTGGGTCAGCAGTCAGTCGGCGATCGGGTTGGAAGGTCTCGCCGACCCGCTGCAGGGAACGCGCGGGCCCGCACAAACTCTGTGTCGCGCTCTCACCCATCAAGTGGACGAGGAAATCAAGTTGCGCTCTCGCCGCTTCCTTCCTGGGTCGTCTTTGAAGCCGGGGCTTTTCCTGGCGCAGCTCCCCGGGTGCGATTCCGCGCTTTTGCTGCTGCGCCCTTGCCGGCCTTGGATTTCGAAACCGGTTTTGGACTGCGCTTCATGGGAGCTCCCTCTCGGATCAGTAATCCATCGGCGGCGCCGCGGCTGGCGCCTGCTTCTTTTCCGGCTTTTCCGCGACGAGGCACTCGGTAGTGAGCAAGAGACCGGCGACTGACGCGGCGTTTTGAAGGGCACTACGCACGACCTTGGTCGGGTCGATGATTCCGGCCTTCATCAGGTCTTCGAATTCCTCCTTGGCCGCGTTGAATCCATACGCACCCTTGCCGTTTCTGATCTTGTCGATCACCACCGATCCCTCATGGCCCGCATTTGCCGCGATCCAGCGCGCGGGTTCGTCGAGAGCTCGGCGCACGATGTTGATACCGAACTTTTCCTCGTCGCTCGCCCGCAGATTTTCGAGGGCTGACGAGGCGCGAATGAGCGCGACACCGCCGCCTGGCACGACGCCTTCCTCGACCGCGGCGCGGGTCGCATGCAAAGCGTCTTCGACGCGGGCTTTCTTCTCCTTCATCTCGACCTCGGTCGCCGCGCCAACCCGAATCACAGCAACACCGCCGACCATCTTCGCCAGCCGTTCCTGAAGCTTCTCGCGGTCGTAGTCGGAGGTGGTCTCCTCGATCTGCGCGCGGATCTGCTTTATGCGGCCCTCGATGTCGGCCTTCCTGCCCGCGCCGTCAACGATGGTCGTGTTGTCCTTGTCGACCACGATCCGCTTTGCCCGGCCAAGATCCTGCAGAGTCACGTTCTCGAGCTTGACTCCCAACTCCTCCGCGATGCATTTGCCGCCGGTTAGAATGGCGATGTCCTCAAGCATCGCCTTGCGCCGGTCGCCAAAGCCCGGCGCTTTGACCGCAACACATTGCAGCGTTCCGCGGATCTTGTTGACGACAAGCGTCGCCAAGGCCTCGCCTTCGACTTCCTCTGCAACCAGCAGGAGCGGCTTACCGGTCTTCGCGATCGATTCGAGAACCGGCACGAGATCCTTCATCACCGAGATTTTCTTCTCGTGAATCAGGATGTAAGCGTCTTCGAGCCTGGCTTCCATCCGCTCGGGATCGGTCACAAAGTAGGGGGAAAGATAGCCGCGATCGAACTGCATCCCTTCGACAATTTCGAGCTGGGTTTCGAGCCCCTTGGCCTCCTCGACCGTGATCACGCCCTCCTTGCCGACCTTCTCCATCGCCTCGGCGATAATCTCGCCGATGGTCGAGTCGTTGTTGGCCGAGATCGTACCGACCTGCGCAATCTCCTTGCGGTCCTTGGTTTGCTTGGAGAGATTCTTGAGTTCGCCGACCACCGCTTCGACCGCTCGGTCAATGCCGCGCTTGAGCGTCATCGGGTCGTGACCGGCGGCGACCATCTTCATACCCTCGGTATAGATTGCTCGGCTGAGCACCGTGGCTGTCGTAGTCCCGTCGCCGGCGACGTCCGAAGTCTTGGAGGCGACCTCTTTGACCATCTGGGCGCCCATGTTTTCGAACTTATCTTCCAGTTCGATCTCCTTGGCGACTGTGACGCCGTCCTTGGTCACGACCGGCGCGCCGAAACTCTTTTCCAAAACAACGTTCCGTCCCTTAGGGCCAAGCGTCACGGTCACCGCGTCGGCCAGGACGTTGACTCCATGCAAAACCTTCTCACGAGCCTCTTCCGAAAACTTTATGATTTTTGCGGGCATTTTCTTTTGCCTCCCCTATCGAACCATCAGCCTTCGATGACGCCTAGGATGTCGTCTTCGCGCAGGATGAGATGGTCTTCGCCTTCGAGTTTGATCTCGCTGCCGGAATACTTTCCAAACAAGATTTTGTCGCCGGCTTTGACCTCTGGAGCTATAGTTTTTCCGTCTTCCTGCCTTCCCGGACCGACCGCTATCACTTTGCCCTCTTGCGGCTTTTCCTTGGCCGTGTCCGGAATGATAATTCCACCCTTGGTCTTTTCCTCTTCGGCGATTCGCCTGACCAAGACCCGATCGCCGAGCGGCCTGATCCTCATCGTCCCTGTCCTCCTTGGCGCTAGAAAAACAAAAAAGCTGCGACCGGGCTGCCGCAGCTTCCTCCTGGCTTCGCCATGGCCGCTGCCACAGCTAACCCGATCCTTCTGGTCGCATGTAATGTGCACGGCACCATGGCTTGTCAAGGGGTATGTGCGCAAGCGACGCTCGGGCACCGCAGGAATCGAATCTCGCGGTCCGCGATGGCGGACGGGGTGATCTGAGCGCCCGCGCGGTCGCCCGGGTTGGCTTGCCCTTGGCAAGCCGGCCTGATGCAGCCCCGCCCCTTGCGCGAGGTCTGTCGATGATTACCGATAAGGTTTGAGAGCGGCAGAAAGGAGGTTTGCGGAAGGATGAGCGGCCTTTGTGGTTGGTCGCCGACACGAGGCTTGGAGCGGCTGCGCCCCGGAGTACGACGGGTGGGAGCGCACTCTGGGGCGGTTTCCTGCACCCTGCGGAAGGGCGCCGTCCCGATGGGCGTAGCGGGCCTGCTCCACAGTCACAGTCGGTCGGAGCCGGCTCTGCAGGAGCCTGGCGTTCACTCGGACTCCTGCAGCGATAGGCCAAGGCTGAGCGGCTACAGTCCCTGTGCGTGCGGTCGCATGGCCGGCGGCGTATCCGGCTCAACCTCGGTAGCACAAATATGGAACGGCTACTCCGTTCGGAAACTGCAGCTGTAAGCTTTCAGGACAATGTTGAACCAAACTCATCGCCACCTTCGCATCGCACAGGTGGCTCCCCTCTATGAAAGCGTTCCGCCCAAGCTCTATGGTGGAACCGAACGTGTTGTAGCCTATCTTACCGAGGAGCTGATCCGGCGCGGCCACGATGTAACTCTTTTCGCATCAGGTGATTCCACTGCCCCCGCGCCGCTCGAAGCCGTTCATCCCATGGCGCTCAGAACCGGCGGGCTAGTTTCCTGGGGACCAAGCCTGCATCTGCCGATGCTGAGCGAGGTGTTCGATAATGCGCAGCGCTTCGATGTGATCCATTGCCACCTTGACTATTGGACTTTCCCGTTTGGCCGCCTGGTCAGCACGCCGGTTGTAACGACGCTGCATGGCCGCCTCGACATCGCCGAGCTATTCGGTGTCTATCGTTACTATTCGGAAGCGCCCGTCGTTTCGATCAGTGACGCTCAGCGCGAACCGCTTCCGGACCTGAATTGGGTGGGCACGGTATACCACGGCCTACCCGCCGATCAGCTTAGATTCAATCCCCGAGCAGGCAGCTACCTCGCCTTCCTGGGACGGATCGCGCCCGAGAAGGGCCCTGACGTCGCCATCGAAGTCGCGCGGCGCGCGGGAATTCCGCTCAAGATCGCCGCCAAAGTCGATCCTGTGGACCGGGAGTACTTCGAGAGCAGAATCCGGCCACTGCTTCACAGCGAGGGCGTCGAGTTCATTGGCGAAATAGGCGAGCGTGAGAAGAGCGAATTTCTCGGCAACGCGATGGCGCTTTTGTTTCCTGTCGATTGGCCCGAGCCGTTTGGCCTGGTAATGATCGAGGCGTTGGCCTGCGGGACACCGGTGATCGCACGGCCCTTCGGATCGGTTCCGGAGGTGCTGCGCGACGGCGTAACCGGCTTCCTCGCCCTCAGCAAGGAAGACCTGGTACAGGCAGTGCGCCGAATTTCTTGCATCTCGCGACAAAGATGCCGGGCAGAATTCGAAGCTCGCTTCACCGCCGGCGCGATGGCGGCTCACTACGAGCGGATCTATCATGCGCTGATAGCCGAGCATCGGACGCCGGCCCGGGGCGACGGTCGCTCCCGCGCGGGCAAAATCGCCCAGCAGATGGTTGCGCGTGAACGGCTGCCACGTTGGCGACCAGACCTTGAGACAGCCTGACTCCAGGCAGCGGCCGGAGACAATGATCAAGATCGCTTCCGGCTTTTACATCCGGCCACCCTCGAGCATGAAGCGGGAAAGCCTTGCTAGACGGGCCGCACCAAGGTTGTCGGGCGCGTGTCCGGCCGCTGCCTTTGCGCCGCAGTGGACGTGGAGATCGACTTTCCTGCCTTCTGGGCGTGGCACGATCACTCGCCGACAAGCCGTCGCGCGCACGGCGCCGCATATGCAACCTATGTCGGATGCTGGCGCAAGCACGTCCGCATCCTGAGGGGCCAAAGAAGCATCGCGCGCTTCGAGGATGCGAATAAAGAATCCACCCGAAGCTTCTGCTCTCGATGCGGGACGCCGCTATTATACGAGCGCGGGCGCTCTCCGCGCATGGTCAATGTTCCGCGGGCGCTCTTTGAGGGTCGCACCGGCCGCGAACCGCGCTACCACGTGGCGATCGGGGAGCTTCAGGATTGGACCTACACGGGTAAGCGGCTGGTTCCGCTCAAGGGCTACCCTGGTATCGTCTGGGAACGGCCGAAATTGCGCCGCCGCCAGCGCCCGCGGGACCTGGACGACTCCCAGGTTCCGGCGGCGCATCCTGCCCGCGCATAAACCAGCACCATGCCTGATAGCGGCACCGGCCTCATGCGATTAGCGCCTGCGCACCCTCCCATATCCGGCGCACCAGGTCGCCTGCCGGAATCGCCTGTGCCAGTGCCGCCGACTGACCGGCCCATGCCTGCATGCGCTGTAGGTCGCCGCTTTGCTGCGCGGCCGAGCGCATCGCGGCCGTGAGCCCGCGCTGCACAGGATACGGTGCGGGTGCAGGCGCGCTGGCAGCCGTCGCCGCACGGACGTAGTCCGTGACGATGCTGCGCCCGACGCGGCCGCTGAACACCCTGCTCACCACCGTATCCTCGGGCGCCGTGCGGGCGAGCGCGGCGGCCCACGCGGGGTTGATTCTCGCCTCGGGACATCGCAGAAATCCGGTCCCGATTTGCACCGCGCTTGCGCCGAGCACGAAGGCCGCCGCCGCTGCGCGCGCGTCCGCAATTCCACCGGTGGCGACCACGGGGAGCCGGACCGCGTCCACCACCGCGGGCAGCAAAGCAAACAACCCGACCATCTGGCGCTCCGCGTTTGCGCCGTCGAAGCATCCGCGATGTCCGCCCGCCTCCATCCCTTGGGCCACAACAACGTCGGCGCCTGCGCGCTCCGCCGCCCTGGCCTCCGCCACCGTGGAAATGTTGGCGAACCACGCGCCGCCGCGCTTCTTGAGCTCGGTGACGAACTCCGGCGGGAAGAGACCCATCACCGACGATACGATGGGCGCTCGGGCGTCCAGCAGCGCGCGGCACTGTGCGGCGAAGTCCGGCGGCCTCGCGTCGCCGGCCTCGGGCGGCACCGTCGGTCCCCATTGCGCGAGGAACGCGCGCACGCGCGCCTCATGCGCGGCGTCGCGCATCGGCGGCGGATCCGGAATCCACAGGTTGAGCTGAAAGGTGCCTGTCGTGTGAGCGCGCACCTCCTCGGCCCAAGCAAGTATCTCGCTCGGCGGCATCAGGAGCGCGCCGCACGCGCCGAGCCCGCCCGCCTCGGCGACCGCGATCGATAGTGGCGGCGCGCTCGCGCCCGCCATCGGCGCGAGCAGGATCGGCACGCGCAATCCGAAACGACGGCAAAACATCTCCGCTCGGGCAAATAGAGAGCTCATTCGTCAGTCCTCCCCTGATGCGGGCTCGCAGCCCGCGTCGCGCATCCGTGGCTCATTCAGCAGTTTGAACGAAACCGACGCTATCGGCGATGCTCGAACGGCAGGAGTTCCGCGCCGACCTCTACTAACGGCTCGAGGTCTTCTCGATCCGCGTGCGCGAGCGCGGCGACGACATTGCGGCGCTGGTTAGCTATTTCGCACTCCATTTTGCGCGCCGGATGGGCAAGCGGATCGAGGCGATTCCGGCCGAAGCGCTCGACGCGATGCGCCCTCATCGATGGCCGGGCAACGTTCGCGAGCTCGCCGCCTCGGGGGTGAAACGCACGACGTTGCAGTCGCGGATGCAACGCCTCGGAATCCGCAAGCCCGATTGAGGCCGGTTGCGCTAGTTGCCGCCGAAGGCCCAGGTCTTGATCAGATGGTGCGCGATCGCGATCGGCGGCGGCACGCGCACGCCGTCGATTACCTTCCCTTCGATAAGCGCGCGCGCCGCCGCGCGTTCGAGCCAGCGCACCTCGGCAAGCTCGCTGTCGTCCGCTTTCGCCTCGCGGCTTTCCACCCTCGCGAAGCATCCGATCATCAGCGAGGACGGGAACGGCCATGGCTGCGTGGCGTAATAGGTTACCTCGCGCGCCCTGACGGAGGCTTCTTCGAACAGCTCGCGCCGCACGGCCTCCTCGACCGTCTCGCCGGGTTCCATAAAGCCCGCCAGCGCCGAGAACATCCCGGGCGGAAAATGCCTGCTCCTGCCGACCAGACATGCGCCGTCGTGCGTGGCGAGCATGATCACCACCGGATCGACGCGCGGAAAATGTTCGGCGTTGCACTTGCCGCACAATCGCCGGTAGCCCGCATCCATGAGTCGGGTCGGCGTGCCGCAGTTGGGGCAAAAGCCGTGGCGCTGATGCCAATCGATCAGTGCCTTGGCCTGCGCGATGATCGCCGCCTCCCTGCTTGAGACCATCTGCGCCGCGGCCCGCGCCTCGCGGAAATATCCACTTCCGGCAGCCTGCTCCGTCTTAGCGGCGTCCGCCGTTTCCGACACGTCCAGCGCGAACACCGCCCTGTCGCCGTCGAGGCCAAGGAAGATGCACGTGGCGTCCGAGGGCGCGAGCGAATCGACAGCCGCGGGAGGGAGCAGGCCGAGCCGGGGCGTGGCGTCGGCGCCGCCCGATTCGACCAGGAGCGGCTCCAGCCGCCGGAGCGGAAGGATGAGTGAAGCGGGATCACGCCGCCTTGATTCGATCCACTTCTGGTCGGTGCGCTTCTCGCTCGCACGATTCAGCGGGTTGCCTGTAAATGGAATCATCAGCCCTCTCAAAGCCATCAAACCATCGTCGGCTGGTCCGCAATATAGCATCCCAGCCGCCCTGTCGGCGCCCGCCAGCGCGGCTTGCCACTGGCGCGGCGCGGCCCTACGATCGGCCAACCCCCGGAGGGTCCCAACGATGGAAGTGAAGATCCGCGAGGCCGCCGAAGACGACGCCTCGGCGTGCGGGCGCATCTGCTACGAAGCCTTCAGGGCCATCGCCGAGGAGCATAATTTCCCACCCGACTTTCCCGACCCGGAGACCGCAGTCACCGTGCTCACGATGGTGTTGCGCGACGGGGGCTTCTACGCGGTCGCTGCCGAGATGGAAGGCCGGATCGTCGGCAGCAACTTTCTCGACGAGCGCAATCCGATCTCGGGCGTCGGCCCGATCACGGTCGATCCCGGAGCGCAAAACCACGGCGTCGGACGGCACCTGATGCTCGCGGTGATGGAGCGCTCAAAGCGTCGCGGCTTCGCCGGCATTCGCCTGGTCCAGGCCGGCTACCATTGCCGCTCGCTCACACTGTACAGCAAGCTTGGCTTCGAGGTCCGCGAGCACCTGTCGTGCATGCAGGGCCCTGCGATCAGCGAGACCTTCGCCGGTTATGCAGTGCGCCGTGCCGCCGAGGCCGACCTCGAAGCGTGCAACCGGCTGTGCCTGCGCGTTCACGGCCATCATCGCGGCGGCGAGCTGCGCGACGCTGTGCGTCGCGACCGCGCGACCGTGGTCGAGCGCGCGGGGCGAATCACCGGCTATGCCACCCAGATCGCGTTCTTTGCGCACGCCGTGGCCGAGACCAACGACGACCTCAAGGCCCTCATCGCCGCCGCCCCGTCATTCGACGGCCCGGGCTTCCTGGTGCCGTCGCGCAACGGCGAGCTGCTGCGCTGGTGTCTGCGCAAGGGTCTGCGTGTCATCCAGCCGATGACGCTGATGACAGGCGGGCTCTACAACGAACCTGCGGGGGCGTATCTGCCCTCGGTCCTGTATTGACTGCAGGCCAGGGGAGCGCGCGCTGCCTTCACTTTCCCGCCGCCGGTGGGGCGCATGCGGCCCGCCTTCCGTAGCCGGCGCAGGCCTCGATGCTTACCCGGCTTTGCGACCCGGCAGGGCCCGCCGACCTGAACCGCCGCTCAATGTAGTGGTAATGAACCGCGGCGACCGTCCACGTCAACGCCACAACCGCAGTGGCTGCGAGCGCGAAGCGGGCGAACGGATCATGCGGCCAGCCGACCGCCCTCAGCGCCCGCTGCAGAAGCCACGCGACCCCGACGTGGAACAGGTACACGCCGTAGGAGACGCGTCCGAGCGACACCAGCGGCCGCCACGAAAGGGCGCGCGTGACCACGCCTCGCGGCTGCATGAAGACTGCACCGATCAGGGCGGCGCTCGCGCACGCGTCGAGCGTGTAGCCTACGGTCGCGCTGCGCCATGACGCGCTCGACGGATAACCGCCGGTAACAAATATGATGCAGGCGACGGCAGTCACCGCCGTTATCGGCGCAAACCATCGCGACTCCCTGATCCATCGCCACGGCCGCCGCGCGCGCGGATGCCTCAGCGACAGCGCCGTTGCGCAACCGACGAGGATCACTCCGATTCGGGTATCGGTCGCGAAGTATATCCAGATCGCCGAGGCCGGGCTTGGGCGGTCCAGATGGCCCCAATTGAGCGACAGGTAGAGCCCTGTCCGATAAGCGCTCAGCGCCGCTATCAGGCCAAGGCACAACTTCAAGCCGCGCCGCGCGCCGATGCTCTTAAGCACCCACGGCCACACCAGATAAAACTGCTCTTCCACGCACAGCGACCACACCACGACCAACGGGGCCAGATGCGCGCCGCCGGCGGCCAACCGATAGTTGTAGGTGTAGCTCGCCAGCGCAGGCAGAACCGCCGGCACTCTTGACAAAGCGTCGGGTTGCAGAATTGCGGCGCCGACCAGCAACGAAGCCAGCATCGAGACATACGCCGGCCCAAGCCGCAGGCAACGCCTCCAGTAGAAGCGCCGGATGTCGATCGTTCCAGTTTCTTCGATCTCGGAGACCAGTATCCAGGTGATGAGAAATCCGCTGAGGACGAAGAACAGGTCTACGCCGTACCATCCACGCGTCAGCTCGAAAAGCAGCCGGCTGTCCGGCAGGGTTCCGACGCCGACGTGCAACAGGACCACGGGGAGGATTGCGATGCCGCGGAGTCCGTCGAATGCAGCGATGTAGGTACGACGCTCGGTAGACATCGGCGGCGCTCACGCAAAGAGATGCCAGCGGTAAGCGGCAATCGTGGAGGCAACGCTGCGGATAATGGAGACTTATCATTGAGTAGCTACATCTGTCATCCCGGGATAAGTTGATCGCTCAAATAAGCACGAATGAAGTCGCCGCCGCGTCGAAAGATTGATCAGATCGAGCGAGCTTTAGCCGAATCGCATCGTACTAGCTATTGAGCCAACGGAGGTCGGTGGACATGTCGGGTCGGGTGTTCTGTACACGGTCCGTAAGGAATTCATCGCCGGCTGAAAATCTTTCTCTTTCTTGCGGTGCGGCACTGCGCATTCTCATCGCGTTCGGCGCCTTTCTCGCGCAATCTGCGGATGGCACAGCTCGTGCTCCGCCTGTGATCACCGCTCACTTTGATCAGGAGGTCATTATGAAGCCGAAGGCTGGCTTATTGGGCATCTGCGTCATCGCCGCGGCGTTTGCGGCTACGCCGCTGAGCTTTGCCCAGGAAGGTCCGGCAAGTCCGGAGCCCTCTGCGAGTCCCTCCACCTCCGACCACTACACCGGTGCTGGTTCGGTAAAGCATTCGGCCAGGGACGCGGCGTCTGAGGCGACAACCGGAGCCAGAAACGCGTACCACGCCGTCAAGCGGAGCACGAAGAATACCGCGATCACAACCGAGGCCAAGGCGGCGTTGCTCAAGGATCCCGCAACTCGCCATTCGTCGATTCATGTAACGACACGTAGCGGAGTGGTGACGCTGACCGGCAAGGTCGACTCGAGTGGAACTGCTCAACACGCGCAGCAAGTGATCGCACGCCTGGAAGGTGTAAGGGCGGTGCGTAACAGGCTGAAATATCCCATGGACGAGAATAATCCCCCCGCCGACGAGCACGGACCCGCGGCAGCCGAGCCCGGCAACGCGGGATCAACCATGCCGCAACCCGGTATGCATGCACCCGAACGCTGACGCCGCTTTGCGCGGCGCGGGGGCGTACCTGCGAGGTCTCCTGCAGCGCCCCCGCGCCGGAGGCTGTTCGCCGGCGCAGAACGAATGGCCTTTAGCGCCGAGGCCGTCTCCCGCGATTCTCACCAGGTTCAGCTCTGAGAGCCAGACAGCTCGGTCTTGACGATCAGATTGTTCACGACCTGTTGAACACCCGGCACCTTGCTCGCATCAAGCGCTGCGCGCTGGGCGGCTTCCGGCGAATTCACGAAGCCGCTCAGCTGAACGACTCCCTTGTAGGTCTCAACCCGGATTTGGAGCGGGGTCTGGATGGGATTTCTGAGCTGCGGGTCGCCCGCGATAGCGGCCTTGACCTTGGCAGTTACCACCGCATCGTCGATATAGCCGCCGGTGCTTTCGCGGGTCTTGCTGGCTGCACATGCCGAAGCGATGGTGCCTAACAGGATAAGACCCAGGCCGTACGATACAACACGTCGGATTCTTCCGCGCTTGTTATGCATCCTTTAACCTCGCTGCATAGCCGGCCTCGCAGGAAGAGGAGGCGACGCGCGGTGACAGGGGGAGCACATCCGCTGCGGGGAGGTCGAGCCTGGGGGGAGAAGCCCGTCCTCACCCCGCAGGGATGTTCGAACCGCGCGATGCGGTTCGTCGAGAAGGGGGTCGCAACGCTCGTGCCAGCGTCGCTTTTGGAATTCGCTCCCTGAATCCTGCGCTATTTTTCGTGGCACTGGCTGCGCGGAGGGCAAAGATTACCCACCGGTGGCGGAGAGCGTGAAATGCTTACTCAGCGCCCGAGCAGCGCCAGCACCAGCGGCGCCAGGTCCATTTGCGACGGCGGCCCCGCGTCCGCGTCCTGGATGTCGAGCACGATGTGACGCAGGACTTCGCCCGGCAGCTCCTCGGAGGCAAGGATCAGCGGGACATGGCTATCGTCAGCGTTTGCGCTGCCGTGCCACGAGTAGTGAGTGGCCGCCGCAAAATAGTATCTGCCGCCCACCGCAATGGCAGTGCTGGCTTTTGCAAGCAGCACGATATCGCCGGCCAGGTAGCCGTACGGTCCCTCGCCCAGCCACTCCATCCGTTGTTTGAGATCCACGAGGTCGGGCCGCGGATGTCGTTTTAGATAATAGTCAACCGATACGAGCCTGCGGCCGTCGAAGATCCGAAACGGCGCGGTGCCTGAATTGCGGGCGAAGATCAGATCGATCGTGCCTTTCGCCTGCGGCGCGAGGTCGCCATCCTGGTTCGCCCGGTACAGGGCACGCACCGCGTGCATCACGTCAGCCTTGAAGCGCGGCCGCCGCTCCCAGTCACAGATTTCGCCCTTGGCGACGCAGGTCGAGCGATCGGCGAGATAGACGTAGGCCATGAAGCCCTGCGACGCGACCACCGCCTGATAATCCTGTTCTTCCGCGCTCAGCGTCAACGCGGCCTTGCGCAAGCGAAAGCCGGCGGCGCGCAGGACCGCGAACGGCGACCCCGGATCGTCCGGACCCCGCCGATGGCTGTCGTCGTCCTCCACAGGCGTATGGCCGTGGTCCGCGATGAAAATGACATAGGTGAGCGGCAGGATTCCGAGTTTCCGGTACGCGCCGAGCACCTCGCCCACGGCCTTGTCGGTGTAGTCCTCGATGTAGCCGACCTGGGCCTTGAGCGGGTCGGCCGCGGCGTGCGTGTAGAGATCGATCCCGGGAAAATAGACGACCTGCAAGCGCGGCACGCCATGCTCATTGATTGCATCGAGCAGCTTGCTCGTGGAGTCGAGGTCGAGCGTTTTGCTGACGCTCTTGAGCGCGCCCTCGCCACCGAGCGTTCCCGTGACCAGGCTGCCGACCAGGTCCGTGAAAGCGGTGGGGCTCACCGTCGTAAAGAGGTTGGCGCCGCGGTAAACCATCAGCATCGAGACGTAGGCGCGCCGGCGCAACTGCTCGTATACGGTCGGGACTTTGAGCAGCTTCCCGATGAGGTCGTCGTCGAGCATCGCGCTGAAGTCGCCGGTGTCGGTCACGGTGACAGGGACCGGCGCGTAAAAGCGCTTGGTCTGGCGGTCGAACCACTCGTCGCCCGGGACGCCGTCGAGCGCGGGCGGCTTGCCGGTGAAGCTCGCGCTCCAGTCGGCGACCGTGCTCGACGGCAGGACGTTGATCACGTGCGGGGCGGCGAAGCCGTGCTCGAAGACGCCGTTGCTCTTTTCCTTGCCGAGCAGGCCCGCGATGTGCGGAGCTTTACCGGAGCGGATCGCCTCCATCAGCTGGTCGTAGCCCGCGCCGTCGAGACAGAACACGATGACCCGCGGGGTCTGCTTCGGCACAGGATGCGCAATGAGCTTGGGGCGAAGCGGACGCTCTCCCTGGCTGACCACGGTGTGGGCGATAAAGCTGCATGAGGCGCAGAGGATAATGGCGCCGAGTACAAATGGGATGCGAGTCAGGCGGCGTGCGGGTGGACGCGAGGGTGCAATGGATGGCTGGCGCACAGTTTTCCGGTTATAGGCGATCGATCAAATCGCACTCAAGCGAAGGATAAATCGTGCTCAGGCGACCGTGCGGCTGGACGGCCGCGAGCCGGGCCGCTACGGTCAAAGCGGAGACACTATATGAAGACCGACGACGCGCGGTTTGGCGACCAGCGCCAACATCTGATGCGTACGCTATTCCCGCACGGAATTCCTACGCTGTGGTGCCCTGCGCTTACCCACTTCGATGACGACGGCGCCATCGACCGGCCGCGGATGCGCGCGCATCTTGGCTTCATGCGTCGATGGGTGCGCGGCTTTCTGATTCCCGGGAGCACCGGCGAAGGTTGGGAAATGTCCGACGCCGAAGCGGATCGCCTGCTCGATTTCATGATTGAGGAGGTTCGCGCCGTCGGCGCGCACCTGCTCATCGGCATCCTTAAGGCCGATGCCAGCCACGCGGTCGCGAGAATCAGGAACCTCGTGGCGCGGCTGATGAGGCGCACTGGATGCGCCGACGCTCTGGAGAGCCTCAGGCGCGCCGCGGTGTGCGGGTTCACGATTTGTCCGCCGACGGGAAAGGATCTGAGCCAGCGCGAAACCCAGAGCGCGCTCGAATCGGTGCTCGCGCTGGGGTTCCCGGTCTCGCTCTATCAGCTCCCGCAGATCACGCGAAACGAGATGTCGTCGGAGACAGTCGCCGCCCTCGCCAATCGCTTTCCCAACTTTTACCTGTTCAAGGACACCAGCGGCGCGGACCGCGTGGCGGTCTCGGGCTTTCGCAGCGTGTTTCTCGTTCGCGGCGCGGAGGGCGACTACGCACGCCACCTCACCGAGGGTGGCGGCCGCTACGACGGCTTTCTGCTGAGTACCGCCAACTGTTTCGGCCGCGAGCTCAGCGCGATCATCGACGCCCTTCGCGCCGGAAATCGAAGCGAAGCGCAGGCGTTATCGCAAAGACTGACCGCGGTCTGCAGCGAGGTATTCGAAGTTGCGGCGACGGTCGGCGCAGGCAATCCGTTCACCAACGCGAATAAGGCGATCGACCACTTCTTCGCCCACGGCCCGTCCGCGGCCGCCGTCGCTCCTTCGCGCCTTCATTCGGGCAAGCGCCTGCCGCGCGAATTGATCGAAGCGGCGGGCGCGGCGCTCGACCGCCACGGCCTGATGCCCGCGCGCGGCTACCTTGGCGACCATGTGGGCTGAAGCGGCGCCGATCAAAATGCGGTCCAGCCGCCGTCCACTGTCACTACGCTGCCCGTCATGAAGCTCGACTCGTCGCTGGCGAGGAAGACCGCCAGCGCCACGATCTCCTCCGGCTGTCCCAGCCGGCGCATCATGTGACGCTCGGCGAGCGCGCTCAAGATGCGCTCGCGGTCAGGCAGGTCGCGCACGAAGTTGCGCGGCATCGGCGTGTCGATGACGCCTGGACAGATCGCATTAACCCGGATTCTGCGCGGACTCAGGTCCAGTGCCATCCCACGCGTCAACATCGCGAGTCCGCCCTTGGCCGCACCGTAGGCGGTCATGTTTTCAAGTGCAACCAGGCCGCCGATCGACGAGATGTTGATTATCGAGGCGCCCTGCCCCATCGCGGGCACCACACGCTGGCTGAGGAAATATACCGACTTGAGATCGACGTTGTGGATGCGATCCCACTCCTCGGGTGTGGTTTCCATAAACGGCTTGCCCAGGATCACGCCGTGATTGTTATAGAGGACATCCACCTTTCCGCCGAACGCGGCGAGCGCCGCATCGACGATCGTGCGGATACCGGCCATTGAGGCTACGTCGGCCGCAACGTAAGTGATCGCGCCCGAGGACGCGAGCGCCTCGACCTCGGCCTTCGCGCCAGCGTCCAGATCGGTCGCCAGTACGCGCGCGCCCTCGGCCGCGAACATCCGGCAGGCGACGCGCCCCTGTCCGCCGGCGGCGCCTGTGATGATCGCACGCTTGCCCTTTAGACGCTCCATCGCGTAGCTCCTCGCCCGCTCCTGCGGCGGGTGTTAGCGCCTGAGCCCGGCCTGCTTCAGCAGCGGCATCACGGCCCGCTCGAAATACGCCAGCTCCTCATGGTAGTCGAGGAATCCAAGGATCACGCCCTCGACTCCGATCGCGCTGATTTTGCACAACTCATCCACGACCTGCTCCGGAGTGCCGACCAGCGGATAGCCGCCCCATCCGAGGATGAAGCGCTCGCCGAAGTGCTTGATATGCTCCTGGAAGGAGCCGCTTTCGATGCCGAGCACCTTCATGATATTGGTCGCGGCGCCCCAGTCGCCTTTCTCGAGGATTTCGCGGCGCACCTCCTGCGCCTCGCGCTCGGTATCGCGGCAGATCATCATCGCGTACATCATGATGCCGATTTCGCGACCGTAGCCGTGGGCGCGGCGATGGAGATCGGCAACCAGTTCCTTGCCGCGCTCTATCGTATCGAGGGTCAGGAAGTTGAAATCGACCTCGCGCACCGAAAATTCGATCCCCGCGGGCGAGAAGCCAGCGTTGACCAGCACCGGCCACGGCTTCTGGAGCGGCTTGGGATGCGCCTGGCCCTGGCGGATATGAAAATATCTGCCGTCGAAGTCGAACGGCGATTCCTCCGTCCACAGCCGCTTGACCGCGCCCAACCACTCGGCGCCGTAGGCGTAGCGCTCGTCGTGCTCGCGCTGGGGCGCGCCGAACATTTCCATCTCCGGCGTGAACCACCCCATCACGATGTTCAGGCCGAAGCGGCCGTTGGAGATGTGGTCGACGGTGACGCACTGCTTGGCGGCGACGATCGGATGGACGGTTGGCACGTGCGAGGTTGAAAACACCATGATGCGCTCGGTGGCGGCGGCGAGCGCGGCGGCCCAGGTGTAGGTTTCGAAGCAGATGCCGTTGAAATCGGTGGTGCCGCCGAAGCCGCGCCAACGCGCGATCGGCACCAGCATCTCGAAGCCGATCGCCTCGGCGCGCCGCGCGATCGCGAGCGTATGCTCCCAGGTTGCGCGATAGGTGGTCGGCGCGTGCGACACCGTCAGCCCGTTGCTGCAATTGGTGCCGAAGAGCCCCAGCTTGAGCTTCTGGTCGTTGTACAGCGGGCAGTTCGGGCGTTCGATTTGGGCCATCGTATAGTCCCGCGCGCTTGCGCGCTCATGCGCGCCGCTCCCCGCGCAGCGCGGCGCGCCAGCGGGCGGTTGCTTCGCGATCCACCGCCAGCGATTCGTCGTCAATCCGTCCGGTGAAGACGACGCCGTAGGTCTGCCGCGCCTTCTCCATCGAGACCCATCCTTCGAGCACGTCGGCGCGTACCAGCTCCGGGTCGCGCTCGAGCGGGCTACCGTAGCCGCCGCCTCCGGTATCCACTCCGACGATGTATTCGCCGGGCTGGATCTGCTCGGCCGAAACCGCGGGCAGCGGATGCTCGCTGCCTTCGCGGTCGAGCTTGGCGGCATACGAAGCCTGCCCGGGATGGCCGCCGAGCACGCCTTTGGGCGGATAGTGATGGCCGTCGAGCGGATAGGCAACCATCATCGTATCGCGCCGCGGCCCGTAAACCACGCGCGCGCCGGGCGCCCCACGAAAGCGCCCTGCGCCGCCGCTGTCGGTGAGCAGGCGAACACTCTTGTAAACGATCGGATATTTCTGTTCGTCGATCTCGACGCTGTCGCGGTACATCAGGCCGGCTACCACGGGCAGACCGTAATTGATCCAGCCGTCGTTATGTGGGGTGCCGGGGCCGCCGTTGGCGCCCATGAAAAGCTGATTGACGTAGGGCGCGCCTGTACGCCGAAAGTCGCCCCCCGAGATAACGCCGTAGCCCGGGCCCATCCCGAGACCGCCCTCGGCAAGTCCGTAGCCGGGGCCGAGCTGCGCGAAGGCGGCCTGCGTGATGTTGACCAGGCGGTCGCCGATGTTGGTCGTCGCAACCGAACACGAGGTCGGAAAGCGCGGGATGCCGACTACGCAGTTCTCGCGCAGGTGGACGGTGATGCGGCGGAAGCTGCCCGCGTTGTGCGGCACCCCGGGATCGATCGAATTGAATATCCCGGTGACCACGTTGTTGATCGCGCAGGTCTTCGACTCGTTGAGCCCGCACGGCACGCAGTCGATATTGTCGCGCAGATCGATCTCGACCCGCCCCTCGGCTGCGTCGATTGTGACTTTGACCTTCAGCGGCACGCCGTCGGGCACGGCCGGGAACGGATCGTGGGCGCCGACGCCGACGAAGCTCGCCGAGGGAAGCGCGCTCAGCGCATGCGCCATCCGCCGTTCGGAGTAGTCAAACCATTCGCGCACGAAGCGCGCGATGAGCGGCTTGCCGAAACGCGCCACCAGCTCCTTGAGCCGGCGCTCGCCGATCCGCGCCGCCCCGAGCATCGCCAGGTAGTCGCCGTACCATTGCTCAGCGACGCGGATACGCCGGCGGCACATCCGAATGATGTCCTCGATGTCGTGAAAGTTGCGCTGAATCCGCACGCAGGGAAAGTTCAGCGCGCCCTCCTCGTAAACGTCGCCGGCAAACGGCATGTAGGTGGTTGGCAGGCTGTTGCCGCAGTCCGCCTGATGGGCCTTGGCGCAACAGGTGAAGAGATGCTCGCCGTCGACGAAGACCGGGACCAGGATCGTATGGTCGGCGCTGTGGGTATTGCCGAGATAGACGTCGTTGTGCAGAAACGCGTCGCCCTCGGCGAGGTCCGGATGCAAATTGCACATCGCCTCGGTCAGGAACTGCGAGCCGAAGACGTGGACCGGCAAGCCCTCGGCCGAGGCGAGCAGCTGGTTGTCGCCGGTGACCAGTGAGCAGGAGAAATCGCGCGCCATGTTGAGCACGGCGGAGCGCCCCGAGCGCAGCAGCGTATTGGTCATCTCGCGGCAGACGCTGTCCAGGCGGTTGGCGATCACCGCCAGCAGCGCCGGGTCGAGCGCCGCGACGGAATCGCCGTCGATCGGCGCGTCCAGGGCTTTCGTAGATTCAGGCATCGCCAACCTCGAGCAGATAGTTATGCAATTCGGTAACTCGCGCGCGGCTGCCCGGATAGACGACGATCGTAGTCGTTGGCTCATCGACAATCGCCGGCCCGTCGATCGTCATCCCGGGCGCAAGCCGGTCGCCGTGATAGCGCGGGGTCTCCATCTCGCCGCGTCCGGCAAAGAACGCGGGGCGGCGCATCCTGGGCACCGGCAGAGCGGCTGCGCGCGCCGGCGCCTTGGTAAGCGGCGGGCCCTCGAGCTCGGCGCTCAGTCTGCCGCGCCAGTAAATGCATTCGAGCTGCTGGCCAGGCTCTTTGACCGCGAAGACGCGGTCGTGCTCGCGATGGAACGCCTCGATCAGCGCGTCGAGGTCGGCCGGGCCGTCGAATCCCCCCTTGGCCAGTGCGACGTCGAGCTCCCATACCTGGTAAGGGTAGCGCGCCTCGACGAAATATTCGCGCCGGAAACGGCGCAGCCCGCGCTCGCGCAATTCGGATTCGAAACGATCCATCTCGGCCGTAATTCCAGCCAGCACGCGGTTCACCTCGGCGTAGGGAAAGTCACCGGTATAGGCGAATTTGCTCTGGGTGAATTCGGCCACGATGTCGGAGTACTGGCCGCCACACGCGCTGAGCGCGCCGGCGGTGCGCGGCACCAGCACTTGGCGGCATCCAAGCTCGCGCGCGATCGGCAGGATGTTCAGCCCGGCCGCACCGCCGCCCGCGACCAGCAGGCTCTCGCGCGGGTCGATGCCCTGGTTGATCGTGATATCCTTTATCGCGCTGACCATGTGGTCGCCCGCGATCTGCATGATCGCGCGCGCGGCGTCCTTGACGCTGCCGCCGATCCGCGACGCGATCGTGCCCACGGCGGTCTCGGCCGCGCGCGCGTCGAGCCGCATCCGGCCGTCCAGGAAGTATTCCGGATCGAGGTAACCGAGCACGAGCGCCGCGTCGGTGACCGTGGGATGGACGCCGCCCGCGCCGTAGCATGCGGGGCCGGGCTCGGCGCGTGCGCTCTGAGGGCCGACGCGCAGCATCCCGCCCGGATCGATCCACGCGATTGAGCCGCCGCCAGCGCCGATGCTCCTGACGTCGACCGACGCCATCCCGGTGATATGCCCGATGAACGGCGGCCCAAGCCATGTCTCGCGGGTGAACTTGATCATCCCGCCGTGCACCAGGCTGACGTCGAAACTGGTGCCGCCGGTGTCGCACACGATGAGGTCGCGGCGGCCGGCTTCAGCCTCGGCATACGTGCGCCCGGCCACCGGCGCCATCGCCGGCCCTGACTTGACGAGATAGATCGGACGTTGAACCACGTCGCCCACGTGCATCACGCCACCGAACGAGGTCGCAACCAAGAGCTGGCCCTTGAAGCCGGCCGCGCGCAAGTCCTTTTCCATGCCGCGCAGATGGTTCTGCATCAGCGGCTTGAGCGAGGCGTCAATCGCCGTCGCCGACGCGCGCCGGTATTCGCGGATTATCGGATTGAGCTGATGCGAGAGCGTGTAGGGGACGCCGGGCAGCTCGCTCTCAATAAGCCGGCCGAGCGCGAGCTCGTGGGCCGGATTGGCGGGCGACCACAGCAGGCATACCGCAACCGCCTCGACCCGGCGCGCATCGACCCGGCGCAGAACCTCGCGCGCCTGCGCCTCATCGAGCGGGATCACCACGCCGCCTTCGGAGTCGACGCGCTCGCGGATCTCAAAGGTCAGCCGGCGCGCTATATAGGGCTCCGCCGGGGGATAGGCGAGGTTAAACGGGTCGAGCTTACCGCCCTCGCGCAGCACGAGGACGTCGGGAAAGCCCTCAGTGACCAGAAACGCGGTGCGCGCGGTGGCGCGCTCGATGATCGCGTTGGTGGCGTGCGTGGTGCCGTAGATGAGCAGGTCAGTCGCGGCGAGCAGGTCGCCCATGCCGCGTCCGAGCTGCTCGGCCGTCATCTTGAGCGCGCCCTCGATACCCCCGAAGATGCGGCCGTAAGTGGTAGGCGACTTGCCGAGCACGAGGTTGCCCTGCTCGTCGGCCAGCACGAGGTCGGTGAACGTGCCCCCGGTGTCAATCGCGATGCGATAGCCCACGCGGTCCTCCCCGTCGCGCATCACGATTTAGCAGAAGCGCAGGCCGGCGCAAACGGGAAAATGCCGGCGCCTTGGGACGGTGCGCTGAGCGGCTTTCCTTGACAGTTCGAGAGCCGCCGATCTAGGGTTTGCCGGCTATTTCCGCATCAAACACCCAACCGAGGGGAGAAGAAATTATGGCCGAAGGCAAAGCGAAGAAAATGTGGGCGCTCCCCGGCGCTCAGCTCACCGCGCCCGCGTCGCTCCTGATGCACGGCGGCGACAACACCTTGCTCGACCTCCCGTGCCCCTCCTTCCTGATCGAGCATCCCAAAGGCCTGGTGCTCTTCGACACCGGGTGTAACGCCAAGATCATCGACGACGCGGTCGGCTACTGGGGCGAGGTCGCCAAGGCACTGCCGATCAAGTGGAGTAAGTCCGACACGCTCGACAAGCAGGTCGAAGGGGTGGGCTACAAGCCGTCCGACGTGAAGTACGTCATCCTTTCGCACTCGCACCTCGACCATTCCGGCGGCCTGACCTACTTTCCCAAGGCCAAGTTCCTGGTCGGAGCGCGCGAGCTGCAATACGCCTACTGGCCCGACCCAGACCGCCGCTGGGCCTTCATCCTCAACGACTTCATCCCAACCCGCGCCTACGACTGGCTGGAGCTCGACCACGACCTCGACCTGTTCGGCGACGGCGCGCTGCAATTTCTCTACACGCCGGGCCATACGCCGGGCGAATGCTCGCTGCTGGTGAACCTGCCCAACCGCAAGTTCATCCTGACCGGCGACACCGTGCATCTGCGCGCCGCGCTCAATCAGGAGGCGACGATGCCGATCGACACCGACCCGATCCAGGCGACGCTTTCGCTCAAGCGGGTCAAGGCGATCCGCGACATGCAGGGCGCAACCGTGTGGATCACGCACGACCCCGACGACTGGAAGGAACATCCGCACCGGGTCGAGTAGCGCGGAACTTCGGCGGTGCCGCTTTACGAGTGCAGATGCGAGCGGTGCGAGCTGACCTTTGAGGTGCTCGCACCGCTCAGCGCTTCGCGGATGCGCTCGCGGCCGTGTCCGGAGTGCGGGCGTCCCGCGCGGCGCATCATCTCGGCCGTCAGCTTTGCGTTGGGCGGCGCGCGCGCGTCCGAATCGGATGGCGCGCCGTCGCGTGATCGCTCACGTCCCGACGTAACCAAGCTGAAGGTGCCGCCGAGCGCACGGCTGTGCTGGATGGACGACCGGTCGGCGGCGCGGCTGGCCGCCTACAAGCACGGGCGCGGCGCGGAGTACGACGACGTGGTGGCGGCGCGCGAGGAGAAGCGCAAGCAGCGCGGCGAGCCGCAGCCGGCGGCCCACGCGCACAGTCATTCGCACTCGCCGCTCAGCGACCCGGTGGTGTTCAAGCATCGGGCCGAGGCCGCCGCACGCAGGGCCAAGGTCGCCGAGTCGAAGGACGTCGCACGCCGTCCGCTTAAGCCCGCCTGAGTTTTCCGCGGCGCGGGCGAAGGCTCGCACCGTCCGCCTCTGCCACCCGACACCCCGACCGGAGCTGACTAATTGGCGCCGGCCGCCGCGCTCTGGGGATTCTGGCCGCCGGTGTAGATGATCGCGATCCCGCTTAGGTAGTGGCCGGCGTGCCCCTGCTCGCCCACCTGCGGCAGATGATAGCGCTCGGATACGTTGGCTCCGGCCCGTTCTTCGCCGAGCGTCGTGTGCGGTCCAGGTGCATAGCCCGGTACCATCGGGCCCAGCTCCTGATCGCGATCGGCGGTAAGCACGATAGCGTCGGCGCCCGTCTGACATGCCTTGCGCTTGAGTATTGCAAGCACGTCGGAATCCTTGACGCCCTCGTCACCCCAGGCATCAACGATCGCGATCTGCTGATGGGCGGCGTCGGGCATTGCATGCAGCACGGGCATAGGGCAATCGGGCGCCTTGGCCGGGCGCAAGTAGCCGCTCATCGGGCTGACGATTGCCTCTGGCGGCGGAGGCGCGGTCGCGCCGCATCCCAAGCCCGACGCGGTGGTCGCCAGCATCAGCGCGCCGAGGGCCACACCGGACAGCCCTGTACGTGCGCCTAACAAACGTCCGAAAGACACAACGGCTCCCCAAATTTCACGATCGCTTTTCCGGAGAGGCACCTGTTGGCGGCGAAGCCGGCGAACCCTTCAGCTCGAACGTCCCTTGGTCCACCACGCTTCCCCCCATGTAGCAGGTATATTCGCCGTCGGCTACCGGAGGGTAAAACTCATCCATGAGAAAGGTACACCAACTTGTGTCCTCCATCGAGACAGTGAAGCCGCGGGCAGTGGTCTGGCCTTTGACCCATCCGCGCTGGACGTTGTTGCGGCAGGTCGCGTTGAAGGGCGCGCATCGGTAAGTGCCCTTGAGCTTCTCGCCGTCGCGCTGCATGTCAAAGCTGATACGCACCTTGGCGGCATCGAAACTGCTGGTTGAAGTTCCCTTCCAGATGCCGGTGAACTCTGCCAAAGGATTGGGCGCGTCGGGCGCCGCGGGCGGAGTCGAACGCACCCCGCCCGCAGTAGAACACGCCCCGGCCGCGAGCATCGCCATCAGTGTCGACGCGGTCGCGACCGCAAGCCTCGAAGTCATCGCATGCCGCATATCCCCCCCTTCTCGCCCGCGCCAAAACCACGAACCGTTCGGGCCTACGACTTGCGGAAGCTCGGCAGGACCTCCTCGCCGAGGCGCTGGATGCATTCCTGGACCGCTTTGGGCGACGGGCCGAGCGGCACCCGGATACGCAGGATGAGCCAGTCGACACCGCCCATCACGTTGTTCCAGCGGTCGAGCGCCTCCAGCCAGTCGTCGCGCGTGCCGAGAACAACATGGCCGGTGCCGCGGATTTTCTCGATCGTGAAGTCGCTCTCCGAGTTGAAATCCTCAGTCGGCGCGAGCATCCCCCACTTAAAGTAGAACTTGCATTCTTCCAGCCACAGCCGGCCGAACGTCCGCTCCGCCTCTTCCATGCTCGATGCAAGCCAGCCGTCGCGCAACAGCACGATACTGGGACGTTTTCCGGCCTTCTCGGCCGCCTCGCGATAGATTGAGACCTGCGCCTTGACGTTCTCGACTCGGTCGAAAAACGGCGCGGCCGACCAGGCGTCGCCCATCCGTCCGGCACGCGCGATCGACTTGGGACCGAAGGCGCCGATCCATAGCGGTGGACGCGGCCGCTGGTAGGGCTTGGGCGTGACGTGGATGGCGTCAAAGTGAAAATACTTGCCGTGGTGGGCGAAGGGGCCAATAGTCGTCCACGCCTTGTTCAGGATGTCGAGCGTCTCCTCAAACCGCCCCTCGCGCTGCTTTATCGGCACGCCGAAATGGCTGAAGTAATCCGGATGGTAGCCGACGCCGACGCCGAGGATGAGCCTGCCGCGTGAAAGCACGTCGATAAGCGCCGTCGACTGAGCCAAGTGAACCGGGTTGTACAGCGGCGGCATCAGGATGTCCGTGCCGATACGGACGCGATTGGTGCGCGCCGCGATCGCCGCCAAGAGCGGGAGCGGGCTCGGAAACATGCATTCTGTGCGGGCGTGGCGCTCGGGAACGAAGACACCGTCGAAGCGGCTGCGCTCGGCCGTCGCCGCCTCGTCGAGCAGTTGTGCGGCAAAGTCCGCCGAACGCTCGGGGCTCGGCTCCGGCTGCCCGTAGGGCCCTCCATGCGTGTCCGGCATGTACCCGAATGAAATCATGGTCGCCTCCATGGGGCGCGCCGTGGATCATGTGGCGGCGCGCGCACAGGGCGTTGTAACCGAACCGCCGCCCAATTGAAACCCCGCGACGCATGCCGATGTTCCGGGCGGCCGCGACGCGAAGCCGGCCAGATCTTTTCCGCGCGCTCTGCTGACGCGAGGATGGCTCCGAGGCTTCCGCCAGCCGCGTATTCGCGCTAGTGATCTGTGGCTAATCCAAACCGAACACGGAGGCTGTGTCATGTTGTTCATGTTGAAAGCGTACATCTCGAAACCGGCGAACGTGTCCAACAAGGAGTTCTACGGCGTGTGGGTCCAGGAGGCCGAGGCCGCACTGGGAGCGGTCAAGGCAGGCGCGATCAAGGGCATCTGGAAGGTGGCCGGCCGGCCCGAGGTAATCGCCGTGCTCGACGTGCCGAGCGCCGACGACCTCGATCGTGCGATGCTTCAGCTGCCGATTTGGCGGCTTGGCTACTCGCACATCGCGACCAACCTCGAGATAACGCCGCTGAGGCCGTACGAGAACTGGGCCGAGGATTTGAAGGAGCTCGCCAAGGGCTAAGCGGGCAACCTACTCCGCGAACGCCGCGTCCGGTACGGCGCGGAGCGTATCAGGGCTGCGCGCCGCCGATTCGTGCCGGACGGGCCGGACGCGGCCGCGGAGTCCCGATAACTTCGACAAGGAATACACCATCATGGACTTCGGATTCACCCTGTTCTTCCGCAACCCGCCGCCGGCGAAAATGTCGTTTGCCGAGCTCTACCGCAAGGAGATCGACCTTGCCGTCGCCGCCGAGGATCTCGGCTACGACACCATCTGGCTGACCGAGCATCACTTCGTCGACGACGGCTATTCACCTTCGCTGCTACCGATCGCCGCCGCGATTGCCACCCGCACCCGCCGCGTTCGTATCGGCACCTTCGTCCTGCTGCTGCCGCTGCACAATGCGCTGCGCGTCGCTGAAGACGCCGCCACCGTGGACATCATCTCCAACGGCCGGCTCGACCTCGGGCTCGGGCAGGGTTACCGCGTGCCGGAGTTCGTCGGCTTCAACATTCCGCGCAAGGAGCGCGGTCCGCGCCTGGAGGAAGGTGCCGAGGTCATCCGACGCGCGTGGACCGAGAAAAACCTCAGCTTCGAGGGCAGGTTCAACAAGCTGACCAATGTGACCGTGGTGCCCGGCCCGGTGCAGAAGCCGCATCCCCCCATGTGGATGGCGGCGCGCGGACCGAAGTCCATCGCGCGCGCCGCGCGCAACGGATATCATTTCATGGGCACAGGCGGCGTCGACCAGCAGCAGATGTACGACGCCGCGCTGGTCGAATGCGGCCGCAAGCCGGAGGATTTCAACATCGCCCAGCTACGGACGATCTTCGTGGCGTCGCGCCGCGACAAGGCGTGGGACGACGCGGAGGCCGGCGCGCACTACATGATGAGCTGCTACGGCAAGTGGTTCGTCGAGGCCAACGACCTGCCCGGCGACCAGGCCTACGGCGTGAACATCCCGCCCGTGGGCAAGTTGCGCAGCTCGGAAACCGCCGCGCTTTTCGGCGAGCCGCTGATCATCGGCACGCCCGACGAAGCGATTCGGATGATCGAAGACTATCAGCGGCGCACCCGCTTCACCCATCTGGTGACTGCGACGGCGTTGCCTGGAGTTGACCATCGCAAGGTGCGCCGCAGCATGGAATTGTTTGCCAAGGAGGTCATGCCGCATTTCCGGCGCAGAGCGCGCAAGGCGGCGAAGAAGTAGAGCGTGATGCGACATTCGGTGCGTTCGGGGGCGGCGCTGCTCATCGCCGCCCTGCTTTTCAGCGCCTGCCAGAGCGTGGTCCAGGCCGAACAGAAGCGGGAGCAGATCCAGAGACACCTCAACATCGTGGTCGATCGCCAGCGCATCTTCGTGACGACCGGCGACTTGAAAGAGGAGTACAGCAAGCTCGGTGACCTCAGCTACACCGAGCCGCTCACCGCCGACAGCATCGACAGCACCCACATCAATGAGAAGCTGCGAAGGATGGCGATCGCAAAGTGGGGCGACCAGGTCGATGCGATTATCCGCGTCAGCAGCAAGCCCGACGCAGACGCCACCACCCTGACCGCCTCAGGCGAGGCGGTCAGCGTAAAGGGCGACTGCGCATTCTGCCGCCACGGCTATCAGAAATCGTTTGTGCCGCCGAGCGAACAACAGGGGCCCGACTGATAGCCCGGCGCGAAGAGAAGACGGCATCAGCGCGCCCCCGCAACAGATAGTTTCCGCCCCGCCGGATCGATCGATGGTCCGGCGGGGCGGATTCGTTACGGCTAGCGATGGACCTGTTCGAGGTTGCTGGCGTCGAAAATCTTCGTCGCCTCAGGTCCTTTCACGTTGGGGAAGCCACCCGGCACGATCCAGATGGTCCCGCGGTTGTTCTGCACGTCGAT
>Ga0070741_10003291_pt1 | contig 40518 bp, 34 predicted proteins | sample Coa_R1_4_FD_66440 | JGI IMG/M metagenome (GOLD analysis project Ga0070741, IMG submission 66440) | Surface soil microbial communities from Centralia Pennsylvania, which are recovering from an underground coalmine fire - Coalmine... | ecosystem: Environmental > Terrestrial > Soil > Unclassified ...
GGTGATTCACATTCAAAGACAAAGGGCCGTCGCTCCGTCACCAAGGTGACTATATGGGTTTAACGCAGGAAACAATTCCATACGCCAAAGTGAACCGACTGTTTCGAACGCCATCTCGTCAAGGTAGAGAGTGATGCTCCATGTCTGTGAACGGTAATTCCATTCGTCAGGTATGTGTTTACTGCGCTTCCAGCCGTGAATGCGAGGAAGCCTATTTTGCTGCTGCTGAAACGCTGGGACGGGAATTGGCTCGCAAGGGGATCACCATCATTTACGGAGGCGGCGCAGGGGGCCTGATGGGACGCCTTGCCGATGCGGCGCTCAGCGAGGGCGGACGGATCATTGGCATTCTTCCCCGCTTCATGGAGGAGCTGGAATGGGGGCATCAAAAGCTTACAGAGCTGGTTCTGGTCAACGATATGCACGAGCGCAAGCGCGCCATGCTGGAGCGTGCGGATGCCGTCGTGGCGCTGCCCGGTGGCTGCGGAACTTTAGAGGAACTCTTTGAGGCTATCACCTGGAAGCGATTGGGCCTTTATTTGGGCCCCATCGTGCTCGTGAATGTGCAAGGCTTCTTTGATCCTTGCATCGAACTGCTGGAGCGATGCGTTGAGAAGAAATTTATGGATGCCCGGCACCTCTCGATGTGGAAAGTGGTTGAGAATCCTTACCAAGTGATCGAGGCCGTCTGTAATGCTTCCCCTTGGGCCAAGGACTGTCGCCGCTTTGCAGTCCCAGGCTTGTAATGGGCTCCGCTTATCGTCTTATCGTCCAAACTCCAGCCGCTGAATTAAGGGCTCTGGCAGATGTGCCTGAGTCATCTTCTTCTGAGTTGTTGCGATGTCGTATTCCGTGCGGTAGAAATCGACACGCCTTTCGGCCTCGTCGAAGATGGCAAAGGCCGCTCGCCAATTGCCATCCCGAGGCTGGCCCACCGAGCCGGGATTGATGAGATAGCGCGTTCCGTCTTCCAGGTCAAGCGTGAGGACTCGACCATTTCTCCTCGAACCTCCAGAAATCTTTTGAAAGACCCCTGCGCGATTCAGCGAAAACCCGCCCTGGTGGTGTGTGTGGCCGAAAAAGACCAATTGCATACTTTGATTCCGTAGGGCAGGGATCGCTTCCGCCGGTTCGAAAATGTATTGGTCCTCATCCTCAGCGGAACCGTGGACGATCTCAAATCCCGGCATGGTCAGCGGACCGGGCGCAAGATTGCGGAGAAAAGAAAGGTGGTTTGGAGTGAGCGTGTCACAGGTCCAAAAAATCGCCTGCCGAGCCCAGGGGTTGAAGTCCTCCACATTCATTATGCCGCAGCAAGCTTTATCGTGATTGCCGCGGATGATGACGGTGGCCGTTCGCTGCATCATTTCGATGACGGCATTGGGGTCCGGGCCATAGCCCACGAGATCGCCCAGGCAGAGAACTTTCTGGTATTTGCCCTGCGCCAGTTGCAGACACTTTTCCAGAGCTTCCAGATTGGCATGAATATCGCTGAGGATCAGATAACGCACGAGGGTTGAAGGGTTGGTTCAAGGGGGGTACACCATGCCGGGAATTTATCCCGACCTTAAAAAGCCCCGCGCCCGAGCAGCACCACTGGAATCGTCTTCAGCAGAATCTTGCAGTCCAGCATGGGCGACCAGTGGTCAATATATTCCAGATCGAGTTCCATCCAGCGTTTGAAGTTAAGCTGACTGCGGCCTTCGAGCGCCCAAAGACAGGTGAGTCCGGGCTGCATGCGCAAACGCCGCCGTTGCCAGCGTTCGTAACGTTCCACTTCTTCGGGCAGTGGCGGTCTTGGCCCTACAAAGGACATATCCCCTTTCAGAATGTTGAACAATTGCGGTAACTCATCCCAGCTCATACGCCGCATCAGGCGCCCGATCGGTGTGCACCGCGGATCATTCTTGATCTTGAATACCGGCCCATCCATTTCGTTGAGCGCCTGTAATTCTTCCTTGAGCAGGTCCGCATCCGAACGCATGGAACGAAACTTGTAGAGGGTGAATTTCCTGCCTCCCAGCCCGCAGCGCGTCTGGCGATAAAAGACGGGTCCCTTCGAGGTCAGCTTGATCAGCATGGCCAGCGCAATGAGAAGCGGTGAAAGCACAATGACTAAGGCTGCCGCCAGCAGAAAATCTGCCACGCGCTTGATGAGCATGAGGTATTGGTTTTCCGGCGTCGTTGAGAAGGTGAGGAGGGGTATTTCGCGCAGGCGCTCGAACGACATTCGGGAAATGATGTGCGGGAAGAAATTCAGAGAGAGACGTGTCTTCACTCCCTCCTGTTCACAGAGCAGGAAAGTGTTTTCCAGGACGTCCAGTTCATCCCTGTTAACGGCAAAAATAACTTCGTCAATCACGCGACGACGAAGCAATTCCGGAAGTTGATCCAGGGTAAAAACAGAGTAGCGATGGCGCAGCCCGGACTGATCGACGGAAGGTTGAGGGCGGGCGCTTGAGGCCACCACGGCAAAGCCGGAAAGCCGCATGCCGCGGTGCTCGTTCGCTTCAATAATTCGGGCAATCTCCAAAGCTTGGGGTGTATTCCCCACCAGGAGAAATTGGCTGAAACCCGCAACCGATGCGCTGATCCTTCCACCCCAGCGATTGGCTGCCAGGCGGAAGAGCGCCATCAGGAGAAAGTCAATCAACGCATAAAAAATCAGAAGCAAGCGGCTGATGAATTCCACTTTGAAAGCAAAGATAAAAGCAAAAAGGACGACTGTGGCGATGACTCCGACTTTCAGGGTTCCGCCGAGCGCTCGGCGCCAATCTTGTTCCTCCACATCACGGTAGAGACCCGTCGCCCAGCCGGTGGCAAGCCACAATGCCACAACGAAGGGGAATATCCAGAAATAATATGAAACGGAGTAGAGCGGGCGAAGGCTCACCAGGCTCAGCCGCAGTGAGTGGGCGAGCCCGAAGCTTACTACCGCAAGCACGCCATCGGCCAAGGCGTAGAGGACTCCCATCATCTGGTTGTGGCGCGAAAACATAAGGTAAACCCTGAAGGCAGCGATGCCCTCAGGCCTCATTTATTTTACCAGAATGGAGGCAGACAGCCGGATGAGGCAGACTGAGGGTTGCCACAAAATGAATCGTCTGAACAAACCCGAAGAGAAGCTGTCTTTGCCGAAGAAGACGTTCGAAGGCTATGGCCGGATGGGGTAACTGCCAGACCTGAAAATGTCCGACCTGAGCAGGTCTGAAATATTTGGGCGGGCCATATGCGAGGCGTGAACTTCATAACCCAGAGCGTGCATGATCGGCCCCCAGGCTTTTTCTATTTCGAAAGCCAGGTCTTCGCTCAAGGCTGACTTCCATTCACCCGCGGTGGCTGAACGGACGAAAGGCATCTCTTGGCGGCTTCTCTTCGTGGATATCCACTTGTGCGACTGGAGCTGTTCCAGACGGCGCATCCGATCGGCTGAGCTGAGCTGTACCGCCCTCACCAATTTGGGGTACGTTGCATCGATCTTTAAAAAATGGGCTATTTTCGCGAGCTCGAGTTCCGGATCGTCGAGCAGGTCTTCGTAACGCAGCAGCAGGAAATTGCTCCCTCCCCCGCGCATGGCCAGCCAGCTCAGCACGTGATCGCCCCATGCTCCGTAGTGCTCAAATTCATCGGCAATGAACCGCGGAACAAATTGTTTCATGGGATAACCCTGGGGTAATTCTCTGTATTTGACAAGATAGTGGTAGTAGGAAACGCAGACATCCCTGGGGTCGCGCAAAACATAGATGACCCTTTCGTATCGCGCTACAAACGACTCGTGGCTCTTCAGGATGCGAGGGCGGGGAAGGCGTCGAAGTTTGCGGTCGTGATTGACATAAATGGACGGGACCTTCGATTCAAGATTCGCAAAGGTGGCGGGATCCTGAGGATAGACCAGATTGGCGATCAGAAATCGCAGCCAGGTATTGCCGGACTTGGGATATGAAACCAGAAAGATGTCATCCGGCCATACGGTCAATCCCCGGCCTACACGCTCCCGATCCAACAGCACTCGTGCAGAACGGGCAAACCGTCTCAAGAGCCAGCGCATCTCCGACCCTTTCCACCGATCCCCCTTCTTTAAGCTTTTACGAGGTGAGATTAACTCGAGTTACATCCGTGTGTAAAAAAGCGGTAGGTGGAGGGTCCACAGGCCACTGCTTTCACGGCTGATGAGGGATGTCCTCTGGACTTTCAAGGCCCAACTCGCGGCGGAGCTTTGCGGGATCGTAGGGGGAACAGTGGAACGTGCGCCCGTCAATTTCGAGGGTAGGAATGCGGCGCTTCCCCTGATTGGCAGCCATCACAAATTCAGCCGCACCCTCCACTTCTTCAATGTTAATTTCCACGAAAGGAATGGCATGCTGTATCAGGAATTGTTTGGTGCGACGGCAATCGGGGCACCAGGGAGAGGTATACATTCGAACAGTTCCATTGACCATACTGATTTATAAAGGAGGGCATTGCGGCCCAGGGTGAGATTGTCCCACACTGAACGAATTGTTGAAGAACTTGTGCAGGCTGTCTTCCGCGGAGCCCGGACGGGCCATGCGCCTGGCTCAGGGCGGTCTCAGAGCGGAGCGAAGGAAGAATCATAATTGGGCGACTGACCGTCAGCATTCCGCTCTTCCGAGCTTTCTTCTTGGCTACTGAGGATTGTTTCTCAACGCTAAGGTGATAGAGGGATCCTTCGCTGGCGGTTAGATTAACTGCACCCCTAGTCACTCTTCAGGAGGCTGAGAAAGGCAGATCACGCCCGGGCAGTTTGCTGCGCAGCCTCAATCTGCGCCGACGACCAGTCGAGCGCTGCCTGGGCGTGCCCCTTCTCATCCTCGGACTCTCCAGCTCGCTTCAGTTGCTCTTCGGCCTGTTGCTTTGTGTGTCGTGCCCTTTCCACGTCGATATCTTCGGCGCGCTCAGCCGCCTGCGCCAAGACTATGACACGCCCCGGCAGGACTTCGACAAATCCACCGCTCACCGCGAGATAATGAGTCGTACCGTCATGCTCGAAAAAGAGCACCCCCGCAGCAAGCTCTGAGACCAGCGGAGCATGGCCCGGCAGGATTCCAAGGCGGCCGCCCTTCCCTGGCAAAGAAATCATGGTGGCCTCGCTTGAGATCACGGGCCGCTCTGGTGTTACAACCTGAAGTTCGAGGATGGTAGGAAGAGATTGATCCATGACAAGCAGCCTGTGCTCCTCGCTTTGAAAGCTGGCGAAAGGTCTCTGACTGGACACTAGTTCTTCAGCGTCCTGGCTTTTTCCAGGGCCTCATCAATGGTTCCAACCATGTAAAATGCCTGCTCTGGAACGTCATCGTGTTTTCCTTCGACCAATTCCTTGAAGCTGCGGATGGTATCCTCGCGCTTGACGTACTTGCCTTCGAGTCCGGTGAATTGTTCGGCCACAAAGAACGGTTGAGAAAGGAACTTCTGGATCTTGCGCGCCCGCGAAACCGTCAGTTTATCCTCATCGGAGAGTTCATCAATGCCGAGAATGGCGATGATATCCTGCAGGTCCTTATATTTTTGCAGGATTGCCTTCACCTGCTGAGCCACCTGATAGTGCTCCTCACCCACAATCCGTGGATCGAGGATGCGCGAGCTGGATGCCAGCGGATCGACCGCGGGGTAAATGCCCAACTCGACGATCTGGCGGGAGAGCACGGTCATCGCATCCAGGTGAGCGAAGGTTGTGGCTGGAGCCGGGTCTGTGAGGTCGTCTGCAGGAACGTAGACCGCCTGCACCGACGTGACGGATCCCTTTTTGGTGGAGGTAATGCGCTCCTGAAGTTCGCCCATTTCTGTTGAAAGATTGGGCTGATAACCCACTGCGGAAGGCATGCGTCCGAGGAGTGCCGACACTTCGGAGCCTGCCTGGGTGAAACGGAAAATGTTGTCAATGAAGAGCAGCACATCCTGCCCTTCAACATCGCGGAAATACTCCGCCACCGTAAGTCCTGTAAGCCCCACGCGCAGACGCGCTCCGGGAGGCTCTGTCATCTGGCCGTAAATCAGCGCAGCCTTCGATTTGTCCGGATTTCCGGGAGTGATCACGCCGGATTCGGTCATTTCCAGCCACAGATCGTTGCCTTCACGGGTGCGCTCGCCGACGCCGGAGAAGACCGAAACGCCGCCATGCTTCATGGCGACATTATTGATCAGCTCCATGATGATGACCGTTTTACCGACCCCTGCCCCTCCAAATAAACCCGTCTTGCCGCCTTTCAGATAAGGCTCGATCAGGTCAATCACCTTGATGCCCGTCTCGAACATCTCCATCTGAATGTTCTGTTGATCGAGCGGGGGAGCGTGACGGTGAATCGGAAAGCGAGTCTCGGTGACCACGGGCCCCAGCTTATCGACTGGCTCGCCAATCACGTTCAAAACCCGGCCCAGCGTGGCCTTGCCCACAGGCACGGTGATCGGTTCACCCAGGTCAATTGCCTTCATGCCCCTTACCATGCCGTCGGTAGGCTCCATGGCGACGCATTTGACGCGGCCTTCACCCAGGTGTTGCTCCACCTCGGTAATGACGTTGATGGGAACGGGGGAGTCCATCCCATCGGACGTTACGCGCACCGCGTTGAAGATGGCGGGAAGATGCCCTTCTTCAAATGCGGCCACAATGACCGGGCCGGTGACTTCCACGACTTTGCCGACTCTTTGTTCAGGCATGACCTTTCCTTTCTCTGTGAGGGCAGACGGACTCGGATCTGAAAATCCCTGCCCGATGGCCTGCGAGATACCCTGTAAGCAACCTCGGTTAGAGCGCCGCAGCCCCGCTGACGATTTCAATAATCTCCTTGGTGATGGCAGCCTGGCGGACACGGTTCAGATAAAGCGTCAGGGATCGAATCAAGTCATTGGCATTATTCGTAGCGGTATCCATGGCCGTCATGCGTGCGGCGAACTCCGCCGCTTGAGATTCGAGCAGGGCTCGGTAAATCTCCGCCTCCACATAACGGGGAAGAAGGCGGCTCAAGATCTCCTCGGGCGGTTGCTCATAGAGATAGTCCACCAGCGTCTCGCCTTCCTGAGGTTTGCGAGCCCTGAGAGGAAGGCAACGCTCTTCGATCAAGTTGGAGGCCAGCAACGATTTGAATTCGTTGTGGATAAAATCGACGGCATCCACCGTCCCTGAGCCGTAGAGCTCAACGATTTGGGTTGCCAATTGCTGAGCGCTGGCGAATGCCACCGGGCGCTGAAACAGGTTGACGTATTCGCCTGCCATCTGCACGGAGCGTTTGCGGAAAAAGTCACGGCCCTTCCGTCCCACCGCAATCATCTGCACTTCCGCATCCGAATGATCAGCCAGGTACTTCTGCACGGCGCGGATCAAATTGGAATTAAACGCCCCGCACAAGCCGCGATCGGCTGTAACGACCACCAGAAGGATTCGTTGAATCGGTCTTTCGGCAAGAAGCGGATGGCTGCGATCCTCAACCCGCGCAGCAAGGCTTTCAAGGAAAGCCCGCATCTGCTTTTCGTAAGGCCTTGCGCTCAGGACGCGATCCTGGGCTCGGCGCATCCGCGCCGCCGCAATCATCTTCATGGCGCGGGTGATTTGTTGCATATTTTTCACCGACCGGAGTCGTCGGCGCAGATCTTGAACATTAGGCATGGCATTCAGAAGTCAGGTTGTCTGACCCTTACTTTCTAATCGCGGCCTCCCGCTCGGACATGAACTTGGTTTTATACTCGTCCAGCGCTTTCCGGATTTCGGCGCGCAGGCCGTCATCCAAGGCTTTCTTCTCGACGAGCTTATTCATCAGCCCGGAATAAGCCGTATCCAGGAACTCGTAAAGACCTTTCTCAAAGGGGCGGCAATCTTCAACCGCCAGATCATCCAGATAACCGTTGGTGCCGGCAAAAATGATGATGACCTGCTTCTCGACCGGCAAAGGTTCGTACTGGTTCTGCTTCAGGATTTCCGTCAGGCGCCGCCCGCGATTGAGTTGCGCCAGGGTGGCCTTATCCAGGTCGCTGCCAAACTGGGAAAAAGCGGCAAGTTCGCGGTATTGAGCCAATTCCAGTCGCAGCGTTCCGGCCACCTGCTTCATGGCCTTAATCTGGGCATTCCCACCCACACGGGATACCGAGAGTCCCACATCTACGGCTGGCCGCGTGCCGGCGTTAAAGAGGTCTGCCTGAAGATAAATCTGGCCGTCCGTAATGGAAATCACGTTGGTGGGAATATAAGCGGAAATATCGCCCGCTTGCGTCTCAATAATGGGCAACGCCGTCAGCGATCCTCCGCCCAGCTCCTCATTCAGCTTTGCGGCGCGCTCAAGCAAACGCGAGTGCAGATAAAAAACATCTCCCGGATAAGCCTCGCGGCCGGGCGGACGGCGCAGAAGAAGCGAAATTTCACGGTAGGCCACGGCGTGCTTGGAGAGGTCGTCGTAAATGCACAAGACGTGCCGCCCGCGGTCGCGGAAATATTCACCCATCGCACAACCGGCGTATGGCGCAAGGTATTGCATTGGGGAGGGCAAAGAGGCGCTGGCCGCTACCACAATGCTGTATTTCATGGCGTCGTAGCGCTCGAGCGTCGCCACCACCTGGGCAATGGTGGAGCGCTTCTGGCCGATGGCGACGTAGATGCAGATCACGTCGCCGCCGCGCTGATTGATGATGGTGTCCAGGGCCACAGCGGTTTTACCGGTTTGCCGGTCGCCGATGATCAATTCGCGTTGCCCACGACCGATGGGAATCATGGCGTCAATCGCCTTGATGCCGGTCTGCAAGGGTTCCCTTACCGGCAGGCGATCCACCACCCCGGGTGCGAGCCTTTCGACCGGGTTAAACTCTTCGGTATGGATGGGGCCACGGTCATCCAACGGCCTTCCCAGAGGATCGACCACGCGCCCAACCAGCGCCTCGCCAACCGGCACCGACATAATGCGCCGTGTGCGCTTGACAATATCACCCTCTTCGATCTGGGTGTAATCGCCCAGCAGCACGGCACTGACCTGATCCTCCTCAAGATTCAGCGCCAACCCGGCCACATCGTGCGGCAGGCTGAGCAATTCCCCCGCCATCACATTGTCGAGGCCGTGAATACGAGCCACGCCATCGCCCACTGAAATGACGGTTCCCACTTCGCTCACCGAAACGCTGCGATCAAAGTTCTCAATTTGATCCCGGATAATGCTGGTGATTTCGTCTGCTTTGATGGTTGGCATGATCAGTCCTTTTGCTTCTGCGGGCCTATTCCGCCGAAAGAAAACCCTCCGCAGTCAAGACGCGAAAAACATTCCTAGGGGGTAGACAGAGCCTACTCGCGCGTTTTGACAGCTTTGGACGAGTCTGCGCTGGCCGTCGGCCAGGACGCCCAGATGAATGCGAGCCGTCACGCCCGCAACTGGTCGCGGAGGCGGTTAAGATATCCTCGAACCGTGCCATCGTAAATGGTGCTCTTGATCTGAGCCATGATCCCGCCTAAAAGGTTGGAGTCTACCTGATACTCCGCATTCACCTTTTTCCGGGTCACTTCAGAGAATCGAGCCTCAAGCGCCGCCTGCTCATTTTCCGAAAGCGGGGTCGCAGAAACTACTTTCATTTGCACGATGCCCAGACGGTCATTCAAGATCCTCTGGAAAGCGGCGCGAATCTCCTCCAACAAGCCCATCCGATAGTGCGCCAGAAGCACGCGCGAAAATCGCCGGGTAAGATCAATAACTTCAAGCCGTTCGAGGATCGCTTCGAGGATCCTGGCCTTTTGTTGTACGGAAACAGCTGGGCTCTCAAAAACGTCGCGCAACTCAGCGCTCGCCTGATAGGTCGCCGTGAGGCTTTCAAGGTCCTGTGCAATGCGCTCGAAATCCGCCGCCGGGCCCGCCGCTTCTGCGAGCGCGCGCGCATATCTCTGGGCTATCGCCGTGGGCATAATGCCATGTCCTTGACAAAAAGCTGTCAGCCGTCGAAAGTCAACGGGACAGCCTCGGCTTTGAGTCTAAGTTTTGGTGGCCGAAGGCGAACCGGAATACCTTCAACTCTGCACGCGCGGTCCGGAATGAAGATGGATGCCCATTCCCTGAATAAATCGGCTCACCAACCGCTCACGAGCGGCTCCATCCAGCCGATCCCGGATCATGTTCTCCGCCAGGCGGATCGCCTCATCCACCGCGTGTTCCTTCAGTTCCTGCTTCGCAGCCTGCGTTGCCGAGTCAATGATGTGACGGGCGGATTGTAGAATCCGTTCCGCCTCCCGCTCGCCTGCCTGGCGCAAGCGTTCGCGTTCAGCCTCCGCTTGACGAGCAGCGTCTGCCTTCAGCGCGGCAATATCCTGTTCGAGACGGCTGAGCCTTTCTTCGGCAGCCGCTAATCGGGCCTGAGCCGCTTCCAGAGCCTGGCGGCCTTCATCAAGGCTCTTCTGGATGTCTTCAGAGCGTTGCCTGAAGAACTGCGCAATGGGTTTGCGCAAGAAATAAATCAGGAACCCAATTAAAACGATAAGATTAATCCAGTCAAAGAGATATTCGGAATGATGGGTTTCTGGTGCAGCAGCGGGCTCCGTTAGGATCACCGCCATTCGTGCACCGGGCGGCAGCCGCTTCGCCTGCGCCAACCGCGAGGGCGTAGCCAGACAACCGCTCAGGAGGAAGATGCCTAGGCTACATTTGAGAGCTTGTCTCACGATCGATTGCCCCCGTCGGCCGTCGGCACTGCGCTCTCTGCCAGAAGGGTTTCGACAATCTCTTCAGCCAAAGCCTGGCACGACGAGGACAGCTGTTGCTTGGCAATACTCACCTCGGTCGCAAGCGCCTGTTGCGCGTTCTTCACCAACTCATCCGCGCGTTCCCGAGCCATTTTGAGCATTTTCTCGCGTTCCGCCAACGCCTTCTGCCGTTCCTCTTGCGCGCGGTTGTAAAGCTCCTGGCGGGCTGCTGCAAGCGCGGATTCGTATTGGCGCGACTTGGCTTCCGCAGCGCTTACCTGCTCTTTCGCGCGCTCAAGCGCTCCTACCGTTCGTTCCGCGCGCTTCTCCAGCGTCTTCGCAATCGGGCGGAAGAACAAGCGCTCCAGAATGATCAGTAAGAGGATGACAAATACTATGGTGGGGATGCTGCTCAGAAAATCATGCTGCAGCAACCTTAGTGTGTCGCCCATTCAGCGTCCACAACCCTTAGTTTTCAATGAATAGGACTGAATAGAAATAAAATGTAGCATGCGGTTTCAAAAGGTGTCAAGAAAGCGTCTTTTATGAAAAACGGCGATTTCGCCCGCAATCAGCAGGCTTCCCTCCTCAAAATTGCACTTTCACCAGGATGCTAGTGCGCACAGGTTTGCCGCGCACCCGAGGCGGCTGGAACTTCCAGCTTTTAGCGGCCTCGAGCACCCCTGCCCCGATTCCGCTGGCATCCTGAACGATATGATCGGGTGTGACATTCCCCTGTTCGTCGATATTAACCTTGATGGTCACAAAACTGCCCGCAGGAGCGTTGGCCACCGGAGGCATGTGAAGACTTATGGCCTTCAGGCCGCCATCGATGTTGTATTCCGGAAGCAACTGACCCTTACGAATCGGGCCCTGCCAAGGTCGATAAGTTCCAGAAGTTACGACGGTCACGACGGGAGCGCGACTGGGGGCCGTCGCAACGGGGGGAGAGGAGGTTGAGGCAGCCGGCTTCGCGGCAGCCGTGATCTGCTGAATTGCGGCGGGAATCAACCGCGTAGCGTAGTCGCGTGCGGCTCCGGCGATGGGGCCACCCTGCCGGGCCAACGCCTGGAATTGTGAGGCAAGTTGTTGGAGGCCGCTTGCATTTTTGCCGGACTCGGCCTGAGCGAACCGGTCCGTCAACTTCTGAAAGTCAGATTGTTCGAGGGCGTTCACCTCATTCTCAAGCTGACCTGCATTGCCGCCCTGCTGGCCAATGGAGGCGAGCATCGCTCGGGCTTCTCCATATTGCTTCTGCGCTTCCAGGTTCTTAAACTTCTGGAGGCTGGCTTGCAAAGCGGCCGCCTGCTGCTTTTGCTTCTGCTGGTTGGCGATGATCTCGTCAATCTGGTGAAGATGTGTTTGGGCTGGGGCTTCCAAAGCGCCGTGCTTCTGGACAATCGCCTCAAATTGCATTCTCGCTTGCGCCAACTGGCCGCTGTTTTGAAGCTGGACAGCCGCATTGAATTCCTGTTGTTCCTGGAGTCTGGATTCAAGAGTCGCAAGTTGATTTTTAGCCTGGGGAAGCAGCTTTGACCCCGAGACGTTCAGATTGACAACCTGCTCAAAAAGGTCGCGCGCTCGGCTGTAATCCTTACGCCGGAGGGCGGCTTGCGCCTGCGCGAATTTCTGCTGTTCGAGAGTTGTGAGATCCTGGCCGGATTGCAGAGCTTTGACATTGGCGATGGCCTGAAGAGACTGAGTTTTGAGCGCGCCGTTCAGATCCGCCACCTGCTGGTAAAGTGCGATGGCGTCATCCCACTTTTTCTGTGACTGGGCAGCCTGTGCCTGCGCAAAAAGATCCTGCTCTTTCTTTTCGACTTTCTGAATCTGGATGATTTCCTGCTGAGCCAGTGTTGCCAGCACGCCGTGCTGCGCCTCAATCGTCTTCCAGCGGGCTAAAGCGGCGTCCAACTCGCCTTGCTGAAGAAGTTGCTGGGCTTCCTGCTGAAGCTGTAATTCGAGGGCGGTTGCCGTCGAAGGCTGATGGTGATGATGGCCGAGTTCAAAATAAATCAGGGCGCCCCCCATTGCGATAACAGCCACGATTATCGCTGCAATCACCACCGGCAGCTTGCTCTTGGCGGTCTGGGCGGTCGGCGAGACGGACGCGGCCTGAGGGGGAGGCTGCACCATGGGGCCGGCACGGACGTGAGTTTCAGCTTTAACGCGATCAAACAGTTGCTGGATGCGCGGCTCATTCGGAAACTGTTTGTGAGCGTCGCTCAACACTCGCGTGGCCTGAACGAAATCCCGAGCCTCCAGAAAGTGGCCCGCCACCATTAATTGCTCATCCAGCCATTGCTTGCCGTGCCCAGTCGGCTCGGCAGCGCTCTGCCTACCGGCGGTGCGAAGCTCGGCGGCCTTCTGCCGCGCCGTTTCAAGCAATTGCTGAACCTTCGCATCATCCGGAAACTTCTTTTGAAGCTCTTCAAGGCGTCCAAGAGCTTCTTCATATTGCCCGTCGGCAAGACGATTTTCAGCTTCCCAGATGGCTTCTTTCAGCTCAAAGCTTCTCTCGCGCGTGGTGCGGTCCTCGCGGATGAGGTCGAGGAGGCTTGCGGCGCGACGATTCTTAGGGTCAAGCTGAAGGGCCTTCTGCAGTTCGATTTCGGCCCCGGTCAGGTCACCTTGCTTGAATGCCTTTTCACCCGCCGCAATGGCTTCCCGCGCCTCCTTTTGCCGCTCCCGTTCCTTCAGGGCCGCATCGCGCAGGGCCAAGGCACGCTCATCGCGTGAGTCGAGCCTCAGCGCGTCCGAAAGGACGTGCAATGCCTCGGCATATTCGCCCTGCTTCAAAAGCCTTTCACCCTCGTTCACTAGCTGAAACAGCTTCGATGACGCTTCAAGCGCCTTGATTTCCGCTGTGATCTGGCTCATCAGCGATTTCGCTTCGGCATGAGCGCTGTCAAGCATCAAGGCGCTGCGCACTTTTTCCTGTGCCTTGGAAAGCTCGCCTTTCCTCTTCAAGTCCTGTGCCTGGCTGATGAGTTCAGGAACCAGCGCCTGAGAGAGCGAGGCCTCAATCGGCGTCAAATCCAGCAGAAGCTCGTCGAGGGACTGAGGGCGCTCATCAGGATTCTTTCGCAGGCATCGGAAGATTAAAGCTTCAAGGGCGGGTGGAACCTCAGGGCAGAAGCGCGTGAGCGGCTCAGGGTCTGTATTCAGCACCTTGGCAATCAGCGAGGCGAAGTTCGCCCCTTCAAAGGCCCGGCGATAGGCGAGGAACTCGTACAGGACAACTGCAATCGACCACACATCTGAGCGCACATCGACTCGTCCATCATTCAGTTGCTCCGGAGAGGAATAGTGAACTGTCCCCATAAACACGCCGGTTTTTGTGATAGTCGTGGATTCCAGATGTGCGATGCCGAAGTCCACCACTTTCGCCGTGCCGTCATTTTTCACCAGGATATTGGCGGGCTTGACGTCGCGATGGATGACGCCGTGCTTGTGCGCATGGTCGAGTCCCTGGCAGCATTGCGAGATAATTCGAAGTTTGAGCGCAAGTGGGATAGGATCCTGGCGCGCGATGATTTTCTGAAGGCTCTCACCTTCAACAAATTCCATCGCGATATAGGGTCGCCCTTCGGATTCTCCCAGGTCGTAAATGGTGACGATATTGGGGTGCTGGAGGTTTCCGGCCGACCGCGCTTCACGATAGAAGCGCCGAAGGAGCTCGGGATCGGAAAGCAACTCGGGCGTGAGGGTTTTCAGAGCTACCAGGCGCCCGATCGCCGGATCGCGGGCCTTATAGACCACTCCCATCCCACCCTGGCCGAGTTCGCCGATAATTTCGTATTTGCCGAATTTCTGCGCGACTTTCTGACTCACAAAATCACTCGAACGGAAGTTTCCTCCTGCGGCGCGATCTGGAAGGAGTCATCCGACCACTGGCGCAAATCCAATCAGCGTTTGAGCAACAGAATGCAACCAATGGACTGAAGAGATAAAAGGCCTGCCGGGGCATGTCCGTCTGCCGAGCGCCTCTGGATTCTCCCTTGCCCCTCCAGGCCGACAATTCTCCTTTATCTGTATCGGTATTTTTAAGCTTGAGCATTAATTTCACTCGGCGGTTCGATTTCCGCCAGAATCACCGTAATATTATCCGGCCCTCCCTTCGCATTCGCCAGTTGGATCAAATTCTCCGCCCTGGACCTGAGGGGAGCATCCAAGCCGAGGATCTGGAGGATCTCCTCATCGGAAACTACCTTATAGAGACCATCGCTACAAAGGAGTACCACATCAAAAGGCTCCACTCGTGCGAAGGTCATGACAACATTCACTTCAGGCTGTGCACCCATCGCTTGTATCAGGATGTCGCTGGCATGGCCGCCCAGCCGCGATCCCTCATCATCCCGCATCAAATTGCCCAAAGTTTGATCTTCTGTCATCAAGCTCAAAACTCCCTGGCGGTAAAGGTAAGCCCTGGAATCGCCAACCTGTGCCAAGGTGATACGCCGGCTCTGTAGGACGGCGGCGGTAATTGTGCTGCCCATCCCTTCATAGGCCGGGTCTTTCAATGACTCGTTGTAGACAACCTGATGAGTGGCCTCAACCGCTTCTCGAAGAGGCCTTGTGATGTCCTCATCTTGTGAGTCAGTCTCTGGCAAGCGGCGGAAAAGCTCTTCCCCCAGGTGCTCCACGCAAAGGCGACTGGCGACTTCGCCGGATTGATGCCCGCCCATCCCATCCGCTACGGCAAGCAACAACCCTGCGGCGCCTATCGGAAACATGAGTTCTCCCGTGTCGTGATGGGGAATTTCACCGTCCAGAGGCAGCACGAGGTAATTATCTTCATTATTTTTGCGTTTTCGTCCAATATCGGTTAAGGGAGAAACTCGGATGGAAAGCCCTCCGAGATCCTGAGGACGCGCGCTGAAGAACGATGATGGCGGACTATCTGAAGCCACAAGTGACCCTTAATGATCGCACCAGGGATCCGGCCCGTTTGGAGCCCAATAGCGCCAGCCTGTTGTCTGGCAAACAGCTCCGAAGGGCAACATTAAAGATGCACTTCTATTCAAAGCGTAATCATAGACCTTAGTAATCTTCAAGAGAATAACATGAAAATTAAGAATTGAAAGGGGTCGGAACACCGGTTGGAAGACATCTCCGAACCCTGCAAGGATCTGATCAGTTGCTATGGTTTTCGCAAGGTGGCGGCCGGGAAATAAAGGCCCACAAGCTGCCGTTGCCACCAGTTGCCTGTGGCTCTCCGCTCAGCGAAATTAGTAAAGCGATAATCGTAAGTGAGTGCTCGTACATATCGTGGCGGTGCACTCGGAAAGGGATTTTTGCCCAGAAGCGCGAGGACTTGCGGAGATCCTTCGAGCAACCGAATCATCAGATTTACAAACCAGGGATTGCTGCGATAGTCGCTGAGCGCGGCAAACCACATCTGCCAATCCAGACGCGGCTGATAGGGCGCCACCCATCCGGGTGCCTTCTTCAAGCCCCCGGGCTTGTATTTGAATTGATAATCCTGCCAGTGGGTTCCGTCATTGCTGCCCTGGATGATGATTTCGGGGCGAGTGGTCGTCATGACCGCGAAAAGACCGTAACTGCTTACAATATGGAAAGGCTCAAGCCACCCCGCCGCCTCAAGCGCCACGCGTGGCACACTTCTTGCGCCCCAAAGCGTGGCTGCGAAGAGTGTGGCGCTTCCAGAGAGGATCACCCCTGCCAGCACAGCGAGGCCGATGTGCTTCGGAGCGGGCCCCGGTGTCCGTGCCAGCTCTGGCTGCGGCAAGGCCCGAGCGACTAGAGCCTGGGGAAGGATCATGCGCAGGAATTGATCGTCAAGCAGAAGCAGGCAAAGAGCGATGGTGAGCAGGTTGAAAAAGGCAAAGTTTCCCGTAAAGGCAATCAGAATCTGAAAAGCGATGAGCAAGCCGCAGCCCATCAAACGCAATCGGCGCGGAGCGAAGATCAGAAAGGGCACACCCAGCTCCAGGACGAACACTCCGGCCGTGGAGCACTTCTGAACCCACAAGGGCAACTGGAAGGCATACCAGGCCACGGGTGTTGGCAATGGCTGCGTTTCATAGTGGTAGGCCAGCGCAGTCAGATCGCGCCAGCTCGGATCGTGGCTCAACAGCTTCACACAGCCGGAAAGGAATACCAGTCGGAACAGAAGCCATCGAAGTAACCAGACGACAATTTTCGATGGCGCCGGCCGTGCAATTTTTCCCTGATGCTTTTTCCAATGGCTCTCAAGCCCACTCCAGGGCGCAAGGAAGATGGCCAGGAATCCCGCTTCAAGCAGGAGGATGTCCCATTGAAATGACATAAAGTCCTGACCAACCGTCACCAGCGACAAATAGAATGCCCACAGCGCCAGGAGAAGCGGGCCGGAAGCTATTCCCAGAATCAGCAGCACGGAAACCAACGCCCCACCGACCGCCAGGAATTTCAGGAAGCCATCGGCTGTGGTAAGCCAGGCCAGAGTCGGAAAAAGGCGGTAACGCTCGGGGCCGATATTCCGGGCCACGGAAGCTAGAAAATCCTGCGCCGGCAGGATGCCATGCGTCCCTGCGAGTCCTGTAATCTGGGGCCAAAGGGAAGCAAAGGCCACAAGATAAATAATTCCCAACAGCCGAAGAAACACCCAGCGCGTCAGGAAATAAGATGGAGGATCGAGCTGGCGGCCCCACAGCCACCAACGGAGCTTATCGAAAAATGGGCGGTGCTGGGCGACAAACCGATAGGTTAGTTCGCTGGCCGGAGCAAAGCCGGGCACGTGTCGATAAAGCCATAATGGCCAGCCGTAGCCCGGAACGTAACTGAGCGTCCGGAAGACAGCCTCGGCGGCGCTTCGAACGTTCCCTTCGGGATCAATCAGTTGCACTGCCTGCTGAAATTGTTTGAGCGGAATTTGAGGAAAGTCCTGACTGACTTTCTGGAAGGGGGCGTAATCGATTCCATCACCGGTGAGCTTTTGCCAATAGTCCACGCAAAAGCGGCAAAAGCCGCACTCACCGTCATAGACCAGGAGAGGCTTAAGCCGCGTTTCAGTCATTGCGCCTTATGATGAGCATCGCTGCTTGGCTGGGCGATAAAGGTCGAAGGCCGAAGTTACGAGACCACTTTCTCTTCCTGCGCGTTCCACACCGTTTTCAAGCCGCGTTTCAGGGCGATGTTGCCGATCCATGACGCGCGAGCGGCTTCAAAGCCAACTTCAATATTGGCGTTCGGTGATTTGCGCGACCGCATGCAGTCCAGGAAATTTCGGACGTGATCGATGGTCCCGTCGTGTTCCGATCGGATGTAAATTTCAGGCTCGGGATAATTCTTGTCCGGCTGCCACTTGACGCCCTCAGGATAGACGGCAAGGTGGGCGCGATCAATCTTCAGAGTGGCTTTAGTACCGCGAAACTCAATGCCACCGTCATCGATGCTGTTGTTCAACGCACCGGTGAAGGTCACCATAAAATCGTTGGGGTATTCATAGGCTGCCGTAATCGTATCCGGGCACTGCCACTTCATGAGGTAGAGATCGCCGGTGGTTGTTGCTGTCAGGGGAGCCGGTTGGCCCATATACCACTGGATAACATCAATCCAGTGAGTGAGGAGATCGGTTAGGATCCCGCCGCCAAAATCCCAGAAGAACCGCCAGTAGATATATTTCTCCTCCGTGAAGGGCTGATCAGGCGCGTCTCCCAGCCACATCTTCCAGTTCAATTCCGCGAAATTGACGGGATGCTTTGCCATCCATCCGCGATTGGCGACATAGTTTTGATACCAATAGGTGTGGATGAAGGTGACTTTCCCCAGGATGCCGTCTTCAACCAGTTGTTTGCCCAGGACCCAATGCGGCCAGCTTCGCTGCTGCGTTCCCGTCTGCACGACGCGGCCCGTCTCCTTCACAGCTTTTACCATTTCTACGCCTTCGGGGATGGAGTGCATAATGGGCTTTTCACAATACACGTCTTTGCCGGCGCGAACCGCATCAATGAGCATCTGCTTGTGCCAGTGATCGGGGCTGCCGATGAGCACTGCATCGACGTCCTTGCGATCAAGCACCTGGCGATAATCGAGGTAGGCCTGAGCCTGCGAACCGGCGAGCTTCTGCGCCTTCAGGCGATGTGGCTCGTAAACGTCGCAAACCGCCATGACCTCGACTTCGGGATTACCGAGAAATACCGTCATGTCGTAAGACCCTCGCCCTCCGCATCCTAGTAGCGCCAATCGAATTCGGTCATTCGCCCCCAAAACCTTCGATGGAACCAACCCTCCCAAGGCGGCAATCCCTGCCCCCGCTACAGCAGTCTCCTTCAGAAATTCTCGCCGCGTCAGGTCGCGGTTCTGTTTTTCCATCGGTATTCCTCCTCATGGGTGTCTTTTTAATAGATGCTTGGCTTTGTCAACCGACCAGACTGCGCATCATACCGCAAGTTGGAGCGATTGCTTACACGATTTTTCTGAGAGGCGCATGGCATGCGCCTTCGTTACTTCCGGGGAGGACGGCGTTCGTCTCCCAGGTTCAAACGGCATGACAACTGCGGTCGTGCTGTGTTACTTATGGGCATGCTTGGGTCATCCTCCATCGAAGGAGATATCGTGTATGGCTGATCAGAAGGAATACCCTGGGATTCAAAGAAGTGCCCTCGACTGCCTCAAGAAAGACCTTCAGTCCATGGGCATTACACCCCCGGAGGGAGACAGTGGGACTATCGAGTATCAAGGCGTGAAGCTTTCCATCGCCTACGGCTCAGCGGATGAAAAACTCACCATTCAGATTTTGAACAAGCCGGCCTTCCTGCCGGAAAGCCTGGTGTGGCAACTCCTGGATGGGCGTATTCAGAAGTGTGCGGGAACAACGCCGCTCACATAAGAATATGAAGCGAAACGGGCTGAGGGGCAAGTGGGTCGTTGTCGCCTCCAATGATGAGATCGACCCTACTAACGGGCCGGTGTTTTTTCATCAAAAAGTATTTTGTATATAAAATGGCGCAAGTTATATAATACCGACCATCAATCATAGCGAGTCTAGGAGGAGAAGATCATGAAGTTTCGAGCGGTGCGGCTTTCCTTAAGATTCATGTGGAATTTCATTTGCCTCACGCTTGCGGGCGTGGCGGTGATTTTCCTTCTGCGCGCGGCGCGGATGGGAAGCGCTCCACAGCCATCGGAAAGCCAGCCCACGGAGCGCCGGATCGATCTGGGCATGTTACGTCCAGAATCTCTTTATGGAATCACGGTCAGCGTCAAAAACCCGGCGGCCATTCAGGGGAAGGACTCCATTCATGTGACCATTGCGGACGCCGCCGGGCCCGTAGCGGCCAAGTGGCTGCACAGCGCTGACTTGGACTTTTATCTCACGCTTCGTCCGCGCGCCGCCGGGCACGGCAGCGTGCTGCTTGAAGCGCCTCATGACGGCACGCTCCCGCAGATTGAAGTCTCCGCCAATCGTATTCCGATGGCCTCAAAAAAGGAACCGGCGGTGATCGCGGCTTATCCCAATGGCGACTGGCATCACGCGCAGCCGTTTGAGTTTGGCCAAACGATTTATGGAAGCGCCGATGAGCGCCCGTACGCTCCCGCTCCCGTGGAAGACACTTATGCCGCCATGATCAAGGGCTTTCAGTGGTTTCGCTTCACGTTTCATGGCAAGGAGCCGCGTCTGGCCTATTTCGTGCTGAATGTTACTGACCGGGACGTGCCGTTCGACGTCTATCTCTACCAGCTCAAAAAGAACGCGAGCGGGCAATCCGAGCTTGTTCCTTATCAGAAGGGCGAATTTGTTTACCAGATTGAATCCACACAGAATTACCCAGGCCTCTACAAATTCCGCACTCGCATTCTCGAGCCCGGCCAAACCTATTTCGTGCGCGTGGACGCCAACCATCCTGCCTATCAACTGCGCACTTATTCTTATCCCATTCCTCCTTATACGGACCCGCACCAGGCGGTACGGACAGGGATGGACTTCCTGATTAACATGGGCGACACGTGGCTCTCAAACACGCCCCGCCGTGGATCGGTGGCTCTGCGCACCACGATGACGCATTCGGAAACCGAGCTTTGTATTGCCTGCCATCCATCGCAATTCACCACACGCGGCGAGCTTACCGCCATCCGTAATGGCTATCCGCCCGTGCAGCGCGAGGCACTCGAGTTCATTACCGACCGGCTTTACAACAACGCCCGGCCTCTTTATGGTGAACCCGGAACAAATTGGGTGCGCGTCATCTACTCCGCACGCGCCGTTGCCAGCCGCCTGCCGCTTCTCACGCATTGGCTAGAAACCAACGTGACCCACGAGACGCCGCGCCCCGAATTTGCGATTCCTTATGCCAAATTTCTGGAGATTCACTATAAGGACCGCACGAAGATGCCCGGCGATGAAGTGGATGGCTGCGAGCCGGACATCAGCCCGTTTGAAATTGCGGACCAAAGCTGGCAGACCTTTGATTTTCTCTACCACCAGACCCACGATCCGCAATGGCGCGACGAGCGTGATAGGGTGGAGCGTCTGGCTGTCCCCTACGTGCCCAAGAACATGATCGACCTGAATTGGAAGATTCAGTTTCTGGCGACCATTGGACGGCAAAAATACAGCGCGCAACTGGACTCGCTCATCAAGCAGCTTTACAGCTATCAGGAACCTGATGGGATGTGGCCCTATCCTTTTGATAAAACCCGCAAGACGGCTGACTTTATTTCCTACCATGCCATCTACGCGCTGGCCTTGGCTGGCCGCCGGCCAGAGACGGACCCGAACCTCCGCCGTGCCGTCGAAGCATGCCTGCACGCGCAGCGCACGGAAGGGGATTGGGAAGGCGATCCAGTTTATCAAGGCTTTAACACGCCGTTCCGTGCCACGGAGTTTGCAGTGATGGCACTTTCCCAGCTTTATCCGGGGCCTGACAAGCGCCCCGCGGCCCAAAAAGGCTGGGATGACGCATTTCCTGCGCCGCCCAAGCACCTGGCCACAGGCGATCTGCCGCGCCTTCTCGATCAGCTTGACCAGTTCTGGGATTTGGCTCCCGAGTCTGTCCTTAAACAAATCCGGCAGGTATTGGCCACGAATCCTCAGCCACTCGCCCGCGAGGCTGCGGCGCGCGCTTTGGGCCACATGAAAGACCCCGGCGCGGTCGCTGTGCTTACCCATGCCCTCGGCGACTCGAGCAAAATGGTGCAATGCACGGCAGCCTGGGCGCTGCGCAGAATCCTTGCCAGCCGTCCGGCGGTGGCGGACCAGGGAAGCGCGATGCTCACCGAGGCGCTGAATTCCCCTGACGCGCGCGTGCGCTGGGGAGCCACCCGGCTTTTTAACCAACACTTCAAGAACCTCACGGATCATCCGGCGCTGCTGGCCGCGCTGGAGAAGGATTTGAACGACGTGGCCCCCTACATTCGCTTTCAGGCGGCCGCAGGACTGTGGCGTTGGTACTACTGGAAGGTGGACCACCCGGCGGAGCGCAACGGTATTCTGGAAGCCCTGGCCACAAGGCTGGGAACAGAGCAGGATGCCATGGTGCGGCGCGGGCTTATGGAGAGCGTCTATGACGTGCTCGATGAAAATACCGGTTACATGGACGCGTGGATCAGAACGGCGGCGACGCAGGAGGATCGGGAGCGCATCCGGAAAGGCTATGAAGCGGTCGTTCACGATCAGGCTCAGGTGCTGGCGCGTGTTTTGCGCGCGGCGCCTCCCGAAGGCCGCATGAACATCCTGAATGCGATGTGGGATTTTCACATTCGTCACTACGCGCTGCCCGCGCTCAAGCCCGGTCAGGTGGAGATCGGCTTGCCAAAGGTTCTTACGCAATACGTTGAGGGCGTGCCGAACCTCGATCAACCGAACTATGTTTATCCTCCTTATCGGGAAACAGCAGATTTTCGTTATGACTTTCGCAACAGTTTTTATCAGACTCGCATTGGCAATGACAGTGAGTTGATTCACTTCTTCCGCAGCTCCGGCCCGCAACTCGAAGAGGCGCTGATTGACTGCCTCAAAGGAGCTGATAGTGACATGAAAATCGAGGTGCTGAAGGCCGGCAGTACGCTCGAAGGGGCCGGGGACCAGCGGTTTGCGCTCGCAGCACTGAAGCTTTCCATGGACCCGAACCCCGAGGTCCGACAAACGGTGAGCTATGTTTATCAGGATGGGCAGCGCGGTGTGCTCAATATTAATTCTCCAGATATTCCGAATCCTGACCTAGTGAAAACCGTGGTCGAGATCCTGCGACGCGGCGATCCGGGCGCCCGCGCCGTCGTGCTGCCTTTGCTTGCAAGCCTGCCGGATGATTCACCCTGGACGCGCGAAAGAGAAGTGGCGGAAGCTGTTCAATCGCTGATCGAGCAGTCGCCAAGACCGAAGGATTACGCACAGGCGTTGACGGCAGCCTCCTCCTTTGGAAGCCTGATCAGCAATCCTCAGTTCCAGGACCGCGTGTTTCAAGGTCTCCATGATCCGGATGTGGCAGTAGAAAAAGCGTCCGTCGATATTATCCTCGAACGTTTTCTCAATTCTCCGCAGGACGCGAAGCGTGTGGAAGATGCTTTTTCTCAAATTGGGAGCCGACAGCGCAGCATTCTGATCACCGAGGTGACAGACCCGAAGTTTATGCGCCTTCGTGTGGGTACGGCAGGACTTGGAGTTTCGCAGGATGCGGCGGGATTACTGGCCAATAAATACGCTTATGCGAAATACAAAACGCCCGACTTTCTGCAAAAACCGGTCGTCTTAAAGGCAGTGATTGCCAGCCTTTACGATCAGGACGCCAACGTGCGCGCCTCAGCCCTTGACCTGTTGCGCCGCTACAAAGGAATTGAGAACATCCCGGAATTCCGGACCGCCCTGACACGCCTCCAAAACGATCCCAATCCTCGCCTGCAATTGATTGCTGCTAATGTGCTTGGCGGCAAGAAGCTAGCCGAGGCATTGAGCGACGTGAAGCCGGGTTCGGTGCTTGACTATGACTTCTTTGTGAAGCGCGTTGAGCCGATCCTGGCCCAGGCGGGACCGGATGGCAAGGCGTGCGTTATCTGCCATGCTTCCCATGCCATTTTCAAGCTTACGGGGCCGGATGAACAGGGCAAGTTCCTTCCCTCGATGAGCGAGCAGAACTATAAGTATGCCATGCGCGTAGTCGATATCAGCGACCCTCGGCATAGTTTGATTTTGGTTAAACCCACCCACCCGGCGGAAAGTGGCGGGAACATCACGGATTACTATGCGTCGCACAACGGTGGGCAGAGGTGGAAGGGCAACGAGAATAGCTGGCAGTATAAGACGATCCTCGAATGGATCGAGGGGGCAAGACTCCAGACGGCTCAGAACAAATAAGCAGAACAAATAAGGGCACGGAGAGACTCCATCAGCAGGCCATTTCGAGGAGCGAAGAAAAGGAATCACCACGGGAGTGATGCCTGTCGAATGAAAAAGCGATGAATGGAAAAAAACAAAAAACCCCGAGGCGGTTCTTGGCTCATCACTCCACCCTTCTCACTCGTGTCACGGCCTGGCTGCCGCTCGGAAGGGCACGGTTCGAGGAAGCCTTCAATAGCCGGCTGGATTATGGATTTCGGGCCGCGACGCGAAATTCCAGTTCTGTTCCCGAATGGAGTCGAAGATTGCCTTTGTGCGTGCTGAGGACAGAGCTAAGCCCGGTTTGGGAGCTGGCCTGCACTTCTGAAGTCACATGAATGGCGCTGATCGGTGTGGCCAGCGTCGCGCCGGTACGGTTCGACGCTGAGACTCCCGTGACGCTATTTAAGGAACCTGAGGTTCCATTTAGGACTGCCCCGGCTTTGTTGATCACACTTCCGGCAGCAGCCACGCCTGTGTTGGCTGCCACTCCGACGCCTGCTACCGCGCCTCCTACGAGGCCGCCAGCGGGGGCTCGGCCTGCGGGGGCGGGCATTCCGGCGGACATTACTCCACCCCCCATCAATCCCTCATCTCCTTCAACAGTTGCCGCGGGGGCCCGAAGCACAGCATGAATGACGGCATTTAATCGCTGGTTCTCATTCCCTTGAATGAGCCGGTCAAAATCTACAGCGATGCTGGAACCCTGCTTTGCTGTTGCGGCATGGGCGGCGGTCACGTAGCCGATGAGTTCTGCGTCTTTGTGGATTACGACTTTTCCGCGCTGCTTCACGTTCTGAGTCACGCGCGCTGTCACTTTGTCACCGGGCTTGGCGGTGCGCGCATCGAGAGTGGAGGTCAGTACGGCCGAAAACTTCGCCCCGTTCTTGACGTCAAGCGGAGCCAGATGTGAGTTGGTGTTGGCCTGTCCTGAAACTGCTGAAGACGTACCAAGCGCCGCCTGATTGTTCCCTGTGTGAAGTCGGGCCGCGGTGGAAGATTCGGCCTGCACTTGAGCAGAGGTCTGACTGAGACTGGCCTGGGCCATACCCAGGAAGATCAACAACCCAACGATTAGGTAAACCATATTCCTGTTGCTCATCGTCTCCTCACAAATTTAATTCGGCAGGTATAAGCTGCTTTTGGCAATCTTGAGCTCGACACCAAGATTTCACTTACACAACACCTTTGCTCGCTGCCGAAATCCTCTGGAAAGCAACTGTGTTACCAGAAAATATTGACACAACCTCTTGATGAATCGGGAGTTACGATTGAAGCGAGTGGACTATATTGGGAAATCTTACGCTTTGCGCGTAGGTTTTTCCAACAACAAATAAAATGGTGAGCCAGGTTACACCTGAACTCATTAGGACGGCGTGCATTTCATTGACGGAGTGGGGTGCTTATGCTAGTTTCGATTCAGATGAGTGTAAAAGAGTCTGATTGCAATAAGAAGGAGGTTGGTTGGCTTTAACCCTGCTTTTCTGGTCTCAAGGTGAGATCGCACAACTTTTTGCGACCACTGGTATCGTCGCACGAATCGTCCTGCTGATTCTTCTCTTCTTTTCGATTTTTTCCTGGGCTATCATTTTTAAAAAGTATCGCACTTTCAAAAACGCCTATAGAGAGTCCCAGGAGTTCATCCGGATTTTTCACCAGAGCAAAAAGCTTTCGGAGATTCGCGCCTCTGCTGAGAGGCTGACTGCTAGCCCCCTGCCCGGAGTTTTCATGGGGGGATATCGGGAGATTGAGGGACAGGCGACCTATAGCGAGAATCCCGGAAAGCCGCGGATTCGCAGTCTGGAAGCGGTGCGTCGCGCCCTGCAAATCTCCTCTTCGGAAGAGCTCTCGCGCATGGAGCACTGGTTGAGCTGGCTGGCGACCACGGGCGCCGTATGCCCGTTTATTGGCCTCTTTGGAACGGTATGGGGGATTATTGATGCTTTTTATGGCCTGGGCTCGGCCAGCACCGCTTCTCTGCAAAGCGTTGCGCCCGGTATCGCGGAAGCCTTAATCACCACTGCGGCCGGCCTCTTTGCCGCCATCCCCGCCGTGATTGCTTACAATCATTACCTTCAGCGCATCAAAGAATTTGGGGGCATGTTGGATGAGTTTGCCCTGGAGTTTCTGAATATGACGGAGCGATATTTCACATAATCGCCCGCTGAGATGGAATTGCTCTTGTTGTCTGAAGAATGCTTGCTTGCCGATGGCTTTTACGAGTCCTAAAGGAACAACACAGACTTCGCTTTCGGAGATTAACGTCACTCCCTTTGTGGATGTGATGCTCGTGCTGCTGGTCATCTTCATGCTGACTGCACCCATTCTACAATCGGGGATCGAGGTGAATCTCCCCAAGACGCGCACGGTCAAAGTGGTGAAGAGCGAGAAGGTGGTGATCACCATTGATAAAGCTCAGAACCTCTATATTGGAAACAATCCGGTGAACATTCATGCTTTGGGTACTATGGTTCAGCAGAAGCTGAACGGGGATCTAAACACTCCGGTTTATATTCGCGCTGACGAAGCCGTTCCCTTTGGCACTTTTGCCACTGTGATGGATGCGTTGAAGCAGGCGAACGTCACGAATGTCAGCATCGTGACGCGGCCGCTGAACACCACGAAGGGATCGGAATGAGGCAACGACCCTCGCGGAGGCGGTTTCAAACCGCCATTCGAGCATTCAACGGCAGCGCATCAGGATATGGCTACAGCACCTTTCCCACTGGCTTTAAGGCGGCATGAGAGTCTGCGCGGCTCGCTGGTAGCTTCTGTATTGTTTCACGGCGGCCTGGTGGTAGTTGCCATCCTCTACGGCGCGCTCCATTTTGGGCATCGCTTGGGCTGGGGAGATCAGTGGGCGAAGGACAGCGCCATGCATGTGAAGATGGTTCCCTCGCTCCCGGGTATTCCTCTACCGACCCCTATGCTCCAAACACAAAACGTCGTTCACACCGAAAGTCCGGGTCTTTACCAGGCCGAGCCTGAGCCCTTGACGCCTCCGCCTCCGCATGCGGTTGAGCTCCCGAAGTTCAAGAATCTTGAAAAGCTTCAGCCGCCTGTTCGCACCAAAAAGCCGACCAATGTTGAGACTCCGCCGGAAAGACGGATGCTCGTCAACCAGCGCATTCAAAAACAGCCGATGGTAATCCCCCCGAACGCCATCCCAACAGGCCAGGGGGGGAATCCGGCCCTGAACTACGGCCAGGTGGTTAAGACGGCCAACGGGGAAGGCGCCGTGCTCGTCAAGGAAGGGGATTTCGGCGAGCTTTACGGCTGGTATGTGGAAGCAGTGCGGAATCGCATCAGCAGCAATTGGCTGCTCTCCATCATTAATCCGTCGATTCTGTCCGCCCGCCGCGTCTATGTTGAATTTGATATCCTTCGGGATGGGACCATTACGCACGTGCAATTGACGCAGTCCAGCGGAATCCCCGAAGTGGATCGTTCTGCTCTGCGGGCAGTCTACGCGTCAAGCCCGTTGGCTGCGCTTCCATCCGGCTACAAGGGAAATCAGGTTCATGTGGTGTTTTACTTCGACTTTCATCGTTAACCGGCAGTTTGCCTGAAGATTGCAGTGGGATTATGAAAATCGAACTCTCATTGAAGGAGCGTGCGGCATCGAGTGTGAAAAACGCGAAAATTATAAAATTTGTAAAACGTTCATTGGTTCTATTGGTTTCTTCGGGAGTGGTTACTCTGGCGCTCATGACGCGTCAGCCCGCCCAGGCGCAGAATAACTGGATTGAGACGGGCATTAACCGCGGCAATCCCATGATCCGCATGGCGGTGGCCGAATTCCCTGCGCAATCTGGCGACGCCAATCTGGGCAACCTGACCAATATCTTCAATCGTGTATTGTGGAACGACCTCGACAACGCCGGAATCTTTCAGATGGTCAGCCGGAGTTACTACCCCGCGAAAACGCCCTCTGATCCTGGAGGTGTGGTTTACGATCAATGGACAAATCCTCCGGTGTCAGCGCAATTTCTCGCCTTTGGTAATACAGCAGACATTAATGGAAACCTGGTAATAACCGCCTATCTTTATGACGTAAAGAATCCGGCCAACCCTTCGGTTCTCGCCAAGCGCTACATCGCCACCTTGAACGAAGTGTCAACAAGAGAAACAGCTCATCGCTTTGCCAATGAAATTATTCAGACCCTCGGCGGAGGGATTCCAGGCATCAATCTCAGCCAGATTGCCTTTGTTAGTAATCGCACCGGCCATGAAGAGATTTGGGTGATGGATTATGATGGGTTCAATCAGCATCCGATTACGAGCTATGGTTCCTTGTGCCTGACGCCCCGCTGGGCGCCGGATGATACGAAGCTTGCTTTCACCAACTATGCCGGAGGCAATCCGGAGATTTCTATTTATTCTTTTATTACTCATCACTTGCTTCCTTTCCCGCATTATCGCGGCTTGAATACGACTCCGGCCTGGTCGCCGGATGGGAAAAAGCTGGCCTTTTGCTCCAGCATGAGCGGCACGCCAGAAATTTATATTTCCAATGTCGATGGATCAGATCTGCAAAGACTCACTTTCAGCCCTAGCGTAAATATCTCTCCGGTATGGAATCCGAAAACCGGCAACGAAATCGCCTTTGTTTCCGATCGCAGCGGCTCGCCGCAGATTTATATCATCAATGCGGACGGCACTAATCTTCGTCGTCTGATCACAGCTGGCGGAGATGCCGTGTCTCCCAGTTGGTCGCCTAATGGTCTTTTCATCGCATACGATTGGGGCGTTACAGAGACAGGAACGTATGACATCTATATTATCGAGATTGCTACAGGAAGAATTGTTCAGTTAACCCACAATGCTGGCCGTAATGAGCACCCTTGGTGGGCGCCGGATGGACGCCATTTGGTCTTTGAGTCCAATCGCACTGGCAAAAGACAAGTTTGGATGATGCTTGCGGATGGCACTGACCAAAAGCCTCTTACAAGCCAGGGCGAAAACTGGAATCCAAGTTGGTCAAACTAGTCGCTGGATTGTAGTTCTCTTCGCCCAGTGCTCACGGCGGTAACCTTTGATCGTAATCAAGGTCGATGTTATTCCTACAAGAGGGGACTTAACTCCAAGCGGCACAAAGTGGATATCCGTTTCTTTTAGCGGTTGCTGAAAGCCTGTACGAATCCAAGCCCTGGGAAAGAGAATCTGAAGAATCTCATAGCCGATCACTTTTAAGGGTTATATGAAGAGTAACACAACCCATCTGTTAAGCAGTTGATAACACTGAGTTTTAATGAGTTCAGCGCTGTCTGAACCGCCAGTTCCGAATATCAAGGCTCAATTCAGGGCCACAGTAAGTTGCGTAGTTTGCACTTCGCTGATAAAAAACGTTTTATTTTCTTCTATTTTCATGTTAGTATGTTTTCCCTTGATGTAATGCTCCGCTTCGATGGTGAGGTGAAAGACCCTACATTACCCGCCCGAAGCAGGTTTTAGGCCCCAAAAATTAACCAAAAGTCACCCGCGAGTCAGGGATTTTTTATTACCGACTTAGGAGGAGAGATAATGGCAAATAGAAAGAGAGTGCTCGCTGTGTTAGTCGGTTTGCTGGGCGTGGTTTTATTGGCAGGCGCGTGCCACAAGAAAAAGATTGCTGCGCCTCCACCACCTGCTCCACCGCCGAAACCCGCAGCTCCCACTGTGACTTTGACTGCGGAACCCAGCACGATTGAAAAAGGCCAGTCATCGACATTAAGCTGGACTTCAACCAATGCAACCAGCTTAAACCTCCAGCCGGGCATTGGGTCGGTTCAGGCACAGGGTTCGACAACCGTTACCCCTCAGGAATCGACCACCTACACAATCACGGCGACTGGTCCCGGCGGCACCGCGACCGCTTCAGCGCGTGTGACAGTAACCACGCCACCTCCGCCGCCTCCGCCGCCAGCGCCTACAGTCTCGGAGGAGGAACTCTTCAACCGCAACATCAAGGACGCGTTCTTTGACTTTGATAAGTCAACTATCCGTCCTGATGCGTCACAGGCCCTCACAGCCGATGCGGACTTCCTTAAGCAGCACCCTGACATCAAATTCACGATTGAAGGGCACTGCGACGAACGAGGAAGCGAAGAGTACAACTTGGGCTTGGGCGACCGGCGCGCCAACGCTGCTAAGAACTTCTTGGTGAATCTCGGCGTCTCCGCAGACCGAATTACGACCATTTCCTACGGGAAGGATCGTCCGTTCTGCACGGAGCACAATGAGACTTGCTGGCAGCAAAACCGCCGCGCTCACCTCGTGTACGGCACTGAATCCAAACAGTAAGACGGCTTAACCCGGAGGCCCTGTCCCAGGGCCTCCGGCTTTTCAATCCTCACACCCTGATCAATCATCCGGCCATTCTTAAAGACCTTGCGCCGCCAAAGTTTACGTGTATCTTCCAAGCCGTTAAGTTGACCCTGCCTGGCTCCGAAGAGTAGACTGAAGCAGGAATGGATTTTCGGAGAAAGAGGTTATACCAGCCGTGAAAAAGCATCTTTTCGGGGTTGCTCTTTTGGCCTTGGCGTTCGTGCTGAACGCGCAACCGGGTTTTAGCGTCAGCAAGGAGATTATCCAGATGATGACTCAGTTGGATAATCTCCAGCAGGAAGTGGAAAGCCTGCAAAGAACGGTCGATACTCAGACCGCAGTCCTCAAGACGCTGGTTGAGCAGACCAGTCAAAACGTGAACGCCATGAAAGCGACCATCGCCAGGATGGAGCAGGCTCAGCAACAGAGTCTGGCGAACACCAACAACCAGATGGATTCCATGACCAGCCAGATTCAACAACTTTCTTCGAGCCTGGATGAGGCCAAGGGCCAGATTGCGAAGTTAAGTAGCCAGATAGCTCAAACTCAGAAAATCCTTCAGACCATCAACACGCCCAATCCTAACGCACCTCCCTCGCCCAATGCTGCTCCGGGGACGCAGGGAGCCCAAGGCGCATCAGCCTCCGCTGCTGGACCCACGCCGACGGGTGACGCTCCAGCTCAACAACCACCACCTGTCCCCGATCCACAAACACTCTATAATTCCGCTTATCAGGATTACATGCAGGGCCAATACGCATTGGCAATCCAGGGGTTCCAGCAATATCTGCAGAATTATGGCGACACGGACCTCGCCTCGAATGCGCAGTTCTATATCGGAGATTCCTATTACGCTCAAAAAGATTACAGGAACGCGATTAAGGAATATGACAAGTGTATTGAACAGTTTCCAGGAGGTAATAAAGTTGCTGCGTCTTACCTGAAGAAGGGTTACGCTTTGCTCGCCTTAGGCGAGACTTCGGCTGGCGAGCGGGAACTTCGTGCGCTCATCCGCCGCTATCCGAGCACCCATGAGGCGGATTTGGCGCGTCAGCGCTTGCGGAGATTGCTGAGCAAATCCCGAACTCATTAACAGAACCCCTGAAATCAGAACCCAAAACCCGAGGGTTAATAAGTAAAGAAAATGATTCTTTGACGCCGAGGCTTTCTATTTGATCAGGATTTTTGCTGGCGGCCGCAAAAGTCGGAGTTTGTGAATCAGAGGTTTACAAGAATCATCACTCTCTTAGCTTTACCTACAGGAAGTTCTCCTCTCAAAAAATCGGATGACAAAGTCAACATCCCACTTGCGCCCTGAGAGATAGTTTTGCATAATAGCAGCCAATGTCAGGCTCAATAAACAAAGTCATTCTGATTGGAAGACTTGGCAAGGATCCGGAAGTTAAATACACTTCTAACGGATCGCCAGTGGCGAAATTTACGCTGGCAACGGATGAGGTTTATAAAGATCGCGCCGGCGAACAGCAGCGCCGAACGGAGTGGCACAACATTGTCGCCTGGAACAAGCTTGCTGAAATCTGTGGTGAGTATCTGACCAAGGGGAAGCAAGTTTACATTGAAGGCAGCATTCGAAGCCGCCAGTGGGAGGATCAGAGCGGCAACAAGCGGACTGCCTATGAGATCGTCGCTCGCGATATGAAGATGCTAGGCTCCAAAGCCGATGCGGATCGAGCGCTCACCCAGCCGCAGTATGCTGAACATCCTCCGGCTGCTGTAGAACCCGAGCCGCCCATGGATGTTCCTTCACCCTCCGAGATGACTGACGAGGATATCCCCTTTTAGACTGGTCTGCCCATGCTGGAGTCTCGGATGTTCCCACCATGCCCTTGTCATCCTTGCCTGAACGAAGTTGCTGCATGCGCCGCATCATCTCAGCGCGGCCTGAGGACCGCAAGCGAAATGGGTGATGGTCGTTAATCCGGCGATCCGAGCGACTCACATAAAAAGCGACCAGACATGCGCGGAGTAAAGTGCGACATACCGGGTCGGGCGGACGAGCTGGCGCGTGGCGGAGAGGTCGTTAAATTTCTGAGGTGTTTTCCAGGACCGCGTACCCTGGTGGGTCTCCCCAATCCATCCGGTCAGTTCTTCATGGCAGGTGCGCCCGGGAATTCCACCTTCGGGGGTTGCTGAGCGCCGGGGGATGCTTTGAAATAGTCATTGTCGCGCGTAAAGCCCGAAAGGCTGGCCACAAGGTTGTTGGGGAACAAACCGATGTAAGTATTATAGTCCTGCACCGCCTGGTTATAGCGCCGTCGCTCGACGGCGATGCGGTTTTCGGTCCCCTCCAGTTCATTCTGCAATTCCAGGAAATTCTCATTCGCTTTCAATTGCGGGTAGTTCTCCACCACTGCCAGTAGCCGGCCAAGTGCGGCGTCCAGTTGTCCATTGGCCCGAATGCGATCCGCCGGGGTGCGAGCGGCCAGCAGATCTTCCCGCGCCCGAGTCACCGCGCCGAACACGGCTTCCTCGTGCGCAGCGTAGCCCTTGACGGTCGCTACTAGGTTCGGAATCAAATCCGCCCGCCGTTGAATCACGACATCAACCTGCGACCATGCAGAGTTCACCTGCTCCTTCTTGCGCACCATGTTGTTGCGGATACCGGCGTAGGAGCCGCCAAGGATCACCGCAATTACGATCAGAACAACGACGATAATTTGCCATTTCTTCATCACTACCTCTCCGCAAATCTTTCAGTTCGTGCTTCCCACATTTAATGCTTCGAATCTCTTATCTAATTCATTCACCGCTTGCGTGACAGCTTCAAGATAACTTGCAAAAGTGGCTGCAATCTCCAGGTCCTTGGGTTTTCGGTGGCCGATGCGAATCTCATGAAGCTTTTTGAAACTCGTTGCCTCGAAACCGAGCAGGACTGCTAGCTTCTCAGCCGCGTCATACTTGGCCGCAGGAGTTTCCTCGCCCAGCGCCATCAGGGCATGACGGAATAGCAAACCAAATGTTGAGGCTGACCGCAGCATGAGCGACAGCGATTCCTTTCGGCGCTCCGCCACCGAAATATACGCCTGCCGGAGCCGAATCAGATTATCGCGAAGTTCGCGTTCAACCTGGAGCCGGTGGAGCCTAAGGGGCACTTCCAGACTGGCAAAAAGGTCTTCGCCGTATAGCAGGCGACGATGTCGCTTGATTTCAAGCAACTCAATGGCATAAACATCGGCGGCGCAGCGGATCTCTTCCAGTGTAAAAATAAGCGGAGCGGGATGTCCTTTGCGCTTCCACCATTTTACCGCGTCGTGCAGTTGGCGAAGCTCGAAGGGGCTTGTGCGACTGACCAGGCAGAGAATGTTTAAATCAGAATGTTTCGGGTGAAAATCGCCGGCGGCCGCCGAGCCGTATAGCGCCACCGCTTCGAGATTCGCCCCCGCAGCCGCTTTCAATTTCCTCACAAGTTCGTTGAGTAACTTTTCCATACCAAATTCACCTGAGTCGCAGAGGGCGTCAAATGGGTACTCACCTCATCCACCTCACCGGGGCCGCTCATCTCCGCCGGGGAGATAGGGGCTCGGGATGGGGGAGAACAGACTGCGGTGACTTTCCTCTCGTCACTTATCATTGCGCACTCGTCTTTTCACCAACCGCCACTTGCACCTCCACCGCCGGAGGCGCCACCGCCAAATCCGCCAAATCCTCCTCCGCCTCCTCCGAATCCACCTCCTCCCCAGCTGCCTCCCATCCACGGGCCACCCCACCAGAATCCTCCGCGACGCCAGCGGCTGCCTGAGCCACGGAACCCGGAGCCGAGAGAACTCAGCAGACCAAATCCAGCGATGGCAAGCATGACGATAAGGGGAAGGTAGGGCGCTAGCGGATCCGCAGCATTCGTCGAGTGCTTAGGAACAATATCGTCTAGGGTGTTCTTCAGTTTCACGCCGCTCGATTTGGCAATCACACCCGCAATGTCGTTCGTGAGTTGGAGCATGGCGCCATTATAATTTGCGGCGCGTAGGGCAGGGACCACTTCGCGTCCAAAGCGGCCGACGAGACCATCCGTCAAAACCGGCTCCAACCCATATCCTACTTCAATGCGGTATCGCCGATCCTGAACTGCCAACAGGATCATCACACCCCGGTCTGTACCCTTATAGCCGATACCCCATCGGGTGAACAGATCGTTGGCGAACATCTCAATCGGCTCACCATTGAGCGAATGAACGGTGACGACTGCGATCTGCGCCCGCGCCTTGGTGTCTACCTCCTGGCACAGGCTGGAAATGCGGGAAGCCGTCTCCGCACTCAAAATATGAGCGAAATCATTCACGTAGCCCTGAGGCTTAAGATCAGAAACGTTCTCAGCTAGGGTCAATCGTGAAATTGCCAGGAAAGAGGCGAAGACCAAAAGAGAGCAGGCAAGCCAATCTTGCGGTGAGCGCGAACGGTTGCCTCCGGTCTCCAATCTTCCACGAAGCTGATTCGATGCAGCCGGATACCGTTGGGAAGTCATCTGTTGATAACTTAACAGAATAAGCCTATTTTTCGCATCTGAATTGCGCAGGCGTATCCCATCAACTTTGTTTCACGTAATCGCAGCGCTCGCCTCGCCGCAATCTGGATTATGCGAGCAGTGACCGGTTTGATAGGTCCTTGTCTGAACCTGAATTCGCATGTTATCCAGCCCACGTGAAAGGATATGACCTTAGCTTAATCTGTGAAAATCCAACTTCGTGCAGGTTGAAATGGTACTGCTTAAGCTGTTTAAAACATGATGGTTAACGTCGAATTTTCCGCGACCTGGGTTAAGCCTTTTGTTTTCAATTAATGAATTCGGATTGGAGCCTGGACGCTGCTACCGGCCTATATGATTTCTCGCCAAGCTGGTAAAGTGAACGGGTGATGCGCAATCGACTTGCCCTTTTCCCTGCTATCGTCGGTATCTTTGCGTTTCTGCTGCTCCTGCATGCTCACTTTCTGCGTCTCCCTTATTTCTGGGATGAAGCCGGATACTACATCCCAGCAGCTTTTGATTTTTACCGCCATGGACGGCTGATTCCGCGTCTCACTCTTGCCAGCGGACATACACCACTGGTGATGGTTTACCTGGGCTTGCTTTGGCGCCTCTTTGGATTCTCCATGCTTGTTACGCGGGCGGGAATGTTGCTGATCGCGGCTGCAGCTGTGCTTGGAGCTTGCTTGCTCGGGCAGCGCGTGGGGGGGTGGCAGGTTGGATGCTGGAGCGCGCTGCTTCTGGCAATTGAGCCTTTATTCTTTGCGCAAAGCTCACTGGCTTTCCTAGATCTTGCGACTGCCTGTTTTACGACTTGGGCCATCCTTTTACTGATTGAGAAAAGATTCTGGTCATTTGCTCTAGCTGCCTCGCTTGCAGTGCTGAGCAAGGAGACTGCCGTGGTGATGCTGCCGGTAGTGTGGGCATTTTTGCTTTTTCGACGCAAAAGTGTTGGCCTCCACGCATGGTGCGCAGCTTTCGCGCCACTTCTACCGTTGCTGGCTTGGGCCGCCTATTACCATCGTGAAACCGGCTTTTGGACCGGCAATCCCCAATACCTGCAATATAACCTCTATTCCGCTTTGACGCCCCTCCACATTCTGCGCAGTCTGCTTGCGCGCCTTTATGAAGTCTTTGTCCAAGGATTCAATTGGCTGCTCACACTTGGGGCGATCGTCAGCTTGGTTACTTCGCGGCATTGCACCTTTGCCTCTGCCAGCACTTGCTCAGGTTTGCTGAATCGGGTCCGGTTCTTTCCGCCCAGGAAAAAGAATGATCTTGGGGCTGCGCCTGAAGACAACGGGTCTCCCTCACGACAAGAAGACTCTGCTCAGCCCTCCGAATTTGTGAGCGATTTGATTCCGCAATTCAACGACTTTGTCTTTCTGGCCGTTGGGTTGACGATGCTTTACCTCCTGATGCACAGCCTGGTGGGTGGAGCTATCCTGCCGCGCTATATGCTGCCCGCCTTCCCAGTGTTTTATATCCTGGCCATCACACTGATCTTGGAATTGCCGGGGAGAGTCGCGCGGGCCGTTTGCGGCGTCACAGCACTTTGCTTCGTCGCCGCTTGGTTTATCAATCCACCCTATCCATTTCCGTACGAAGATAACCTCGCCTATGTGGACTTTATTCGCCTCCACGAGCAGGCTGCCAACTTTCTGAAGGCGCTGCCCGGCGAACCCGTCATCCTGACCGCTTGGCCTGCAACGGACGAGCTGAGGCAGCCCTTTTTGGGCTATGTTCAGCACCCGCTTCGTGTAGCCGCCGTGGATGATTTCGCTGCCTGTGATCTGAAGAACCCCCCACGATTTGATGTGCTCTACCTTTACTCGCGGAAGTGGGACCCGCCCCACAACCTCCTTTTGTCGTTCTCGCCTTTGCGGGGATTTCTGGAGCGCTTCTATGGCTATCAACCGCCCGTTTCAGCCAACGCACTTGCAACTCGCTTGCACCTGAAGCTTCTCCGGAAATTTGAGCGACGCGGCCAGTGGGTGAGGATTTACTCCGCACAATAACATTCTCGGTCGAAATTCGATAGATCGATGCATTTCGCCTAACGCTCAAGGTGAGAGAGCATTTCCATTTGCCGTCAAAAGAGAATTTTAAATCTCAGGTTCCAGTCTATTTAACAAGTGAGCTGGTTTTACGGGGATAGGTGAAAGGGATTGAATACCTTTCAAGTTCAGAGAACGTTTAGGAATTCCGCACATTCGTTGACATTGCAATTTGCCCATGCTAAAAACTAAATGCGCGTAGGAAAGTGGGTTTGTAGTGTGCGTGATTGGGCCTGTGGCGCAGTTGGGAGCGCGCATGACTGGCAGTCATGAGGTCGAGGGTTCGAGCCCCTCCAGGTCCACCAGCTAACTCCTTCCACTTCAACATCATGCGATTTTCTATAACCTGTTAAATTCCGTTAACTGTGCGAAAACTGTGCTAAAACGCGCTTAATTCGGAGCCGCTGTGCGAGAACTCGCGGCATGTTCGTTGGCTTGTCGGTCGAGTTTCGACAGTGCCTCCCGCATCATCATCAGCTTCCCTTGACTGTAACGCTTGAAAACTTGGGCGTCGCCCTGGCGGAGCATCTGGGTGACAAAGTGGTCCGCAACCCCGCCCGCGCTCAGCCTTGTAGCGAACGTGTGCCTCAGGTGATACAGAGGAAAGTAGGGGACTCGCGCCCGCTTCAGGGTCTTCGCCCAGATCTTTGGGAGTGACGTGATGTGCGGTCGCTTGGCCCTCGGGCTTGACGTGGGAAACAGATACTCGGAATCGCCCGCCAAATGCATCTGGGCCTTGAATGCCACATGAGCGGGTTCGGTCATGGGCAGATCGCCAACTCCGCTTGGTGTCTTGGAGTCAGGGACATGGACCAGGAAGTTTTCGAGATCGACTTGGTCCTTTTTCATGGGCATGAGCTCTTTGAAAGGCCGAAGGCCGGTCTCAACAAGGATCACAATCGCGTTTCGAAGGTACGCGGGAGCGCAGAACTCAATCTGAGTTTGCTCAGCCGCGGTCATATAGTGAGGCTTTCGTATTGACTTGGAAACAGGAACAGGAAATTCGACGGAATTGCAGGGATTGACGGTCAGCCGGCTTTGCTGAACCGCTACGTTGAGCATCCGGGTCAGTACCCTCAATTCCTGGTGGACGGTTGATGGTTTTAGCTTGCCCATTCGACGAATCCCGAGCTTGGTGCGCACGCGGCGATCCGTATTTAGGCGTCGCCACTGGTGATCTTCGATTCCAGCGGGGGTAATCTCCGAGAGCAGCGTGCTCCCGAAGCTTGCCGCCAGCAGTTTGATAGCATTCATATTCTGAAGATGAGTCTTCTCCTGCGGGTAGGGAGGCTTCGAACCACTCTCAAGGAACCATTCGGCTCATTCGTTGAAAGTTAAGTTCTTGCCTGAAAGAATCGCGGGCAGCGTGCCGTCATCTCTGGCGGCGCCCTGAGGAACCGATTGGCCTCCTCACGATCTTTGGTTCCAGCTGACTCCTTAATGATTTGGCTACCCTGGTCACGATAACGAACCCACCAGTAGACCGACTTCTTCCGAGGGGTAAATCGCGCCATCTGTATTGCGCGGCCTTCCTTTTTTACTCATCGATTCCTCCATTCACAAAGAATTGTCGCCGCCATTTTTCGAGTTCGAACAGACTGAACCGAATTGAGCGGCCCATCATTCGGAAATGGGGAATCTGCTTTCGCTTGACGTAAGCATACACCAGCGATGGACTCACTCCAAGAAATCGCGCCGCGGTTTTCACGTCTACCGGCATCTCGTAGCCAGCCGTTTCCGGCCGCTGCGTGGGCTCTGTACTTGCTGTACTGAACTGAACCTGAGCTGTTTCCATGATGGTTACTCCTGCGAGGTGGAAAATCCAATGCGGCGCTTGGGCGGAACCGGCGCCCGCTGCATCAATTCGCGGATTGCTTCGCAAACCTCGGCGAACCTTTCGTCGTGCTCCGCCAGCTTCTTCTTGAGGTCCCGCAGCTTGCGGGCAAATTCCTGGTGGCTCATTACGGCATCGCGGAGGCGGACGAACGCGCGGACGACATACCCACCGACAGCAATTGCCCTGGGTGAATTGAGTCCCGCCGCGGCCATAAGCGTGCCGTGCTCGGTGAACGCAGCGAGGAGAACTGGCGAGAATCTGAGTTTACGAAGGTGGTCACAGCTGGTGACCACCTCGGCCTTCTCCTCCGGTGCAAGACGAAACATGAAATCAGAGGGGAATCGCTCGCGATTGCGCTTGATCGCTTGGTTCAAAGCCTTCATCTTGACTCTGTACAGTGCCGCCAAGTCAGTGTCAAGAATGACCCTTTGCCCGCGAATCAGCAGGATCATGCGACCGACTCCTTCCATCGGAACGCGAGAGGTCTCTGGGGCATTTGGAGGTCCAAACCTCAGAACCGAGCTGCGAGGCTACCACTGCGGCCGTTGCGTCAACCAGCGTGATGGGATGGTTCAGCTAATGTGGCGAGCTTGTTTGCCGCTTCGCGGTAGTCTTCAGCGGTGGGGTCTATCAATGAAGCTTTTTAGGGGAACGTGCATTGGCTATTCGCGCTATGAATGCTAATCATTCATGATATGAATAACACTTATCTACCGCGTCTGCTCCAGAGCCCGCTTGCTGGCCATCTCCGGACGATGCCTGCCGTCGTCGTCACGGGTGCGAGGCAAACCGGCAAGAGCACGCTGGTCCAGGCGCTTGTTAACGGAGAGCGCCGGTTCCACACCCTCGATGACCTTGACGTCGCCGGCTTGGCCCGCAGCGACCCCGAGGCGCTTGTGGGAGGTTCGGCTCCGGTGACGCTGGATGAGGTGCAGCGCGAGCCGGAGGTTTTGATCGCTGTCAAAAGGGCGATCGATCGCAAGCGTCGGCCCGGTCAATTTCTGCTAACGGGATCGGCGAATCTCTTACTGATGCGCCGAGGGTCTGAATCGCTGGCCGGGCGAGCGAACTACCTGGCGCTTTGGCCGATGACCTGCCGAGAACAGGCACGCTTGGGCCGATGCGGATTATAGGAGGAACTGCTCGCCGCCGATGAGCGAAACTGGATTCGCGTGCTTCAGCAGGCGAAAAGCCACCCGGAAGATTGGAAGAGTTTCGCGCGGCGCGGCGGCTTTCCGGTGCCCGCCGTGCACATGAAGTCGGCCTCCGATCGCGCCGTGTGGTTCGAGGGTTATGTGAGAACGTATCTGGAACGCGATCTTCAGCAGCTTTCGTCGATCTCTTCGCTCCCGGACATGCGTCGACTCATGCGGGCAGCAGGACTACGCCTGGGCCAGATGTTGAACCAGACGGAATTGGCGCGGGACGTTGCTATGCCACAACCAACGGTTCATCGGTATCTGAACCTGCTCGAAGTCTCGTTCCTGGTGATTCGAATCCCGGCGTACGCCGTGAGCCGGACCAAGCGGTTGATTAAGACGCCGAAGCTTTATTGGGGTGACACGGGGCTGGCCTTGCATCTGGCCGGAGACGCCGAGCCCGCGGGCTCGCACTTGGAAAACCTGGTGCTTCTCGATTTGGTCGCTTGGCGGGACGCGCGGTCGGAAAGGGCGGAAATTCTTTACTGGCGCACAGCCGTGGGCGAGGAAGTTGATTTTGTGATTGAGGCAGGTCGGAGCTTGCTGCCGATTGAAGTGAAGGCGACGACGCGGCCCCGCCTGGGTGATGCTGCTGGTCTCCGCGCCTTCAGGCGGGAATACCCGAAGGCCGCGCGGCGTGGGTTGCTCCTTCACGCCGGCAGTG
>Ga0070741_10003292_pt1 | contig 40515 bp, 45 predicted proteins | sample Coa_R1_4_FD_66440 | JGI IMG/M metagenome (GOLD analysis project Ga0070741, IMG submission 66440) | Surface soil microbial communities from Centralia Pennsylvania, which are recovering from an underground coalmine fire - Coalmine... | ecosystem: Environmental > Terrestrial > Soil > Unclassified ...
AGGCGCCCGCCCCACAGCACGGCGTCGCGTTGGCGGATGGCGATGGCGGCGTCGTGGCCCCGTCCCGACGCGATCGGTTGCAGACCACCGCGGTCGAGCTCGTCGTTGATGTCCTTCTGCTCGTAACCGGGGTCGATGCGCTCGGTGTCGGGGATGACCCACATCTGCACGAAGTGGACGTCCTCCGACGCCGACGGGTTCATCTCGGAGTGCCAGATGCCGGTGCCCGCGCTCATGCGCTGCGCGAGTCCCGGATAGATCTCACCGTGGTTGCCCTCCGAGTCCTTGTGCTCGAGGCGTCCCGACAGCACCCACGTCACGATCTCCATGTCCTGGTGGGGATGGGTGGTGAACCCGGTGCCGGCGGCGACACGGTCGTCGTTCGAGACGAGGAGCAACCCGTGGTGGGTGTTGTGGGGGTCGTAGTGCCCACCGAAGCTGAAGCTGTGACGGCTGTCGAGCCAGCCGAGCTTCGTGTGGGGACGGGTATCGGCGCGGCGGATGTCGACGGTCACGCCGACAGTGTGGCGCTCGCGAACGGGAACGCCATCTGCGCGAGGTAGTCGTCCTGCGGCACGGGCGTCGTCGTGCCGAAGGCGGCCGGGCGGCGGCCCTTCGGGAGGAACGCCGTGCCGAAGAGCTTGTCGACGACCGGCAACCCGAAGTTCTTGTCGAGCGCATCACCGTCGAGCGCGTGGTGCCAGTGGTGCCACTCCGGCGTGGGGACGATCCACCGCAGCACGGGGAAGCGAAGGCGCACGTTCGCGTGCTGGAAGATGGCGAGCAGCGTGACGCCGACGGCGACGCCCGCGAAGGTGCCGCCCGAGTACCCGAGCACGACGAGCGGGAACAGCGTGACCGCGTGGGTGAACGCCTGGTCGAGGGGGTGCAGCCTCCCGGCGGCGACCCAGTCCATCTCCTCGATGCTGTGGTGCACCGCATGGAACCGCCACAGGAACGGCACCTCGTGGGTGAGCCGGTGCGCCCAGTACTGCCCGACGAACACCACGGCGACGGCCAGGAGCACCGACGCCGATGCCGGCAACATGCCCTCGACGTCGATGCGCCGCAGCCACAGGAAGGGGATGGCGGCGACGACCACCAGCACGATCGATCCGGCGGCGACGAAGAAGCCGTTCACCAACAGGTGCGTGAGGTCGGTGAGCAGTCCCGTGCGGAACACCCGCTGCGGGCGGAGCGACACGAGCTTCTCGAGCGGCGTGAACACGAGGAACAGCGCGGCGACGCCGAACAGCACCTGCCCGCGCACGACGAGCGCGAACGCGACGGCGACGACGAAGAGGAACCACGGCGAGCGGTACACCGGCTTGCGCATGACCTCGAGTGCACCACCGCCATGTGATGGCTGGATGAGGGTCACGACAGCACTTCACGACCGAGGTCCGGGAACACCCGCCCCACCTTCTGCAGCAGGTACTCGCCGTACGTGCCGGACCACTCGTGCACGCTGGCGCCGTCCCATCGCCCGCTGCCGTCGTCGTCCACGGGCGCGGCACCGGGGATCGGCCGCACGTCGACGTCCCACCCCGGATCGAGGAACAACGGGAACGACATGCGGTCACGGTCGCTGGCGTTGCGCACGCGATGTGGCGTGGAGCGGTAGCGGCCGCCCGTCATGCGCTCGAGCATGTCGCCGAGGTTGACGACGAACGAGTCGGGCACCGGCGGCGCCGCCAGCCACGAGCCGTCGACCTCGATCTCGAGCCCGCCGGTGTCGTCCTGACGCAAGAGTGTGACGAGGCCGTAGTCGGTGTGCGCGCCCACGCTCCACTCGCGCTCGTCGCGCAGCGGCGGGTAGTGGAAGATGCGGAACAGCACGAGTGGGTCGGCGGTGAGGTGCTGCGCGAACCAACCCTCGTCGAGGCCGAGCGCCAACGCGATCCCCCGCAGCACGACGTGGCCGACAGCGGTGACCTCGTCGAGGTACCGCAGCACCGCGGCACGCAACGCCGGGGGGCGGGCAGGGAACAGGTTCGGGCCGTGCAGGGGGATGCCGGCGACGACCCGGGGGTCATCGGGTGCGAGCTCCTGACCGAAGTAGATGCCCTCCTTGCGGTCGGGCACGCCGGACGTGAGCTCACCGCCGAGCGGGAACCAGCCCCGCCACGCCCGCCCGCCCTTGGTCATGGCGATCGTCGCCTTCTCCCGCTCGTCGAGCGCGAAGAACTCGCGGGCGGTCCGGTCCAGCTCGTCGGGCAGCGCCGGATCGACGCCATGGCCGACCACGTAGAAGAAGCCCACGTCACGGCAGGCGCGGTCGATGCCCGACACCGTCGCGGTGACGGTGTCCGGGGACGCAGCCGCCCGCAGCGGCGCCAGGTCGACGATGGGGACGTCCACGGACCCATTGTCCCGCGATGAGTTCACCCCCGGCTCGTCGTCGTACCGGTGTGTCGACACTCGTAGGATTCGACCCCGTGGCCATCGGATCGGACGTCGCGACCGCGGATGCCGTGCTCGGCGAGCTGGAGCAGTACCGCAAGGAGTTGACCGGGTACTGCTACCGCATGCTCGGCTCGGGCTTCGAGGCCGAGGACGCCGTGCAGGAGACGTTCGTGCGGGCGTGGCGCGGCATCGACAGCTTCGAGGGACGTTCCGCGCTGCGATCCTGGCTGTACCGCATCGCCACCAACACGTGCCTCGACATGTTGCGCGGCCGCGAGCGACGGGCCCGCCCGATGGAGGTCGGGCCCGCGGTGCACGCCGACCCCGTCCATCTCGCCAACGTGCTGCCCGAACATGCCTGGGTCTCGCCGATCGCGGACGAGCGCATCGTGCCGGACGACGCCGATCCCGCGGAGGTCGCCGAGGCGCGCGAGTCGATCCGCCTCGCGTTCGTCGCCGCCTTGCAGCACCTCCCCGCCCGCCAGCGCGCCGTGCTCATCCTGCGCGAGGTGCTGCGGTGGCAGGCCACCGAGGTCGCCGAGTTGCTGGACACGAGCGTGGCGTCGGTCAACAGCGCGCTGCAGCGAGCGCGCGCCACGTTGTCGGCGTCGACCACCGACCGCGCCAGCGTCGGCGCGGTCACGCCTGCGCAGCAGGAGCTGCTCGCGCAGTACGTCGAGGCGTTCGAGGCGTACGACGTGCAGCGGCTCGTCACGCTGCTCCACGAAGACGCCATCCAGTCCATGCCGCCGTACGCGATGTGGCTGCAGGGACGTGACGACATCGCGGCGTGGATGCTCGGTCCGGGCATCGGGTGCACCGGTTCCCGGCTGCTCGCCACCCAGGCCAACGGGTGTGCCGCGTTCGCGCAGTACCGAGTCGACCCCGACGGTGGCCACAAGCCGTGGGCGTTGCAGGTCATCGAGCTCTCCGGCGACCGCATCTCCGGGTTCCACAGCTTCCTCGACCCGAACCTGTTCGCCGCGTTCGGGTTGCCGATGCACCTCGACTGATCGCGGTCAGTCGCTCGCCAGCAACACGTCGCTCAGCCCGCACAGCTCCAACAGCCGGCGCAGGTCGTCGCACGCGCCGCGCACCTCGATGCGGCAGCCGAAGCGTCCCGCCACCAGTTGCAGCCGCGCCAACTCGTCGACGAGCTCGAGCGCCGGCCGCTCGTCGCGCTCGATGGGCCACTCCGCGATCGTCGTCCCGGCGCGCACGAGCGCGATCGTCGGAGGCACGCAGTACCGACGACCGCGCCGCCCGCGACTCATCGCGCGATGCACGTTCGCGACGCACGCGACGTGTCACCATGCCGCTCGTGCCGTGGCGACAGGAGGACGGCGGCCCGCGCCGGACGCAGACCACACCGGGACGGCTCGACGCCGCCGGTTCGACGCTCGCGGTGACGACCCGTGTGGCACCGGTGTGCACGATGCCCTTCGGCGACGACGAGGGACTGTACCTGCTGCGCCATTCCGCGGGTGAGGGTGCCACCTCCTTCGTCGAGCGGATCGACCCCACGTCACTCGAACCGGAGGCGCGGTCGCCCGAGCTCACCGGCGGACCGGTGTGGCCGGGCGGTGCCGCCGTCCACGACAACGGGTCGTTGCACGTGGTGTTCGGCAACCACGCGCACCGCCTCGATCGCGACCTGCACGTGGTGGCGACCACGGAGCTGCCGCGCGCCCGTCCGTACAACAGCTTCGTCACGCTTCCCGACGGACATCTCGTCACCAAGGACTTCGGCGGCTCGCTTCCGACGCAGCAACTACGGCCGGACGAGCGCCAGCCGTGCGAGCTCGTCGTGCTCGAACCCGACGGGATGGCGATCGTGGACCGGCTCGAGTTGGCCGAGCCGTCGATCGCGCGACTGAGCGCGGACGGCGACGACGTGTACGTCGTGGGTGACACGCGTCTGTCGCGGGTGCGATGGAACGGCACTCGGCTCGCCGTCGACGACGACTTCCGCGCGGTGTACCGCACGATCGACGGCCAGACGTACGGATGGGACTGCGTGCTCGCCGCCGGCCACGCGTGGTTCCTCGACGACGGCGAGGGCAGCGAACGGTTCAACGGCACCTTGCGTGGCAACGGCGTGTCGACGGCACCGCTCCATCTCGCGCGCGTCGATCTCGCGACCGGCGCTGTCGCGCTCGCCGAGGTGTGCGGCCGTCCCGGCGGTTTGATCGCCAACCCACCCGTCGTGGACGAACGGCGGGGCGTCGCCGCCGGCTACGACAGCGGCAACGGCGTCATGACCGCGTTCGCGCTCGACGACCTGTCGGTGCTCTGGCGTCGCGAGCAGGACCACGCCAGCCATCTCCTCCTGTACGAGGACAGCGGCGAGCTCGTGACCGGCGATCACGCCGACGTGGTCGTGCTCGACATCGCGACCGGTGCCGAGCTGGCGCGCGCCGACACCGGCAGCGGCATCCAGTCGGTGCTGTTCCCGACGCCCGGCTACGAGCGGGACTTCTACGTGTGCTCGTTGCTCGCCGTCTCGCGCGTCGTCGTCGGCGGCTGACGCGCCGCGACGTCTTCGAGCACCTGCGCCGCGTGGGGACGGTGACCGGTGTCGTCCCAGTCGCGAACTGCGTCCTCCGCCCACGCCACCCACGCGTGGACCATGTCCGTGAAGTCCGTCATGAACTTCCCCGCCAGCACGATCGGGCCGAGGCGGTCGGGGAACGGTCCGCCACTCTCGCGGTAGAGCCGTGCGAACGCGATGTTCTCCTCGGCGCGACGGTCGGCCCACGCGCGGATGGCGTCCAGTTGCACGTGCACGTCGTCGATCGTCGCGTGCTCCGCGTAGAACAGCTTCAGCAACGACTCGAACTCGACGATCGGCCCGGCGCCGGGCGCGCGCAGCCACGTCTTCAACGCACGCCGTCCCTTGGCGGTGATCCGGTACACGGTGCGAGGCCGCCGGCCGACCCGCTCGCTCGATGCGCTCGCGTACCCGAGCGTCGCCAGGCGCTTCGGCTCCTCGTAGATGCGGCTCTGCGCGCGCGGCCAGAAATTGCGAAGGCTGCGGTCCATCTGCTGCGCCAGCTCGTAGGTCGTCCACGGCCGCAGCGTCAGCAGCCCGAGGATGGCGTACGACGTCGTCGTGAGTGCCTGGCGATCAGATGTTGACATGATCCTCCTGTCCGGAGTACACCTTTCCTCCGGACAGGAGTATAGGAGGTGCGCATGGGGGCGCCAGGCTTCTCGAAGGTGTCGCACATCTCGTTCTCGGCGCGTGACGCAGAGGCGAGCGCGGCGTGGTGGACGCGGGTGCTCGACCTCGTGGAGATCGACCGGACGGCAGGCGACACGTGGAAGGCGATCCTCCTCCTGCATCCGCCGTCGGCAACCGTGGTCGAGTTCCAGCAGCACGACGGCAACGGCGGTGAGCGCTTCGATCCGACCCGCACCGGGTTCGACCACATGGGGTTCAAGGTCGACGACCGCGGCGCCCTCGACGACTGGCAGCAGCACTTCGAGCGCCTCGGTGTCGTGCACACGCCGACGGTCGACCGCGAGTACGGGAGCGTGCTGACGTTCAAGGACCCCGACGGGATCCAGTTCGAGCTGTTCTACCGGGAGAACCACCCGTGACGATCAGGCACGGACGCCTTCGATCACGAGGATCACGCCGAACACCACGAACGTGATCGACGCGCCGATGCGGATGGCACGCTCGGGCAGCCGCGCGCCGAGCTGCTGACCGACGACGATGGCGAGCGCGTCGGCGAGCACCATGCCGACCGTGGAGCCCGCCCACGTCCCGACCAGTCCCTCGGTGGTCGCCAGCGTGATCGTCGCCAGCATCGTCTTGTCGCCGAGCTCGGCGAGGAAGAACGCGACGGACGCCGCCATGACCGCCGACCGAGTGGAACGGGCAGCACGCGCGACGTCCTCGTCGTCGAGGTGGTCGCCCCGCAACGTCCATGCCGCGAACGCGAAGAACGCCAGCCCCGCGACGATCTCGATCGTCCGCGTCGGCAGCGCGACGCCCACGGCCGCGCCGATGAACACGCTCACCGCGTGCACGACGGCGGTGGCTGCCGTGATGCCGACGAGGATCGGCAGCGCCCGGTAACGGGCCGCGAACGCGAGGGCCATGAGTTGGCTCTTGTCGCCCAGCTCCGCCACGAAGATGACGCCGAGGCTCAACAGGAACGCGTGCACGTCAGCGCAGCAACGACATGCCGCCGTCGACGAGGAGCACGTGGCCCGTCGTGTAGCGGTTGCGCACAAGGGCCACCACGGCTTCGGCGATGTCGTCCGGCGTCGCCGACCGGTGCAGCGGTGCAGTGGCGGCGACGTCGGCGTGGCGTGCGTCCCAGTCCGCGGTCCACGGGGTGGCGACGAGGCCCGGCGCCACGGCGTTCACGCGGACGGGACCGCACGACTTCGCCAGCAGCCGCGTCAGATGGTTGAGCGCGGCCTTCGACATGGCGTACGCGATCGACGAACCGGTCGGGCGCACGCCGGCGATCGACGTCACCATCACGACGCAGCCTTCCGGTGCAGCCGTCAGATGCGGCATGGCGGCACGGGTGAGCCACCACGTCCCGAAGACGTTGACCTCGAACGTCTTGCGCAGGATGTCGTCGGTGAGCGCGTCGAGGTCGTCGTGGGGGACGACGGTCGTCCACCCCGCGTTGTTCACGAGGATGTCGAGCCGGCCGAACCTCTCGATCGTGCGAGCCACGAGCGCGACGCCCTGCGACTCGTCACTGATGTCGGCGCGCACGTAGAGCGAGTCGGTCGGCAACGACGACGCGACGGCCTCGCCGGCCTCGACGGACGAGGAGGAGTTCACGACGACGGACGCGCCCAGGGCGGCGAGGTGGCGCGCCGTCGCTTCGCCGATCCCGCTCGAAGCACCGGTGACGATCGCCACCCGGCCGTCCAGCTCGCCGCTCACCACAACCGCTCCGTCGCCAGGTCCGCGCCGGCGCGTAGTGCGCGCAGCTTCTCCCACACGAGCGACGGCGCGACATCGCCGATGCCCGCCGACGTGTCGAAGCCGCAATCCGTCCCCGCGAGGAGACGGTGGGCGCCGCCGACGGACCGCGCGATCGTCGTCAACCGCTCGGCCACCACCTCAGGATGCTCCACGTAGTTGTTCGTCGTGTCGATCACACCGGCCACCAACGACATCTCGTCGGGAAGCGGGCGGCGCTCGAAACAGCGGTGCTCGTGGGCGTGACGGGCGTTCGCCATCGAGAGCACCAGCGCACCGACATTCGCTTCGTACAGGAACGGCTGGATGGCATCGAAGGCGACGTCGTGCGTGTGCGGTCCCTCGTAATTGCCCCAGCACACGTGCAGACGGACGCGATCACGCGGGACACCGGCGAGCGCGCCGTTGATGGCGTCGATCACCAACTCGACCCAGGCCTGGAACTCCCCGAGCGGGCGGTCGCGGAACAGCACGTGCCGTTCCAGCGCGAGGTCGGGCGCGTCGATCTGCAACAGCAGGCCGTGGTCGACGATCCGGCGGTACTCCGTCGCCATCGCCGCCGCCACGGCGCGCACGTACGCCTCCTGCGTCTCGTAATGACGGTTCTCCATGGCCGCGGCCACGATGCCGGGTGATGCGGCCGTCATGAACGTCTCCCCGAACGGTGCGCCCGCGACGAGCGCACACTCCTCGTCGACCTCGGTCGGGTCGCGGTACCGCACCTCGTCGACGGCGGCCGGCGCCGCGAGCAGGTCGACCTTCATGCGCTCGCGTCGCGCGAACGCCAGCTCCACGAAGTCCGGATGCTCCTCGAGGTCGAGGAACATGTTGCGGTGGCTCGTGCCTCCGAACCCCGTCATGCGGTGCTGCACGTAGGTCACGAAGCTCTCGCGTGCCTGCTCACCGTCGTTGCCGACGTCGATGCCCGCATCCGCCTGCGCGTCGACGACCTCGCGGGTCGCCGCCGCGACCGCGACACGCAGGGCGTCCGCGTCCACGTCCTCGCCGCGGCTGCGCCTGCCGTGCAGCTCCGCGAGCGCGGCGGGACGGGGGAGGCTCCCCGCGTGCGTCGTGAGGATGCGATCGGTCGACGTCAACATCAGCACGCAGTCTTGCCGCACGCGTAGGGTGCCGCCGTGCCGTACCGGGTGATCCAGTGGGCGACGGGCGGCGTCGGGCGAGCCGCCATCCAAGGTGTGCTCGACCATCCAGAGCTCGAGCTCGTCGGGTGCTGGGTGCACAGCGCCGCCAAGGTCGGCCGGGACGCCGGCGAGCTCGCGGAGCGGGCACCGATCGGCGTGGCGGCCACCGACGACATCGACGCGCTGCTGGCGCTCGATGCCGACTGCGTGGTGTACGCACCCGTTCTCGCGGACGCGCGGGTCGTGGCCCGCATCCTGCGCGCCGGCAAGAACGTCGTCACGCCGGTGGGCTGGGTCCATCCCGCGCCCGGCACTGCGACCGAGCTCGAAGCCGCGTGCCGCGACGGCAACGCGTCGCTCCACGGGACGGGCATCCACCCCGGTGGCATCACCGAACGCTTCCCGCTCACCGTGTCGGCACTGTCGAACGCGATCACGCACGTGCGGGCGGAGGAGTTCTCGGACATCCGCACGTACGACGCCCCCGATGTGGTGCGCGACATCATGCTGTTCGGCGCGCCGCCGGATGTCGCGCGTGGCAGCATCATGACGACCGTCCTCGGCGCCGGTTTCGGACAAGCGGTGCGCATGGTCGCCGCCGAGCTCCAGTTCGGCATCGACGACGAGTTGCGCACGACGCACGAGGTCGCCGTCGCAACCGCGCCCATCGACTCCCCGATCGGGACGATCGAGCCCGGGACCGTCGCCGCGCAACGCTTCCGGTGGGAGGCGACCGTGGACGGCACCCCGGTCGTCACCGCCGCGGTGAACTGGTTGATGGGCGAGGCGAACCTCGACCCGCCGTGGTCGTTCGGCCCGGGCGGCGAGCGCTTCGAGGTCTCGATCTCGGGCGACCCACCGGTGCACCTCACGTTCCACGGCCTGCACCCCGAGTCCGTGGCTGCCGGGTTGCGCCGCAACCCGGGCATCGTCGCCACCGCCAACCACTGCGTGAGCGCGGTGCCCTACGTGTGCCGGGCGGCCCCCGGCATCACGACCTACCTCGACCTGCCCATCATCGCCGGGCGTGCCGCGCCACCGTTGCGACGACCATCATGATCCTCGACCGGTTCCGTCTCGACGGGCGGGTCGCCGTCGTCACGGGCGGCGGCAAGGGCATCGGGCGCGGCATCGCCACCGGCTTCGCGGAGGCCGGCGCCGACGTCGTCGTCGCGGCGCGCACCTCGGCCGATCTCGACGAGGTCGCCGCCGAGGTGGAGCGGCGCGGCCGGCGAGCGCTGCCGATCGTCACCGACGTGCTGCAGACGGAACACCTCGAACGGCTCGTCGGCCGCACGGTCGAGGAGCTCGGACGCATCGACATCCTCGTGAACAACGCGGGCGGCACACCACCACGCCCCGCGCTCGCCACCTCCGAGCGGTTCTTCGAGACCGCGCTGCGGTTCAACGTCACCGCCCCGTTCCTGCTGACGAAGCTCGCCGCGCAGGCGATGGTGGACACCGCGGGCTCGGGGTCGGTGGTCAACATCTCGTCGCGCTCGAGTGACATGGTGCAGTCCGCGTTCGTCGCGTACGGCGCGGGCAAGGCGGCCCTCAACATGGTCACGCGGAACATGGCCGAGGAGCTGGCGCCGCTCGTGCGCGTGAACGCCATCTCCGTGGGCGGTGTGGCGACGCAGGCGCTCGAGATGGTGCTGACCGACGACGACCTGCGCGCGCAGTTCGAGGCCGGCACACCGATGCGCCGGCCCGGCACGCCGGAGGACATCGCCTGCGCCGCGCTCTACCTCGCCTCCGACGCGGCGTCGTGGGTGACGGGGAAGGTGGTGCAGGTGGACGGTGGCGTCAGCGCGCCCGCGATCACCGTGCCGGTGCCGCCGCTGCGGCCGTCGCGCGGCACGCCCTGACGGAACCGCTCAGGACGGCAGCGGGCACGGCGCCGGCGCGTGGCCCGCGAGCTGCGACTGCACCTCTTCGAGGATCCACCTGCGGAAGGCGGCGACGGGCGCGGGCAGTGGGACGGCGCGCTGGCCGACGGTGGCGGTTGCCTCGTCGAGCAGGTCGTTCAGCTCGGCGAAGGCACGCAGCGCGTCCGGTGTCAGCGCGACGCGCATGTCGCAGCGATCCTGTCCGCGCGCCGCGGCGTCGAGCGCGAAGTGGCGGCCGTGGAGGCGTCCGGGCGCGCTGGCGTCGAGCAACTCGTAGAGGCGGGCGACGTCGCCGGCCGGCAGCCGGGTGCTCGGCGCGAGCTGCAGCTCGCGCACGAGGTCGTCGACGTGCACGCCGCTGGCGACGGCGGCCCGCACCGGGAGCGAGAGGAACTCGAACGTGCGGGCGCCGGGATCGACGCGGGCCCGGTAGCCGCGCTCGACGACCGGCGCGGTGGGCGCACCGTCGACGCCGTGCACGAGCTCGAGCCAGACCGACTTGTACTCCTGGCTCGTGGCGAAGCCCCACCGCCGCGCGATGGCGGCGACGATCTGGAGCCCGCGACCGGTCGTGCCCTGCGACGTCACCGCGGTCGCGGTACCGGTCGTCGGTACCGGCAGCGGCTCGAGGTCGGGACGATGGTCGATGATCTCGATGCGTGCGCCGTGCTCGACCGGGCGCATGGCGAGCTCGAAGTCGCCACGAGCGTGCAGCACGGCGTTCGTCGCCAACTCGCTGGCACCGAGCATGGCGTCGGCGACGATCGTGTCGCACTCCCAGGCCGACAGGACGTCGCTGACCGAGCGCCGCACCGCACGCGTGCTCTCCATAGTCGCCTCGAAGTGTGCGTGGTGACCAGCGCCGTCGGCCATGGCTCCGCACAAGGTACAACGGCACCGCGACACCCTGGACCGCACCGGCCGGTGCCGGTGGTCATCGATGGGTCGTGGGGAAGCTGACGACGGCATCGACGCCGTGCGGATCGCGCGGCTCGATGCGCGCCACGCCGCCGTTGGCGCGCGCGAGGCGGTCGACGATCGAGAGCCCGAGCCCGGCGGAGCCGGTCCGCCGCTCACCACGACCCTGCCAGAACGTGTCGAACGCGCGTGCACGGTCCGCCGGGGACATGCCGGGCCCGTCGTCGCGGACGTGCACCTCGACCGTCCCGTTCACGCGGGCGACGTGGAGCCACACGTGACCACCGGGCTCGTTGGCCTCGATGGCGTTGTCGATGAGGTTGTCGAGGATCTGCTCGAGGTGACCCTCGCCGAGTGTCGCCTCCACGTGGTCGTCGCTCGACGACTCGATGGCGACGCCACGCTCCTCCGCGAGCGCTTCCCACGCTTCGCGTCGCTCGTCGACGACATCGGTCACGTCCACGGTGTGACGTTCCGTTCCCGCTCCCTCGGCGCGAGCGAGCGCGAGCAGGCCGTCGACCAGCCGCGACAACCGTTGCGTCTCCGACAGCGCCGCCTCGATGTCACGTCCCGCGTCGGGTTCGTGCAGGTCGATCGACTCCAGCCGCAGGCGCAACGCCGTCAACGGCGACCGCAGTTGGTGCGACGCGTCGGCGACGAACTGGCGCTGGCCGGCCACCAGCTCCTCCAGACGTGACGCCATGTCGTTGAACGTGCGCGCCAGGTCGGCGGCCTCGGGAGGACCGCGTGCGACGTCCACGCGCGTCGACAGATCGCCGGCGCCGAGCGCGGTCGCGCTCTCGTCCAGCCGCCGCAACGGACGCGTCGCCCACCGCGCCAGCCTGTCGCCCACGAGCGCGGCGACGCCGAGGACCACCACGGCGATGATCGCGAGCGCGAGCCACAGGGCGTGGATGCGCGACTCCGTGCGCCGGTCGCTGCGCGACACGAGCACCGCGCCACGTGCCTCGCCGCCCGATCCGATCGGTGTGGCGGCGTAGACGCGGTCGTCGTCGCGTCCCGACGACGTGGTGCCGGAGCGAGCGGCGTCCAGCGCGGCGCGGTCACCCTCCGCCAGCGCGTGCAGGTCCGGGAGGTTCGACGTGACCAGCGAGCCGTTGCGGTCCACGACGACGACATCGCCCTGGGTCTGCGACGCGAACTGCTGCGCGAGCGACCCGGGATCGTGCGCCGACGGGTGCTCGATCAGCTCCTCCGACAGCGCGGCGAGCGAGATGGCGTCGCGCTGCACCGACTCGCTCGACGCATCGCGCTCGCGCCGCGCGAACGTCACCGCCAGTGCGAGCTCGAGGACGAGGAGGATCAACGCCACGAGCACGACGTTGGCCAGCACCATCCGTCCTCTCACGGTGGTACCTCGAGGCAGAACCCGACGCCGCGCACCGTGCGGATGGCGCGTTGGTCACCGAGCTTCTTGCGCAGCGACGCGATGTGGACGTCGAGGGTCTTGGTGGGTCCGTACCAGTGCGGGTCCCACACCTGATCCATGATCTGCTGGCGGGGCACGACCGCGCCGGGATCCTCCGCGAGGTACGCCAACAACTCGAATTCCTTCGGCGTGAGCACGACCTCGTCGTGGTCGACGAACACGCGGTGGGTGCGACGGTCGATCGTGAGGTGCCCGACCTGCTGCGGGCCCTCCTGCTCGTTCACGACGGTGCGACGGGCGACGGCGCGCACACGGGCCACGAGCTCGCGCATGCCGAACGGCTTCACGACGTAGTCGTCCGCACCGAGCTCGAGCCCGAGCACGCGGTCGGCTTCGTCGCCGCGCGCGGTGACCACGATGATCGGCACGGCCGACCGGGCGCGGAGCCGGCGGCAGACCTCGTAGCCGTCGAGGTCCGGCAATCCGAGGTCGAGCACCACGAGATCGGCATCATCGGCTGCGAGCGCGTCGTGGCCGTTGCGCACGCGGGTGACGGCGAAGCCGGCGCGCGTGAGCCCCCGCTCGAGGGGCTCGCCGATGGCGTCGTCGTCCTCCACGACCAGCAGGTGCACGGCGCCAGCATCGCGTCCGCGGCGGCGCTCGGCCGGGCGCTCTTGCCGTCCCTTAACCGGGCGATGGGACGGCACTGGCCGATGCGCCCCTAGGTTCGCCGCCATGCGAATTGCGAAGTTCGCCGGACTGCCCGCCCATCCGCTCCTCGTGCACATCCCGATCGTGCTGCTGCCGCTCGTCGCGATCGGCGCGGTGGCGATGGCCCTGTCCCGCCGGTTCCGTGATCGTGCGGGGTGGATCGTGCTCGGGCTCGCCATCGTCGCCGGGCTCAGCACCCAGCTCGCCATCGGCAGCGGCAAGGCGTTGCAGGACAGCGTCGACCGCTCGAGCGCGCTCGACCGTCACATCGCGATCGCGGAGAGCATCCGTCCGCTCGCTCTGCTGCTGTTCCTGGTCGCGCTCGGGATCATGCTGCTCGACCGGCGCGCACGCAGTGCGTGGCCGTTCCACGGCCGCCCCGCGGTCGCCGCCAAGACCTCGTTGATGACGGGGTTGGCGGCGCTCACCGTCGTGGTCGCCGTCGTCACGTGCGCGCGGCTGTACCAGATCGGCGATTCGGGCGCGAAGGCCACGTGGCAACACACGCGGCTCGTGAGCCCGCGAGACCGCTGACCAGCGAATTGGACGAACCTTTGCAATCGGCTTCACGGCGCTTTCGCTCCGAACGGGCACCCTGAACGCATGAGCTCCGTCCACCGCAGGAACGACGGCCTGGCGCGCGTCGCCCGCATCACCAGGTGGGCGGCGGCTGCCGGGGTGGCAGGTACCGCCGTCGTCGCGGGGATGGTGGCCGCCGCGCAACCGGGCCGCAGCTCCACGCAAGCAGGCGCCACGGTGTCGTCCGACGACAGCGCCACGACCGTGCCGGCCACGTCGACCCCCGCGACCACCGGGACGCAGGGCAGCAGCACGCGGTCCGTCCCCACCACGACCCCCGCGCCGGTGAGGACGCCGTCGCGCCACCAGCGGACGCACACCACCACCGGCGGTTCGTGAGCCGTTCGTGTCCGGACATCCCGTAGCGCTGCTCGACGCGCAGACGATCTGGTACGTCACCCGCGCCACGGGTGTCGTCGCGCTCGTGCTGCTGACGACGTCGGTCGTGCTCGGCATCACCGAAGCGGTGCGGTGGGCAGGCGAGCGGTGGCCCCGCTTCGTCACGGCCGGGTTGCACAAGAACGTGTCGCTGCTGGCGACGGCGTTCCTCGTCGCCCACATCGTCACCTCGGTGGCCGACGGCTTCGCGCCGATCGGCTGGCTCGACACCGTCGTCCCGTTCCACTCGCCGTACCGACCGTTGTGGCTCGGCCTCGGCACGGTGGCATTCGACCTGACGCTCGCGCTGGTGGCGACGAGCCTGCTGCGGCGTCGCATCGGTCCGCGCGTCTGGCGGGTCGTGCACTGGTTCGCGTACGCGTGCTGGCCGGTCGCGCTCGTGCACGGGCTCGGCACGGGGACCGACACGAAGACGACGTGGTTCTTCGCGCTCGAGATCGCCTGCCTGGCCGCCGTGGTCGTCGCCGTGTGGTGGCGGCTGGCGTCCGACTGGTCACGGGCACCGCAACGGCGCGCCATCGCCGCCGTCCTGTCCGTCCTCGCGCCCTTCCTCATCGTCGGGTGGGCCTATGCCGGACCGTTGCAGCCGGGTTGGGCGCGGCGGGCCGGCACCCCCGCAGCGCTCCTCGGGTCCGCGGTCGCGAGCGACAGCGGCGGCACCACGACCGACGCGGGCACCTCGGCTGACGGCCCCGCGACGACGGCGGGCACGCTGACGTCGCCGTTCGACGCGACGCTGACCGGCACGATCGACGAGCCAGGTCCCGATCGGCGCGGCAACGAGACGATCACGATCGACGCGCAGCTGGCGGGCAATGTGACCGGCGCCCTGCACATGGTGTTGCAGGGTCGCGCCATCGACGACGGCGGCGTGTCGCTCGAGACGAGCGACGTGACCCTCGACGGCGGTGGCACCACGTACTCCGGCTCGGTGACCGGTCTTCGCGGCGCGCTCATCGACGCGCAGCTCACCGACCCGAGCGGTCACGATCTCGCGCTGGAGCTCGACCTCGTGATCGACGGCGGCCAGGTGTCCGGCCGTGTCCACGGGAGCCCGGCATGACGACCGTCTCCGACGAGCGGCGCGTCGTGCCCCGTCTCCTTCCGCCGTCCGCGCTCGCGACGCTCGACGACCACGATCGTCACTACGGTCCGATGCCGGCCCCGTCGGGCGCGCTCATCGACGAGATCGGGCGCAGCGGCCTGCGTGGCCGCGGCGGCGCAGGCTTCCCCACCGCCACGAAGCTCACGGCCGTCGCCGCCGGCCGTCGTCCCGTCGTCGTGGTCAACGCCACGGAAGGGGAGCCGGCGAGTCGCAAGGACGAGGTGCTCCTCACGGTGGCACCCCACCTCGTGCTCGACGGCGCCGCGCTGGCGGCGGCCGCGGTCGGCGCCGACCAGGTCCATGTGTGCATCGACCGCACCGCGTCGCGTGCCGGCGCCGCGGTGAGCCGAGCCGTGGAGGAGCGCACCGCTCGCCGGCGCGATCGCGTGACGCTCGCCGTGCACGCGGCACCCGACCGGTACGTCGCCGGCGAGGAGACCGCGCTCGTCCAGTGGCTGAACGGGCGCGACGCGCGACCGACGTTCGTGCCACCGCGCCCGTTCGAGCGCGGCGTCGGCGGACGACCGACGCTCGTGCAGAACGCCGAGACGCTCGCGCACGTCGCGTTGATCGCCCGCAACGGCGCGGCGTGGTTCCGCACCACGGGCACCGAGCGCGATCCGGGCACGGCGCTCCTCACCGTCAGCGGGATCCGGACGCCGACGGTCTACGAAGTGCCCATCGGCTCGACGCTGCGCGACATCCTCGAACACGCGGGTGCATCGATCGACGCGGTCGGTCCGGTGCTCGTCGGTGGCTACTTCGGTACGTGGCTCGCGCCCGCGGCGGCCGCCCGCACCGCGTTCGAACGTTCGTCGCTCGCCGCGGTGGGCGCGTCACCGGGCTGCGGTGTGATCGCGGCGCTGCCCCGTGACGCGTGCGGGCTCCTCGAGTTGGCGCGCGTCACGCGCTGGCTCGCGGGCGAGAACGCGGGGCAGTGCGGGCCGTGCGTGAACGGGCTGCCCGCCATCGCCGGCGCCGTGGAGGCGCTGTACCACGGTCGTGAGCGGAACAGCGCGCTGCACAAGCTGCAACGGTGGCTCGGCATGGTGGAAGGCCGCGGCGCGTGCAAGCACCCCGACGGGGTCGTGCGCTTCGTGCGCAGCGGGCTGCGCGCGTTCGCCGACGACATCGAGCGCCATCATCGGCACGGGCCCTGCCGCAACCCGGCGCCCATCCTGCCCGTACCGGCGACGGGGTCGTGGCGATGAGGCGGCGCATCCTCGCGGAGGTCGAGGAGGAGCACGTCGTCGTCGACCCGATCGGCTGCGTCGGGCACGGCATCTGCGCGGAGCTGCTCCCGGAGATGATCCAGCTCGATGACTGGGGGTTCCCGATCATCGATCCTCGCCCGGTGCCGCCCCACCTGCGCGACCACGTACGCCGCGCCATCGAGGCCTGCCCGACCCTCGCGCTGCACCTCCGCCGCTGAGCCCGCCGCACGGCGGAGCCGCGTGCGCCTCCCCCTGCGAATGTTGGTGCGCTAAGGGCGCCATAGCGCCGATAGCGCACCAACATTCGGCGGGCTCAGGAGATGGCGGCGTGGCGGGGGTGGTGGCGCCGTCGCATCGGCACGACGTGCGAGCGCGGTTCGTTGATCGCCAACCACTGCAGGAAGCCGTCCAGCGGAAGGGGCTTGCTGATGTGGTAGCCCTGCGCGATCGGGCACGACATGGCGTGCAACGCGTCGAGCACGGCCGCCGACTCGATGCCTTCGGCGACGACGGTCATGCCGAGGTTGGTGCCGAGGTCGATGACCGAGCGCACGATGGCGGCGTCGCCCTTGTCGGACGTCAGTGCCTGGACGAACGAGCGGTCGATCTTCACCTCGTCGACCGGCAACTGCTTCAGGTACGTGAGCGACGAGTACCCGGTGCCGAAGTCGTCGATCGAGATGCGCACGCCGATGCGAGTGAGTGTGTCGAGCACCTCGAGCGTGCGTGACGGATCGCTCATGATGCTGCTCTCGGTGATCTCCAGCGTGAGTTGGCTCGGCCGCAGCTGCGTCGCCGCCAGCAGGGCGGGGAGACGATCGACGAGGTCGACGTCGACGAGGTTGCGGGCCGAGACGTTCACGGCCACGCCGACCTGATGGCCGGCCGCCGTCCACCTGGCGCAGTCCGCCGCCGCCCGCCGCAACACGTGCAGCGTCAGCGGACGGATGACACCGGTGTGCTCGGCGATCGGCACGAACTCGTCCGGTGGGATGGCACCACGCTCGGGGTGCGGCCACCGCAGGAGCGCCTCGGCACCGAGCACGGTGCCCGTGGCGACGTCGATCTTCGGTTGGTAGTGCAGCTCCAGCTCGTCGCGGTCGATCGCCTCCCGCAACTCGCCGACGAGCGCGAGACGGCGAGGGCTGTAGTGGTCACGATCGCTCGTGTAGAGCGCGATGCCGGAGCCGGCCTTCGCCTCGTACATCGCGACATCCGCTCGCTGCAGCAGCGTGGCCGCGTCCTCGCCGTGGTCGGGTGACAGCGCGATGCCGAACGTGCCGCTCACGTCGACGTGCAGCGCGCCGAGCTCGAACGGCGCGTCGAACGCCTCGCGAATCGTGCGCACGAGGGTGATCGCCTCGTCCGCCGTCTCGAGGCCCGACAACAGGAGCGCGAACTCGTCACCGCCGAGACGGGCGATCGCGCCGCGCTCGCCCAGCGTGTCCCGCAGCCGGCTCCCCACCTTGGCCAGCAGGTCGTCGCCGAAGTGGTGCCCGAGCGTGTCGTTGACCTCCTTGAAGCGGTCGAGGTCCATGAGCACGACGGCGAGCTTGGCGCCGGGCTGCCGGTAGCGGATGGCCTGCTCGATCGTGGTCGTGAACAGCGTCCGGTTGGGCAACGACGTGAGCGCGTCGTGCAGCGCGTCGTGGCGCAGCCGGTGCACGAGCTGCGCGTTGTCGAGCGCGATCGACGCGTGGTTGACGAGCGCCTGGAACAGGCGGAGGTCGTCGGCGTCGAACGTCGACACGTCGTCGGCGCGGTCGGCGACCGTCATGACGGCGACGACCGTGTCGTCGGTGATGATCGGCACGCACAGGCAGTCGCGCATCCCCATCGCCGTCAACAGGGCGCGGGGCTCGCCGTCGCGTGTCGTCGCGGCGATGCGCAGCGGGCGCCGAAGGTCGCACACCCGGGCCGTCACGACGTCGAGCTCGTCGACGAAGACGACGCTGTCCGTCGCACCGGTTCCGTCGGTGGACCACACCCGCGCGCTGTGATCCTGACGGAACACGACGAGGCGCGCCCGTTCCGCGCGCATCAACTCGCGAGTGGCATCGAGCATGTCGAGGATCACCGTCTCGGAGTCGCTCGCCTGCAATCGCTTCGTGAAGTCGTACAGGTGTTGCAGGTTCGCGTACCGGTGACGAAGCGACGCGTAGCCGCGGTACGCACCGGCGAGCACGAGCGCGATCGCACCGAGCAACCAGGCCGACCTCGGCTCCTCCCACAGGAGCATCGCCGCACCGAGGGCGAGGCTCGTGTTGGCGATGGGTGGCACGAGCGCGCCGACGAGCATCGCTCGCACGCGTCCCTCGAGCACGGCGCCGTGCAGCCGCATGGCGAGCATCACGCCGCCGAGGCTGAGCACGTTCGCGGCGAGGACGGCGACGAACGCCGCCAACCAACTCGCGGGTTGCGTGACCGACGAGAGCTGTCCCGCGGCCCGGAACACGACGATGGCGAGCACGGTCTCGGCTGCGTACAGCGCGACGTTGAACACGACCTTGAGGCCGGCGCGGCGCCGCAGCACCGTCATCGCGACGGCGCTGCCGACGAGCCGACCGACGAGCAACGCGCCGGGCGTGGCGAAGAACAGCCCGACGACGAGCGGCACCTCCATCATCGAGATGGAGTAGGTGTCACGGCGCACGTCGACGTGGCACACGAACAGCTCGGTACCGATGAACCCGGCGGCGAGCATCCACCACGACACATGCGTGGTGTGCGAGAGCGAACCGTACGACGCCACCTGCACCGCACCGACCGCGGCAACGGCGGCGAGGACCGCGATCAGCCCGGCCACCCGTTGGGCCGGGCTGCGTCGCGTCAACCCATGCACGTGGGATCCTCCCAACAACCCGAGGCCCATCCCGCCGTCGACCACTTGCTCCCGCTCCAGCTCGAACCCGACCACGAGCTGCCCGACCACGAGCTGCCGTTCCAGCTCGAGCCCGACCACTTGCTGCCGTCCCAGGCGTTGTCGGTCCACACGACCGAGCTCCAGCTCGAGCCCGACCACTTGCTCCCGCTCCAGCTCGAACCCGACCACGAGCTACCGGACCACGAGCTCCCGCTCCAGCTCGAGCCCGACCACTTGCTGCCGTTCCACGTGCCGTCGGACCAGGAGCTGCCGGCGGCCTCTGCCTGCGCCATCGCCGTCGAGTCGAACGGCATGCCGAAGATGTCCATCTCGCCGGAGAGCGTCACGCCGTCGGCGACGAGGTGCGTCGAGCCGCGTGCGCCCTCGAGCGAGCCCGTGCCCGTCGACCACGCGGCCGTCGGTGCCGCGCCGCCGACCTTGACCCCGAGGGCCTTGGCCAGGTTCACCTCGCCGGCGCCCTGCTGCTCGCGCAGCATGCCCTTGAGGGACGTGGCGCTCGACGTCAGCACCTGCTTCAGCTGCCCGGGCGTGATGCCCGGATGCTGCTGGATGACGAGGGCCGCCGCGCCGGACACCACTGCCGTCGACTGCGAGGTGCCACTGCCACGGAACAGCGTGTCGGTGACCGCGCCCGTCGAGGAGTACGTCTGGTCGATGTACGAGCCAGGGTCGCGGAGGCTCGTGATGTGCGCACCCGGCGCCACGAGATCGGGACGTCGGGCAGCGTTGCCCGTCGACGAGAAGGACGGCACGGTGTCGTCACCCGTCTTCAGCGTGCCCATCGAGTCGGACGCGCCGACCGCCATGATGTTCGGGTCGTAGGCCGGGTCCATCATCGAGCTGGTCTTGATGTTCTCGAAGCCGGCGTTGCCCGTGGCCGCCACCACGAAGATGCCCGACTTCCATGCCTGCTCGGCGGCGAACGCCAGCGGGTCGATCGTGTAGCTCTGCGCGCTGTCCGTGCCGTACGACAGGTTGAGCACGCGGATGTTCATGCCGGGATCGTTGCGGTGCTGCACCACCCAGTCGATGGCCGCGATCACCTGCGACACGTCGGTCGCACCGTGCGCGTCCGCGACCTTGACGCTGACGATCGTCGAGTCCGGCGCCATGCCGAGGAAGTTCGTCGTGTCGTTCGTGTACGCACCCGGCACTGCCGCGTTCGCGCGGCCGCCGATGATGCCTGCCATGTGAGTGCCGTGACCGTACGTGTCGAGGTACTGCAGGTTGGGCGCCTGCGACTCGAACGAGAGGTCCGGGCCGTTGACGACCTTGCCCGGCGACGTGAGCCCGTCGACGGGCGCCACACCGGAGTCGATCACCGCCACACCGACGCCGGCACCGGTGTAGCCCGCGTTCCAGTAGTTCGACGCGCCGGTGATGCGCGCCACGCTGTACGTCGAGCCGACGTCGGACGTCGGGTCGTAGCTCGCCGCCTGCGGCTGCAGGCGCGAGTCGACGCTGATCCCGGCCACGCCGTCGGCGTGCGCCAGGTCGACCATCGCGTCCGCCGGCACGGTCGCCTGGAAGCCGTTGATGATCGAGAGCGAGGTGCCGACCTTGCCGCCGGCCGCCTCGATGCTGCGCACGGCCGACGTCATCTGGCCCGGCCCCGCGACGACGATCACCGACGTCGGCTTCCCGCCGTACGAGACCGTGCTCGCCGAGGACGTGGCCGCCGCTGCGAGGACGAGCAACAACGCGGCCACGACGGCGAGGATCACCCGCGCCGGACGCTGCCGCTCGTGGAGAACGCGAGGGTCGACGTCCACCGCGCCGAAATCCCACCGCAAGCCGATCGAATGCATGTTCCGCCGTATCCCTTTCGAAACGCGAAAGTGGACGGCGGTTTCGCCACTGGCTCCCCGTGGGCCCAGGCGACCAGATACAGGCCCACGGATCGACACCTCGTCCAAGCACCACCGGTATGTGCCCGGTGGGTCACGCACAGTGGTACAGATGTCCCGGACGGTGAGCAATAGCACGTTGCCGCCATGGCACGCCCCCCGGATCGGACTAGTCCCGGGCGGCGGCGGGCTCCGTGCGGGCGGGCGGCGAGACGGCTCCGGCAGCAGCCGAGCCTTCGTCGGCGAGCGACAGGAAGCCCTCCTCCTCCTGCGCCGTGTGGAGGCGGAGGACGGCGTGGAGGCCGTACAGCAGGCGGCGCAGCTCGATCACGTCGGTCTCGTCCGGGCCATCCGGCTCCATGTCGTCGAGCAGGCGACCGAGCCGCGTGATGGCGTGGTGGATCTCGACATGGGCGCGGGTCATCGTCCCCGTCGGATCGGTCCCGCCGAGGACGTGCGCGAGCACCGGGTACAGCTCGACGTCCTCCGCTTCCTCGTGCGGGGCGATCACGTCGACGAGCAGGCGGTGCACGGCGCGCGTCTCGGCCAGCGCCTGCGCACGTGACACGACACCGAGCCGGTCGGCGACGGTCCGCAAGCGGTCGATGTCGGCATGGAGACGGCGGTGCTCCGCACTGAAGCGGAGCGCGAGCTCCGCGTCGGCGTGCTCGAGGCGGACCTCGCTCGGCTTGCCCGCGAGCGCGCGGAGCGCGTTGAGGATCACGGTCACGTCGATCCCCTCCTGCAACAGCGCGCCCCACGCCGGTGCCAGCAGACCGACGGACGCGGCCCCCATCGCGGCGAGCGACAACCCGATGCCGACGACGACGCTCTGCACGGCGATGAACCGCGTCCGACGCGCGATGTCGAGCGCGTCGGCGAGACGGTCGAGTCGATCGACGGCGAGCACGACATCGGCTGCTTCCGACGACGCCGTCGAACCACGCGCGCCGATGGCGATACCGATGTCGGCAAGCGCGAGGGCGGGGGCATCGTTGATGCCGTCGCCCACCATGATCGTGAGGCCACCGCCGCGCGCGGCACGCACGGCGTCGACCTTCTCCGCCGGCGTCCGCTCGGCGAGCACCTCGTCCACGCCGATGACCGCGCCGACGCCGGCGGCGACGTCCTGGCGGTCGCCCGTCACCATCACGACGCGCCGGATGCCGTGACGGCGCAACCGGCGGATCGTCCGCCCTGCATCGCTGCGGATCTCGTCCTCGAGCACGATGGCACCCGCGACGGCACCGTCCACCTCGACGAACACCGTGAGCGCGCCGTCGACGTCGGCGCGCCGCCGAACGGCGCGCAGCCACGATCCCGTGGGCGCGCCGGTCATCCACGTCTCGTTGCCGACCGCGACCAGGTGGCCGTCGACGCGACCCTTGATGCCGTGGCCCGCGACCTCTTCCACGTCGGTCGGCATCGTCAGGGCGACCTGACGCGTCCGGGCGGAGCGGACGATGGCGGCCGCGATCACGTGCGGTGACGCCTGGTCGAGCGATGCCGCCAGGCGGAGCACGTCGTCGGCCGCGGCGTCCGGCGCGGTGAGGACCTCGATGACCGATGGACGTCCGGCGGTGAGCGTGCCCGTCTTGTCGAAGAGGAGGACCTCACCCCTGGCGAGACGTTCCAGGACCTCGCCACCCTTGACGATCACCCCCCGCCGCGTCGCCCTCGACAGCCCGGAGACGATGGCGACCGGGGCGGCGAGGATGAGCGGGCACGGCGTCGCCACCACGAGCACGGCGACGGCGCGCGTCGCGCTGCCGGACCACGCCCAGGCACCGCCGGCGAGCGCGACACTCACGACGACGAAGACGCCTGCGTACCGATCGGCGAGCCGCACGAACGGCGCCGTCTCGGCCTCGGCCGATGCCACGAGGCGGAGGATCCCGGCGTAGGTGCTGTCCGCCGCCGCGGTCGTGGCGCGCAGGTCGAACGCGCCGCCGGCGTTCACGACGCCGCTGCGCACCGGATCGCCCTCGTCGCGCTCGACGGGGAGCGGTTCGCCGGTGAGGGCGCTCTCGTCCACGACAGCCGCCGACGACGCGACGATCCCGTCCACCGGCACGACCTCACCCGGGCGCACGAGGAGGAGGTCGCCGCGGACGACGTCCTCGATGGGATGGTCGACGACCGTGCCGAGCTCGTGGCGGTGCACGATGCGCGGTGACCGGTCGAGCAGCGCGCGGAGGTCGCGCTGCGCCCGCTGCGCGGCGCGGCGCTCGAGCGCGTGCCCGCTCGCCAGCATGACGGTGATCACGGCGCCTGCCAGGTGCTCGCCGACGAGCAGCGTGCCCGCCAGTGCGAGCACCGCCATGACGTCGGCGCCGAAGTGCCGGTGGCGCAGCGCGTCGACCACCCACCACGTGGCGGGCACGAGACCGGCAACGGTGACGGCCGCCCACACGACGTCGCGCGCGCCGTACGCGCCGGCGATGTGCAGCACACCGCCTGCCGCCGCGCCGACCGACGCGACCGCGAGCAGAACTGCCGTCGGCGACGGCCACACGCGACGACGTGGCCTCATGCCCTCACGATGCACCCGCGTCGTCCGGACGACCACGGTCGAACGTCCCGAATCGTCCACGGCCTCGGTGATCGTCCGATGACGGGACCAACGACTCTTCCGGTTCCATGCCTTCGCGGCGGACGGTGATGGCGAGGAGGCGCCATGTCGCTCGCTCGCCGGTGGAGACGACGCACCGCAGGCGTCGTCGTCGCGGTCGCCCTGGTGCTCGCCGTCGCCGTCGCCGTCGGTACGCGCTCCAGCCACGAGGTGGTGACGACCGGCCCGCCGACCACCGGCCCACCGGCGACCACGTCCTCGACGTCCGTGTCGACCACGACGTCGACGTCGACCTCTTCGCCGACCTCCACGACGACCAAGGCGCCCCCACCCGTCACGTTGCGCGAGGGCGACGAGGGTCCGGCGGTGCTGGCGTTGCAGCAGCGCCTCGTCGCGCTGGGCTACTGGCTCGGCACGCCGGACGGCACCTTCGGGGGCGCGACCGTGCACGCCGTGGTCGCCTTCCAGAAGGTGGAGGGACTCACCCGTGACGGCGTCGTCGGTCCGGCGACGGCGGACGCGCTGGCCGTGTCGGCGCGACCGTCACCGCGCAGCACGGAGGGACGCATCGTCGAGATCGATCTGGCGCGCCAGGTCCTCGTGCTCGCCGTCGACGGATCGACGCAGTGGGTGTTCGACACGAGCACGGGCGCGGTCGCGGGCACGACGCCCACCGGTCATTTCACGATCTTCCGCCAGGTCGACGGCTACGACCACAGCCCGCTCGGTGTCCTGTACCGCCCGAAGTACTTCCACAACGGCGTCGCCGTGCACGGCTACCCGAGCGTGCCGAACCACCCGGCGTCGCACGGTTGCGTCCGCGTCACGAACGACGCGATGGACTGGTTCTGGTCGATGGGCGCCATCCCGGTCGGCACCGCCGTGTGGGTCTACTGACCGGCCACAACTGACCCTTCACGGCCGGGTGCCGATCTCGGCGTGCGCCACGCCGTCGAGTCGCCACGTGCGTGTCGCGCCGGTCGGTCCCCACTCGATGTCGGCCGATGCCACCTCGCTGTTCCGGCACGTCGCCGTGGCGCCGTCGGGGTCGACGTACTCCAGTGACACCGTCCGCGCAGGGGGCAGCGACACGCGCACGTCGAGACGGCGACCGCCGCTGCGGCCGCGCACCACGAATTCGTCGTCGCCGATGCGCGTGCGGAAGCGGAGCGCGGCCAGCAGCGGTTGCGCCGGCCAGTCGCGCTCGCCAGGCGAGCGCAACTGCACCAGCGCGAGCGGCGGCAGCGCGCGCAGTCCGGGCCGGCGCGCGATCGCGGTGACGATCTCCAACGTGGTGTCGTACCCGAGGTGCGCGTGCAACCAGGCCCACCGCTGCGCGTTCCCGTGGCCGTAGATGCGCGCCACCGCGCCCGGGCCGTCGAAGGCGCGCTCGACGCCGTCGACGACGAGGCGACCGTGCACGCGCGCATCCGGTGCGGGCACGATCTGCGCGGCGGGCAGCAACTGACGGCGCCACACGGCGCGCGAGAACGTGTAGAGCGGCGCGCCGGCGCTGTCGACGTCGAGCTCCCACCGCAACGCACCGGCCTCGCCGCGCAACCATCCGTCGGCGAACGTGCAGCCGTCCACGACATGACGGGCAGGCGCGTGCGCCTCGACGGTGGCAGTAGGTCCGAACCGTTCCACGCGCGGTGGGCCACTCGCTGCGAAGACCGTTGTCCAGCCGTGTGCGTAGGGATGGCGTCCGTCGGTGGGTGCCACGGTCTCGTGGTGGATCCAGATCCCGAGACCGGTCGCGACGTCGGTGGCGGTGCAGTACCAGACCTCCGTGCGGCCCGGCTCGCCGTGCCATCTGGGCGCCAGCTCCGTGCACCAAGATCTGGCCGTGGACACCGAACAACTCAAGCAGGTGCAGGCACCCTTGAAGGACCGGTACCGCGAGAACCCTTCCGCCGCCATGGTGACGCTGCACGCCGAGGGGTCGCTCGCCGGTGACGACGTCGCCTGCTCGGTGCAGACGGGCCGTGCGCTGGTCGAAGCGGGGTTGCATCCCGCCACGGGTGGCGACGGCACGCTGGCGTGCTCGGGCGACATGTTGCTCCAGGCGCTCGTGGCCTGCGCGGGTGTGACGTTGCGTTCGGTGGCCACCAGTCGCGGCCTCGACGTCACCGGCACGGTGCGAGCCGAAGGCGATCTCGACTTCCGCGGCACGCTCGGTGTCGATCGCGACGCACCCGTCGGGTTCCGCGCCATCCGCCTTCGGTTCGATCTGGACGCCGATGCCGACGACGAGGACCTCGACAAGCTGCTGGCCACGACAGAGCGCTACTGCGTCGTGTTGCAGACGTTGGCGCGCGGCCCCGAGCTCACCGTCGCCCGCGGCTGAGCATCAAGGGTCGTCGCCCGGGCGATCGACGAGGGCCACGAGCTTCTTCGGTGCGAGCACGCAGTAGCTCTCGGTGACGAGCTCGCGCACCTCCTCCCAGTCGGTGGCCTCGTCGAGCACCATGCCGACCACGTTGCGACCCCACCCGAGCAGGAAGAACGGATGGCCGCTGCGGACGAGCGCGTCGCGTTCCTCGTCCGGTGATCGGAACGCCATGAAGGTCACCACTGCGCCGTCTGCGTCGCACATGGCGAAGACGTGGGCGAAGTTCCGTTTGCGCACGAGGAATCGCCGGCCGGTCCACGCCGGCTCCTCCCACGCGTCCGGCAGGGCGAGGCACCGAGCGCGCAACTGCTCGAGGATGTCGAGATCGACGTCGACGTAGTCGGGCACAGGGGCGAACGCATACCACGCGGTCGACCGGGGTGCCCGTGCGCGAGAGTCGGCGCCGTGGACGCGCCGCCCCCGGCTGCCATCGACGATCGCGTCCTGGCCGGTGCGCTGCGCGACCGGTGGTCGCTCGACACAACGGCGCTCTCGTACGTACCGAAGGGAGTGGGGAGCTACCACTGGCGCGTTGACGCCGAGGGCATGACGTACTTCGTCACGGTCGACGATCTCGCGACAAAGCCCTGGCTCGGGCACGAACTCGACGACACGTTCGAAGGGTTGGAGTGCGCCTACGAGACGGCGTGGCAGCTGCACCACGACGACCGGCTGGACCTCGTCGTGGCGCCCGTCCGCACGCGCCAGGGTGCGGTCCTCGTCCGCCTCGACGAGCGTCACACGATGGCGGTCTTCCCCTTCGTCGACGGTGAGGCGACCGCGTGGGGCGACGCGATCAGCGACGACCGGCGCGCCGCGCTGCTGCACGCGCTCGGCCGCGTGCACGGCGCGGCACGCGGCGATGACACGCGCGTCCCCCGCCGCGGCCACGGCCTGCCAGGGCGCGAGCACCTCCTCGACGCGATGGCATCGCTCGATCGTCCGTGGCAGTCGGGCGACCATGGCGCCCGCGTGCAGCAGGCGTTGCGCGCCCACGAGACCGAGGTGCGAGCACGCCTTGCGCGGTTCGACGCGCTCGCCGCGCAACTCGACGCGTCGCAGCGGGCAACCGTGATCACCCACGGCGAGCCGCATCCCGGAAACCTCATCCACACGCGCGACGGCGTGCGCCTCGTCGACTGGGACACCGTTGCGCTGTCCGAACCGGAACGTGACCTGTGGATGCTCGACCGTGGTCGGGGCTCGCTCGACGCGTACGTCGCGGCGACGGGCCGGACGCTCGACGCCGTCGCACTCGAGTTCCACCGCCTGTCGTGGACGATGTCCGACATCGTGTCGTACACCGCGCTGTTCCGCCGCGGGCAGCCTCGCACGCGCTGGGCGGACGCCAAGCTCACCGGCCTCGTGGCCTTGCTGGCCGGAGCCGAGTCACTCCCCTACGGCGAACCGTCGCCTTGACGTGCGTCCTGCTCGGCGCCGTCGAAGCGCGCCGCGCAGTGATCGGAACAGAACCAGTACTGGGCACCGTCGCGCATCCTCGTCGCAGGTGCGTCGGCCGTGCGCACCTGCATCCCGCACACCGGATCGATGGCATATCCCTGCCCACCGCCGAAGCGCTCGCGGTTGCGGTGCAGCCAGTACAGGACGGCGAACACCCCGAGGAAGACGACGTTGAGGACGGTGGTGTAGTTCCACTCGAACCCGGCGTGGACGATGTCGTGCGGCCTGCTCGTCGGCACGACATCGAGCGCCGCGAAGATGCCCTCGACCACGAGGCCGGCGGCCGCCATGACCCCCCAGAACAGCAGGACCAGCTTCACCGTCAGCTTCGTGCCGTAGTACTTGCGGTAGATCAGCACGAGCGGCAGCGTGATCAGGTCGGCGAAGATGAAGCTGACGACACCCCCGAAGCTGATGCCGCCGTGCCACAGCGCGGCAGCCATCGGTACGTTGCCGATCGAGCACACGAAGCTCACGAACGCGATCACCGGGCCGAGCACGACGTTCTCGAGCGTGGTCCAGAACCCGTGGCCGGTCAGGAAGACGTCGTTCCACACGTCCATCGGCACGAGCACGGCGAGGACGCCGGCCACGCCGTAGCCGATCACGATCTCTTTCCGGAGCATCGTGATGTCCGCGATCGTGTAGCCCGCGGCATCCGACCACGCCGCCTTCGAGCGCAGCTTCTCGCGCCACGGCGTTCGTTCCAGCTCCTCCTGCCGTTCGTCGCTGACGCCCGCCATCGCGTGGTGGTCGTGACCGTCGCCGACGCCCTGACCCACCCGCGCGCGGGCGACGCGGATCTCCGCGCCCTTGAACAGCAGCGCGCCGAACGACACGAGCAACAGGATCATGATCGGACCGCCGACGAACTCGGCGGCCGCGAACTGCCAGCCCATCAGGATCCACAGCACGACGCCGAGCTCGAGAACGAGGTTCGTCGACGCGAACATGAAGACCATCGCCGTGAGGAAGTCCGCCCCCTTCTGGAAGAGCGACTTGCCCATCGCTGTCGCCGCGTACGAACAGCTCGACGACACCATGCCGAAGCCGGTCGCCCGCGCCACCGAGGCGGGCCGATGGTCGCCCAGCAGCCGTTGCATGTCCTCCTTGGCGACGAAGGCCTGCACGACACCGGACAACGCGAAGCCGAGCACCAGCGCCCACAGCGTCTCCCAGAACATGAAGAACGCTTCCTTCGCGCTGTCGACGAGGTCGCCGCCCGAGACGGCGGCCAGCGCGGCGTGCGGAAGGAACGTCACGGACGTCACGAACGGACGAGGCGTGCGATGGCGGCGGATGCCTCGGCCACCTTGTCGGACGCGTCCTTGCCACCCGAGGTCAGCGCGTCCGCCACGCAGTGCGACAGATGGTCGTCGAGCAACTCGACGGCGACCGCCTGCAAGGCGCGCGTGACGGCCGCGATCTGGTCGAGCACGTCGATGCAGTACTTGTCCTCGTCCACCATGCGTTGCAGGCCCCGCACCTGACCCTCGATGCGGCGCAGCCGCTTCTGCACGGCGTCCTTGCGATCGTGGTAACCGGCCATGGCCCCATGATACCCCCCACCCGTATCAGCACCACCCGGCCCGGAGGTGTGCCGGCGCCGGGGATCGTGCGCACCGGCGCCGGGTAGGACGCCGGCATGGCCGACACCGACAGCACGAATTCCCACGGCGAGATCCGGGAACCCGAGAACAGCACGGTCGACGACTGGTTCGGCCAGAAGGTGGCCGAGGACGAGGCGACCGCCGACGACGCGGTGGCGGAGTCGGGTGGCGACCTCGACGAGGCCGCCCGCATCTACGAAGCGCGTGCCGACGGCAAGGAGCAGTACGAGAAGGGCCATCCCCGCCCCAAGTGAGGTCCGCGCCGCGCCGCGCCGGTCACGTGCTGTCGTTGGCGAGGCCGTCCACGACCTCGGCGCCGGGCAGCGCCGCCAACAACGCGGGCGGCGCCAGCACCTTCCACGACCGGCTCCCACCGCCGAGTACGACGCGGGTACGCGCCATCACACGCCGATCGATCCACAGCGGGAGGTCGGCGGGCAGGCCGATCGGCGTGACACCACCGATCTCCATGCCGGTGATGTCGCGCGTCGCAGCGGCATCGGCGAACGACGCCTTCCGGACGCCGAGCCGGTTGCGCACCGTCTTGTTGACGTCGAGACGGGTCGTGGCCAGGAGCACGCACGCGACGTGCACCGGCGGATCGCTCTTGCCCACGACGATGATCGTGTTGGCCGAGTCCGCCAGGGCATAGCCGTACGCCTCGCAGAACGCGGCCGTGTCCGCCAGCGCGGGATCGCACGGCACGAGGTCGTACGCGACACCGAGCGCGTCGAGACGGGCACGGAGCTCGTCGTCGTCCATCGCACGATCATGACCGCTGCAGGGTGTGCGCAACGTCACTCGACCTCGGTCGGTTATCGCTCGCTCCCCGTGGGCAGGGATTGACGAACGAACGGTCACGAGGAGATGCAGATGTCCGACACGGATCCGGGCGAGTCCACACGCGGCGGCAGGCTCGGTCAGGTCATCGGGAAGGCGAAGACGGCGGTCGGTTCCGTCCTCGGCAACGACGACCTGCAACGAGAAGGCAACCTCCAACAGGCGCAGGCCGAAGCGGAGGTCGTCGCGCAGCGCGAGGCCGAGGAGGCGAAGCAGCGGGAAGCAGAAGCCGAGGTCGAAGCTCGACGAGCCGAGGCCGAAGCCGAGCGCGCCCGCCTCGAAGCGGAGCTCGACGCGGAGAAGCGCAAGGAGCGGATCGAGCGCAACGAGGCGCGGGTCGAAGCGCAGGTCAACGACGAGGCGCATCGCGCCAAGCAAGAGGCCGAAACGCGACACGCGTTCGAGGAAGGCGCCGCCGAAGCCGCGGAGCGAGCGGCAGTGCACCGCCGCGCTGCGGAGGCGGCAGAAGCGGCTCGCCTCGAGCAGGAGGCGACGAAGGCAGAACGGCGGGCGGCAGCGATCGATCCGGAGGAGAAGTGATGACGGTCCGACAGGTGGGACGTTCCGCGCTCGACGCGTGGCTGCGGGCGACGAGGTTCCCAATCGACGCCGCCGGGCGTCTGCTGCCGAACGGCGACCGCGGTCCGCGCACCCCGGTGATGCTCGCCGTCGACCGGGCCGACGCCGCGGTGCGTGCCGCAATCGGCGTGGTCCTTCGCGACGACGAGCTCGTCGAGGACGCGCGTCGGCGACGCGTCGCAGCCGACGAACGCGCCCGTGCCGTGCGCCTGCGCGTGGAGGCGGAAGAGCGTCAGCGTGAGGCCGACACCCGACTGCTCCGGGAGGAGCAGCGGATCGAAGAGCGCCGCGTCGAAGCAGCGCGGGAAGCGGAGCGGCGCAAGCGGGAGGCCGACGAGGCGCGCGACGAGCGTCAGCGGCGCGCCGAGCAGACCGCCGCCAAGCAGGAGAAGGCGATCGAGAAGGTCGAAGCGAACACGCTCGAGGCCGCGGAGCGCGAGGCGAAGGAGGAGCGCCTCGAGGCACTCGAAGCCGAGGCGGACGCGCTCGACACCGAGACCGACGCGCTCACCGCGCGCGACGAGGCACAGCGCCTGCGAAAGGCGGCCAGTTCGGCGAAGGCGGCCCGCAAGCGTTCGTCGTCGCGGTCGTCCTGACCACCGCGCACGTCGCGCGCCCGTAGGGGAGACTCGGCACGGCACGTCCGTGCCGAGGATCCATCGGGCAGGAAGAGAGGGCGACATGAACGCAGGCGTTACGGACGAACCGGCGGCGGCGCACCATCCCGCGGTCGCGGCGCACGCGGCACGGCGCGCGTCCGACGTGCAACTGCGGATCGCCGACGCGATCACCGCGTTCGCCGGATCGATGCAGTTCGTCTACATCCACGTGGTCGCCTTCTTCGTGTGGATGGTGTTCGTGGAGCGCGACCCATGGCCGAAGCTCACGCTCGTCGTGTCGCTGGAAGCGATCTTCCTCTCGACGTTCGTGATGATCGGCCAGAACCGGCAAGCGGAGTTCCAGCAGGCCAAGGCCGATCACGACTTCGCCACCGAGGCACAAGAGCTCCACCTCAACACCGATCTCACGCGCGCCATCCACGCGCTGACGAACGAGATCCACCGCCACGTCGTCGGTGCCGATCCCGCGCCGGGCACGACGGCGACGACGACCTGAACGACGGTGCGCGATCAGGTGAAGATGATGTGTCCGCCGGCGGCGACGTCGTAGAACTCACCGACGGTGATGATGTCCCGCACCTGCGGGATGAAGTCGTTCTTCTCCATGCCGAACAGGTCGACGGACGCCTTGCAGGCGTAGAGGCCGGCCCCGGTGTCGGCGATCATCTCCACGAACTCCGGGATCGACGGGATGTCGAGCTCCGCCATCTTGTGGTTCATGTAGTGCGTCATCACCGACGAGACGCCGGGGAGGCCGCCGAGCAACGTGGCGAAGTGCAGTCCGGGGTTGCCGACGGTGGCGAGCTTGATGTGCTCGTGCCGTGCCTTGTGGATCACGTCGAGGCCGAAGAACGTGAAGAACAGGTTCGCCTCGATGCCCTCCGCTCGCGCGCCGTTGGCCATGATCAGGCCGGGATAGGCGCCGTCGAGCGAGCCCTTGGAGATGATGATCGAGACCTTCTCGATGCTGTCAGCCATCTGTCGGCTCCCTTCAGATGCAGCCGCGCGGTTTGGGGATGCCGGCGACCTTGGCGGCGACCTTCGCCGGGCCCTTCGGGAACAGCTGGTACAGCTCCTTGACCGACACACCCGACGTCTTGCCGAGGACGCGCACCGTCGGTCCGGTTCCCTTCGCGAAGTACTCCGAACGCATGAACCGGATCACCTGCCAGTGCGCGTCGGTGAGCTCGGCGATGCCTTCACGCTGCGCGAGCTCGGGCGCCATCGCCTCGGTCCACTGCTCCGGATGGACGAAGAACCCCTCGCCGTCGACCTCGACATCGGTCGCGGCGAGCGTGACGGTGGACATGGTCACTCCTCTCCGGCGGCAGCGGGTTGGTGCTTGCCGCTCGTGGGCATGGCGGCGCCGACGCCCGGGATCTCTCGCCCGGGCAACAGGCCGTGCCAGTAGACGGACTCGAACAGCAGCTTGCCGAGGTGGTTGAGCCTCGACTCCTTCAACAACGGCAGACCGACGGTGCCCGGGTAGTGGCCGGGCACCGGCTCGTGGTCGTAGTTGAAGTCGATGAGCATCGCCTTGTGGAACCCGGTCTCGATGAAGCAGTTGGCGTGCCCGTCGAAGCCGGCGACCAGCGGCTCACCGTGCAGGTGACGGGCGATGTTCTCGACAACGGTCTCGCCCTCGAAGTGCGTGACGGAACCTGCCTTCGACACGGGGACGTTGGCGGCGTCGCCGATCACGAAGATGTTGGGAGCAGCCGCTGACTGCAGCGTGTGCTCGTCCGCGGGCACGAAGTGCAAGTCGTCGCCGAGACCGGCGGACCGACCGACGTATGCCGCGCCACCGTGCAACGGCACGACGACGGCGAGATCGAAGGGCACCTCGCGTTCGTCGTACGACACGAGCCGTCGACCGTCACCGTCGACCTCGCCGGTGTTGAATTCCGTGACGAGCTCGATGCCGCGGTCGGCGAGCATCCCGCCGAGTTGCGCCGATGCCACCGGCTTCGTGAAGGCACCGTCGAGCGGTGTCACGTACGTGAGCTGCACGGCGTCGCGGATGCCGCGCTCGTGGAAGTACCAGTCGGCGAGGAAGCAGAACTCGAGCGGGGCGACCGGGCACTTGATCGGCATGTCGACGACGTTGACCACGATCCGGCCGCCGTCGAAGGTGGCGAGCGCGGCCTCCAGTGCGGCGGCGCCTTCCGGTGTGTAGAAGGTGAACACGGAGTCCATCCACCCGGCACCGGTCAACCCTTCGGTCTCCTCCGGGACGAGCGTCGCGCCGCTGGCGACGACGAGCACGTCGTAGTCGAGCGTCGTCCCGTTCTCGAGTCGCACCCGTTGCGCGTCGATGTCGACACCGTCGATGGGCGACTGCACGAACTCGACGCCGCGATGCAACTGCCGGCGCCGCGGTCGCACGATGTCCTCGATGTGGGCGAGACCGAAGGGCACGAACAACAGGCCCGGCTGGTAGACGTGACGGTCGTCCTGATCGACGACGGTGATCGTCATGTCCGCGCTGGCGAAGCGACGGCGCAGCCGGTTGGCGGTCAGGGTGCCGCCCGTACCGCCGCCGAGGATCACCACGCGGGTGGTCATCGTGCCGACCCGAACGCGGCGCCGACCAGCGCGTCGAACGCCGCCGGATCGCCGGCGACGTGCAGTCCACCGCCGTCGTGGGTGATGTCGAGCGTCGGACAGAAGAAGCTGGCGCCGCCGACGAAGAAGTGGGGCGAGCCGATCACACCACGTGCACGTCCGCACGCGAGATCGTCGCGGACCCGATCCTGTTCGCAGTGATGCGGCAGCGCGATGCCTGCCCCTGACGCGATCTCGAGCAGGACGTCGGGGCGGGCGATGTCGCGTCCCTCCTCGAACAACGCCCACCGCAACGCCATCGCCACCCGTGTGCCCACTTCGAGGCCGACCTCGTAGGCACCGGCGGTGAGCGCCAGCGCGGGCAGCGACGTCGTCGGGAACGCATCCACGTCGAACCCGGTGAACAGATCAGGCGCCACCTGCGCTCGGAGCGCGGCGACCTCCTCGGCGATGAGACCTGGATCGAGCGGCGCGTCGTTGACGAGCTCGAGCGGCCACGCGCGGACGCGTAAGGGCACCCGGCTCCCCCGCCGCTCCCGCTGCTCGAACAACCGCCGCAGCCCGACGTGCGCGAAGGGGCAGCGCACGTCGGCGTAGACCTCGATCGCGGCACCGGCCCGCGGTGTGCCCATGCACCAAGCGAACGCCGTTCCGTCCGGTGCCGGTAGGTACGAAGGTCACTTTCCGGCCGGGCGGCGTCACGTCGGGATGCGGGCCGCCGGTTGGAAGAGCTCGACGACGTTGCCCGAGGGATCCTCGAGGAGCACCTGCTTGCCGCCGGGTCCTTCGAGGACGTCGTTGCGGAACGGCACCCCCTCGGTACGGAGGCGGGCCACCTCACCCTCGATGTCGTCGACGAGGAGGTGGATGCGGTTCCAACCGCCGGGCCCGGGTTTCGTGCCGTCCGGCATCGGCCGCCCTGCCGAGCTCGCCGGTCCGCTCAGGAGCAAGCGCAGGTTCCCGCGCGCGACGTCGGCGAACGCGGATCCGAAGTGCGTGAGCACCTCGAAGCCCAAGTGCTTCGTGTAGAACGCGACCGCTTCGTCGACGTCGTCGACCATGTAGCGAACGCTCACCATCTCGCTCGGTTCCGTCATCGCATTCTCCTCATGTGTCGCGTACGGCGGCGCGATCGGTCAGCAGCGCGAGCAGGAACTGCACGCGGGTTTCCACGTCAGACGCCGTCTGCCGGAACAACGGGTACGTCGCGTCGTCGTCGTCGTCGCTGGCCGGGTTCGGGACGCTCCAGTGGATCGTCTCGGGATGGCCGGGGAAGTCCGGACACGCCTCCCGGACGCGATCGCACAGCGTGACGACGTAGTCGAACTGCTCGCCCGCGAACGCGTCGAGATGCGTCGGCTCGTGACCGGACACGTCGATGGAGTGCTCGTCGCGCATGACGCGCACGGCGTTGGCGTGCAACGGCTTCGGATGGCTGCCCGCGCTGCGGGCGTCGATCGAACCGCCGGACAGTGCGCGGGCGAACGCCTCGGCCATCGGTGAGCGCGCGCTGTTGCCCGTGCACAGGAACAGCACGCGGGCCGGCGCAGCGGGGTCGTGGACGGCGAGCGGCGGCGCGAGGCGCAGGCCGGGATGGAGCGCTCCGCCCGCGGCCGACAGCAGTCCGCCGATGCGGCGCAAATCGGCGCGGTAGTAGGTGTCCCGACGATCAGCGGCGCTGCGATGCGCCGACACCAGGCCGCCGTCGCGCAGCTTGGCGAGGTGGTACGAGACGAGGTTCTGCGGCTCGTCCACCATGCCGGTCAGCTCGTGCACCATGCGATCGCTGCGCGCCAGCGCACCGAGCAGGCGCCAGCGCAAGGGGTGGGCGGCGAGATGCAGGAACGCCGGCGGGGGATCTGCCACGGGAACGTCCGTCGGCCGCACGGCGGCGACAGTACATCAACTGCATTTGATGGATCAACAGTCCGAGATCAACGGTCCGGGATCACCACTCACGACGTCGGTTCGACGAGTCCCCATCGGCGCCGGATGGCCCGGTCCAACGTGCCGAACACGAGCGTGTCGACGGCGATCCCGATGACGAGGACGACGATCATCGTGGCGACGAGGCCCGATGCGTCGGCGAGGTCGCGGTTGGTCTGCAGCAGGAAGCCGACGGACGGCTGGTTGGGGATGACGACGAGCAGCTCTCCGGCCATGAGGCTGCGCCACGAGAACGCCCATCCTTGCTTGAGCCCGCCGACGAACGCGGGAAGGGATGCAGGGAGCACGATGTGCCAGTAGTTCGCGAGCCCGCGTGCTCCGAGCACGCGCCCCGCGCGCAGCAGCGTCGGCGGGATGTGATCGGCGCCGGTGATGAGGCCGTTGGCGATCGCAGGCGCTGCCCCGATGACGACGACGAAGACGATCGCCTGCTCCGACAACTTGAACAGCAGGATGGCGAGCGGGAACCACGCGATCGACGGCATCGTCTGCACGCCGGTGATCAACGAGCCCACCGCGGTGCGCACCGGCTTCACGCGCGCGACGACGCTGCCGACCGCGACGCCGAGCACTGTCGCGAGCGCGAAGCCGATCGCAGCGCGTCGCATCGTGATCGACAACGCCTTCGTCAGTGTCCCGTCCTGCGCGAGGTGCCACAGATCTCGGAGCGCGTCGGCCGGCGGCGGCAGGACGTACGTCGGCTTCCAGTGCGACCACACGACGAGCTGCCAGATGGCGAAGCCGATCGCCACGGCCGCGAGCTTCGGCCACGTCGCGCGCCACAGCCGGCGGGCGAACGTGTCGGCGCGGGCGTCCGCGAGGTCGAGGTGGTCGAGCCCCGCGAACGTGGTGTCGAGGTCGATGGTGTCAACGGGCATGGCGACGCACCTCGCTGCGCAGTAGGTCGATGACGGTGCCGGCCAGCTCGGCAACGGCGGGGGACTCGATCCGGCGCGGTCGCTCGATCGGCACGTCGATCGTCGCCGTGACGGTGCCCGGGCGGCTCGTGAGGACCAGGATGCGATCGGCGAGGCGCGCGGCCTCGCGGACGTTGTGGGTCACGAAGACGACTGTGAGGTTCCGGTCGGCCCACAACGTCTCGAGCTCGTCGTGGAGCAGGTCGCGCGTGATGGCGTCGAGCGCACCGAACGGTTCGTCCATCAACAAGACGTCCGCGTCCTGCGCGAACGCGCGCGCCATGGCAACGCGTTGGCGCATGCCGCCCGACAGCTCGTGCGGCCGCTTGTCGGCGAACCCTTCGAGGTGCACGGTGGCCAGCAGCGATTCGACGCGCTGACGGCGCTCCGTTTTCGGCACGTGCCGCAGTCGCAGCGCCAGGTCGACGTTGCCGGCCACGGTGAGCCACGGGAACAGCGCCGCGTCCTGGAACATCAACGCCGTGCGACCGTGCACGTCGAGGCGTCCTGCCGTCGGCGCGTCGAGACCGGCGACGAGGTTCAGCAGCGTCGACTTGCCGCAACCCGACGCGCCGACGACACACAGCAACTCACCCGGCGCGACGTCGAGGTCGATGCGATCGAGCGCGGCGACGGGCTGGCGCGCGGATCGATACACCTTGGAGACGTCCCGCAGCGCGACCGCGGGCAGCGGCGGCAGCACCGTCGCGGCGTCGGGCGAGACCGCGTTGCGGGTGGCCGGCGCGCTCACAGGCCCTGCACCTGCGGTTGGTGACGGTCTGCAAGGTCCTGGTTCAGCAGGGTCAGGTCGTAGATCCCGCTGAGGTCGACCGGCTTCAGCAACCCCGCACTGACCGCATCGTCCTTGGACTTCACGAGTGACGACGCGATCGGGTCCGCGGTGAATCGCATCTTGTCCCAACTGCCTGCGATGGTGGCATCGGGCAGCGTCTTGGTGGTGATGCGTTTGATCCCGGCGTTCACCGTCGACTGCGCGGCCGCCGGATCGGCGTTCGCCTGGTCGATGGCGTCGAGCAGCCCGTTCAGCAACGCCTTCACGATCGCTGCGTGCGTGTGCAAGTAGTCGGTCGACACGACGAGATGGGTCGTCACGAAGTCACGGTTCGGCCACAGATCCCGTTCGTCGACGAGGACATGGCCACCACCCTCCTGCACGAGCCGCGTCGCCCACGGCTCGGGTACCCATGCCCCGTCGATGCTGTGACCCTGGAACGCGGTGAGGGTGTTCGCGTTGTCCTGCGGCGTGATCGACACGTCGCCACCGCCGGTGGTGTCGGTCTTCAGGCCCTGTTGCCCGAGCCACGCGCGCAGCGCGACGTCCTGCGTGTTGCCGAGCGAGGGCGTGGCCAGCTTCTTGCCACGCAAGTCCTGCGGACCGTTGATGCCGTCGCGGACCACCAGCGACGCACCGCCCGACGTCGTGCCGGACACGATGCGCAACGCCTGGCCACCGGACTTCGCGTAGCCGTTGATGGCGGGGTTCGGACCCATGAAACTCGCATCGATCGCGCCGGAGAACAGCGCTTCGGTCGCTTCCGTCCCGGAGTTGAAGTACGAGAACTCGATCTTCACGCCCGGTCCGAGCGCCTTGGCGAACAACCCGCGCTCCTCGCCGATGATCGCCGGGGCGTGGGTGACGTTGGCGAAGTACCCGAGGCGCAGCGTTCCCGTCAGGGCCCCGGACGCGTTGCCGGCGGCGCCCGCCTTCGAGCCCCCCGAGCTGCAGGCGGCGGTGGCGAGGAGCACGACGGTGGCGAGGAGGAGGACCAGGCGCCGTCGCACACCGAGCCGGGCAGGAAATCCGATCTTCATGGTCGGGTTTTCTACATCGTGGGACGATATCCCGCAAACGGCGCCAGCGAACGTGCGGCGTCGTGGAACGATGGGGCCGTGGCGGATGCGATCGATGCCCGCAGCGGGGCCCAGGCGGTGGAGCGGGCCGTCGCCGTGCTGCGCGCCTTCGAGCACGAGCCCGGCGACCTCGGCGTGTCCGACGTCGCCAAGGCCGTCGGGCTCACGGTGAGCACGGCCCACCGGCACCTGCGCGCGCTGTGCGCGGGAGGGCTGCTCACGCAGGACCCCCGCACCGAGCGGTACCAACTCGGGCCCGCGCTGGTCGTCCTCGGCCGTCTCGCCGAGGAACGGCTGGGCTACGCGCGGGCGCTGCCCGCGCTGCAGGCGTTGGCTGCGGACACCGGCGAGTCCGTCAACCTGGGGATCCTCGCGGGGAGCGACGTGCTCGTCGTCATCGACGTGCCGTCCGGGCAACCGCTGCGCTTCGATCAGGCACCCGGCAGCCGCGTCCCCGCGCACACGTCGGCGATGGGCAAGTGCCTGCTCGCCCACCAGCGGGACATCGCGACGACGGTGGCGGCGCTGCCGCACCTCGAGGCGGCGACGGCGAAGACGATCACGAGCCGGCAGCGGTTGCAGACCGAGCTCGAGACCGTCCGCCGGCAGGGCTGGGCGCTGAACGACGAGGAGCGCAACCCGGGCGTGCGCGCGGTGGCCGCCCCTGTCCTCGACGGCCGGCGTGCCGTCGCCGCCATCGCCGTGCAAGGGCCGACGATCCGCATGACGAAGCGTCGCGTGCACGAGATCGCGACCCGGATCCGGGAGGCGGCCACCACCGTCGCGCCCCACCTCGCTGCGATCACCGCGCCCGTGCCCAACCTGTGAGCGCCCGGCCACATCGCGTCGTGCCGACGGACGCGTCGCATGCCGCAGGGCGAACGTTTACGGAGCGATGACGCATCAAGTCCTCTTGCGCGGGGCAGGACCGCGGCAAGGGCAGGGTGCGGCGGCTTCGACGTGAGGTCCTGAGGGATGCCGTGCGCGCAAAGGGGGTCGCCGCGCACTCCGCCCGCGGACGACACGAGGGGAACTGGCCCATGCAGCGCTTGACCGGTATCGACGCGTCCTTCGCCTGCCTCGACGTGGAGGCGGCGCCGCTCGGCGTGGCGATGGTGTGCACCTTCGATCACGAGACGGCGCCCGAGCCGTACTCCTTCGCACGCGTGCGGGCGACCGTCGAGGGACGTCTCGACCGCGTGCCGGCGTTCCGTCGCCGCCTCGTCGATCCACCGGCGCGCCTCGGACGTCCACGCTGGATCGAGGACCCCGGATTCGCGCTCGACCGTCACCTGTGGCGAACGTCGACGCCCGCGCCGGGCGGTGACCGCGCGCTCGCCACCGTGGCCGCGGACGCGCTCGGCCGCCGGTTCGACTGGGATCGGCCGCTGTGGGACATGACCGTCATCGAAGGCATCGGGCCAGCGCGGACCGCGAGCGTCACGCGCGTCCACCACGCCGCCATCGACGGGGTGTCCGGCGCCGAGGCGCTGGCCAACTTCCTCGACCTCGAGCCGGACCCGGCCGAGGTTGCGGTGCCCCGCGATTGGCAGGGCGAACCGCTCCCGTCCGTGGCCATGCTCCTGGCGGACGCCGCGCACGCCGCTGCCGACCTGCCTGCGCAGGTGACGCGCCGGGTGGCGCGCACCACGAGCGCGGGGCTGCGCTTGTGGCGTCATGCCCGTCGCCGGTCGCGCGC